>Ga0209415_10005338_pt1 | contig 23135 bp, 18 predicted proteins | sample PeaSoiSIISIP2007_FD_187696 | JGI IMG/M metagenome (GOLD analysis project Ga0209415, IMG submission 187696) | Peat soil microbial communities from Weissenstadt, Germany - SII-SIP-2007 (SPAdes) (version 2) | ecosystem: Environmental > Terrestrial > Soil > Wetlands > Peat | place: Germany... | reverse complement strand
GGGAGCACGCCGCACGCGTGAAAGAGAAAGGTGACGGAGGCGCCGCGCGTGGGATGCGGCGCCTCCGGTCACTGTTCGATGCGGTAGAGCCCCGACGATCGGTCACTTCTGACGAGGACCCATGCCCCCCCCCACCCTCACCCGCGAAGAATGGCAATCCGCACGAAGGCGCGCCTTCACGCGCGCGCTCCAGCTCACGAAGTCGGGCCCGAAGGCGAAGGAGCTCACCGACGCGGCGACCGCGAAGGCGCTCGAGCCCGACTCGCCGCCGTGGGACCCTTCGAGGCACGCGACGTTCGCCCACTACCTGTGCGACCTGGTCTGGAGCGCCTACGGCACCGAGATCGCGAGCTACCGCGTCACGCTGGCGAGCGAGAGGCTCGAGACCGTCAAAGCCGTGCCGGACCTCTCGGCGCCGAACCGCGACGAGCTGCTCCTGGAACCCGAGGACGAGGCGCGCGCCAAGCGCCTCTACGCAGCGCTCCACGAGGCCGTGAAGGAAGATGCGCTCGTCGTTCTCCTCTTGCAGGAGGATGACGAGGATCCGCCCGACGAAGACGAGCACGCGCGACCGCACCCGAGCGCCGAGCCCGCGTCGACCCGGCGCGCGCTCGCGAAGGGCTACACTCTGGCCGACATCAAGAACGCGCGACGACGCCTCAAGCGATGGGCCGAAGCGGTGGCTCGGAAAGACAGCGAGAAGAACGAGGTGAAGTCATGACCGAGAAGCGCACGCCGCCGACGGATGTCGCGAAGTGGAACCGCGCCGTTCGCGAGGCCCAGGAGCCGACCGAGGTGGCCGAGGACGCACGCGCGGTGCTCGAGGCGTCGGAAGAGGAGATCGCACGAACGCTGCGCGAGGCCGGCGTCGATCTCGACAAGGAGGACGCCGCGGCCGACGCGACCTACGACGCGATGGTCGCGAAGCTCGCGAAGGGAGCTCCGCGCGAGGTCGCATCGGGGGAGCGGGCGGGAGGCGAAACGCCAGAGGCGAGCGAGGGGGCGTGGGTGGCCGACGCACGAGAGGAGAAAGTGGTCTCTCTCGCGGCGGCTCGCAGGCGACGCTCCACGTGGCTCGCGGTGGTGCTGGTGGCCGCGGCGGCGACGGGAGGAGCAGCATACGTCGCGGCGCATCACGCGCCGGAAGAGCCGAAGCCCGAAGAGCCGGTGGTCCCGAAGGTCGAGCACACGCCCGTGCCGACCGCCCTTCCGCCCGCGCCGCTTCCGCCGGAGCCGCGCGCGCCTTCCCCGGAGAAGGCGACGTCTCCGGGGGGCGACAAGCCGACGCGATGAGGCGGGTCGGCGGCGGGCTTCTTGCGGCGTGGACCCCCTCGACCCGCACGGACTACGATGGCCAGGCGTTTCAGTGCAGCCGATTCACGTGGTGAGAGCCAGATGATTCCATTTCGTCGAAGCCTCGTGGTCGCCGTGAGCCTGAGCTGCAGCGTGGCGTGCTCGTCCAGCAATGATGACTATTGTTCCCGTTCCAAGGGTCCAGTCACCGCCGCTGCGGCAGCCTCACTCGATGATGCGCACGCCTGTCCAGTCGGTGCATGCACGTATCAATCGGGTGGAACGGATGTCATCTCAGGTGTCTGTCCTCCTCCCACGGACGCGAGCTGCGATGGTGCATGTCGCGTGACAAGCAGCTGTGCGACAAGCGACGCGACCGTGACGATGGCGGGCTGGGCCTGCGGCTTGTCCGGCGGCGCAAACGGCAGTGGGTCCTGACGGCCTTCCAAGGGGAATGCCTGGGGGGGGGTCGAAGGCATCGTCGTAGGCGTGGACGTCAGGCGTGGACGTCAGACGTGGACGTCAGACGTGGACGTCGGCGTGGACGTCGGCGTGGGCGTCGGCGTGGACGTCGGCGTGGACGTCAGACGTGGACGTCGGCGTGGGCGCAAACGCGAACGCAAACGCAAACGCAGCCGTGGCCGGTGAACGCCGTCGGAACGGGGAACGGATCAAGACATCGCGCGCGGCACGGCTCTCGAATGCGCCGCGGTCCTTGCCGCGGTGGAAGCACTCGGTCTTCTCCCGGGTGCCGCGCTCATCGACGAGCGTGACCTCCGCGAGCGCATCGGGTCCAGGCTCACGAAGATGCGTCTGGCCGCGAGATGACGCCGACGTCTTGCCGGCCGCGTCAGCGACAGCGTTTGCGCCTACGACGGACGTCCACGTCCACGGCGACGACGGACGCCTACGCCTTTGATACACGCCCTACCCCGCGTCGGCGAGCAGGAGATCTCTGCGCTCCTCGCGCGTCACGCGGCGCCGCGAGGACGGTCCGCCGTTTCGGCGTTACCCGCCGCTACCAGAGCCAGCGCCGCTGCCCGTGTCCATGCTCGCGTCTATTCGGGCTTCACTCCCGATGCCCGAGCTGCACATGGCATAGGGAGAGTACCAAAGCCAACCATCGCTCGCATCATAGCCTCAGGCTGTGCACGTGAAATTGATGATGCCCATGCAGCTGGGCCCAGGACACATCCTACCGACCTCAGCGGACTTGCACGTCACCTCGAAGCCGACCTCCGAGACGTCGGGGCACGTGAAGCTCTTGGCGTCAGCCCTCGCGTCGTCCGCGATCCGTCTGGCGTCGGCCGCGTCCTTGTCGTTCCCCGCAGCGTCCACGATCCGTCGGGCGTCGGCCGCGTCCTTGTCGCTCCCCGAAGCGACGACTCCGGTGCAGCCCGTGAGCACGATCCACGAGGTGAGCAAGACGGCGGAGGACTCCGCGAAGAGAGCCATGGTGAGTCCTTAGCACGTGGAGGGAGCGTCAGCCCCGTTCGCTGACGCCGACGTCTTGCCGGCCGCGTCAGCGACAGCGTTTGCGCCTACGACTTACGTCCACGTCCACGGCTACGACGACGTCCACGCCTCTCCGGCGGGGACTCACAATCCTCCATCCACAAGTGGACACGGGGTTCCCAGCGCGGCGGGGGCGGGGACGACGGCGACTCCGGTTGTGAGCATGCTCGAGAGGAAGCAGCTGTACTGGTACTTCACCGCATCGAGCTGCGCGTAGATGTAGTGCCCCTCATTCGTGATCGAGTCCGGGGCGTACTGCACGACGACCCCGGTGTACGCGCCGCCGTCGCCCACTGCGTGGACGTCGTTGTCGGCCGGGTAGCCGACCACCCCGCCGAGCCCTTCCGAGGTCAGCGCGTCTTGCATCGCCGGCCAGAGGATCTGTCCGACTTCCTTGTGGCCATAGGCGAGCGCCACGGCGTTGTAGACGTCTTCCGAGAAATACGAGTCGTGGACACCGGCGGGCTCGTAGATGGGGCGCGGCTTCGTTCCAGGGAGCGGGTTTCGCGACACGCGCGGGACCGACACGATGGGGTCGATCGCCTCCCATCCCGTCTCGATCATGGACAGCGCGGGGTGCATGAAGCTCAGCTGCACGTGCGTCACCCCCAGCGCGATCTCGAGGAGGCCGTTGGCGTCGGGGACGAACGCGCTCTGGAAGATGAAGTAGGTCCAGAACCCGCCGGCGCCCGTAGGGACGGCCGCGCGGAAGCCCGGCTCCACGGCGGTGATGAGGTTGGTGTACATTCCCCCCATCGACTGCCCCTGCGAGAAGAGCGCCGAGGGGTCGAAGTGGAACGCCGTCTGTCCGGCCGGGAGCTGCACGGCGGGGCAGCCGGCCGCGACGATCGCCGGGTCGATCGTGAGCGTCGACAGCGCCGCGAGGAAGATGCGCTGCTCGATGACTCCCTGGAGGAAGTTGCCGAGGAGCGACGGGAGGTTGGTGAGCTGCAGGTACTCCGTCTCGCCCGCGCCGGGGACCCGCTCTGGATTCGCGGGCATCGCGGCGCCCGCCATCGCGAAGCCGAACGGCGCGAGGACGTACGCGGGGCCTTGTCCGGGCGTCTCTCCGCCGTCGGGCACCAGGATCGGACCGCGATCGATGAACTCGGTGCTGACGCCGCCCGAGCCGTGGAAATAGAGGACGAGGGGGAAGCCCGCCGCGGGCATCGGTCCGGTCGTCGGGAGCGAGATGGCCATCGGCACCGCCGCGGTTCCCTGCTTCACGGGGAGGCCGTCCGACCCGAACGTGAACGTCCCGCCCGACGTCGCGAACGGAGGCGTGCCCGTCTGGAACTGCGGCAGGGTGATCGTCCCCTGGAGCTCGCAGATCCGCGGGTACGTGCTCCCGGCGTCGGCTCCGCTCGGCGTGACGGTCAGGTTGGTGATGGATGCGGGGTACTTCGCGACCAGCGCGGTCGACATGGCCCCGGTGGAGGCCACGACGTCCCCCGTCGTGAACACGGTGGCGGCTGCGACGTCGTCCACGGCGATGCCGAGCGTCGTGAGCGTCGCGAAGAGAGGCGCGTAGAGCGCGGCGGCCGCGGCCCCTTTGGCGCCGGGCGGCGTCTTGCCTTGCTCGAGCAGCGCGAGCGTCGGGTCGATGCCGAGGAGCTTGCCGTTGGCGTCGTTCTGCTCGCGGCGAACGACGAACGCATACTTGCGGTTCGGGAAGAGCACGAAGCCTGGCCGAGCCCCGATGGTCAGCATGTTGCCGTTGGTGTAGCCGTCCGCCGCCGGGGTCGCGGCGACGGTCGGCAGGAGAGCGCCGCGGTCGGGCGACGCCGGGTCGACGTCGACGAGCAGGAGGGTGGAGCTCTTGTCCCCCGCGATGACGGCCGGGTCGCCGCTCGCGCTTCCGTCCAGCGTCGCGCGCAAGGGCCCCATCGGCGCGGTGAACTGGAAGTACGCGACCGCGAGCGTCGAGAAGCCCTTCCGCCCGGACGCGAGCGGGATCATGGGGGGGAGCAGCTGGTTGCCTGCGGGGAACGGCAGGCCGGAGTAGTCGGGGCCGCCGGCCGCGTTGAGGCGGAGATCCGAGGGGAACGGGAACGAGTAGAAGCTTGCGGGCTGGGTCGTGTCGGCGGCGAGGTCGAAGACGACCGTCGTGGGGCCCGCCGCGTCCGCCTTCGAAGGCGCGTCGGTCGACCTGGCCGCGTCGCGCGCCGCGTCGTGCTTCGCGTCGCGGGTCGCATCGCGCGAGCCGTCCGCGCCGGCGTCGACGACCTGGAGCGGGCCGATCGTCGGGCTCGAGCAAGCGGCGCCGAGGAGGGAGAGGGCGAGGGCGCCGATGCAGACGGACAGACGCGCGTGGCTCATCCCTCACATCTACCACGCGGCCTCACGCTAGAAGACGCCGCGGAGCGAGAGGCCGACGGGTGTCGCGCCGGCGCCGAGGAGGATCGCCGCCTTGACGCCTGGCTGGTTCACGATCTCGCCCGGGGGCTTCTTCCAGAAGTGCAGGAGCATCGGCAGCGCGTAGCCGCTGAAGAACCCGATGGCGCCGCCCGTCAGCACGTCGGACGCGTAGTGCCGATCGGCCATCAGGCGAAGGACGCCGTCGGCCGTCGCGAGCACGAGCCCGTCGACGCACGCGACCACGTCGGGCGCTCCGCCGCCGTAGAGCGGGAGCGCGCCGTGGTGCGCGCACATGAGGCCGGCGGCGGTCATCGCGACCGCCGTGTGCCCGCTCGGGAAGGACGCGAACTCGCCGGCGTTGCAGTACGGATCGATGCTCTTTCCGGAGAGGCAATCCGCGTAGGACGGCCGAGCGCGGCCCGTCGTGTCGTAGAGGCTCGCCGTCAGGAGACCGCTCAGCGCGTAGGCCTCGGCGTCCATCATCCCCAGCTCCCACATGACGTCGAAGCTCCGGTCGATCGCCGGCAGGAGGAGGGACTCGAGCAGCGACTGCACCGGAAGAATGATCGTCAGCGCGGAGCTGCCGGCCTCCGCGGCCAGGATGCCGCTTCGGGTGCGCAGCCGAAACGCGTTGCGGACGGGCTCGTCGAAGAGGATCGGCCCGACCCACTTCGGGTGGTCGGACGGGGAGCCGAAGTAGAAGACGCCGATGGCCGCCGCCCCCGTGGCTCCGGTGGTCGCGTATTCGACGATCCTGAAGCGATGCCACCTCTCGTTCCACACGAGGCGGTGCTTTCTCTTCGTAGGAGCGGGCGAGGGCGCCGGCGGCGGCGTGGTCACGGAGGGGGCCGCCCCGCCTTCGGGGGGCGGAGTCGCTTGGGCGGGAGGAGCGGCGGGCTCGGCGGGTGCGACCTCGGGGGGCGACGGGTTCGCTGCGGCCGTCCGCGCGAGCACGAGGGTCGCGAGCGTCAGCGCGCGGCGGAGAGCCGCGCGAGCGTGACGGCGCGCGTCGGGGCTTCGTCGCCGCTTCATGGCGTTTCCCGGAGTCGTTCGTGCGCCCTCGCGAGCGACGCGAGAGTCGCGCGGAGCATCTCGAAGTTCTCCTCCATGACGTCGAGCCAGTCCTCCACGGCGAAGACGAGGGCCCGCGTCGGGGTGACGGCGGAAGCCTCCCAGTCGCGAGCTTTCCCCGCGAACGACGCGGTCCCGCACACCACCTGTCCTGGACCGCCGCTCCACGTGACGTGTGGGGCGTCGCGCGTGGCCGTGACGCGCCCGTCGAAGAGGACGAAGACCCGCTCGGTCGGCGCTCCGCGCGTGAAGAGCGCCTCGCCCGGCGCGAAGGAGACGTCGTCGGAGAGCGCGGCGAGATCGCTGATGGGCTGCGCGCCTGCGCCGCGGAGCAGGCTGGCTTGCATCAGCACGGCCACCCGGTCGACGACGTCGAGGCGCGCCGCATGGCTCTCCACGAAGAGCGGCGTCTCCCTCGGCGGGTCCGCGCTCGTCGCCCATCGTTCCTCCTCGAGCGCGGCGACGTTTCGCGCGAGCCTCCGGACGGCCATCTGGGCGAGCTCGAAGCTGTCCTCGAGGAGCTCGAGCCACGGGTCCACCCTGACCCGAAGGAGCGAGAGCGGCGTGCGCGCACGCGCCGAGTGCGAGCGCGGGCGCTCCTGGAGCGCGTCCAGCATCCCCAGCGCCGTCGGGCCGGCGACCGTCTCGGTCGTCTTGCCGTCGCGCACGAGATCGACCTGCCCCTGCCGGAGGAAGAAGAAGTGGTCGGGGGGATCGCCCGCCGTGAAGATGGGATCACCTGGAGCGGCGTCCTGTTCTTCGAGGTTCGCGGCGAGCCGTGCCGTGACCCACGGCTCCAAGGTGCCCAGCGCTCCGCCGACGGTCGCGAGGAAAGGCTCGATCGAAAGCCTCCGGGTGCGTGATTCCGCCATGGGTCACCCTGCCTCGGCCAGCGGGAGCAACCTCCCGAGCGCCGTCGCCTCGTGGACGCCAGAGAGGCGCCGGCCGAGCGCCGCGAGCATCGGGTCGTCCTCGAGCTCGAGCGCGCGGAGCCCGTCCTCCAGCGTGCACGGCAAGCCCGGGACGAACGCGCGCGCCTGCTCGATCCGCGCTTCCCCGGCGAGGTCGTCCGTGGCGATCCGGAAGAGCGCACGGAGCTCCTGCTGGTCGCGGCGTCTGAGGAGGGCGTCGATGAGCTCCGCCGCGTTGCCGCGCGCGTAGGGATCGGCGGACCGGCACGCGATGAAGGCGTGGTGCACGCCCTGGCGCGGGTGCGCGATCTGAAGGAGGTGAAACGCACGCTCGAGCGCGTGCGCGGCCTTCTCGTCGAGGAGCTCCATCAGGAGCTCCGAAGCGACGGCGCCCGCCGGTGCGGCCGGCGCGAGCGCCTTCCGGAGCGACAGGTGAATCATGTGCTGGGTGAGGTCGTTCCGCGAGAGGCGCTCCGCGCGCCGCCGGTCCACGAAGATGCGATGCTCGGTCACCAGCAGCCGGAGCGACCGGATCGCCTTGTACCGAACGAGCCCGTCGTGCTCGGTCTCGATCTCGCGGAGCAGGCACTCCGCTGCAGACTGCGTGGCGAACCGCGCGAGGGTCTTCGGCATGTGGAGCCGGAGTCTTCGATCCTGCTCGGGGTCGGAGAGCACCCGCAGGACTTCGGTCATCGCCGGCTCGCCGAGCGCGACGAGGGCCGCGCGGACGGCTTCGCGCCCTTCGCGGTGGACGAGCCGCGAGACGAGGCAGGGGATGACGTCCGGGTCCCTCTGGCGGGCGGCCGCTCGCGCGAAGAGCTCGGTCTCCTCTCGCGAGTCGGGCGGGGTGTGTGCGAGGCGCTCGAGGAGGGGAGAGAGACGCCGGGTGGGCGTCGCGTCGGCGATGGCGGCAAGGATGCCGAGCCTGGCGGCGCGCCCCGGTTCGCCTTGCTGCTCGAGCAGCGGAGCGACGGAGGCGTGACGGGCGACGTCCGCCCCCGGGTCCGAGAGCGCGACGCGCACGGCCGCGTAGGCGCGCGCGCGGCACCCGACGTCGTCGGCGAGTGAGAGCACGTCGAGCTGCTCGTGCCGCGCGAGCGCACGCGCCGCGGCCACGCGCACGGTCTCGCGAGGGTCAAGGAGGAGCTTCCGCGCGAGCGCGAACCAGTCGGATCGCGAAGACGCGCCGAACTGCTCGAGCGCCTGCTCGAGGATGCCGGGGTCGTGGTGGAGGAGGACGAGCGCCGAGACGAGCCCGCCGCGGCCACGCCGACCGAGCGCGCGCATCGCGCCGACGACGATCGCAGGCTCCTCGCTCGCGAGGCACTGGACGAGCGTCTGCGCCGTCTCGAGATCGATGGGATCGCTGCTGACCGACGCGTCCAGAGTGCCGCTCGTGAGCGCGCCTCGCAGCAGCGCGAGGTACGGCCGGCGCATCGTGAAGACGGTCGCGAGCCACGCCACTGCGAGCAGCGCGACGATGGCCGCGACCGGTCGCGGCCCTGCGAGGCCCGCACCGCCGAGCGCGAGCAGCACCGCGCCGGTGACCGTTTGCGCGATGCGGGTGAGCGTCCCGTCGATGAAGGGCTTCGTGCGCTGCTTCACGCCGGGCTCCACGGGCAGGTACATCAGCTCGCCCGTGACCCGGTGGAGCGAGTAGCGGCAGCTGCCGTCGATTCCCTTGAGGAGGAGCACTCCCGGCAGCGCGCCCCCGCTGAGGAACGCGATCACGGCTCCGCCGAGCAGGAGGAGAGGCGTCGGCACGAGCGCCGGGAGCACGCCCAGGCGGCGGACGACCGTCGAGCTCGACATCTGCACGGCGAACGACAGGACGTTCAGCGCGACGTAGTACCGGGCGATGAAGCGCCCGAGCTCCGCGTGCGGGATCGTGCGCGCGACGGTCGACTTGAAGAGATAGTCGAGCGCCAGGAACGTCGCCGTCGAGAGGAACGCGACGAGCGCGACGCGCATGAGGAACGGGGAGCCCCGGAGCGCCGGCCGGTCGCCCGAAGCTTTCAGCTGCACCTCCGGCTCGCGCGCTCGCTCGGGCGTGTGGACGAGCTCCAGCGCGGCGAACGCCGCGAGGAAGACGATCGCCGAGAGCAAGAGCAGGCCCTTCACCGGGAGAACGGCGAGCGCCGCGCTCGCGACCAGCGGGCCGAGGATCCCTCCGACGATGCCCGCCGCCGAGATGAGCCCGAACAGCCTCCGCCCCTGACCGACGGTGAGCACGGTCCCCACGAGGGTCCAGAACTGCGGCACGACGATCGAGCCGAGCGTGCCGCTGAGCACGTACGTCCCGATCGACGCGGCGTGGCTCATGGGCGTCGCGAACAGGAGTGCGGGGCCCGCGACCGCGATGGTGAGGGTCAAGAGCAGCGCCCGACGTTGTCCGAGCCGCTCGGCCGCGAAGGCAGCCATCGCCGCGCCCGGCACCGTCGCGGCGGCGATGGCCATGTACACGAAGCCGAGCGCCCGCGGCCCGGGCCCCGTCAGGAGCAACGCGTCACGGGCCGTCTCCAGGATGGTGTGCGCCCCGATGATCAGGAGCAGAACGCTCGCGAAGCCGATGAGCGGCCCTCCCGCCTCACCCCGCCGGACGTCGAACAGCCGAGCCATCGGAGATCCCCTCGCATCTTGTGTGCCGTCCGACGTGCACAATTTTCGCGCGATACCGGCGGCGGAGGCGTGGTCCTTCGATTGCACAATCCCGGGCACGATGTCCGCGCGGCTGGTCGCAGGGATGCTCTTCTGCGCAGTCGTCGCGGCGTGCCCGGACGCGCTCGCGGACGACGCGACGAAGCCCGGTCCGCCGGGGTGGGACCCCGCATGGACGCACGCGGGCCCGCCCGACTACGCGCTCGCGACGTTCGGTACCCTGGATGCGGCCCTCTACGAACCCTTCCTTCAGCCGCGCACGCCGCCGCTCCGATGGACGGGCCCCATCCTCTTCGACACGGCCGTCCGCGACGCGCTGCGAGCCCCCACCAGCTCCGAGCGCGGCATGGCGGGGACCGCGAGCTGGGGGCTGTTCGGCGCGGTCGTGGCTTACCCCGTTCTCGATGTGCCCATCGCGTGGAAGATGTACGGGCGCAGAGTCGCGTGGGACCTCTTCTGGCAGGACGCGACGGCCATCGCGCTGGCGACCGCGCTCGACTTGAACCTGCGAGACGTCGTCGGTCGAGCGCGCCCTCCGGTCGCCGACTGCCTGGCCGGGGGTGGCAGCACGACCGAGTGCTTCGGCAACAGCGGCGAGGCCACGCGCTCGTTTCCGGGCGGGCATGTCATGATCGTCACGACCGCGGCCGCGCTCACGTGCACGCAGCACTTGAAGCTCCGCCTGTACGGTGGGCCGTGGGATGCGATCGCGTGCGCCTCGGCCGTCACGGCCGACCTTGGGGTCGGCGTGCTCAGGATCGTCTCTGACGACCACTACGCTTCCGACATCATCGCGGGGAGCGTGCTCGGCGCCGCGCTCGGCTGGGGCATCCCGACACTCATGCACCTCCACGGGCACGCCCCCGTGGCGCGGGTCCTCGGAGCGGAGATGCTCCCGACCGCCATCCCCGTTCAGCGTGGCGGCGGGCTCGGCGTCACAGGCTGGTTCTGATGGGGGCCCAGAGGACGGTCGCCGCGCTCGTGTCCGCGCTCGTGGCGTGGGCCCCCCCCGCGCGCGCGCAGGTTCGCGACCTGCGCTGGGATCCAGCGGGTGACGCCGCGCTCACGATCGGCAGCAGCGCCCTCTTCCTCGCGGGCCTCGTGCTCGAGCCGAGGCTCGCGCCGACGGCGTGCCGGTGGTGCGCGGAGAATGCGTTCGACGGGACGGCGCGATCGACGCTGCGATGGGGAGACCCCAGCGTCGCTGCGGACTTCAGCAACGTGACGGGCTTCATGTTCGCGCCGGCGTCGGCCTTCGGACTCGATTCGCTCGCGGCCTCCCACGACCGCGGGCGAGGTCTGGGCGTCGACGCGCTCGCGATCACCGAGGCGACGATGATTGCCCTCGACGTGAACGAGCTGACGAAGCTCCTCTTCGCGCGTGAGCGCCCGGCCGTGCACGCGGCGCGAAGGGACGCGAACGCGCGGTGGCTCCCCACGTCGGATGACTTTCTCTCGTTCTACTCGGGTCACGCGGCGTCGACCTTCGCGCTCGCCGCGTCGAGCGGGACGGTCGCGACGATGCGCGGCTATCGCTGGGCGCCCGTCCCGTGGGCGGTAGGCGGAGCGCTGGCGGCGAGCACGGGCTACCTCCGCATCGCGGCCGATCGGCACTGGCTGACGGACGTCCTCGTGGGCATGGTCACCGGCCTGGCGATCGGCGTTCTCGTGCCGCTCGCGCTGCACGCGCCGACCCGCGAGTGACGCGACCGTCGCTCGCGATCAGCGCGCTCGCTCTCGCAGCTCTCGGAGCTCTCGCAGCTCCGCGCGGAGCTCGAGTCGTGCGCGATGCGCGCGCTGGCGAACCGCGTCGGGCGTCACGCCGAGAACCTCCGCCACCTCCTCCGCGGAGAGCTCCTCGAGGTCGTGGAGAACCAGCGCGGCGCGATGCGACTCATCGAGCCGGCCGAGCGCCGCGAGCACGCACTCCGTCAACCGCTTCCGGTCGAGCAGATCGTCCACGCGCTCCACGGGCTCGCCGAGCGTGGCGGCCGGGGCGCGCTCGCCGACGAGCTCGAGGGATTGCACGGGCCGACGCTGGGCCGCCCGCTGCCGCATCAACGCCTGGTTGATCGCGATGCGATAGAGCCACGTTCCGAAGCGCGCGTCCCCGTGAAAGGAGCGGATCGCGCGGTACGCGAGGTAGAAGGTCTCCTGGCAGATCTCCTCCGCGTCGGCCGCGTTGTGGCACATCCGGACGGCGAGCCGGTAGATCCGGTGCTGGTAGCGGACGAGCAACGCGTCGAACGCACCGCGTACGCCTGCGCCGGCGCGCGCGGCGAGCGCCTCGTCGGACGGCGCGAAATCGGCTTCGAGGCAGGGCAGGGCCATCGTCTCCCGCCTTCGATGCAATCGACGAACCAGAGCGTCTCATCCGTGGAGCCCGCGCGGTCGGTGCGCGGGTCGCTTCGCAGGCGCAATTCGGGCAGGGCGGATGCAAAATTGGCGGCGCTGCTACCGCGTCGGCTTTCCCCGTCGCGCGAGGCGGCGAGCGAGCCGAGCGCGCGCTCCCGGTGGCAAGGCGACGTCGGTGGCCTTTCGAAGCTCGCCGGGGAGCCGCGCATAGTCCGAGAGCAGCTCGCCGCATCTCCGGCAGCGAAGGCGGTGGGTGTTCATCGCGAGCTCCTGGCCACGGCTGAGGCGGCCCTCGATGTACTCCCCCATCTGCTCGACGAAGCGCTCGCAGGACAGTTGGGCCATCGAGCCGTCCGATGCCGCCGCGCGCGCCTCGTGACGCGTGTCACGACGCGATGCGCCCGACATCCAACACGAGATGAGGAGGGTCTCACGCCCGCTTCCCAAGCGTTTCGACGTGTCGCGGCCGGCTGCCGTGCGCGGGCCCGTTCCATGAACCGCGGGGTCGTGGGCGCCCTCGTCATGGGGCTCGTGGCGGTGCCGCTGCTCGCGCGTCCCGTGTACGCCGACGCCCCCGCCGCGACCGACGGGGCCGTCTCCCCGAAGCGTCCCATCCCGCTCTACGACGGGCGACCTCCGGAGCCGACGCCGGTCGGCGAGTATTTCCTCGGCGTCCCGCGCTTCATCCTCGCGCCGCCCTACCTCGTGGAGGAGTACGTCCTGCGGCGCCCGCTCTCCGTCGCGATCCCCGCGGCCGAGCAGATCGATCTCTTCACGCGGGTCTACGATTTCTTCGTCTTCGGCCGCGACCACAAGGCCGGGATCCTTCCCGTGGGCTTCGCCGAGTTCGACTTCAACCCGAGCGTCGGAGTCTACGCGTTCTGGGACGACGCCGGCTGGAGCGGGAACAATCTCGCGCTGCACACCGAGGCGTGGCCGACCGACTGGTTTGCGGCGAGCGTCCGGGAGCGCATCGCCTTCGGCAACGATCGTACGCTGCAGCTCGGTGTCTGGGAGACGCACCGCCCCGACAAGGTGTTCTACGGCGTCGGGCCGACCACGCTCGAGGCGTACCAGAGCCGGTACGCGCTGCAGAAGCTGGAGGCGAGCGCCGCGTACGAGTGGCGGTTCTGGCGCTCGAGCCGGATCGAGACGATGGTGGGCGTCCGCGACGTCAGCGTGTCGAACGGTCACTTCGACGGCGATCCCAATCTGACCACGGAGGCGAGCACGGGAGCGTTCGCCGTCCCGTATGGCTTCGGGAAGGAGTACACGGCCGAGGCCAACCGCATCATCGCGGCTTTCGATACGCGCGCCGCCGAGAGCCGTCGCGGCTCGGGCATCCGGCTCGAGCTCGACGCCGAGCAGGGGAACGACGTGCGGAGCTCGCCTTCGTCGGGCTGGCTCCGCTACGGCGCGACCGCGGCGGCCTACGTGGATCTCACCGGGCACAGGCGCGTCCTCGGCGTGTCCCTCATGACTCAGATGGCCGACCCGCTCGGGCCGGAGCCCGTCCCCTTCACCGAGCTCGTCTATCTCGGCGGGGATCACCCCATGCGCGGCTTCTTCAACAGTCGCCTCCTCGGGCGGAGCGCGGCGGTCGCGACGGCCAGCTACGCGTGGCCCATCGGTCCGTGGATCGACGGCGACTTCCAGCTCGCGGTGGGGAACGTGTTCGGCGAGCACCTCCAGGGCTTCGACGCGGGCCTCCTCCGGTTCTCGGGGGCGTTCGGGCTGTCGATCGGAGGGTTCCAGACCAAGTCGGCCATGGGGGCAGAGGACGCTCCCATCGAGCTCCTCATCGGTGTGGGCAGCGAGACGTTCGATCAGGGAGGGCAGATCGACTCGCTTCGCGTCATGGCGGGCGTGCCGTTTTCGTTCTGAAGGGATGAAGAGAATGAGACCCGGGACCATCCTTCGCATCGCACGCGTCGCTTCCTGTGCCGCGGTGCTCGCCGGCTGCGCGCACGCCCCGCGGCGCTTCCCCTTGAAGGAGCCGATGTGGAAGGACACCGACCTCGCGCCCGTGTCGGTGCGCTGCCGCCGCGAGCCGAGCACGAGTGACCCCCAGCATGTGTCCTGCGCTCCGAAAGTACGTCCCAATCCGCTCATCTGGGACGGGCTCGACAACCTGCTCTTCCGACCGCTCTCGGAGACCCTCGCCGTGACAGGCGACGACGGCGGCGAGTCCGTCGACGTGAACAGCATGGACGAGGTGCCCGACTCGGCGTGGTTCACCAACCGCATCGGGGTCCACCGGATGACTCCGAGGGAGCTCGAGCTGGGTCGCTGCGCGCCGGAGCAGATCCTCGACGGCGCGACCGCGACCGACGGCTCGTGGGTCATCGACCACGGAAAGCTCTCGGGTGCGACCGACGGCTTCCGGGTCACCGTCCCCGGCAAGGGGCGATACCTCTTCAAAGCGGACGACGCCGACACGGCGGACCGCGGGAGCGCGGGGCAGACGGTCGGCCTCCGCGTGTACCACGCCGCGGGCTACTTCGTACCGTGCGAGCAGATCGTCTACTTCAAGCCCTCCGTCTTCACCCTGAGGCCGGGCCTTCGCTGGAAGCACAACTTCCAGTCCGAGCAGGACTTCGGCGCGAAGGAGCTCGAGCACATCCTCGCCGAATCGCCGAAGCGCGGCGGTCTCATCCGGATGGAAGCGTCGGCGTGGCTCCCCGGCTACAATCTCGGGGGATTCGAGTTCCAGGGAACGCGCCCGGACGACCCGAGCGACGTCGTCCCCCACGAGAGCCGACGCGAGCTGCGCGGCAAGCGCCTGCTGAACGCGTGGATCGATCGCTTCGACGATCGCCGCGGCAACACGATGGACGCCTGGATCGCCGACCGGCCCGGCGCCGCCGACTCGTCGCCCGGGCACGTCATCCACTACCAGCTCGACACGAGCGAGGCGCTCGGCTCCGAGTACGACTACGAGGACATCACCCGTCGCCTCGGCTACTCGTACATCTTTGACTGGGGCGACGTCGGGACGGACCTCGCGACGTTCGGTGCGCGCACGAACGTCTGGGACACCGTCCGGAAGACGCCCGGCAAGGACGCCTTCGCCTACATGAACGTCAGGGACTTCGTCCCCGAGAAGTGGAAAAACGAGTATCCGCTCGGCGCGTTCAGCCGGATGACCGAGCGGGACGGAGCGTGGATGGCGCGCATCCTCGCGCGCTTCACCCCCGACGTCGTCGACGGGCTCGCGAGGATGGCCGACTACTCGAACCCCGACGACGTCGCGTACCTGCGCGAGGTGCTCGAGGGGCGCCTCGAGAAGATCCTGCAGCGCTACCTCACGCGGCTCTCGCCGATCGCGGACGTCCACGTCGAGGGCACGAACGAGGTGTGTGCCGTCGATCTCGCGGAGTGGCGGGCCCTCCGCGACCCGAGCGCGTTCCGCTACACGGCGCGAGTCCTCGGCCACGGATGGACGACGGTCGAGCGGCGCGCGGGCGCGGAGCTGTGCGTCCTCCTTCCGCACGTCGCCCGCGACGGAGGAGTCTCGGACGACGCCCCGTCTCGCTACGTCCGGGTGCGCATCGAGGACGGCGTTGCCCGAGGGCCGCTCGTGGTCCACCTCTACGATCTCGGCCCCGCGCGCGGCTACCGCCTCGCCGGGCTCGAGCGCCCCGAGAAGTAACCCCCGTCAGAACTTCCCGGTCACGTCGAGCAAGCCACCGCCGTTCACGGGCGAGTAGCCGATCCACACCGGCGGCGCCTCCTGGACGTGCCGGTGCAAGTGCGGCACGAGGACACCCACCATCGCCCCGGCGAACGAGCCCGCGACGACGTCGGTCGGGAAGTGCGCGCCGGAGCGAACGCGCTCGATGCTGACGAACGTCTCGAGGCCCACGCTCCCGACGAGCGTCACCCACGGGCGCCACGCGTGGACCCCGGCGCGCTCGAAGGCGAGGTACGTCGCCGTTGCGCCGAGCGCGCCGACGGTCGACGAGTGGCCCGAGAAGAACGAGAGCTGCAGATCCGTGTTCCCCGTGCATGCCGAAGAAGTCGACGACGTCTTCGTGTTGTAGGGACAGTTCACGTAGTCGACGGGGCGGGGGCGGCGGACGGCGATCTTGGTCACGTCGGTCAGCGTCTCGGTGAGGGCGGCGGTCTCCGCGTACAGGACGGCGTCGACGAGCGCGGCGTCCCAGCCGTCGCGGTAGGCGGAGAGCAGCGGATCGATGAACGCATATCCGATGGCGGCCCCGAGGCCGATCGTCGAGTAGAGGTCGGCGTTCGGATCGATGTGCTGGGTCACGGCGAGGCGATCGATCGACAGAAGGCTGCTCGACGGGCCGGGGGGCGTCGCTCGGATCTCTCCGGTCGACAGGATGAGGCTCAGGAGCCCGGAGACCGCGGCGCCGCCGCCGATGAGCACCCCGTCCGCGACGGGATCGACGGTGAAGTGCTGCCCCTCCTCGAGCGCGCGCGGGCCCCACTTGAAGCTCCCCTTCTGCGGGCTCGTGTTCGTGGCGCCTGGCTTCGCGCCCGCATTCGCGTCCGCCTTCGCATCGGGCGCGGGCGCCGCGGTCGTCGGCGTCGGAGACGCGGGCCACGTCGGGGGCGAAGGCGGGCTCGCGACGGGCGTGGCGGCAGCTGCGCCCGTCGGCGGCGCCTCCTGCGCGCGTGCGGTTCGAGGCGACAGTAAGGCCAGCGCGGTGAGCGCGCAGCCACACAGAACCCTCTCGGTCTTCATGCCCTCTCCGATGCCCGGCTCTGCGAATCGTGACGGCAGCCGGCGCGTGCACGGTTTGCGCACGGATGCAGGAAGCCGCCGCGGCCCGCGCCCGCCCCGCCGAACCTGCCTCGACGGATCGCCAGGTGCAAGCTTTGCATCGCACACCGCTCGTGAGCACTGCCTCCACGGCGACGAAAGGGGGACGGCCGAGTCTCCGCGAGCACCCCCTCGAGCTCGCCCTCGGCCTCTTCGGCGACGTCGCGCCGGGCGAGGCCATCACCGTCCTCCTGATGACGACGAACCTCTTCCTGTTGCTCACGGCGTACTACCTGCTCAAGGTCGCGCGCGAGCCGCTCATCCTGCTCGGCGGCGGCGCCGAGGTGAAGAGCTACGCCGCGGTCGGGCAGGCCGTCCTGCTCATCTTCGTCACCAACGCCTACGGCTGGATGGCCGCGCGGGTCCGCCGGCTCGTCCTCATCACGAGCGTCACGCTCTTCTTCGCCGCGAACCTCGTCCTCTTCTGGGCGCTCGGCTCGCGCGGCGTCCCGCTCGGCGTCCCGTTCTTCCTCTGGGTCGGCATCTTCAACCTCGTCACGGTCGCGCAGTTCTGGAGCCTCGCGGCCGACATGTACACCGAGGCCCAGGGCAAGCGCCTCTTCCCGATCATCGGCATCGGCAGCTCGGTCGGCGCCGTCGGCGGCGCGGCGATCGCCGGACGACTCATCCACTCGGGCTCGCCGTTCGTCCTCATGCTCGTCGCCGCGGCCATCCTCGTCGTGACGCTTGCCGTCGCGCACGTCGTCCAGCGCCGGGAAGCCGCTCGCCTCGCCGGCACGACGGGCCCCTCGCACGACGCGCCCGTCGCGCGCGGCAACGCGTTCGCCCTCGTCGCGCGCGACCGTTACCTCCTCCTCATCGCCGCGCTCATCTTCATCCTCAACATCAGCACGAAGACCGGCGACTACGTCCTCGACCGGATGCTCATCGCCCACGCCGCGGAGCGCGCGCGCACGCTCGGCGAGTCTCAGTCCGTCTACATCGGCGAGTTCAAGGCACGCTACTTCGAGTGGATCAACGTCCTCGAGGTCGTCCTCCAGTCGCTCGTGGTCTCGCGCGTCATCAAGTACGCCGGGCTCCGCGTCGCGCTCGTCCTCGTGCCGCTCGTCTCGCTCACGGGCTACGCGACGACGTTCGCCGCCCCACTCATCGGTGTCCTCTTCGCGACGCGCGTCGCCGAGAACACGCTCGACTACTCGCTCTCGCAGACCGTGCGGCAGGCGCTCTGGCTCGTGACGACGCGGGAAGCGAAGTACAAGGCGAAGCAGGTCGTCGACTCGTTCGTGTGGCGCGCGGGCGACTCGATGTCGGCGGCGGTCGTCTGGACGGGCGCGCACTTCGCCGTCGGGCTCCGCTGGTTCATCGGCGTGAACGTCGGGGTGGCCGTCCTGTGGGTCGTCATCGCCGCGTTCCTCGGCCGCGAGTACGCGAGGCGCCGTCCTCCCGACGCCCACGAGCCCTCGCCCGCGTGAGGGCGCTCAGCGGTGGAGCAGCCTCTCGAGCTCGCCGCTCGCGTCGAGCGCGTGGAGATCGTCGGAGCCGCCGATGGGCTGGTCATCGATGAAGATCTGGGGGACGGTCTTCCGGCCGGAGGTTGCAAGGACGAGCCACGCGCGCGTCGCGGTGTCGAAGGTCACGTCGATCTCGTCGAAGGGGACGTCGCGCTTCTTGAGGAGGGATTTCGCCCGGACGCAGTAGGGGCAAACCTTCGTCGTGTAGACCTTCACGCGGGCGATCATCGGTTCTTGTTGGATGCTAGCGCACACCGGGGGGGTGCGGACGGGCGCTCCGCTCGTTTCCCTCGCCCAGCCGTTGCTCTAGGCTCACGCTCCCATGGCCGGCCAACCCACGATCGCCCTCGAGCGCTTCACCCAGGAGGCGAAGGACCTCGTCGGCGAAGCGCAGAACCTCGCCGACGAGCGCAAGCACGCCCTCGTCGAGCCCATCCACCTGCTCGTCCGCGCCGTCGATGGCGACCCGGGTATCGCGGAGGTCTTCCGGCGCGCGTCGGCCGAGCCCGCCGAGGTGCTGAAGGAAGCCGAGGTGCAGCTGTCGCGGCTCGGAAAGACGACGACGGGGCTCGCGTACCTGTCGAACGCGATGCTCGCGCTGCTCGATCGTGCGCGCAAGGAGGCGGGGACGCGGCCGGTGGGCGAGGAGCAGCTCCTGAACGCGCTCGTGCAGGAGATCCGCGGACCGGCGGCGGCCGTCCTGCAGGCATTCGCGCTCGGGCCCGGGTCGTTCCGCCCGCACATGGCGGCGCTCAAGGAGCGGCCGAAGGATGCGGGTCGCGCGGACACCGCGGGGGCGGAGCCGAACCGCTACACGCACGACCTCATCCAGCGCGCGCGAGAGGCCGGCGACGGGCCGGTCATCGGTCGCGACGTCGAGGTCCGAAGGCTGCTGCAGATCCTCGAGCGCAGGCACAAGAACCACCCCCTGCTCGTCGGCGAGCCCGGCGTCGGCAAGACGGCCATCGTCGGCGCCCTCGCCTCGCGCATCGTGGCGGGCGACGTCCCCGAGAACCTCTCCAAGCTCGCGCTGCTCGAGCTCGAGATCGGCGCGCTCACGGCCGGCGCGAAGCTCCGTGGCGAGGTCGAGGAGCGCCTCCGGAGGACGCTCGCCGACGTGCGCGCCGCCGGGCCGCGCGACGCCATCCTCTACATCCGCGGGCTCGACTCCCTCTTCGGCCAGGGGGCCTCCGGGAGCGGCGTCGGGGATCTCCTGAAGCCGATGCTCGCGCGCGGTGACGTGCGCCTCCTCGCGTCGACGACGCCGGAGGGGATGCGGAAGATCCACGAGAAGGACGCCGCGTTCCTCCGCCGCTTCAGCGTGCTCGCGATCGACGCGGCCACCGCCGATCAGGCCGTCGAGATCCTCCGGGGCGTGGCGACGCGCTACGAGACGCACCACCGCGTCCAGATCGGCGACCCGGCGATCGGGCAGGCCGTGCGCCTCGCCAAGCGGTACATCCCCGACCGCGCCCTCCCCGACAGCGCGCTCGACCTCCTGGACGAGGCCGCCGCGCGCAAGCGCGTGGAGCTCGACGGCGTCCCCGCGGAGTTCGACGCCGCCATCCAGCGCCTCGCCTCGCTCAAGGCGCAGCGCGCGTCCCTCATCGACGACGTCGACGCGATGAGCGTCAAGACGCGCACCCGCATCGAGGCCGAGATCGCCGCGCTCGATCCGAACGTCACGCGCATGCACGCGCAGCTCGAGTCGCGTCGGGGTGCGCTCGCCGCCCAGGGCGCCCTCCGCGCCGAGTACGTGAAGCTCGAGGCCCAGCTCGCCGAGGCGCGGACGGGGCAGGACTTCGCGAGGCTGGGGGAGATCGAGCACGTGACGCTCCCCGACGTGAAGCGCAGGCTCGACCTCGCGACCGCCGCGGTCGTGAAGGAGGGGGGCTCGGCCGGCGCGAACGTCGTCACCGAGGAGGACGTCGCGCTCGTGCTCGGCGAGTGGACCGGCATCCCCGTCTCGAAGATGCTCGAGACCGAGACCGAGAAGCTCCTCAAGATGGAGCAACGCTTGACCGCGCGCGTCATCGGCCAGGACGAGGCCGTGAAGGCGATGTCGCGCGCCGTCCGCCGCGGCCGCGTGGGGCTGCGCGATCCCGGAAAGCCCATCGGGTCGTTCCTCTTCCTCGGGCCGAGCGGCGTCGGCAAGACCGAGCTCGCCAAGGCGCTCGCCGAGTTCCTGTTCGACGACGAGCAGGCCATGACCCGGCTCGACATGAGCGAGTTCATGGAGAAGCACATGGCGCAGCGGCTCGTGGGCGCGCCGCCGGGTTACGTCGACAGCGAGGAGGGGGGCTTCCTCACCGAGGCCGTCCGCAAGCGCCCCTACAGCGTGCTGCTCTTCGACGAGGTCGAGAAGGCGCACGCGGACGTCTTCAACCTGCTCCTCCAGGTGCTCGACGACGGGCGCCTCACCGACGGCCGCGGGCGCCTCGCCGACTTCTCGAACACGGTCATCGTCATGACGAGCAACATCGGCGGCGGGCGCATCCTCGAGACCGACCCGAAGCTCTTCGCCACGCCGGAGGGGCGCGAGGCGCTCCGCGACGTGCTTCAGGAAGAGCTCCGGAACTTTCTCCGCCCCGAGTTTTTGAACCGCGTCGACGACATCATCATCTTCCGCCCGCTGTCGAAGCAGGACCTCCGCGGCATCGTCGACATCCAGCTCCGCCGCCTCGACAAGCTCCTCGAGGGGCGGGAGCTCACGCTCGATCTCACCGAGGCCGCGAAGACGAAGCTCGCCGACATGGGATACGAGCCCGCGTACGGCGCGCGGCCGCTCAAGCGCGCCATCTTGAAGAGCGTGCAGGACCCGCTCGCCGAGGAGATCCTCGCGGGGGGCTTCCCGCCGGGGAGCGTCGTGCACGTGGACGTCTCGGGCGACGCGTTCGTGTTCGGCAAGAAGGCCTAGCGTGCACGTCCACCTCATCGGCGTCTCGGGCACCGGGATGGGCTCCCTCGCGTCGCTCTTCCGGCGCGCGGGGCACCGGGTCACGGGCTCCGACCTCCGCTTTGACCCTCCCATGGGCGAGGTGCTCCGCGCGGCCGGGGTGGAAGCGATGCAGGGCTACTCCGCCGAGCACCTCGTCGCGGGGATCGATCTCGTCGTCGTCGGCAACGTCATCAAGAAGGACAACCCCGAGGCCGTCGCCGCCGTGGAGCGCGGGCTCCCTCGCTCCAGCATGTCGCTCGCGCTGCGCGAGCACTTCCTCGCCAGGCGCAAGCCCCTCGTCGTCTGTGGCACCCACGGCAAGACGACGACCTCGTCCTTGTGCGCGTGGGCCCTCTACGAGGCGGGGCTCGAGCCCGGCTACTTCATCGGCGGCGTGTCGAAGAGCCTCCCCGACAGCGCGTCGCTCGGCCGGCGCGGCCCGTCGCTCCTCGGGCCGGCGTCCGTGCGCGCGGCTGCCCCGAGCCCGTTCGTCGTCGAGGGGGACGAGTACGACGCGGTGTACTGGCACAAGGAGCCGAAGTTCTTCGACTACATCGGCGTGGGCGACGACGACGTCGCGATCGTGACCTCCGTCGAGCACGACCACATCGACATCTACCCGACCGAGGCCGCGTACACGGCGGCGTTCGACGGGCTCGCGCGGCGCATCCCCCCGAGCGGGCTCCTCGTTTGCCACGCCGCCGACGCGCGCGCGGTCCGTGCGTCGCGCGCGTGCAGGGGGAGGCTCGCCTACTACGCGCTCGCGGGGGACGACACGGGAGACGTGAGCCCGACCTGGGTCGGCGCGCCGGTCGCGGTCGACGAACAGGGACGGCAGCCGTTCGATCTGTTCGCCGGCGGAGTCTCGTGCGGCAGGTTCGTCCTCGGCGTGCCGGGGCACCACAACGTGCGGAACGCCGTCGCGGCGATCGCGGCGTGCGCCGAGGGGTTCGACGTGCGGATCCCGAGCCTCCGCGCGAGCCTCGCGTCGTTCGCGGGGGTGCGGCGGCGGCAAGACCTCCTCGGCGACGTCGGCGGCGTGCGCGTCTACGACGACTTCGCGCACCACCCCACGGCCGTCGACGAGACCCTCCGCGCCCTCCGGAGCAAGCACCCGGGAGGTCGCCTCTGGGCGGTCTTCGAGCCGCGGAGCGCCACGGCGTGCCGCTCGCTCCACCAGGCGGCGTACGCGCGCGCGTTCGGCGCGGCGACCACCGTCATCCTCGCGCCCCTCGGTCGCACGGGGCTCGCGAAGGAGGACGCGCTCGATCTCGCGCGCCTCGCGGAGGAGCTCGGCGCGAAGGCGAGCGTCGCGGAGTCTCTCGAGAGCATCGTCGAACGCGTCGCGCGGGAGGCCGAGCCGGGCGACACCGTGGCGCTCCTGTCGAACGGGGCGTTCGGCGGCGTGCCGGCCCGGCTGGTCGAGGCGCTCGCGAAGCGCGGCTAGGAGCCTGCCCCGACGTTCGCGTGCCCGTGCCCGTGCCTCGTGTGACAGGCGCCGCGCCTCGTGCGACAGGCGCCGCGCCTCGTGCGACAGGCGCCGCGCTTCGGGTACTGTCCTAACGGCGGGCGCGGCGACGCTTCGCGTCAATGGGACAGCGGCACGCGCTGTGACCTACGCTTACCACATGAACGACCCCGCCGGCCTCCCTGCTCTCGTAGACGCCATCCGTCATCTCCACGGCTGCGAGGCGACCTGGGTCGAGAGCGTCCCCGTGCACGAGAAGAGCGGCGACGAGACGGTCTGGGAGGGCGACGTCCAGGTCTTCGACGTG
>Ga0209415_10005337_pt1 | contig 23137 bp, 1 predicted proteins | sample PeaSoiSIISIP2007_FD_187696 | JGI IMG/M metagenome (GOLD analysis project Ga0209415, IMG submission 187696) | Peat soil microbial communities from Weissenstadt, Germany - SII-SIP-2007 (SPAdes) (version 2) | ecosystem: Environmental > Terrestrial > Soil > Wetlands > Peat | place: Germany... | reverse complement strand
GCGATCGGCTCGCGCTCACGGTATTCGAGTTGGCGCAGACGGCTGTCCGACTGCTTCAGTTCAGCTGCCGCCCGGCGCATGTATCGACGCAGCCGCCCCGCCTCGTCCTCTTGGCTCCTTCCGTCGGTCATACCGTCTCGCTCTCAAGACGAGATTCGACTGCTCCATCGGAGCGCTTGTCGAGAAACGCGAAGACGTCATCGTCGCTGCCCAGATCCTCGTCGGCTAGGAGATCCTGCGTCTCGCCGGCGTCGAGCGCAAGGCCGTTTTCGAGGACGCGGTGCACGCGCGAGCTCAACGCCCGCCAGCGCACCTCCAGGCGCTCGCGCGCGTCGGGCTCGGACACAACCGAGTCAAGAAGGTCCTCGAGCTTGTCGAACTCGCTGTCGATCGCTCCATGCGCAGTGGCGCCGCCGTCGAGCTGCTGGTGCAGGTGGCTCGCTATCGCCACCGGCGTGGGGTGGTCGAAGACGAGCGTCACGGGCAGCTGCAATCCGCTGATCGCGTTCAGGCGGTTACGCAACTCGACCGCCGCGAGTGAATCGAAGCCGAGGTCCTTGAAGGCGCAGCGCGAGTCGACGGCCTCAGCGGCCGCGTGGCCGAGCACGCCCGCCACCTCCGCGCGCACGAGCTCGAGCACCACGCCCTCGCGCTCGGCACGCGGCGTCGCGGCCAGGCGCCTGGCCAGCGACTGCTCGCCCGCGCGCCTGCGCACGGCCGGCACGAGACCCGAGAGGATCGCCGGCAGCGCCCCGAGTCTCGCCTGCGCCCGCAGGCCGGCCAGATCGAGGGACAGCGCCAGCAGCAGCGTCTCGTCTCCCGCGAGCGCGGCATCGAACAGCTCGAGTCCCCGCGCAGGCGAAAGCGCGCCGACGCCCGCGCGGCGCATACGCGAGCGGTCAAGATCCCCGAGGCTCGCGGTCATCTCGCTGGGCTGCTCCCACAGGCCCCACGCAAGCGCAATGCCCGCTTGGCCCTGCGCGCGCCGTCGCGCAGCGAGCGCATCGAGCGAGGCATTGGCGGCGGCATAGTTGCCCTGGCCGGGAGAGCCGAGCACGCCGGCAGAGGACGAGAACAAGACGAAGGCTTGCAGCTCGGCGTGCTCGGTCAGCTCGTGCAGATGCCAGGCGGCGTCGAGCTTGGCGGACAGCACCCGGTCCACGCGCTCGGCCGTCAGCGACTCCAGCACGCCGTCGTCGATCGCGCCCGCGGCGTGCACCACCGCTGTCAGCGGCCGCTGCTCGGGGATCGTGTCGAGCAGTCGTTCGAGCTGCCCGCGATCGGCCACGTCGCAGCTTGCGAGCGTGACCTCCGTGCCGAGGCGTCCAAGCTCGCCCTGCAGCGCGCCCGCGCCCGCCGCCTGCGCCCCTCGACGACTGGCGAGTAGCAGATGCCGGGCACCGTAGCGAGCGGCCAGGTGGCGTGCCAGCAGGCTCCCCAGCGCACCGGTGCCGCCCGTGATCAGCACCGTGCCGTGCGGATCGAGCTGGCGCCGCTCGTCGCTCGCGCCCTCGACGGCCGCCCTGGTCAGGCGCGCAAGCAGCACCTCGCCTCGCCTGATCGCCAACTGCGGCTCGCCGCTGCCGAGCGCCGCGAGCAGCGCCCGCATGGAGGCGTCGTGCGAATCCAGATCGATCAGCGCAAAGCGCCCGGGATGCTCCGCCTGGGCCGAGCGCACCAGCCCCCACAGCGGCGACTGGGCGAGGCCCTCGATGCCGTCTCCCGCCGCTGCCGCCACGGCCTGGCGCGTCAGGATCACCAGGCGCAGGCCGCTCAGACGCTCGTCCGCGACCCAGGCTTGGAGCAGCGCGAGCAGCTCATGCGCCAGCCCGTGCGCCTGCTCGAGCAGGACACCGTCGCCCTGCCAGCGCGAGACGTCGACGAGCGCCATGGACGGCGCGGCGTCCGCGGCAAGCGACTCGACCAGCGAAGGCAGATCGTGGCATGCCCGCAGCGTGCAGCCCGCGCCCGCGAGGCTCGCCTCAAGCGCCTCATCCGCGCACCCGAGCAGCGCGAGCTCGCCCGCCGGCGGCTCTGCCGAGACGGAGCCCGCGGCCCAGTCCACAGCGAACAGCGCCCCCTCCGGTCCGCTCTGGGAGGCGCCCAGTTGCGCCGCCGAGACCTCACGCCCGAGGATCGACTGGACGGAGGCAACGAGCGTGCCCTGCTCGTCGCTCATCACCACCGATGCCGCCTGCGCCGCTGTCATGCACAGACGCACGCGCAGCGAACGGGCGCCGTGCGCGTGCAGCTGCGCATTCTCGAAGGAGAAGGGCAGGCGCATTCCGCTATGCCCGCCGTCTGGCTGCGCGGGCGCGGCGCCGAGCGCGTGCAGCGCGGCGTCGAGCAGCGCCGGGTGCAGCGCGAAGCCGTCGGCCGCTTCGCGCTCGGCCTCGGCGAGGGCGACCTCGGCGAAGATCTCCTGCCCGCGCTGCCAGGCTGCCGTGAGACCCTGGAAGGCTGGCCCGTATTCGAGACCCTGGTCCGCAAGACGCTCGTACAGCCCGTCGACGGCGAGCTCCTGTGCGCCCGGCGGAGGCCACTGCCCGCCGAGCGCCGCCGCCTGCTCGATGAGCGTCGCCCCCTCACCGTCGCATGCGCCCGGCTGGGGGGCGAGCACGCCGCTCGCGTGGCGCGTCCATTCGCCTGCGTCGGCAAGCGTCACGGCGGAGTCATCCGCACGCCTCGAGTGGATAGTCAGCGTCCTACGCCCCGACTCGTCTGGCTCGCCGAGCGCGAGTTGCAAGGCGAGTGCGCCCTCCGCCACGAGCGCCAGCGGCGCCTCGAGGACCAGCTCCGCGAGGACCTCGCATCCCACCTGGCCACCCGCGTACAGCGCGAGCTCAAGCAACGCCATGCCCGGCAACAGCACTACGCCCAGCGCGGCGTGCTCAGCGAGCCAAGGTTGGGAGACCGGCGACAGGCGCCCCGTGAACAGCGCGCCGCGGTCGTCGGCCAGGCCCATCGCGGCGCCCAGCAGCGGATGATCGGCGGAGGTCTGCCCTATCGCGGCCACATCGCCGGGGCCGCCGCGAGCATCCAGCCAGAAGCGCTCGCGCTGGAAAGGGTAGCTCGGCAGCGCCACGCGCCGCGGGGCGCTGCCCGCGTACAGCGCCTCCCAGTCCACCCGCATCCCGAGCGTCCACGCTTGCGCGAGCGATGAGAGCAACTGCCGGGTCTCACTGCGCCCGCCGCGCAGCAGCGGCGCAAGCAGCATCGGCCTCTCGGATTCGCCATCGCGCGCGGCCTGCGACAGGCATTCCTGGCCCATCGCGCTTAGCACGCCTTCAGGTCCCAGCTCGAGGAAGCTGCCAACGCCCTGCGCTCTCAGCCACACCATCCCATCCATGAAGCGCACCGGCTGGCGCACATGCTCGACCCAATACTCCGCCGAACAGATCCGCTCGTGCGCGACTGGTTCCCCGGTGAGATTGGAGACGATCGGGATCGACGGCGGCTCGAACGAGACTCCACGAACCACCTGCGCAAACTCGTCGAGCATCGCGTCCATGCGGTGAGAGTGAAACGCGTGGCTCACACGCAGGCGCTTGGTCTTGCGCCCCTGCCGCGCCCAGCGGTCCGCCAACTTGAGCACCGCCTGCTCGTCGCCGCTGATCGCGACCGACGCCGGCCCGTTCACCGCCGCCAGATCGACGCAGCCCTCGAAGCCCTTCAGCGATCCGCGCAGCTCGTCCTCGGAGGCCTGCACCGAGACCATGGCGCCGCCCGCGGGCAGCGCTTCCATCAGGCGCCCACGCGCGGCCACTAAGGCACAGCCGTCCGCGAGCGAGAACATTCCCGCCGCGTGCGCCGCAGCCAGCTCGCCGATCGAGTGACCGATCAGGAAGTCGGCCCGCACGCCCCACGAGTGCACCAGTCTGAACAGCGCGAGCTCGAGCGCGAACAGCGCCGCCTGCGTGTATAGCGTACGGTCCAGCAGCTGCGCCTCGGGAGCGCCATCGGCCGCCAGCAGCACCTCGCGCAGGGGACGCTCGAGGTGCGGATCGAACGCCTCGCACACCTCGTCCAGCGCGTCCCTGAAGGTCGCGAAGGACCGCCCCAGCTCAGCGCCCGTGCCAGCACGCTGGGACCCCTGGCCAGTGAACATGAACGCGACCGGCCCGGGGCTCGCCGGCGCGCGAGCCTCGATCACGCCCGGCGCGCCCTGGGCGCGCGACAGCGAGTCCAAGCCGTCCAGCAGCTCTCCCCGCTGCTCGCCCAGCACCACCGCGCGATGCTCGAAGCACGAGCGCGACAGCAGCGAGAAGCCGACGTCCACGTCTCCCAACCCGGCGTCCGCCGCCACGTGCTCGCGCAGGCGTGCCGCCTGAGCGCGCAGCGCCTGCTCGCTCTTGGCCGAGATCGCCCACGACAGTATCCCGCCCGCGAACGCGCCCGTACCGGCGGCCTCACGCTCGGGCTCCGCAGGTGCCTGCTCGAGGATCAGATGCGTGTTGGTGCCGCTCACGCCGAACGAGGAGATCCCCGCGCGGCGGGGCCTGCCGGTATCCGGCCATGCAACCTGCTCCAGCAGCAGCTCGACGGCACCGGCCGACCAGTCCACGTGTCCGGAGGGCCGATCTACGTGCAACGTCTTCGGCAGCACGCCGTGGCGCATCGCCATCAGCATCTTGATCACGCCCGCGATGCCGGCTGCCGCCTGCGTGTGGCCGATGTTCGACTTGATCGACCCCAACCACAGCGGATGCGCGGCCGGCCGGTCGCGACCGTAGACGGCCAACAGGGCCTGCGCCTCGATCGGATCGCCCAGCGTCGTGCCCGTGCCGTGCGCCTCGACCGCGTCGATCTCATCGCCGGCCAGGCCGGCGTTCGCCAGCGCCTGCGCGATCACGCGCTGCTGGGAGGGGCCGTTGGGCGCGGTCAACCCGTTGCTCGCGCCATCCTGGTTGACGGCGCTGCCGCGAATCAACGCCAGCACTGGGTGGCCGTTCCTGAGCGCCGCGGACAGCGGCTCAAGCAACACCACGCCCACGCCCTCCGAGAAGCCGGCGCCGTCGGCGCGCTCGGCGAACGACTTGCATCGCCCGTCGGGCGCGAGTCCCCGCTGGCGCGCGAATTCGATGAACAGTCCAGGCGTGGCCATGACGGTCACCCCGCCCGCCAGCGCCAGCGAGCACTCGCCGGAACGCAGCGCCTGACAAGCCAGATGCATCGCCACCAGCGAGGACGAGCAGGCCGTGTCGACCGTCACCGCCGGACCCTCCAGTCCAAGCGTGTAGGCGATTCTGCCCGACGCCACGCTGCCCGAGACACCCGTCCCGAAATACCCCTGCAGCTCCTCCGGGATCGCGTCCAGGACCATCCCGTAGTCGTGGTACATGATCCCGGCGAACACCCCCGTCTGCGTGCCCTTCAACGACAGCGGGTCGATACCGGCCTGCTCCAGCGCCTCCCACGAGACCTCCAGCAGCAGGCGCTGCTGCGGGTCCATCGCCAGCGCCTCCCGCGGGCCGATGCCGAAGAACCCCGCGTCGAACTTGCCCGCGTCGTGCAGGAACCCACCCTCGCGTGCGTAGCAGGTCCCCGGACGGTCGGGGTCCGGGTCGAACAGACGCTCGACGTCCCAGCCGCGATCGGCGGGGAAGGCTGAGATCGCGTCGCGACCCGAGGCCACCAGCTCCCACAGCTCCTCGGCGCCGCGAACGTCTCCCGGATACCTGCAGCCGACACCCACGATCGCCACTGGCTCCGTCGAGACGGCCGTCGTCGCCCGCAGCGGAGCCTCGTGGCGCCGTCCGACGATTTCGCCGAGCGCGTACGCCGCGACGGCAGCCGGCGTGGGGTGGTCGAACACGAGGGTGGCGGGCAGGCGCAGCCCGGTCGTCGCGTTCAGGCGGTTGCGCAGTTCGACCGCAGCGAGCGAATCGAAGCCGAGGTCCTTGAAAGCACGCTGGGGATCGATGGCCTCACCTGCAGCGTGGCCGAGCACGCCTGCCACCTCCGCGCGCACGAGCTCGAGCACGACCGCCTCGCGCTCGGCCCGCGTCGCCGTGGCCAGGCGCCTTGCCAGCGACTCGCCGCGACGCTCGCCGACGCGGCGCCTGGGTGCTCGCACCAGACCGCTGAGGAGCGCAGGAAGCGCACCCACGCCGGCCTGCGCCCGCAGCGCACCCAAGTCCAGGCGGGCCGCCAGCAGCAGGGACCGATCGGCGCGGAGGGCCAGATCAAACAGCTCGAGACCCTGGTCGGAGCGCAACGCGCCCATGCCCGAGCGCAGCATTCGCGAGCGGTCGAGCTCGCTCAGGCCACCGGTCATGCGGCTAACCTCCTCCCATAGACCCCACGCGATCGCGACGCCCGGCAGGCCGTGCGCGCGACGGTAGGCCGCGAGCGCATCCAAGAAGGAGCTCGCCGCGCCATAGCTGCCCTGGCCGGCGCCGCCGAGCACGCCGGCGGCGGACGAGAACAGCACGAACGTGTCCAGATCGAGGTGCTTGGTCAGCTCATGCAGCAGCCATGCCGCGTCGAGCTTGGGAGCGAGCACTGCGTCGACTCGCTCGCCCGTGAGCGTGTCGACCACGCCATCGTCGAGGACCGCAGCAGCGTGCACGACCGCTGTGAGCGGGTGCCCTCCCTCGATCGAGTCGAGCAGTTCGGATAGTTGGCCGCGATCGGAGACGTCACAGGAGGCGATCCTCACCTCAGCGCCCGCAGACTCCAGCTCCGCCTTCAGCTCGGAGGCGCCGTCGGCCCGCGGCCCCGCGCGGCTGGCGAGCAGCAGATGGCGCACGTTGCACTCCGCGACCAGGTGGCGCGCGAGCAGCGCGCCGAGGGTGCCCGTCCCGCCTGTGATCAGCACCGTGCCCGTCGCCTGCTCACCACCGGCGGGCCGGCTCTCGGGCGACACGCCTGCCAGGCGCTTCACGCGAGGCGCCAGCACCTCGCCTCGCCTGATGGCAAGCTGGGCCTCGCCACAGGCGAGCGCCGCGGCCAGCGCGCCGCGGGAGGACGCCTCCTCGTCGGTGTCAATCAACACGAAGCGCGCAGGATGCTCGGCCTGCGCGGAGCGCACGAGGCCCCACACCGTCGACTGTGCCAGCCCCGGCAGCTCCTCCGCCGGACCTGCCTCCACCGCACCGTGCGTGACCAGCGCCAGACGCGATTCGGCGAAGCGCGCGTCCGCGAGCCAGGCCTGCACGAGCTCCAGCGCGCGACGCGCGACGCGATGCGCGAGCGTGTGCAGCTCCCGCTGTTCGCCCTCCGCGTCCTGCCGTTCACTTTCCGCGCGCTCGCCGGCGGCGCAGTCCACAACCACTATCTGCGGCGGTGTGCCACGCTCATCGACCATCTCGCCCAGAGCGTGCAGGCTCGGGTAGGTCTCAAGCGAGCGTGTGGCGAACGCCGGCGAGTCCTCCTCGATGCCCACGATCGCGAGCGCCTCCAGCTCGCTCGCGACCAGCTCGCGTACGGCCGACGACGCGCTCCACTCGATAGCTAGCAGCGACTCGTGAGCGCCGCCGTCACGCAGCAGCTCGGCGGCAGAGAACTCTCGTGCCACCAGCGAGTCGATCACGGCCACGAACTCGCCGTGCTCATCGACCGCCGCCAACGACACGGCGTCAGCAGCCGCGCGAGCGAGCGAGATTCGCAGCGCGGCCGCTCCCGTAGCATGGAGTTCGACGCCGCTGAAGGCGAATGGCAAGCGCGCCGTGCCCGGCGCCCCATCCGCGTCGGCGAGGCTCGCCGCACTCGCGTGCAGGGCGGCGTCCAGCAGCACCGGGTGCACACCGAAGTCGGCGGCCTGCTCGCCCTCGTCCTCGTTCAGGACAACCTCGACGAACATCTCCTCGCCGCGCTGCCACGCAGCCCGCAGCGCCTGGAAGGCCGGTCCATATTCGAGCCCCAGCCCCGCCAGCCGGTCATACAGGCCGTCGAGCTCGACGGGCTCTGCGCCCGCGGGTGGCCACGACTCGCCGGCCAGGGCGGCTACGCGCTCATGGACCGCCAGGTCTGCTCGGACCGCTTGGGTGCTCGCGTACTCGGCGCCCGGGGTACGGCGCTCTCCGCGTGCGCGTTCGCGGACCAGCACGGCGCTAGCGTGATGGGTCCACTCGCGTTCGGGTTCGACGCCGTCGGCCGACTCCGCCTCGACGCGGGAGTGGATCGTCAGCGAGCGCTCTCCCGATTCCTCGAGCTCGCCCACCACGAGCTGCAGTGCGAGCGCGCCGCGCTCGGGCAGCACCAGCGGAGCCTGCAGGACCAGCTCTCCCACCGCCGGGCAGCCCGCCTCGCGGCCGGCGTGCAGCGCCAACTCCAGAAACGCCATGCCGGCGAGCACAGCGGTTCCCCGCACGGCGTGATCCGCAAGCCATGGATGAGAGTCGAGCGCAAGTCGACCGGTGAACAGCCAGCCGCGATCGTCGGCGAGGGCGACAGCGGCGCCGAGCAGGGGGTGATCGGCCGCGCTCTGGCCGGCGGCGACCATATTCCCGGCACTCGAGGACGAGCCGGAAAACCAGTAGCGCTCACGCTGGAACGCATATGTGGGCAGCTTGATCGTGCGTGCCCCCAAGCGCTCGAGCGGAGCCCGCCAGTCGACCTGGCCGCCGCGTACCCACAGCTCGGCGACAGAGCGGAGGAAGCGCTCGGGACCACCTTCGTCGCGACGGAGCGAACTCACCGCGACAGCCTCTTCGGGATTCTCGAGGGCCCGGTCGATCGATTCCTGCACCCCCACGCTCAGCACGGGGTGGGGCGCGAGCTCGACGAACGTCCGATGTCCGCCTGCCAGCAACGCGGCGAGGACCGGCTCGAAGCGCACCATTTCGCGCAGGTTGCGATACCAGTACTCGCCGTCGAGCTGCGATGTGTCGAGTAGCCCGCCCGTCACCGTCGAGTGGAACGCGACCTCTCCGCGCCGCGGGGTGATCCCGGCGCAGCCGCGAAGCAGCTCGTCGCGGACCTGCTCGACCTCCGCCGAGTGCGCCGCGTAGTCGACTGGAATCCGCTTCGCTCTCAGCCCCTCTGCTGCGCATTCCTCGATCAGCTCGTCGAGCGCCTTGGGCTCGCCGGAGACGACCACCGAGGCAGGGCCGTTGACGGCGGCTATCACGATCCGCGAGCCCCAGCGCTCCAGCCGCTTCTCGACCTCAGCGGGCTCCTGCGCGACCGACGCCATCCCGCCCCTACCGGCCAGGCTGAGCAGCGCGCGACTGCGCAGCGCGATAACCCGCGCGGCGTCCTCCAACGACAGCCCGCCTGCGACGCAGGCGGCGGCAATCTCGCCTTGTGAGTGGCCGACTACGACGTCCGGGTGCACGCCGTAGGAGTGCCACAGGTCGGCCAGCGACACCATCACCGCGAACAGCGCCGGCTGCACCACGTCGACCCGATCGAGCCCTGGCGCCCCCGGCGCCCCCTGCAGCACCGCGTCGAGGGACCAGTCAACGTGTTCGCCGAGCGCCTGTGCGCAGGCGCTCATGCGCTCGGCGAACACGGGGGATCTGTCCTGCAGCTCGAGCGCCATGCCCACCCACTGGGCGCCCTGGCCGGGGAACACGAACACCGGGTCGCAAGCCCCGGCCGCCGGGGTCGCGTCCTGCCACACGCCGGCAGCGCGCTCGCCCGCGGCCACGGCGCGCAGCGCTCGGGCGAGGGTCTCGCGCGAGCCGCAGAGCGCCACCGCACGGTGCTCCAAGGCCGAGCGGTTCGCAAGCGTCAGGGCGACGTCCGCCGGCTCGACGTCCGCGTGGGCGTCGAGGTGCGCCGCCAGGCGCTCGGCCTGAGCGCGCAGCGCGCCCGCGGTCCTGCCCGAGAGCGCGAACGGGAACACGCTACCGGCGAGCGGGCCAGCCGCACCGACGCTGCCATCCTCGGCGACACCGACACCGCGCGCGCTCTCGCCGGCTGGGGCTTCCTCCAGAATCAGGTGCGCGTTCGTGCCGCTGACGCCGAAGGACGAGACTCCCGCGCGCCGCGGCTCACCCTCGCCGCGCTCCCACGCGCTCGCCTCGCTCAGCAGCGAGACCTCGCCCGCCGACCAGTCCACATGGCGCGTGGGCTCGTCCACGTGCAGCGTCATTGGCAGCACGCCGTGACGCAGCGCCATCGCCATCTTGATCACGCCAGCCACGCCGGCGGCCGCTCCCGTGTGGGCAATGTTCGACTTGATCGATCCGAGCCGCAGCGGCCGCTCGGGTGGACGTTCGAGCCCGTAGGTCGCGATCAGCGCCTGCGCCTCGATCGGATCGCCGAGGATCGTGCCCGTGCCGTGCGCCTCGACGACGTCCACCCCCGCCGCCGGCACGCGCGCGTTGGCCAGCGCCTGGCGGATCACGCGCTGCTGGGCGAGCCCGCTGGGAGCGGTCAGCCCGTTGCTCGCGCCATCCTGGTTGACGGCGCTGCCGCACACCAACGCCAACACGCGATGCCCGTTCGCGCGTGCGTTGGACAGGGTCTCCAGTGCTAGCAAGCCCACCCCCTCGGAGAACCCCATGCCGCTCGCGGCCGTCGCGAAAGACCTGCATCGTCCGTCGGGCGCTAGGCCGCGCTGGCGGCTGAACTCGATCAACGCCCCGGGAGTAGCGACCACGGTCGCACCCCCCGCCAGCGCGAGCGAGCACTCTTCGGCGCGCAGCGATTGGCAGGCGAGGTGCACAGCCACCAGCGAGGACGAGCAGGCGGTGTCCACCGTCATCGCGGGACCCTCGAGCCCCAGCGTGTAGGCCACCCGGCCGGAGATCACGCTGCCCGAGGTCCCCGTCGCGAGGTAGCCCTCGAGGTCCGCCGAGGCGGCTCTCGCCAGCACCACCGCGTAGTCGTGGAAGGTGATCCCCGCGAACACGCCCGTCTGGCTGCCGCGCAGCGCGAGCGGGTCGATGACGGCGTCCTCGATCGCCTCCCACGCCACTTCCAGGAGCAGCCGCTGCTGCGGGTCCATTGCCAGCGCCTCGCGCGGGCCGATCCCGAAGAAGGCGGCGTCGAAGTCGCCCGCGTCGTACATGAAGCCGCCTTCGCGCGCATAGCACTTCCCCCGATGGCCGGGGTCGGGGTCGTACAGCTCCGCCACATTCCATCCGCGGTCCTCTGGAAATCCCGAGATCGCGTCGCGCCCGTCGCGCACCAGCTCCCACAACTGCTCGGGCGAGCGCACGTCTCCGGGATAGCGGCAGCCCATCCCCACGATCGCGATCGGCTCGTGCCGCCTGCGTTCTGCCGCGCTCAGCGACCGTCGGGCCCTCCGCAGGTCGCCAGTGACCCGCTTCAGGTAGGCAAGCAGCTTGTCGGTCTCGCTCACAGCCGTGTTCTGCTCGCGACTCATGTCTGGCTCGACCCGTCCAGCTCTCGATCCACGAGCGCGAAGATGTCCTCGGCCGTCGCCGCGTCGAGATCGGCGTCCTGCGCATCTGCGTCCTCGTTCGTCAGCGACGCCAGCAGCACCCGCAGGCGAGCGGCCATCGAGACGCGCTCGGAGTCCTCCAAGCGCGTAGCCGAGATGTCGTGTTCCAGCTCGGCGAGCCTGGCGTGCATCGGCGTCATCGCGCCGGCGGCGCGTTCGCCCGCCTTCTCGAGCAGGTGTTCGACAAGCGCCTCGGGCGTGGGGTGGTCGAACACCAGGGTCGCAGGCAGACGCAGGTCGGCCGCCACGTTGAGCCGGTTGCGCAACTCGAGCACGCTGAGCGAGTCGAACCCGAGATCTTTGAACGCCAACCTGCGATCCAGGGTGTGCGGCGAGGCGTACCCCAGCACGTCGGCCGTGTGCTGCATGACCAGCTCGCGAACCACGCGCCGGTGCTCGTGCTCGGGCAGATCGGCCAGGCGCTCGGTCAGCGAGCTGGCGAGCCCCTCTGGGCGCGCTCCCCGAGCGGGTTTGCGGACCAGTCCGCGCAGCAGCGCGGGCAGCGCGCCGGCACTCGCCTCGGCGCGCAGGGTGGCGCCGTCGAGACCGCTCGCGGCGACCATCGTGCTGTCGCCGGCGAGCGCCCGGTCGAAGAGCTCGAGACCTTGCTCCGAGGACAGCGCCCGCAGGCCCGCAGAGCCGGCCATGCGCCTGAGGAACGCTTCGCCCAACTCCAGCTCTACGCCCTCGGCGAGCCACAGGCCCCAGGCGATCGAGGTGGCGGGCAGGCCCTGCGCCCCGCGATGGTGAGCGAGGGCGTCAAGGAAGACGTTCGCGGCCGCGTAGTTACCCTGGCCCGGTCCGCCGAGCAGGCCCGCCATCGATGAGAACAGCACGAAGGCCGACAGATCCATGTCCCTCGTCAGCTCGTGCAGGTGCAGCGCGCCTTCGAGCTTCGCGGCCAGAGCCTGGTCGATCATCTCGGGGCTGAGCGCAGAGACCATGCCGTTGGCGGCTGCGCCCGCGGCATGGACGACCGCGCTGAGCGGGCGTTCGGGCGGGATCGTCGCGAGCAGCGCTCGCACCTGCTCGCGATCGGCGACGTCGCAGGCGACGATCGTCGCGTCGGCACCGAGCTCGGCCAGCTCCGCCTGCAATGCCGCCGCGTTCTCCGCGTCGGGACCGCGCCTGCTGGCCAGCAGCAACCGCTCGACGCCGCAATCGCTCACCAGGTGGCGTGCCAAGAGCCTTCCGAGCGTCCCCGTTGCGCCGGTGATCAGCACCGTGCCGCGCCCGCTTGTCAAACCGTGCTCGGCAGGCGTCTCCTCGGCGCCTGGATTCAGACGTGTGAGTCTCGGTGCCAGGAGCGCGCCATCGCGGAGCGCCAGCTGGGGCTCGTCGGAGCCGGTCGTCGCGTGCATCCACGCGCCGAGCTCATTCGTATCGGCGTCGAGTAGCGCGAACTGCCCGGGATGCTCGGATTGCGCGGAGCGCACCAGGCCCCACAGCGGTGCGCTGGCCAGGTTCGCCACCGCGTCGGCGGCGCTCGCGGCAAGCGCTTCGCGCGTGACGAACACCAGCCGGGACTCCAGCAGGCGCTCGTCCGACAGCCACGCCTGCAGCAGCGACAGGACGCGGTGCAGGCTCGCGCGCGCCGCGCCGGCAAGCGCGTCCGAGTCGACAAGCGCATCCGAGTCGACTCGCGCCTTACCGCCGCCGGTGCAGTCCACGAGCACAACCCGCGGCGCCGGAGCACCCGCGTCGATGGCGTCTTTGAGCGCCTGCAGGTCGCGGTATCCGCTCGGGTTGGTCTCACCGCCGTCCAGCTGGGCTCCCCCGGCGTCGGCAGTGCGCGCGGCCTCCAGCGCGCCGGCGCCCAGCACGGCCCATTCGCCGGCATCCCACGCGGCGGGGCTCGCGGGTATCGGCTGCCAGGTAATCCCGAGCAGCGACACCCGACCGTCGTCGCCGGCGTCGGCGCCGGCGAGCCGTCCCGGCACGAGCGGGCGCAGCACCAGCGATCGCACGCAGGCCAGCGGCGTTCCTCGATCGTCGCCGAGCGCCAGCGACACGCGATCCTCGCCGGTTCGCGACAGGTGCACGCGCAGCGTGGCGGCGCCCGCAACGCTCAAGCCCACCCCGCTGAAGGTGAACGCAAGCCGCATCGCCTCGGCCTGCGTCGGGTCGCCGCCACCATCGAGGAGCCCGATCGCCTGGAACGCCGCGTCGAGCAGCGCGGGGTGAATGGCGTGCGAGCGCGCCTGCTCGCGCTGCTCCTCGGCGAGCTGGACCTCGGCGAACACCTCCTCGTCGCGACGCCATGCGGCTCGCAGTCCCTGAAAGGCCGGCCCGTATTCTGCCCCGCGCTCGGCCAGGCGCTCGTAGCGCTCGCGGATGTCGAGCAGCGGCTGCGCGCCCGGTGGCGGCCACGCCCCTGCGAGATGCACGCCGGTCTGCAGCGCGGACGTGGGCTCCGCGGGCGGCACCGCGTCTTCGCGGGCGAGCGTGCCGCTCGCGTGGCGTACCCACTGGCTCTGCGCCGACGCTGGCTCCTCCTGCCGGGCGGCGCTCTCTGGGCGCGCGTAGATGCCCAGCTGCCGGCGCCCGGCCTCGTCGGGCTCTCCGATCGAGATCTGCAGCTGGACGGCGCCCTGCTCGCGCAGCACCAGGGGAGTCTCGAGCGTGAGCTCTTCGACCCAGCCGCACTCGAGCTCCGCTCCGACGTACAAGGCGAGGTCAAGAAAAGCCGCGCCGGGCATCAACGCCACTCCCATCATCGTGTGGTCGGCGAGCCACTGGTGCGCCTGCAGCGACAGGCGCCCAGTGAACAGCCGCGCTTGGCTTCCGGCCACACCGATGGAGGCGCCGAGCAGCGGGTGATCGGCCGTGGCCTGCCCGGCCAGCGTCACATCGCCGGGATTCTCGGGTGCCTGCAGCCAGTAGCGCTCGCGCTGGAATGCGTAGGTCGGCAGCGAGACCCGCGTGGCGTTCCGCTGCGCGAACAGCGACTGCCAGCGCACGTCCACCCCGCACACCCACGCTTCGGCGAGCGAGGCGCAGAGGCGACTTAATCCGCCCTGGTCTCGTCGCAGCGAGCCGATCGCGACGACGCCATCGCGATCCTCGCAGACGTCCTCCACGCCCGCGACGCGCTCGACGGTCTCCTGCACGGCGACGGTGAGGACTGGGTGCGGACTCACCTCGATGAACGTGCGCAGGCCACGCTCAAGAAGCGCCTCGGTCACCGTCTCGAAGCGCACGGTTTGGCGCAGGTTGCGATACCAGTACTCGGCGTCCAGTTCGGCCGTGTCCACAACTCCGCCGGAGACCCCCGAATAGAACGGGACGGCGCAGGCGCGCGGCGACAGCCCGCGACATCCCTCGAGCAGCTGCTCGCGGATCGCCTCGACATGCGCCGAGTGCGCCGCGTAGTCGACGGGAATCACTCGCGCACTGATGTCCTCGCCGCGCAGCTCCTCCAGGATCCCGGCAAGCGCCTCGCTCTCGCCGGAGATGACGGTCGCGCGGGGGCCGTTAATCGCTGCGATCGACAGCCGGCCCTCCCAGCGCTCGAGCCACGGGGCGAGCGCGGCGGGCGCCAGCGCGACCGACGCCATCCCGCCCTTGCCGGCGAGGCTCAGCAGCGCTCGCGCGCGCAGCGCCACGACCCGCGCCCCGTCCTGCAGAGACAGGCCGCCGGCGACGCAGGCGGCTGCTATCTCGCCCTGCGAATGCCCTGCGACGGCAGCCGGGTGAACGCCGCACGCACGCCAGCACTCCGCCAGCGAGACCATCACAGCAAATAGGGTCGGCTGGACGACGTCGACGCGCTCGAGCGCCGGCGCGCCGGGGGCGCCGCGCAGCACGTCCTCGACCGACCAGTCGACGTGCGGCGCCAGCGCCTCGTCGCATTCGCGCACGCGGAGCCTGAACAGAGGAGAGCTATCCAGCAGCTCGCGCGCCATGCCGTGCCACTGCGAACCCTGGCCGGGAAACAGGAAGACGATGTCGCCGCGGCGCGGGGAGGCGACGCCTTCGAGCGCGCCGGGCGCGGTCTCGCCCTTCGCCAGCGCCGCGAGCGCGTCCAGCAACGCGCCGCGCTCGTCGCCGAGCACCGCCGCACGGCGCTCGAAGGTGGGACGCGCGAGCAGCGCGCAGCCGATATCTACGAGGTCGACCTCGGGGTGCTCCTCGATGTGTCTTGCCAGGCGCCCCGCCTGCTCGCGCAGCGCACCGCCGTCTCGGGCGCAGATCAGCAGCGCCAGCGCACCGTCGCCGTCGCCGTCGCCGTCGACGGTCGGCTGGTCCGCGCCCGCGCCGCGCTGCACGGCGGACGTCTGCTCGCCGCCCGCGTGCCCGCCCACGCCCTCGCCCACGTCGATCACCACCGCGACGGCGGGCTCGGCGGGAGCCTCCTCGAGGATCATGTGCGCGTTGGTGCCGCTGATCCCGAACGAGGATACGCCCGCGCGACGGGGTGTGCCGTTTCGCTTCCACGGCACCTGTTCGAGCAGCAGCGAGACGGCGCCCGAAGACCAGTCCACGTGCGTGGAGGGCCGATCGACGTGGAGCGTCCTCGGCAGCACGCCGTGGCGCATCGCCATCACCATCTTGATCACGCCCGCGACACCGGCGGCGGCTGCGGTATGGCCGATGTTGGACTTCACCGAGCCGAGCCACAGCGGACACTGCTCGGAGCGATCGCGTCCGTAGGCGGCGAGCAGGGCTTGCGCCTCAATCGGATCGCCGAGGGTGGTGCCGGTCCCGTGGGCCTCGACGGCGTCGACATCCTGCGGCGCGAGCCCCGCGCTGGCGAGCGCGTGCGCGATCACCCGCTGCTGGGAGAGGCCGTTGGGAGCCGACAGGCCATTGGTGGCGCCATCCTGGTTGACGGCACTGCCGCGTATCAGCGCGAGCACGCGATGGCCCTCGCGTCGAGCGTCGGATAGGCGCTCGAGCACGAGCACGCCGACTCCCTCGGAGAAGCCCGTGCCGTCGCCGGCCTCGGCGAACGACTTGCAGCGCCCATCGGGCGCAAGCCCGCGCTGGCGGCTGAAAACCACAAATCCTGCCGGCGTCGCCAGAACCGTCACCCCGCCCGCCAGCGCCAGCGAGCACTCGCCCGCGCGCAGCGCCTGGCTCGCGAGGTGCGCCGCGACGAGCGAAGACGAGCAGGCGGTGTCGAGCGAGACCGCCGGGCCCTCCAGGCCGAAGGTGTACGCCACGCGCCCCGACGCGACGCTGCTCGTATAGCCCGTCAGCCCGTAGCCCTCGAGGCTGTCGGGTATCCCGTCGAGCGGACTGCCGCCGTAGCCGGAGGAGATGATTCCCGTGAACACGCCGGTCTCGCTGCCGCGCAGCGATGCCGGATCGATCCCTGCCTCTTCGAGCGCCTCCCACGAGGCTTCCAGCAGCAGCCGCTGCTGAGGATCCATCGCCAGCGCCTCGCGCGGTGAGATGCCGAAGAAGGCGGCGTCGAACTCGCCCACGTCTGGGATGAAACCGCCGTCGCGCACATAGCTAGTGCCCGGGCGATCGGGATCGGGGTCATATAGCGCCTCCAGTTCCCAGCCGCGATCGCTGGGGAACGGGCAGATACCGTCGCCGCCCGAGGCGATCAGCCGCCACAGATCATCGCCCGAGCGCACGCCGCCTGGATAGCGACAGCCGATCCCGACGATCGCGATCGGCTCATCGACCGCCGCGCGCGAGCGCGAAGACGTCGCGACCTTCCTCCGCGCGCCGGAGATCTCGCGCGCCAGATGCTCGGCCAGTGCGGCTGGGCTCGGGTGGTCGAACACGAGCGTCGCGGGCAGGCGCAGGCCGGTCGCGAGATCCAGGCGATTGCGCAGCTCGACCGCGGCGAGCGAGTCGAATCCGAGGCCCTTGAACGACCGCTGCTCCGGGATCGCCTCGGGCGAGGGGTGCGCGAGCACGGCGGCGACGTGCTCGCGCACCAGCTCAAACATCGCTCGCTCGCGCTCGGCCGCCGACATCGCGAACATCCGCCTGCGCAGCGAACCGCCCTCCACGCCCGCGCGCCGACGCTGGATATTCACTAGATTACTGAACAACACGGGAAGCGATCCGACCCTGGCGCGAGCGCGCAGCGCCGCGAGCTTCAGGGGAGCGACGAACAGGTACGCCTCACCCGCGTCGATCGCGGCGTCGAACAGATCCAGACCCTCCTTCGAGGGGATCGCCTCGATGCCCGAGTCCGTCAAGCGTGAGCGCTCGGCCTCACTGAGGCTGCCGGTGATCCCGCTCGCCTGCTCCCACAGACCCCAGGCGATCGATACGCCAGCCAGACCGCGCGCCCGGCGGTGGCACGCCAGAGCGTCGAGGAACGCGCTGGCGGCCGCATAGTTGCCCTGTCCTGCGTTGCCGAGCGTGCCCGCCGCCGAGGAGAACAGCACGAACGCACGCAGATCCAGATGCTTGGTGAGCTCGTGCAGGTGCCAGGCCGCGTCGAGCTTCGGCGCGAGCACGCGATCGACGCGCTCGCCGCTCAGCGAGTCGATCACGCCATCGTCTGTCACCGCAGCCGCGTGCACCACCGCGCTGAGCGGATGCTCCACCGCCACCGAGCCGAGCAGCGCCGCGAGAGCGCCGCGATCGCAGACGTCGCACGCAACGATTCCGACGCTCGCTCCCAGCGACTCGAGCTCCGCCCTGAGCTCCGCAGCGCCCTTCGCCTGCTCGCCGCTACGGCTTGCCAGCAGCAGGTGGCGGGCGCCGTGCTCGCCCACCAGATGCCGGGCTAGCATGGCGCCCAGCGTCCCGGTGCCCCCCGTGATCAGGACCGTGCCTTCGAGATCTAGCGCGACGGGGAGGCTCAGCACGATCTTGCCGATGTGGCGTGCCTGGCTCAGGTGGCGGAACGCCTCGGGCGCCCTGCGGATGTCCCAGACGGCGAGCGGCGAGGTGTGCAGCGCACCGGCTTCGAACAGCTCGACTAGCTCGGCGAGCATGCTCTGGATGCGCTCGGGGCCGGCATCCATCAGGTCGAACGCCCTGTATGCGACCCCCGGATGACGCGCGGCGATCTCGTCGGGGTCGCGCACGTCGGTCTTGCCGAGCTCGATGAAGCGGCCTTCGCGGGGCAGCAGCCTGAGCGATGCATCCACGAACTCGCCGGCGAGCGAGTTGAGCACGACGTCCATCCCGCGCCCCGCGGTGCCCTCGAGGAAGCGCTGCTCGAACTCGAGCGTGCGAGAGGAGGCGATGTGGGCGTCATCCAGGCCGAGCGCGCGAAGCGCCGGCCACTTCGCGGGACTGGCGGTGGCGAACACCTCGGCGCCCATGTGCTCGGCGAGCTGCACGGCCGCCATGCCGACGCCGCCGGTGCCCGCGTGCACGAGCACCCTCTCGCCCTCCGCCAGCCGCGCCAGGTCGGCCAGCGCGTAGCGGGCCGTCGCGAACGCGACCGGCACCGAGCACGCCTCGGCGAGGGTCCAGCCCTCGGGAACGCGGGCGATCAGCCTCCGATCGCTCGTCGAGACCGGCCCGAGGCCGCCGGCCAGCAGTCCCATCACACGCTCGCCGACGGCCAGATCCTCCACGCCCGCGCCGAGCTCGAGCACGACCCCCGCGCCCTCCACGCCCACAAGGTTCTCGCCCAGCACCGACACCAGCTCCAGCGCGACCATCACGTCGCGGTAGTTCAACCCACCGGCGCGCACGCCGATCCGCACCTGGCCCGCTGCGAGCGGCTCGCTCGCAGCGGGGCTGGGGACGAGCGAAAGCCCCTCAAACGTGCCGCCGGCGCCCGCCCGCAGACGCCACGGTGGCGAGCCCGGGGGGAGCGCGATCGCGCCGTAGCCGTCGAGCCGCGCGAGCCGCGGCGCATACGCCCCACCCGCGCGCAGGGCGAGTTGCGGCTCGCCCGAGCTGAGCGCGGCGCCGAGCAGGCCCCATTGAGCGTCGTCGCCGTCGAGATCGACGAGCGCGAACCGCCCAGGGTGCTCGGATTGGGCCGAGCGCACGATGCCCCATACCGCGGCCAGGGCCAGGCCATCCACCGTCTCGCCCGGCCCGACGGCGACCGCGGCCTCGGTGACGAACACGAGGCGAGAGGCGGACAGGCGCTCGTCCGAAAGCCACGCTTGCATCAGCTCCAGCGCCTGCCGCGCGCTCGCGTGCGCAGCCTCGGGCACGCCACCGTGGCGTCCGCAGGCGAGCACGACGAGCACCGCCTCGGGCGCACTGCCGCCGACGGCGACGCGCTGCGCCAGAGCCGGCAGGTCGGTGTGTGCCTCGATCGAGCAGCCGCTCGCGCGCAGCGCCTCGAGCGCGACGGCCGGCGAGCCGCCCACGAGCGCCAGCTCAGCAGGCGGCGCGAGACCGTCGATCGGGGTCGCGATCCAGTCCATCCTGAACAGCGAGTCGCCGTGCCCGTCGCGAGCGCCGCGCAGCTGCTCCGGAGAGGCCTCGCGCACGATCAGCGAGTCCACCGAGGCCACCGGCACACCGCCCGCGTCGGCTAGGACCAGGGAGTATCGATCGACGCCCATGCGCGCGAGGCAGACGCGCAGCGCGGATGCGCCCGAGGCGCGCAGCGACACACCGCTCCAGCAGAACGGCAGACGCGGCCTGCCCTGGTCCTCGGCCACCGCCGCGATCGCGTGCAGCGCCGCGTCGAGCAGCGCCGGATGCACGCCGAACCGAGCAGCCTTGCCGCGCTGGGACTCGGGCAGCGAGACCTCCGCGAACAGCTCATCTCCAACTCGCCAGACGGCCTGCAGTCCGTGGAAGGCAGGGCCGTATTCGAGGCCCCGCTCGCGCAGGCGCTCATACAGACTGCCGGCGTCGATTTCGATCTCGCTCGCTGCTGGCGGGGGCCAGTCGCCGCCGAGCAGGGCGGCGCGTCGATCGAACTCCGCTGGCTGCTCGGCCATGGCGGGAGCCAGCACGCCGGTGGCGTGACGAGTCCACTCGTGCTCGCGCGCGCGAGCTTCGCCGGTGGAGCGCTGCGGTCTCGAGTAGATCCCGAGCGAGCACGTCGCGTGCTCGTCGGGCTCGCCGACTGCGACCTGCAGCTGCACCGCACCCTCCTCGTCGAGGAACAGAGGAGCCTCCAGTGTCAGCTCGCGCACGGCGTCGAGGCCGAGCTCCGCGCCGGCGCGCAGCGCGAGCTCCACGAAGGCCGCGCCGGGCATCAGCGCGTTGCCGAGCAACGCGTGATCCGCGAGCCACGGGTGCTCGGCGATCGACAGCCGGCCCGTGAACAGGAGCCCGCCGCCGTCGGCCAGCATGAGCCCGGCGCCGAGCAGCGGATGCTCGGGAGAGAACTGCCCAAGCGAGCCGGCGTCCTGCCCGTGCGATCCCCCCGCCGGCCAGTAGCGCTCGCGCTGAAAGGCGTAGGTGGGAAGCGACGCCCGGCCGGTCGCGCTGCCGTCGAACACGCGGCGCCAGTCCACGCCGACCCCGCGCACCCACAGCTCTCCCAACGAGGTCAGAAAACGCCCAAGGCTGCCCTGATCGCGACGGAGCGAGCCGATCAGCGCAACGTCCTCGGGCGCGTCGGGCGCCGCGTCGATCGTCTCCTGGACGCCGACCGTCAGCACCGGGTTGGGACTGACCTCGATGAACACGCGATAGCGCTGCTCAAGCAGGCGCAGCACGACCTCTTCGAACCTGACAGTTTCACGCAGGTTGCGAAACCAGTACTCGTCATCGAGCTGCGCGGTATCGATCGGCCCGCCCGTCACGGCCGAGAAGAACGGCACCTCGCCTGCGCGCGGCGCGATGCCGGCGCACGCCTGCAACACGCCTTCGCGCACCGCATCGATCTGCGGCGAGTGAGACGCGTAGTCCACAGGAATCTCGCGCGCACTGATGTCCTCCCGGCGACACTCCGCGATCAGCTCCTGAAGCGCCGCGCACTCACCGGACACGACCATCGAGGATGGGCCGTTGACGGCCGCGATCGTGAGCCGCCCTGCCCAGCGCGCGAGCCGCCCGCGCAGCTCGCGCGCGCCGAGCCCGACCGACACCATGCCGCCCTGTCCGACGACGCTCAGCAGCGCCCGGCTGCGCAGCGCGACCACGCGCGCGGCGTCCTCGAGCGAGAGCCCGCCAGCCACATGGGCGGCGGCAATCTCGCCCTGAGAATGGCCAGCCACGACATCCGGACGCACGCCGCACGCCTCCCACAGGGCTGCGAGCGACACCATCACTGCGAACAGCACCGGCTGCACGACATCCACGCGGTCGAGCGCCGGCGCTCCGTCGACCCCGCGCAGCACGTCTTCCAGCGACCAGTCCGTGAACGGCGCGAGCGCGTCGGCGCACGCCTGCAGCCGCCGCCCGAACAGCGGCGAGACGTCCAGCATCTCGAGCGCCATCCCCGCCCACTGCGAGCCCTGCCCAGGGAACAGGAAGGCGACGCCTCGGCTGCGCTGGACGGGCTCCACCCCTCGCAGCACGTTGCTCGCCGCCCCTCTCGCGACGAGTGCGCGCAGGCCTGCCATCAAACGATCGCGATGCTCGCCGAAGATCACCGCGCGATGCTCGAACACGGGTCGGCCTGCCAGCGCGACGCCGACATCGGGGGCAGCGACATCGGGGGTGCGTTCGACGTGCTCGAGCAGACGTCGCGCCTGCTCGCACAGCGCGTCCTCGCTGCGAGCCGACAGCACCCAAGGCACGACGGCGCTGACGCCGAGTCCGGTCGCGATCTCCTCGCCAGCCGGCTGGGCGCGCGTGGGCACGGACGCAGCAGCAGGCGCAGGCGCCTGCTCGAGGATGAGATGGGCGTTTGTTCCGCTGATGCCGAACGACGACACGCCGACGCGGCGCGGCCGCTCGTTCGCCGGCCAGGGCGTGGACTCTGTGAGCAGCGACACCATCCCGCTCGACCACTCGACCTCGCGCGAGCGTTCCTCGGCGTGCAGCGTCCTCGGCAGGACGCCCCGCTGGAGGGCCGCGACCATCTTGATCACACCGGCGACCCCCGCCGCGGCTTGTGCGTGCCCGATGTTCGACTTGATCGAGCCCAGCCACAGGGGGCGATCCGGCGCGCGCTGCTGTCCATAGGTGGCGAGCAGCGCCCGGGCCTCGATCTGGTCGCCGAGCACCGTGCCCGTGCCGTGCGCCTCGACGGCGTCGACGTCAGCCGCCGACAGACCGGCGTTCGCGAGCGCCTGGCGGACGACCCGTTCCTGGGAGGGTCCGTTCGGCGCGGACAGCCCGTTGCTCGCGCCGTCCTGGTTCACCGCGCTGGCGCGCACCACGGCCAGCACATCGTGCCTCAGGCGCTGGGCATCGGAGAGGCGCTCCAAGAGCACGACGCCGGCTCCCTCGGAGAAGCCCGTGCCATCGGCGCGCGCGCTGAACGACTTGCAGCGGCCATCTCGGGCGAGCCCACGCTGACGGCTGAGATCGATGAAGCCCGTGGGCGTAACAATGACCGTCACCCCGCCAGCCAGCGCCAGCGAGCATTCGCCGGATCGCAGCGCGCCACACGCCAGGTGCATCGCCACCAGCGACGACGAGCACGCCGTGTCGACTGTCACCGCCGGGCCCTCGAGCCCCAAGACGTAGGCGATACGACCCGAGACGACGCTCGTGGCTATGCCGGTGTTCAGGTAGCCCTCGGCCTCGGGCGCGCGTCCGACGACGATCGAGCTGTACGCCTGGGCGCTGACGCCCGCGAACACGCCCGTCTGCGTGCCTAGCAGCGAGACGGAATCGATCCCCGCGTGTTCGAGCGCCTCCCACGCGACTTCCAGAAGCATCCGCTGCTGGGGGTCGGTCGCAAGCGCCTCTCTGGGGCTGATGTCGAAGAATGCCGAATCGAAGTCGGCGGCGTCCTCGACGAAGCCGCCCTCGCGCACG
>Ga0209415_10005336_pt1 | contig 23138 bp, 13 predicted proteins | sample PeaSoiSIISIP2007_FD_187696 | JGI IMG/M metagenome (GOLD analysis project Ga0209415, IMG submission 187696) | Peat soil microbial communities from Weissenstadt, Germany - SII-SIP-2007 (SPAdes) (version 2) | ecosystem: Environmental > Terrestrial > Soil > Wetlands > Peat | place: Germany... | reverse complement strand
TCGAATATTTTCTGACTGTTTGCGCCACGCTCGCCCTGGAAGGCGGACCGATTTTCTGGGTGGCCACGCACCGCATCCACCACCAATATTCCGACAAGGAAGGCGATCCGCATTCGCCGATCGATGGCAAGTGGTGGGCGCACATAGGCTGGATTCTGATGGGCAAGTCGATGCACCACGACACAACGACGCTCGCGCGCTACGTCCCCGACCTGGCCAAGGACAAGTTTCACGTCTGGATCACGAAATACCACTACGTTCCGATGATCGTGCTGGGCGTGATTCTGCTCGCGATCGGCGGATTTCCTCTGGTGCTCTGGGGCGTTTTCCTTCGCACCGTCATCGGTTTGCATTCAACCTGGCTGGTGAATTCGGCCACGCATTCATGGGGCACGCGGCGGTATCAGACCCGCGACCTTTCGACGAATAGCTGGTGGGTAGCGCTGTTGTCGTTCGGCGAAGGCTGGCACAACAATCACCACGCACATCCGACGTCGGCGCGGCACGGCCTCGCCTGGTACGAGGTGGACTTCAACTGGTACGGCATCTGGACGCTCCAGAAGCTCGGCCTCGCGAAGGATGTCTTCCGCGTCAAGCTGCCCGAGGAGCGGAATTCCAGCGAGAATCTTCCCGCCGAGGAAATCGCTGTTGTCGCCGCCGAACCCGACAGGGATATGGTCTCCGCCTAAGCGCGCTGCTTTACAGGCTGTGGGAAAAACCAAGAGTGTCCTCAGGCGCTAAAGCGCATCGAGCGCAGCTTCTTTATGTCGGAGCTGAAGCTCCGACCCCCTAAAATGCGTCTTCTTTCCGCAAGCTGTTTGACCTCCCGGGCGTAAACCAGAGCTGCTGCGTTCCCTCGCAGGGGGCCAGTTTCCGCCGTGAAATATCTCCGCGCGAATCCGCGCGTCCGCCGCTGTACAATCCTCAGAAGAAGCCGCCATGCAGATCACAGGTCGCCGAAAGAAGATCGCGTTCTTTTTGATCCTGGGCATTTGCCTGGTCGCAGCGGCGGTGGCGCTGACGGGCAGCTGGATCATTCTCAATTGGCGCGAACGCGTCCTGCTGTTCTTCGGCTTGGTTTTCTTCATCGCCATCATCACCGGCTTGATTCTGAACACGAGCTTCCTGGTGCGCGAGATCCGGCTGAACGAATATCACGACAGCTTCATCAACGCCGTAACTCATGAATTGAAGACCCCGATCACGTCGATCCGCCTCTATCTGGAGACCCTGCAGCGGCGCGACGTGGACGAAGCGCAGCGCCAGCAATTCTACAAACTGATGCTGGACGATACCGACCGGTTGCGGGGAACGGTCGAGCAGGTGCTGAAGGCGGGCGAAGTCCGCTACAAAAACGTCGCGCGGAACCCCATTGACGTGGATTTCGGCAGCCTGGTGCGCGAGTGCATGGAACTGGCGCGGACGCGGCATCATTTGCAACCCGCGGCGCTGCGCTGGCAAGACTCCCCCGGCATCAACGGCAACGAGATCAAGGTTCACGGCGATCCGGACGAGCTCCGCACAGCGGTTTCCAACATTCTCGACAACGCCATCAAGTATTCCGGCAGCGAAGTGGACGTCTCGGTAGGAATCGATACGCCGAACGAAAAGTTCATAGCGCTGCGCGTGCGCGACCGCGGAGTGGGAATTCCCGCGGGCGAGCTGAAAAGGATTTTCAAACGTTTCTATCGAGTCCCGCGCAGGTCCGCGGGCCAGGCGAAGGGCACCGGCCTGGGTTTGTTTATCGTTCGGGCGATCGCGCGCGCGCACGGCGGCAGGGTGTTCGCGGAAAGCGCCGGCGAGGGTCGCGGCACCACGGTGACTCTCGAATTGCCGAGGAGCCGGGCGTGAGCCGCGTCCTGGTGGTCGAAGACGAAGCTCATCTGGCGGAGGGCCTGCGCTTCAATCTGGAAGCGGAAGGCCATACCGTCGAGGTCGCGGGCGATGGCGAGCGCGCCATCAGCCGGCTTCTGGGGTCCGGCGTTAAATTCGATGCGGTCGTTCTCGACGTGATGCTTCCCGGCATGGATGGCTTCGCCGTGGCCGCCGCCCTGCGCAAAGCCAAGAATTACGTGCCCGTGCTGATGCTGACCGCTCGCGGCCGGCCGGAAGATGTGCTCGCGGGGTTTGCGGCAGGAACGGACGACTACCTTCCGAAGCCCTTCGAGTTGCCCATATTTCTGGCCCGGCTCCAGGGCCTGCTGCGGCGCAGCGCATGGCTCGCGGGTGCGGATCGAGCGGCAGGCGGAACGGCAGCCAGCACGACCAAAGGAAGTGCAGGCCGCGCGAGCGACGAAGAAGTCTTCTCGTTTGATGGCAAGACCATCGATTTTGGCAATCTGGAGCTGCGCACGAAGGAGAGCACCATTCAGCTCACTCTGATGGAAGCGAAACTCCTGCGCCACCTGATTCGCAGCAAAGGCCGGACCGTCTCGCGGAAATCCATTCTGGAGGATGTTTGGGGCCTGCGGGAAGACACCGACACGCGCGCCATCGACAACTTCATCGTCCGGCTGCGGCGTTACATCGAGGAAGACCCGGCCGAACCGCAACATCTGCTGACGGTGCGCGGAGTAGGATATCGATTCGTCGCCTAGCCTCCATTCCTCTCCACGCGCAACCACCTGAAAGGCCGTCCCGCCGAAACATTGGTGTAACCACAATGGAACGCCTCCAAGCAGCAGCCGTTGACACGGAGAGACCCTCTGGCAAAATTGATGGATCAGAAACACTTGGGACACTAGGGGGCACCTCCATGAATTTTTTCAAACGCCTGACGGCGATATTCGTCTGTTTCATGATTTCTCCACTGGCCGGTATGTGCGCGCCGCAGGGCGGCACCCAGCGCGCGGGAGAAATTAGCGCGCTGATCCCCGCGGCCACGCGCAACGCCCAGCCCACCAAGGCCAAAGACGAAATCGACTGGAACGACCTCCTGAAGACGGAGCATTCGGGTCGCGTCCGCGCCGGCCTGACGGACGGCTCGATCCTGAGCGTTGGTTCGGACAGCGAACTTCGCGTGGTGCAGCACGATGGCGCCACCCAGCAGACGTCGCTCGAATTGAGTTACGGCAAAGTGCGCAATCAGGTGACGAACATCACCAAGGCCGGCGGCAAGTACGAGCTGAAGACTCCCAACGCCGTGATCGGCGTGATCGGCACCGATTTCGTCGCCGAATTCAAGAGCAACAAGACCACCGTGATCTGCTACAAGGGCAAGGTGAAAGTCACGCCGCTCGGCAAGATCGTGAAGAGTTCCGGCCAGCAGGGTAGCGACAATTCCGTCACGCTGACGGACGGGCAAATGGTGGTGATCACGTCCACAATTCCCGGCGCCGGTTTTCAGCCTTCGAACACGCCGCCGGACGTGGCGCAGAACGGCTTGCTTTCCACCGACGTTCCCGACGGCGGCAACCTCCCGCCTCCGGGCAAAGGCGGCCATGGTGGCTTCGGCCATCCGATTCGCACGATCATCGTTGGCGGAGGAATCGCCGTCGGCATCGGCGTAGGCTTGGGCGTCGGCCTGGGACCCGGTGGCTCCAAATGCCCGGTGGGCTCGAAAAGCCCGAGCTGCGGGTAATTCGCTCGGCCTCGGGTAGAATGCCGGCGTGAACGGGCGCCGGCGGCAGCTCCTTAGGCGGCCGACCCGCAAGTTTCCTAATCTATGAGCTCGCAGCAAAATCCGTCGTCCCGCTGGCCGGCGTGGCTGCGCTTCTCCCTTTTCAAGGTCGATCTGGCGCTCGCGATCGCCGTCACGATCGCGGGCGTGGTCCTTTTCGCCTACTTCGGTTTCGGCGCGGACACGCGCGCGGGCATTGCGTTCCTCCAGAGCGTCGAACAGAGCTCGCTCGACATGCGCTTCGGCATGCGCGGCGCCCGCCCGCACGATGATCGCATCGTCATCGTCGGCATCGACGAGCGGACTTTGCAGGAAGTCGGCTCGTTTCCGCTCCCGCGCACGACTTACGCCACGCTAGTCGACCAGCTGAGCGCGGGCGGCGCGCGCGTCATCGCCTTCGACGCCACCTTTCCCACGTCGGAAACCAACGGCGGCAAGGCCGCGCTCGAGCAGCTTCAGCGCGACCTCGGCCCGTCCGCCCCCACGAACGTCACGAAAAAAATCCAGCAGCTCGAAGCCGCCGGCGATCCCGACGCGATATTCGCCGACTCGCTCAAGCGCGCCGGGAACGTGATCCTCGGCCACATCTTCCTCGACGCGGAAGCCGCCAAGCACTCCGATCCCAAGCTCGCGGAAGATTATTTCAATATCGCCTGGGCCAAGAATTTTCCCCAGGTCTACAAAGCGAAATCGAAAGACGGCCGCGACTTCGACATGGGCCAGGCCTGGGTGCAGAACGGCGGTCAGGTCGCCGCCGGCGCCGAGGCCAATATCAAGGAGCTCGCCGAAGCCGCCGCCTCCTTTGGATTCATCGACATCAAAGAGGACCCCGACGGCACGCTGCGCCACGCCCTGCTCATCAAGCGCTACCAGGATCAGGATTTCTTTCCCTCGCTCGACATGCAGATCGTTCGCGAGTTCGAAAACATCCCCGATCAGGATATCGCCGCATACATCGCGCCGGACGGACTCGAGCGCATTCAATTCGGCCGCCATACGATGCGCCAATCGCGCGACGGCAGCGCCTTGATCAACTACACCGGGCCGTACGAAACGTACGCGCACTATTCCATGTGGGACGTGATGAGCGGAGCGGTGCCCCCTTCGACCTTTAAGGACAAAATCGTTCTCGTCGGCGCCACGGCCCTCGCGATCGGCGATCTCCGCAATACTCCCTATCAGAGCGGCGAAGCCTACATGGGAGTCGAGGTCCACGCCAACATCATCGACAACCTGCTGCACAGCGAGGAAAAGGGCCGCACGTTCCTCACCCGCGGATTCCGCGAGGAGATTATCGACCTCGGCTTCATCGTGCTCTTTGGCCTCGGCTTCGGCTATCTCTTCAGCACCGTCAAGCCTCTCTGGTCGACGATCACCGTGCTGCTCGCGCTCGCCGGGTTCGGCTGGTTCGTCTATTTCAGCTTCGCGCGCGAAGGCCGCTGGCTCAGCTTCGTGATTCCCGCCGGCACGCTCGCGGCGAATTACGCGGCGATCACCAGCTTTCGCATGATTTTCGAAGAAGGCGAAAAACGCAAAATCCGCAAAAGCTTCGCGCAGTATCTTTCGCCCGGCGTCATCGGGCTGATCGAAAAGGATCCCCAGAAATATATTCATCCCGGCGGCGAGACGAAAGATCTCACCGTGATGTTCAGCGACATCCGCGGCTTCACCACCATTTCCGAAGGCCTTTCGGCCGACGAGCTGGTCCGCCTGCTCAACGAATACCTCGGCGCCATGACGGACATTCTCTTCGCCAATCTCGGCACGCTCGACAAATACATCGGCGACGCCATCATGGCCTTCTGGGGTTCGCCCTACCCGCAGACCGACCACGCCTATCGCGCCTGCCTGTGCGCGCTGCAAATGTCGAAGGGCCTTGCGAAGCTCAACGTGAAATGGAAGCAGGAGGATCGCCCGCCAATCGCCATCGGCATCGGCCTGAACACCGGACCGGTGAACGTGGGGAACATGGGCTCGGACAAGCGCCTCGCGTGGACCGTGATGGGCGACAACGTGAACCTTGCTTCGCGCCTGGAAGGAATCACCAAGCAATATCAAATTCAAATCGTGATCAGCGAGGGCACCTACCGCGAAGTGGCGGACAAATTCGTTTGCCGAGAACTGGACAAGATCAAAGTGAAGGGAAAGAACCAGCCTGTGAATATCTACGAGCTGCTGGATGTTGCCGCGGAAAAATCGAAGTACGAATCGCTGCTGACCGGTTTCGACCGCGCCATGGCCGCGTACCGCAGCCAAAACTGGAAGGACGCCGCCGGACAATTCGGCGAGCTCCTCGGCGTCTACCCCGACGACGGCCCCACGCGCGTCTTCCTCCAGCGCGCCCTCGAATATCTCGACAACGCCCCCGAATCAGACTGGGACGGCGTCTACGTCGTGAAATCGAAATAGGCCAATTCGGTACCGCGCGCGAGGCAGTAATTTGCTGGTGTAGTCGTGATCAACAAGAGCATCCAACCCGACGCCGGTTCCAATCTTTCAAGCCGACGCATTGTGTTTGGCGTGCTCGGTGCAGTGTTGATTGTCTCCGGCGCAATTCTCGCGTGGAGTTTTGGAAAGGATGAGTATTACGAGTTCTATCTCATTCCCAAGGACAAAGGCGATCCTTTGTTTCCGAGGCGTTGGCAGGACCTGGTTTTTCTAGGCTGCTTTTGGTCGATCCTGTTCGCTTGGCTCGGGCTTGGTTGTTGGTCGCTCAGGCGCGCATTCCGCAAGCAATTTTCCAAGCCTCTTTCTTGATGGTCGTGCCACGTTCAAAATCGAAAAGTACAGGTGCACGCCTGCCCTGCACCTATGGCCAGTAGACGCGCGCTGCGCAATCTGCCAGCGTGGTAGCGGCGACCAAATGTCGTCCGCTCTCCTGGCGAGAGTCGAACCGCTCTTTGACAACTGAACATGAAGTTGGGTCTGAGTGGCACGGGCGCATTCGTGTCACCGAACTTGCTTGGCTGTGCGCGGCCATTCACCACCGCTGAGCGCCGGAGGCGCGGCAGACGATAGCCCAGCCCGCAGGGCTGGGAACTCAAGCCGCCCCGGTCCCAGCGCCGTAGGTGCGACACGTTCCCGGAATCGCTAACTCCGCGCCAAGCAACGCTCACAAATCACCAAATTAAGTGTCACACCATGCCGAGTAATTTCGGGCCTAAGTGATTGAAAACAAAGAAAAGCGACACCAACAAAGTGTCACACTTTTTCGAGCTACGCCGCGCGCTCAAAATGTAGCTCGCCTCTTCAGAGGTGAGGCAGTTCGGCCCGGTTTTCGGACCGAAAATCCTCAGGTCTGAAGACCTGAGCTATATATTCCTAGTCGCCGAGCCCCGAAAGCGTCAGCTTCCCCTTCACGGCCTTCGCCTTGGTCCAATCGTGATACGTGTGGCACTCGAAGCAGCGCGATTCGGCGCCGTCGGCGCCCGAGTGGTGGCACTTCTCGCACGTGGCGATGCCAGGGATCAGGATGTCGGCGGTTTCGTGGCTGGTCAGCGCCGCGTGGCACTCGGTGCATTTCACCAACTGATGCCGGTCGTGGTTGAAATTCGCATGAGGCAGCCAGCGCGGCGTAATGTTGGATTTCGCGACCACCGGAAGCTCACTGCCTGAAGAAACACTCAGCGCGTGGCACTGCTTGCAGGTTTTTCCGTAGAGCAGCTGCTCGGATTCCGCCACGCGCTCTGTGACCCACTGCTGTGGCGTGAGCACGCGCACCGCAACCGGCTGCGGCTTCTGCGGCAGCCCGGGAACGGGTCCGGTGACGCGGACTTCCGCCGGATGCGCGGCGATGTATTGCTGAAATCTTTCGACTAGGAATTTGTGCACCACCTCGGGCGTATCGTGCGGGACGCTTTCCGTGAATCGCTTGTCGAATTGCAGGCTGTGGCAGGCGACGCAGGTTTTCACGTACGTCGGCGGCGCCATGTAGGCGCGCGCCAGAACCATCGCGGCCAGATCGGACTTTTGTGGGAGAAGATCGGATTTCTGCGCTGCGGGAATCGCCATCGGCGTGGCCGAGCCGAACCGCCACGCGTCCGTGGAAGTCGGAGGCCGGTGGCAATCGTCGCAATCAAGCTGCACCGGCTCCCCGTTCGGCCCTTTGAGGTTCTTCTTCATGTGCACGGCGTGATTCAGCTTGATCGTTCCGGGATCGCTGCTCCCGGAACGCAGCACCGCAAACTCGGGATGGCCCGAGCCGAAATTTTCGATATCGCGCACGAACTTCGTGGGGGCGCCGCTGGTCCGCAGGTTTGAATGGCACTGCGTGCAGGCGGCATCGGAAGTGGCCGCGAGGCGCGCGAGTCCTCGATGCTCCTCGTGGCAGGAGGCACATTTAGGAGTAAAGACTTGATTGGCGTGATGAATCGGGCCGTCATGGCAGGCGAGGCAGGCGCGGTCGCTAGTCTTCTGGCTGAAAAAACCGGCCATCTCGAAATGGCAGGCATCGCATTTCGCGGCCAGGACGGCGTGCGCGGGAGACATCGGACCGCCGCTGTACACGCGCTTGTTGCCGGTAAGTCCGTGCCAGGCGATCCAGAGAATCGCCAGCAGCGGAACGGAGACCGAGAGCCAGAAGCGCCAGCGCCGAAACGGATGCGGGCGCTTGAAATAATTCATATCAATGCGCTGCGCTCGTTTCTTTGTTGCTCGCTCTCCGTCGGCCAAGGTGATTCGCCTCGCTTTACCTCAGGGGCTAAAGCCCCGATTTCCAATGGCTTTAATGTCGGAGCTAAAGCTCCGCCCCCCTAAACTGCAAGACCAAGATGCCGGGCTAAAGCCCGGCGCTACATTCAAACCCTCAGTAACGCAACGCCGTGATCGCGTGCACCACGCCGAGCAGCAGCAACGCGAATGATAGCGGAATGTGCAGCATCAGCCAGCCATGCAGCCAGTGATGCAGGAGCGATTGCCGCCGCAGCTGCCGCTCCTCCTCGCAGATCTGCTCGAGCCTTTTCGTGGCTTCCTGCGCTTCGGCCGGCAGGAGCATGCGCAATCCCTCGAATGTGCTGTGCGCGCGATCGCGATTCGAAAGCAATTGGTGCCGTGCGCCACGGCTTTGCAGAAAGGGGCGCATCTCGCGCTGGTAGAAGCTGCTCAGCGGCGCGACCCCTTCTTCGCCGGTCGCCGCTGCCTCCGTTGCCGCGATCAATTCGTCCGCGTCCGAGACGAACTGAGCGCGCACATGGTCGATCTGCTCGAAGATGGTTTCCGACGGGACTTGCGCGGTCATGATGTTGGGCACGTAATGCTGCAAGATCGCGCCGAAAATACCGCTGGCGACCACGATGATGACCAGCACCATCAAGACGCTCGTCAGCGGGCCGCCGAAACGGAATCCCGCATGGAAGAAGATGATCGGGAGGCTCAGCAGCCCAAGCCAAAGGTGGCCACGCATCCAGGTCTGCGCGCGTCCGAGCCGCCAGACCGGAACTTTTTTGCGCCCAGCCAACAGGCCAGCAAAGACCATGAAAGCGGAGCCAACGATTCCGAACGTGAGTCCGATGGCGCTGCCGCCGCTGGGACCCGACGGCGAATGCACCGCGTAGGGAATGTAAACGGCTGTCGCTAATCCAAAAATGATGAGCGAGGCCGCCAGCCATTTCCTATGTGTGTGGTCTATGTGCACGGTTGATCTTGAATTTCGGCGCCGGGGCTAAAGCCCCGGGGAATTTGTAGTAGCGCTTTTCGTGGGGCTCAAGCCCCACGCTTCCACCTGACCGAACTTCAACGGCTTCGGCCGCGCGCATCCATCCTAAAGGCGGAACTTCAGCGGCTAAAGCCGCGACCTACAAAACATCTCCTGCGCTCACGGCTTTTGCGCGATGCCCGGAGCCTGGCCCAGCAGACTGGCAAAGAACTTTCGCGGATCGACGCGATGCGCCGCATCGTGCGGGCAAGCATACACGCAACTCGGCTCGGCGTGGTCGGTGCACAAATCGCACGACGTGGCTTTCTGCTTCACCATCGCGACTTTTCTTCCGGGTTGGCCCGGGTCATCCGCCATCACGTTGAATGGGTGCAGGTTGATATTGCCGTAGGGACAGTTTTCGGCGCACAGCCCGCAGCCAATGCACCAATCCTCGATAATCACCTCAAGCGAGTTGCGCCGGCGGATCGCGCCGACCGGGCAGCCGACCATGCACAACGGGTCGAGGCACTGGCGGCACGAGGTGGCCACCAGGTAGTGATCGAACCGCAGCCCTTCGCGAACGAGCCGGGTGATTCCGTCGTGCGAGTCGGCGCAGGCGCGCACGCACGCGTCGCATCGCGTGCAGCTATTCAGATCCAGAAGCAGCAGGCTCTGCGCTTCCATCAAACCCTGCGCGAGGAAATTATCGAGAGGAACGCTCTGCACCACGGAGAGCCGCTCGCGATTCATCTGCGCGCGGTCCTGCTCCACGGCCTCCAGCTTCCGCCGCACGACGGGAAATTCGCTCATCATGCGGTTGAAATCGCCGGCGCCGATGCGAACGAGCTCCACATGGTCGAGCGCCGTGCAGGTGGCCGTGCGTATATCGCCCGCGAGCAGGCCGGTTTCTCCGAAATAATCACCGCGCGAAAGGTAGGCGAGAATCATGTCGCCGCCCGGATGCGCCTGCGACACTTTCACGAAACCGATGCGGACGAGATAAAAGCTGTCGGCGGGATCGCCCTGCCGGCAGATGATCTGGCCGGGCGAATAGCGCACCAGCTCGACCGATTCGCGCAGGCTGCCGATGAATTCGTCCGTCAACTCCGCGAATACGGGAACCGAGCGCAGGTGGCTGTCGAGCGCGCGCTGGCGATACGATTTGTCGAGCTGAGCGCGGAAATTCTTGTTGCGCTGCATGATGTCGAGCACGTTGCGCAGCATTTCGAGCATGGTGCAATCGGTTTCGGCGCGGACGGTGGCCGAGCGCGGGTAGAGGCTCATGCAGGTCATCTCGCCGAACAGATCGCCGGGGCCGAGTTCCGCGACGGGATTGTCGTAACTGAGGTCCATGGGCGCGTCGATGGGAATCCAGCGCTGGTCGGCCTCTTCTTCGCGGCGATCGCGGCTGCGCTGGGCGAGCGAACTGGAAAGCTTGCCGATAAATTTCTTGATGCCGCTCTGCGTTTTCACGTGCGCCATCGGAGTCGAGATGGAAACCTGTGCTCTACCATCGAGAATGTAGAACGCGGTCGAGCCGTATTCACCCTCGCGGCAAATAACTTCACCCTTGCGGAAGTGGCGCTTCACCACGGCGCCGCGGTTCAAACTTAGAAATGTTCCGGAGACGCCCTTGAAAACCGGGAGATGCTGCAGCTCATCCGGCGAGACGGTTTCATAAGCAGGGCCCGCGCCCAGCGCGGTCCGGGTCACGCCCTTGTTCGTGAGCGCTCCGGTCGGGCAGGAAACCATGCACTCGCCGCAGGAGACGCAGGAGGATTCGCCCATGGGTTCGTTGTCGTCAAAAGCGATTCCCGCGTGCGTGCCTTTCCCCATGCGGCCGAGCACGAAGTTCTCGCGAATCTCGCTGCACCCGCGGATGCAGCGGTCGCACAGGATGCACGCGTCGAAATCCACGGCGATGCTCATCGAAGAGTCGTCTTTGGCGCGGCCGCTGGTACTCCGCGCGAATCGCGGCTGCTGCACATTTTCTTGCCGTGCCAGGGTTTCGAGCTCGCAATCGCCGGAATGCTGCTGGCGCGCGCAGGGCGAAGGATGGTCGGACATCAACATCTCTATGAGCGTGCGCCGCGCGCGCTGCACTTTCTCGGATGCCGTATTCACGACCATGCCGGCCTCGGCCGGGCGCACGCACGACGCGGTGAATACGCGCGCGCCAACGTCCACAACGCACAACCGGCAGACGCCCACGGGCGTTTCGTTCTGCTGGTGGCACAAGGTGGGAATGGCAATATCGTTCAATCGCGCGGCGTCAAAAACGGATGTTCCCGCCGGCACGGAGACTTTCCTGCCGTCTATGGTGAGTTCGATGAGGCCGGCCGCGCTCATGCGTGCCTCGAAGCCGCGTGAGCTTCCACCGACGGCGCGCCGGAGAAACAGATTCCCGACGGGCATTCGCGGCGCGATACGTGCGCCTCGACTTCGTCGCGGAAATGTTTTAACACGGAGCTGATGGGAGACGGGACGACCTGGCCGAGGCCGCAGATGGACGTGAGGCGCAGCGCGTCGGAAAGCTCGTCAATCAGCGCGAGGTCGGAGGACGAGCCGTGGCCTTGCGTCCAGCCGGTGAGGAGATCGACCATTTTCTGTGAACCGACGCGGCACGGAACGCATTTCCCGCACGATTCATTGCGGAAGAATTTCGTGGAGTTGAGCGCCATGTCCAGCATGCAGGTGCCTTCGCCGCATACCACGACCGCGCCCGAGCCAAGCATCGAGCCCGCGTCGGCGAGCGCTTTGAAATCGAGTTTTACATCGGCGAGCGACGCCGGGAGGTAGCCGGAAGAGGGTCCCGAGGGCGCGAAGCCTTTCAGTTTTCTCCCGCCGGGAATGCCGCCGGCGTGCTTGAAAATCAAATCGGAAAACGTGGTGCCCATGGGAACTTCGTAGACGCCGGGTTTGGCGATATCGCCGCTGATGCCGACGAATTTGAGTCCGGCGCAGCCGCCCACGCCTTGCGCCTTGTACCAATCCACGCCGCGCACCAGGATGGGCGGCACGTTGGCGAATGTCTCGACGTTGTTGATGACCGTGGGCTTGTTCCACAGGCCCTGCGTCACGGGAAACGGCGGCTTGTTGCGCGGCTCGGCGCGCTTGCCTTCGATGGCTTCGAGCAGAGCGCTTTCTTCGCCGCAGATGTAGCCGCCAGGGCTGACGAAAAGCTCAAGGTCGAATTCCAGGTCGCTGCCGAGGATGGACGGCCCGATGAGGCCCGCTTTCTCGCAGCGATGGATTTCCTCTTCGAGAATTTTTTCCTGTTCATCGTACTCGTGGCGAATGTAAAGAATGCCCTTGCGCGCGCCCGTCAGCAGTCCCGCCAGGATCATCCCTTCGATAACCAGATGGGGAAGGTTCGTGAGAATGAAACGATCCTTGATCGTGCCGGGCTCGCTTTCGTCCGCATTGCAGACGATATATTTTTCGGGCCCTGGCTGCTGGCGGACCAATTGCCACTTGGACTCCGTGGGAAATCCCGCGCCGCCCAGGCCTCGAAGGCCCGAAGCTTTCAGCAACGCGAAGGCGGAATCCCAATCGCGCGATTGCACCAGCCGCCGAACGACGGCGTAGCGCTCGGCTGGCGCGGCGTATGGATCGGAGGCGCAGGCGATTCCGCGGCGCGAGGGGACTGGTTCCGGCAGCGTCCCTTGCGAAACCACGTCGCGGATCATTTCTTCAATTTGAGGTTCGGTCAACCGCGTATAGATACGGTCGTTGACAGCCAAGGCCGGGGCTTGATCGCATCGGCCGAGGCACGACGCGCCGCGCACAATCACATCGGAGCCGCTCAGATTCTGAAGCCGCTCTTCGAGGCGCGCGCGAAGACCGTCGGCGCCGCGAAGGTGGCAGGACATGTCCTGGCAGACGCAGACGTCCGCCTTGGGAGGCGGCGTGAGACGAAAATGCGGATAAAAGCTGGCGACTCCGTGCAGGCGATACAGGGGAACGTCAATCTTCTTCGACAAATTCTTCAATTCTTCAGCAGGCAGGTAACCGAACCGGTGTTGGATCTCCCTCAGCGAATCGAAGATCAACTGGACTCTCCCCAGACAGAGGGTCGTTCATTCCCGCGGCGGAATCAATCTCGGTTATCGATTTCGGTGACCCATCAGGATATAGCAGAGATGGTTGGGCAAGTCCATTGGCAGGCGATAAACAATCTTAAGGCGAGGGGGATGGATCGACGCGGCGCGCATGTGAACGCGGCGACGAACTGGGCGGCGAGGCGAACAAACGGTGTCGCACCTACGGCGCTGGGCGCGACGATGGCCTGGTTTCCCAGCCCTGCGGGCTGGACTAGTATCTGCCACGCCTACGGCGTTCGGAAACGGGTGACGAATTGTATCCGGCGGGATGAGTTCGCGGATTGCAGCTGCGGAAATTTGGGGTAGAGTAGGCGTGCCAAACGGGACATGATCACCACGCTCGAAACCAAGTCCTCTCACCTGTTTCTGCTGCCGGCTGCGGCGCTTCTGCTTTGCACTTTGCTTCCATCTACGAGTTCCGCGCAGACGCGCACTAGTGCGTACGATGGCGCGGGAAAATACACGGGGCCGGGGTCGTGCGCCTCGACGAGCTGCCACGGAAGCGTGACACCGCGCACGGAAAACGACGTCCTCCAAAATGAATACAGCACCTGGATCGTCAAGGATAAGCACGCGCAATCCTACAAGGCCCTGACCGGAAACGTCGGCGAGCGAATGGCGGGCATCCTTGGGCTGGGCAAGGCCGAGACGGCCCCGCGGTGCCTGGCCTGCCACGCTCTAAATCCGCCAGCGGAGGAACGATCGCGCACGTTTGACGTGAGCGAGGGCGTGAGCTGCGAGAGCTGCCACGGACCCGCGTCCGGGTGGCTCGGCCCGCACACGGAACGCGATTGGACTCACCAGAAGTCCGTCGCGCTGGGAATGGTTGACACGCGCGATCTGGTGAAGCGCACGGAAAAATGCCTCAGTTGCCATCTGGGCAGCGCAGAGAAATTTGTGGACCACGAGATGATCGCGGGAGGACATCCCGATCTATTTTTCGAGCTGGATTCTTTTTCCGCCGTGATGCCCCGGCACTGGAAAGAGCCCGGCGAGCCGGGTGCGGCCGGGCAGAGCGACCCCTGGTACGACGTTCGCGAGATGACCACGGGGCAGGCGGTGCAGTTGCGCGAATCGATGCTGCGGCTGGCATCGCGATCGCGCGGGAAAATCTGGCCGGAATACTCCGAGATGCAGTGCTACGCGTGCCACCACAGCCTGACTCCACCGGAACAGAGCTGGCGGCAGGCGCGGGGCTACGAGGGACGGCGGCCCGGCGACCCTCCGTGGAACGCGTCGCGATACGCGGTGTTTCGGGACGTGGTTCATCAGCTGGATGGACAGGACGCGGGACAACTGGACGACCAGATTTCACAGCTCACGAAACTGATGAGCCAGCTGAATCCCGACCGCGACGCGGTTGCAAGCGCGGCTACAAATTCCGCGCATCTCGCTGACGCGCTGGTGGGGAAGATTCAAACGGCGGCGTACGATCCGGCGTCCACGCTGCGGCTGCTGCAGAAGATTTCCGGCGACGCGGACGACATTTCCGGCCAGGGCGAGCAATCCGCGGCGCAGGCCGCCATGGCGGTCCAGTCGCTTTTCGTCGCATACAACCGCGACGCGAAACCGCAAAACGCCGCGGAACTGCGCGCCGCAATCACGGCGCTGTTTCAGCAGCTCGAGACTCCATCGGCCTACGATCCGGCGCGATTCGCGCGTCAGATGCAGCAAGTGAACGCCCTCCTGAGGTGAATCGTGCGGGAATTTGACCTGGTGGTGATTGGCTCCGGCCCGGCCGGCGAAAAGGGCGCGGCGCAGGCCGCCTACTTCGGCAAGAAGGTCGCCGTGGTCGAATCCGGCTCCGACCTCGGCGGAGCATGCATCAACACCGGCACGCTTCCCAGCAAGATTCTGCGCGAATCCGCGCTGTACTTTTCGGGCCTGAAACAGCGCGGGCTTTACGGAATCGACTATTCGCTCCGCGAAGGCCTGACGATCAAGAGCTTTACGCACCGCAAGGACGTCCTCGTCGGGATGGAGCAGGAAAAGATCCGGGCGAATCTGGCCGCGCATGGCATTGAGCTGATACAGGGAGTCGGATCCTTTGAAGACGCGCACACCGTGGCCGTGAAGACTCCGAAAAATGAAATGACTCAACTACGCGGCGAGGCGATCCTGATTGCGACGGGTTCACGCCCCCACAGGCCGGCGGAGATTCCGTTCGACGACGAGGCCATATTCGATTCCGATTCGATACTGAAGATGGGACGGATCCCGCGAAGCCTGGTCGTGGTCGGCGGGGGCGTGATCGGATGCGAGTACGCCTCGATATTTACGGCGCTGGGAGTGGAGGTGGCGCTGGTGGACGGGCGAGATCGCGTGCTTCCTTTTCTGGACGCTGAATTGTCCGAGGCGTTGCGCGAGCGGCTGGCCGGACTGGGAGTGACATTCTTTCTGGGCGAGCGCATGGGGCCGATCGAGCGCACCAAGCAGGGCGTGCGCATCCAGATGCCATCGGGCAAGACGATCGAAATGGAATCGGCGCTATTCGCAGCGGGACGGCGCGGCGCAGTGGATGAATTGCATCTCGAAAAGGCCGGTCTGGCGGTGAATAAGCGCGGCTACGTGGAAGTGAACGGGTCCTACCAGACGGCGGTGCCTTCCGTCTACGCGGCGGGAGACGTGATTGGATTCCCGGCGCTGGCTTCGACCTCGATGGAGCAGGGGCGCGTGGCCGTGTGCCACGCCTTCGGCTTCCAGTATAAACAGCGGCTCGGCTCGATGCTTCCGATGGGCGTGTACACAATTCCCGAGATTTCGGCCGTCGGTGAATCGGAGGAAAGCTGCAAGGAAAAGGGCATCGAGTACGAGGTTGGGCGGGCGCGCTATGCCAACAACGCGCGAGGCTTGATCGCGGGAGATGCCGCCGGCCTGCTGAAGCTGCTGTTCCGGCGCTCCGATCGTCATTTGCTCGGCGTGCACATCATCGGCGAGAACGCCACCGAGCTCATTCATCTGGGTATGATGGTGCTCGAATCAGGCGGGACGATCGATCTTTTCATCGAATTCGTTTTCAACTATCCGACGCTCTCCGAAATGTACAAATACGCCGCGTACGATGGATTGGGAAATCTTGCGGGGCACAAGCTGCGGCAGGGATAAGACAAAACCAAGATGCCGACCTGAAGGTCGGCGCTACGAAACCATCTCGGACGTTCATTCCTGCCTGACGAATTAGATCATGCCAAGGAACTGCGCCGGGCACGATATATCGTGCCCCTACGAAACCCGCTCGGACGTTTCGCATTGCCGAATGGATTGAATCACGCCAAGAATGCTTGCCGGGCGTAGTCCGCCGCGGCGGACTACGCCCCTACGAAAACACCCCTGATCACGTTGCGAACTACTGCGTAGGATTACGGGGGAACTTCAGATAGGGCAGACGGACTCCATTGACCATGATCTGGTCCGCGCGAATGGCGTCCGGAGGCTCGAAGCCGACGGCGCCGCCTGCGGTGACGAAATCGTCCTGATCGACGCCGTCGCCGCTGACGCCCAGGCCGCCGACAAGCACTCCGTTGATGTACAGCGGCTCTGAGCCTGGGAAGAATACGATTCCGCTTTGATTGACCGCCGGCCATGACGGTCCCGGCACCTGAAATCCCTGCGTGCAGGGCTTGTTCACGTCCTGCAGGAACAAATTGAAAAAAGGGCCTGCGGCCGAGCCGTCAATTCCGGGCGGAAAGAATGGCTGCCCGCCGAAGCCGATGGTGCGATTGGTGACCGCGGTACCCATGGGTACGCCGTTCAGGTCCATCGGTTGGCGGGTGGTGCCGCTGAAATAGATCACGTTGCGAGCCTTCGTGGCGGCGACATCGATGCTGAACACGGTGCCGTCGGTCATGCGGTAAAGCCCGATGATGGTGCCGTCGAGGTCGCTCACCGCAATCGACATTTTCGCCCGCGATCCGAGAGGGAGGCGAATGAGCGCGCGCGTCTGGTTCGCGGTGGCGCCAGCGTTGGAGATGATCCCGCTGACCTGCGCGGCGGTGAGGCCCCCGACGGGCCCCGCCGTGGCGGGCACGAGGTACCCTTCGGGAGCGTCGCCGGGGCTCGCGACGGGACCCTCGGTGAATAAAGCGGCGTTGAACGTCCCCGGTGAAACTCCGGCAGGAGCCGTCGTTTGATCCACGAACGGCAGCGCGACTCCGTCAATCACGACTTCGCCGGGCGGAGGCAGTGAAGCAGGGTCGAGGAATATTCCGTCCGAGTTCACGCGCACGGCCGTGAACGCAACGTATTCCGCGATGTCCAGGGAAACGCCGGTGATGCCGATTCCGCCGACGACCTGGCCGTTCTTGAAAATCGGAACGCCGCCCGGGTTAACCGCGGTGGGATCGCTGTCCGAGGCGTCAGCCTTGCCGGTGGCGATCCCCAGGCCGGGGCTGGCCCCGCCGATTGTCGTGGCCGGCGGCACGGTCGTGGCGAGGCTGCTGGAAAGCGTGCATCCGCGATTCGTATTTTCGATGCCGTAGAGCGCGGCGTTGGGCGCGTTCATGACGCCCGGCGGGAAATGGATGCCGCTGATATAGCGCACGGTCCGAGACGAGAGGGGAGCCTGATCGTTGCTGAAGAATGCGCCGGTGCGGGCGAGCGAGACAGCAAGTTCATCGGCGGGCACCATGTTGCCAAAATTGCCCGTCACGAGGGCCGGAGCGGAAGAACCTTTATACACTGCCAGAATCCGCCCTAGCCGGTCGACCACGGCGATGGCCATCGTATCGGACTGAGCGGCCGTAGCCGCAGCCTGCACCAGCATCATGACGTCGCTCTGCGTGAGCGCCTGAGGCCCGGGTGGAGGCACAGTCGGCGAAACCGGAGCCGCTCCACCTCCGCATGCAGATAGGCCGACGCAAAGCGCGGCGACGATTCCAAAGGTTCGGAGGAAAGAGCCTGCAGAATTGCGATGGATGGACCAATGCATGCGATCGCAACTATTCGTACCACAGCTGGCCACTGTTCTCAATCTACTCTCGCTCACGCGGCGTCGCGGAGACCGGAGGTCACGCGCTCTGTGTCGTCTTTGGCACGCGAGACGGTGAACGAATTCATCAAAAAGACTTGCTCATCCGGAAGCAACCGGGTTAGATAGACCGAGCACGGCAAAATGATACGAAATTGCTGACGCTTTCCAGGACACCGAGGATGCTCGCTGCATCCAACGCCCTCTCCAGACTCGTTCCACTGATCTTGCTTGCATCGTTGCCGCTATCCGCCGCCGTGAGATTCACCGCGGCCATCGCTTCCCAACAGCAGCGCCTTCCCGGGAAAGCGCCACAAAAGACGGGCGCGCTTGAAGGTGTGGTGCGAGATTCGAACGGCCGGGCCGTTGGTGGCGCGATCGTGGCCCTGCGGAACGTTGCGACGGGCGAGGTTCGCAAGGCGACAAGCAGCGCGGAGGGCGTTTTCCGCCTGATTGACTTGCCTCCGGGAAAATATGAATGGAGCGTCGTGTGCGAAGGCTACGAGACATTCACGGGAGAGAGCCTGTCGCTGGCGGCCGGCGAAGTCCTGATTCGTGAAATCAAGCTCGTTGCCGGGCCCATCGCCGCTCCAGCTCCGACAGGACTTCCGCAGCTTCCGCCGATGAATGCGGCGCCGACAGCGACGGAGTCGTCTGCTCCGGGATATTCCGGGGCCAAGCAGAGTCCCGATCTGCAGCCCGCCGGCGCGCAGCCCGCGCCGGAAACGCTCCCGCCGGATGGCGAGATTTTTCAGCCCGAACCGAATCGCTGGCGGGTCACGATGCCCGACTGGAATCGCTACGGCACAGGCGGCGAGCATCCTTATGTAAAGGGACACCGCTGGGACCCCTTTGACCGGAACAAATGGAAAGGCGACGTCCCGATCATCGGCCAGCAAACCTTTTTCAACTTCACGGGCATCAGCGATACGCTTTTCGACGGCCGGCGCCTGCCGGTTCCGAGCGACGTCAGCACGGCTCGCCCCGGGAGCAGCGATTTCTTCGGGAAGGGCGAGCAGGTTTTCCTCGATCAACTTTTTCTTTTCTCCTTCGACCTGTTTCACGGCGACGCGGCCTTCCGTCCCGTGGATTGGCGGATTCGAGTGACTCCGGCGGTCAGCCTGAACTATCTCGACGTGCGCGAGCTCGGCATCGTCAAAGTTGACGTGCGCGGGGGAACCACGCGACTGGATTCCCACATCGGATTTCAGGAGGCGTTCGCGGAAGTAAAACTTCACGACCTGAGCCCGAATTTCGATTTCATCTCCGTGCGCGCGGGAATTCAGGATCTCAACGCCGATTTCAGAGGATTTCTTTTCGTTGACGAGCAGCCCGGCGTGCGATTCTTCGGCAACCTGGAATCGAATCGCTGGCAATACAACTTGGCCTACTTCAACTTGCTCGAGAAGAATACGAACAGCGGCCTGAACTCGTTCGCCCGGCGAAAGCAGCAGGTGATCATCGCCAACGTGTACAGGCAGGATTTCCTGTTCCAGGGCTATACGGCGCAATTCAGCGTGGACTACAACGACGACGCGGCCAGCGTTCATTACGATGACAACGGGTTTCTGGTGCGCCCATCGCCCATTGGCGCGGTGGTCTCCAATAACATGGTTCAGCCGCATAGCATTCACGCCGCGTACCTCGGATGGACGGGCGACGGGCACATCGGGCGCGTGAACCTCACGCACGCCTTTTACCAGGCTCTCGGAACCGACAGCCTGAACCCGATCGCCGGGCGGGCGGTCACAATCAACGCGCAGATGGCCGCGCTCGAGCTCTCCGTGGACAAGGATTGGATCCGCTTCAAGGGATCGCTTTTCTACGCTTCGGGATCGGCAAATCCCCGGAGCGGCAAGGCGCGCGGTTTTGACGCCATTGAAGACTTCCCGGAATTCGCAGGCGGAATTTTCAGCCTGTGGAATCGCGAAGGCATAAGGCTGACCGGGTCCGGCACGAACCTGACTTCGCCCGATAGCCTCTTGCCCAGCCTTCGTTCGAACAAGGACGAAGGGCAAGCCAACTTCGTCAATCCCGGAATATTCCTCGCGAACCTGGGGACGGATTTCGACCTGACGCCAAAGTTGCGCGGCTTCGTCAACGTAAACTACCTGCGATTCATGCGCACCGAGCCGCTGGAATTGCTGCTGTTCCAGGCGCCCATTCACCATACGATCGGGGTGGACTCCAGCATCGGAGTGCGCTACCGGCCGCCGCTGACGGAAAACATCTCGATCACCGCCGGAGCCGCCACACTGGTGCCCGGCGAGGGCTTGCGCGATATCTATACGGGCAAGATGATGTTCTCGTTGTTTACGAACGTGCGTTTTCAATTCTAGCGTTGCGCGAGGAAGACCGAAAAGTGCTGAAGCGAGGTCCATTCACGGCGCGTTCAACGCGTCCAGGCATGACGCGGCCCTACGTCGCTGTGCTCGCGCTCGTCATTGCTGGATTATTTGCGCTCGAGCACGGATTGCCCGCACAGCCGCGGCCGCAGTCGCAGTCGCGGATGCCTATGGGATCTCAAGCTACGCAACCCAGCCTGATCACGCAGACTCAGGCCGACGCTGACGCCAAGAGCGCGGGTTGCGTCACCTGTCATACCAGCGAAGATGAGCCGACGATGCATCCCACGCGGACGGTGCGCCTGGGCTGCACGGATTGCCACGGCGGCGATGCCAGCGCCGGCATCTCAGCCGGCACGCCCAAGGATTCCGCGGCCTACGACCAGGTGAAGACGAAGGCGCATCCGCAGCCTCGCGATCCCGTCTTCGCGCGCGGATTGGCCCACGCGGAGCGCGCTTACACGGCATGGTTGCGCGAAAGCTACGACTACGTTCGATTCGCCAATCCCGGAGATCTTCGGGTCGCCCCGCAAACCTGCGGCACGGCTGGGTGCCACGCAGTGGAAGTTCGCAACGTCAGCACCAGCATGATGACGCACGGCGGCATGCTCTGGGGCGCGGCGCTTTACAACAACGGATCGATTCCGGTGAAGAATGCGCGCTTCGGCGAAAGCTACTCCGCAGATGGCCTGCCGCAGACGATGCACACCTTCCCTCCGCCGACGCCCGAGGAAACACGGATGAAAGGCGTGGTGCCGGAGCTGACTCCGCTGGAGCGTTGGGAGATTTCGCAGCCTGGAAATGTGCTGCGCGCCTTCGAGCGCGGCGGCGCGAAAAAAGGCGAAGTAGGAAACCCCAAGTCCGAAGAAAATTCCGGCCGTCCCGATGACCAGCTGGGAGAGCGCGGCTTCGGCACTCTGCTGCGCACCGATCCCGTCTTCCTCGGCCTGCAGAAGACTCGCCTGCTCGACCCTCTCCTCTCGTTCCCAGGCACGAACGATCAACCGGGCGACTATCGCGGCAGCGGTTGCACGGCGTGCCACGTGATTTACGCCAACGACCGCTCGCCCGAGCATTCCGGCCCGTACGCACCCTTTGGTCATCTTGGTGAGAGCGCTTCGTCCGATCCGACGATCGCAAAGAACGAGCCGGGCCATCCGATTCGGCACACGTTCACGCGCTCGATTCCCTCCAGCCAATGCATGGTCTGCCACATTCACCCGGGCACGAACATGGAAACGACTTATTTCGGTTACACCTGGTGGGACAATGAAGCGGACGGCGAGTCGATGTATCCCGCACAGCAACGGCATCCCACAGCGGACGAACGCCATGATATTGCGCAGCGGAATCCCGAAGGCGCCGCCCCGCGAGGCTTGTGGTCGGATCCGAAATTCCTGGAACAATTGGGCAGCGCACAATTCAACACGCAACTGAAGCAAAGCCAGTTCGCCGATTTTCACAGTCACGGATGGGTCTTCCGCGCCGTTTACAAGCGGGATCGAAAAGGCAACCTGCTCGACGGCGATAACAAGACCGTCTCCGCCGATGATCCGAAGAAATTCGACAAAGCCGTACACTTGAAAGACATCCACCTGGAAAAGGGAATGCAGTGCGTGGATTGCCACTTCCAGCAGGACGTGCACGGCAACGGAAAGCTCTACGCCGAGCCCCGCGCCGCCATCGAACTCGACTGCACCGATTGCCACGGGACGATTGAAAAACGCGCCACATTGATCACGTCCGGCCCGGCGGCGCCGAACGGCGGCACGCATCTCGACGCGCTGCGCACGCCGTGGAATAGCCGACGATTCGAATGGCGCGACGGCAAACTTTACCAGCGCTCGATGGTAGAGCCCGACCGAGAATGGGAAGTGGTGCAGACGCTGGACACGATCACGCCCGGCAATCCTCATTACAGCGAGAAATCGCGGTGGGCGAAAACCGTGCGGCGGGATGGCACGACCTGGGGCGCGCTTCCGGCGGACGAGTCTCAGCTGGCGCACGCGAACAGCCGCATGACCTGCTACGCCTGCCACACTTCGTGGACGCCGAATTGTTTCGGCTGCCATCTTTCGATGACGGCGAACCAGCGCATGCCCATGCTGCACAATGAAGGCCTGACCACGCGCAACTTCACGTCCTATAACTTCCAGGTGCTACGCGACGACGGATTCATGCTGGGAATCGACGGCACGGTGACGGGGCATCGCGTGGCGCCCGCGCGCTCTTCCTGCGCGATCACGGTCAGCTCGCAAAATCAGAATCGTGAATGGCTCTACTACGGGCAACAGACGGTTTCGGCCGAGGGATTCGCGGGCACGGCGTTCAGCACATTCGTGCCGCACACGGTGCGGTCGAAGGAAACCAAGGCCTGCGACGATTGTCACGTCTCCGAGCGCAACGACAACAACGCGTGGATGGCGCAGGTCCTGCTGCAGGGCACCAACCTTTTGAATTTCATGGGGCG
>Ga0209415_10005335_pt1 | contig 23139 bp, 20 predicted proteins | sample PeaSoiSIISIP2007_FD_187696 | JGI IMG/M metagenome (GOLD analysis project Ga0209415, IMG submission 187696) | Peat soil microbial communities from Weissenstadt, Germany - SII-SIP-2007 (SPAdes) (version 2) | ecosystem: Environmental > Terrestrial > Soil > Wetlands > Peat | place: Germany... | reverse complement strand
AGGCGCCCGAGGGTTCGGTCGAACTCGTCGACGTCAACGGAAACCAGTTCGACGTCACCGGCAAGCCGGCCTTTTCTCTCTGCCGCTGCGGCGGCTCAGTGAACAAACCTTTCTGCGACGGCACCCACAGCCGCATCGGATTCCAGGGCGCCGAACTGGCCGTCAAAAAAGCCGACGGCTGATTGTCTGAGTCGAAACGAAACGCGAAACTCTGTCATTCCGACCGGAGCGGAGCGAAAGCCAGCGGAGTCGAGGGACCTGCTGTTCGCCGCTCGTGGCGAAGTGCGGCGGGCTGATCAAGAAGGTTCGATTCGTATCAGGGCATCGCTTCAGCGATGCCGTAATCGTTGCTTGAGTCAATCGCGCCTTTAGGCGCTGAGGTCCAGGACATGCGCTCCGGGCATGGTTTCGAGAGGGGGGTACCCCGAGGCGACCATTGTCAAGAGGGCGCACCCGCTCGGAGCTGTGGAAGCTTGTGGAAAACCGCCGCGGCAACCCCGTTTGCGAGGTCGAGGGGTGCGCAAAAGACACACCCGCTGTCGGCAACCGCCTGATTCGGTTAGCGTTGCAATTATATAGCTGGGAGATATTATTCTCAAAACTGCTCTAATGTTCCGACTGGAACATTCGCTCCAATGTTCCAGCCGGAACACTTAACCATTCGGAGGCCTTTTGGGCGACCTAAGCGATCGTGAATTAGGAATGCATCGGCACATCACGCGCCGCGACTTCCTCAACGGCGTGGCTGTCACCACAGGCGCTGCCTTGATGCCCTGGCATCTGCTCGCCGCAGCCGAGAACGATCCCGAGAAGTCTCCTGACTACTACCCGCCCGCGCTCACCGGACTGCGCGGCAGTCACGCCGGCTCCTTCGACGCCGCCCACTCCTTACGCGACGGCACTTTCTGGGACGCAGTCGGCACACCGCAGGACACCGGCGAGACCTTCGACCTCATCATCGTAGGCGGCGGCATCAGCGGCCTCTCCGCCGCGCACTTCTATCGCAAGCTTGCAGGCGCGAACGCGCGCATTCTAATCCTCGACAACCACGACGACTTTGGCGGCCACGCCAAGCGCAACGAATTCCGGGCAGGCAAGAAAACGCTCCTCGGTTATGGAGGCACGTACTCGATCGAGAGTCCCGAACCTTACAGCGAGGTCGCGAAGGGCGTCATCGAAGAACTGGGAATCGAGGTAACCAGCTTCCCAAAATATCTCGACCGCGATCTCTACGGTTCCATGGGAAGAGTTCCGAAGATCTTCTTCGACAAAGAAACTTTTGGCAGCGACAAGCTCGTCGATGATCCGTGTCCTTTTCCAGGCGGTGAGACCTACGATCTCGCAGTCGCGGCGCCCGATGCATGGGCGCACTTCATGGCCGAGGCGCCGATCGCCGAGCAGGCTCGCAAGGACGTCTCCCGTTTGTGCCGTGAGAAGAAAGATTATCTTCCAGGACTCACCGCCGAGCAGCAAAAGGCACGTCTGGCACGCATCAGCTATGCCCAGTTCCTGACGGAGCAGGCGGGCGTGCACGGCGACGTGATCCGCCTCTACCAGACCATTTCTCAGACTCTGTTTGGCGTAGGTTTAGAGGCGGTTGCCGCGCTGGATGCAGCGGAGACGGGATATCCGGGCTTTAGCGGCATGAGCGTTGGCCCGGAAGCTCTGGACAACGAGCGAAAATATTTCTTTCACTTTCCCGATGGCAACGCCAGCATCGCACGGTTGCTCGTGCGCAAACTGATTCCGGAGGCGATGCCCGGTAACTCCGCAACCGATGTCGTGACCGCGCGGGCGAACTACGCTAAGCTCGATGAGAAAAACTCGGCGCTGCGCATGCGATTGAACAGCACGGCAGTGCGGGTGAAGCACGTGGGCGATCCCGCTACGGCGAAAGAAGTGGAAGTGGCCTACGCTCGCGGGGGCAAGGTCTATACCGTCAGAGCCAAGCACGCCATCCTGGCTTGCTGGAACATGATGATTCCGTACCTCTGCGAAGAGTTGCCAGAGGCACAGAAAGAGGCGCTGGCCTTCGCGACCAAGGTGCCGCTGCTCTATACCAATGTGCTGTTGCGTAACTGGACTGCGTTTCAGAAGCTGGGAGTGAATTCGATTTACGCGCCGGGCGGCTACCACACCTACGTCAACCTGGATCTTCCAGTGAGCATCGGGGAGTATCACTGCCCGCGCACACCCGAGGAGCCGACTGTGGTGCACATGAGCAAGTCTCCCTGCCGCGCAGGCCGCCCGGCGCGGGAACAACACACCGCGGGCCGCATGGAACTCTACAACACAACCTTCGAAACCATGGAGCGCAAGATTCGCCAGCAGTTGGCGCGGACCCTGGGGCCGGGCGGCTTCGATCCCGCGCGCGACATTCTGGCGATTACAGTCAACCGCTGGCCTCACGGGTATGCCTACGAGTACAGCAGCTTGTGGGACAAGTTCGTGCTGGAAGGTGGCGAGACGCCTTGCGAGCGGGCGCGGAAAACTTTCGGACGAATTGCGATTGCCAATTCTGATGCAGGAGCAGCCGCTTATACAGATGAGGCGATCAATCAGGCTTGGCGGGCTGTGGGGGAGTTGAAGAGCTAGTAGCGAGTACCGAGTTAGCACTTCATATATCGATGTACATCGATGTATGTAGCTGCGAGGCAGAGGCCTGTGGTGCAAATAGGGATGCTACGACTGCGTAGGATCGTCCTCTGGACGATCCTACTTCGCTCAACATGACAAGTTAGGGGGATGTAGCGGCACTTGCACTTGAGGGAGGTTAGAGGAGCGCTCGTAATTCACGCGTCCCAGGCGCAAGGGGACGCCGTAATGATGGGCTGTTCCGATTGCGACGCCGGCTAACGCGAGGATCATGACTACAAGGACCGCGACGCGGCGCGGGGTTTGGTCTTGCTGCGGAGCGATGAGCGCAATTAGTGCGCCGACGATTAATCCCGTGATGAGGCCGCCGATGTGAGCAGTGTTGTCGACGCCCGGAAGTACGAATCCGAAGATCAGGTTGTAGACCACAAACGCACCGAGGCTGTGCAGGGTGCCTGAGAGTGCGGCACGGGGGACGGAGAACTCGCCCAGCTTGAGAGCGGTGATGAGAGCGCCAGCGAGGCCGAAGATGGCTCCAGAGGCGCCGACGCTGGGCACGTATGGGTGCCATGCGGCGCTGGCGAGACTGGCTCCCAAGCCGCAGATGAGATAGATCGCGGCATAGGTCCAGCGTCCGTAGAGCGATTCACAGAGTTGGCCTAGATTCCACAGGCACCACATGTTGAAGGCGATGTGGAGGAACCCGCCGTGAACGAAGACGTTGGTCAGCAACCGCCACCACTCGCCTTGGAACGTGAGCACCCCGACATTCGCGCCCCACACTACAAGCTCACGGACTGGGAAATCCATGGCCGTGGAACTCGATAGCGCCATGCCGAGGAATACGGCTGCGTTGATGCCGAAGATCACCTGGGTCAGGCCGATGGTGGATTCGCCGCGGCGGACCCAGGGCGTGGGCATGACAGTTTGCGGCGCGTCGTCAGGGACTTCGCCGCGCTGGTAGGCTTCGTGCTGGCGGCACCACTGGCAGATCTTCTTGCCGAAGGAGAAACCGGGGAGCTGGCGACCACATCGAATGCAATTTGCCATGGGTTGTTAAAAGAGTATCAGCACTTTGGCGTGCGAGAAAGACCGGTAAGGAAGCGAGCCAAACGCGCGATTATTGCGTCGCAAAGAACGCGACGCTTCGCGCGGCTCGCCCAGGTCCCTCGCTGCGCAAAGAACGCTTGCTCGGGATGACAAATCGCCGCGGTGGCGATGCGCGCGAGATCCCTCCTCCGCCTGAAGAACGGCTACGTTCGGGATGACGCCGACGGGAATATCAGAGGCTGGAATCCAGTCTGTCTAATGGATGGTCTTAGTCTTCCGGGACATGTAATCCATGAGCAGGTATTGGCCCAGGGTGTAGGGGGTGGTGAAGTAGGCTTTGCCGCGGCACATTTCGGTTACTTTCTGGACGAATTGGACGAGACCGTAATCTGAGGCGAGCATGAAGGTGTTGATCAGGACGCCGGCGCGCTTGCACTTCGAAACCTCTTCGAGCGTCTGGCTTACTACCAGCGGGTCGAGGCCGAAGGCGTTTTTGTAGATGCGTCCGTCTTCGAGGGTCAGGGCGGAGGGTTTGCCGTCGGTGATCATGACGATCTGCTTCATGTCTTTTTTCTGTCGTTGCAAAATCCTCTGCGCCAGGCGCAGGCCTTCGCGGGTGTTGGTGTAGTAGGGGCCGACCTTGACGCGGGCCAGTTGCGAGAGCGGGACTTCTTCGGCGGAGTCGTGGAAGAGGACTAGCGAGAGGGAGTCGCCGGGATACTGCGTGCGGATCAGTTGCGAGAGCGCCATGGCAACTTTCTTTGCCGGCGTGAAGCGGTCTTCGCCGTAGAGGATCATCGAATGCGAGCAGTCGAGCATGAGCACCGTGGCGCAGGAGGATTGGTATTCGCACTGGTGGACTTGCAGGTCGCGGTATTCGATGTTGAGCGGGAGAGCTAGGCCTTCGCGCTGGATGGCGCTCGAGAGTGTGGCGGTGATGTCGAGGTTGAGGGTGTCGCCGAACTCGTAGGTGCGGGAGGCGCCGCTGGCTTCGATTCCGGTCGAGAGGTCGCGGGTGTCGTGGCGTCCAAAGCTGGATTTGCCGAGCGAGCCGAGCAGGTTGCGCAGGGACTTGAAACCGAGGAAGTCGAGACTCTTGTCGGTGATTTCGAATTTGGCTTGCTGTGCATTTTCGCCGAGTTGACCGCCGACGCCTGATGGGCGCGACGGGTCCGGTGGCTGGTCGATTGAGATGTAATCTTCCTGCTGCATGCGCTCGATCAGCTTTTCGATGAGTTCGTCGAGTTCGCCGTCCGCGGCCATTTGCTGCAGGCGTTCGCGCATGTCTTCGTCGAACTGATCGCCTTCCATCAGGGCTTGTTCGATGGCGCGGCGGAGGTCGTCGAGGGTTTGTTCGCCCTCGGGCATCTCGTACCACATGTCGCTCTGGAAGCCGCTCTGCAAGAGGTAGTCAGAGAGCGCGCTGAGCAGGTCATCCATGCTCATTTCGCCGGCGGGGTCGGGGACGTATTTGGAGTAGCGGACGCGTTTCATTGTCGTGTGACGTTGCTTGGTACGTCTTCCTTGGCGCTGCCTAGACGTTGCAAGCAACGTCTCTACATTAGTTAAATTGGCGCCTTTGCCGGTACGGTGGTTCTTCTTTCTCGAATGTTTTTTCGCGTTGCGGTTCGGGCTTTTTTTCTCCGGCTTTGAAGACTCGCTCCTCATTGCGGCCTATGCGCTTGTGGGCGTGCAGGCCTTCCAGGATGAATTCGGCTGCCGAAACCTGCTGCTCTGGACTCTCCTTCTGCGAGACGCCTAGCGGGCCTAGCTTGTCGATCAGGCCCTGAATTTCTTTCAGGTTTTCCAGCGCTTCCAGAGCGGAGACGGAGTCGCTCAACTGAATCTCTCCGCCTAGATCGAACCATTGCACGATCTGCTGCACGTTGGCGCCGGTGAAATACTCGTCATACGTCTTCGCAATAGCGGCACGAATTAATTCGCGGCTTACATGGTCGGCGCCTTTCATTTCGCCTTCATATTCGAGTTCGAGCTTGCCGGTGATGGCGGGGAGTGCGGCGTAGACGTCGCTGACGCGGGGCACCACGAGTTTTTCGTCGTTGCGAAGGGCGCGGCGCTCGGCGTTGGAGATTACGTTCTCCATCGCGCTGATGGGCAGGCGCTGGCTTACGCCGCTGCGCTTGTCGATTTTCTTGTCTTCGCGGGCGGCGAAGGCGACGCGTTCGATTACTTCCTGAATGTAGGTGGGCAGATGCATCGCATGGGCGTTGCGGCTGGTCCATGCTTCCTGCGCGGTGATGGCGATGCCTTCGTCGACTGTGGCGGGATAGTGGGTGCGAATCTCAGAGCCGATGCGGTCTTTGAGCGGCGTGATTATTTTGCCGCGGGCCGTGTAATCTTCGGGATTGGCGCTGAATACGATGGCTACGTCGAGCGGAAGGCGGATGGGATATCCCTTAATTTGCACATCGCCTTCCTGCATGATGTTGAACAGGCCGACCTGAATTTTTCCGGCGAGGTCGGGAAGTTCGTTGATGGCGAAGATGCCGCGATTGGCGCGGGGCAACAGTCCGTAGTGGACGGTGAACTCGCTCGACAGTTCGTGACCGCCGCGGGCGGCTTTGATGGGATCGATGTCGCCGATCAGGTCGGCGATGGTTACGTCGGGCGTGGCTAGCTTTTCCACGTAGCGATCGTTGGGAGTGAGGTAAGAGATGGGAGCGGCATCGCCGAGGCGCGCGACTTCTTCGCGGCAGCGGCGGCAGATGGGCGCGTAGGGATTGTCGCGAATCTCGCATCCGGTTAGATAAGGCATGTGGGAGTCGAGCAGCGTCGTGAGGGCGCGCAGGATGCGGCTTTTGGCCTGGCCGCGCAGTCCGAGCAAAATAAAATTGTGCCGCGAGAGAACGGCATTCACGATTTGGGGCACGACGGTGTCGTCGTAGCCGACGATGCCGGGGAAGATGCCGGCGTCGTCGTGGTGACGCAAGCGGGCGATGAGGTTGTCGCGGAGTTCATCTTTCACGCGGCGGTTGCGCAGACGTTCTTCGGAAAAGGCACTGCGGCGCAGTTCGCCTAGTGTGCGCGGAAGACTCATTAGAACCCCCGAATACTTTTCTGAATTATACGCGGAAGAGCGGAGGCGGTTTTGGGGGATTGCCCGGCAAAGGCATGCCTCAGGGGCTAAAGCCTGGTTCAGTTACGGGCGCTAGACGTAGGGGGCAGGGGCCCTGCTCCACCCTCAACCCTGGCCAGCCTAGTGGGCCACATGCTTCACTGGACGTGACCGTTGCCGCCGGCTTTTTCGCGGGCGCTGGCGGCGCGGCGGAGGTTGGGGATGATGGTTTCCAGATACGAAATGAATAGGGTCAGACGATCCGGTTCGGAGCGCAGCGAGAGCAGTTTTTGCTTGAAATCCAAGTCGAGGGGAACGGAACCGGCGAGGTGAAAAGAGAGCAGCAACGGGTCGGCGGCGGAGAGATCCTGCTTGGCGCCAGCAATCGCGAGCAGCTCGGAATGCAGCTGAACCGCGCGCGAGGCGTCAGCCTGCGGCGGGGTTCCAGGTTCGTCGTCGATGATGAGAACTTCGGCCTGGAGGAAGGGACGCTCCTGGTTGACGCGGAGAAGTTCGAAACGCTGGCGGCCTTCGGTGACCAGGTCGAGCCGGCCGTCGGGGTACTCTTTCACCACCGTGATGATTTCGGCGGTGCATCCTATCTCGGCTAAGCCTTGCTCGACGGCGCGGACCACGCCGAAGGGGCGATGTTGAGCGAGGCATTCACCAATCATTTCTTTGTAGCGCGGTTCGAAGATGTGCAAAGGCAAGGGAGTGCCGGGGAACAGGACGACGTCGAGTGGGAACAGGGGTAAAAGGACGTCCAAGGAGTCTCCGGTGGCAGGCGCGGGATGAGCGGCGCGAAGTCACCGCGCTGTCCCCCGATTGTACCCCAGCGCTTGACTTCACAAGTCGCAGAGGAATAGAAGCGCGCTATGGAACTGGCAGGGAAAATTGTGGTGGTGACGGGCGCTTCCATGGGAATTGGGGAAGCGATTGCGAAGATTTTTGCCGATCAGGGAGCAAGCGTGGTGATGCTGTCGCGCGACGCGGGCCGGGTGGAAGCGGCGCGAGGGCGCGTGGGACATGGTGAGCGGACGCTCGCGATGGCCTGCGACATCAGGCATCGGGAGGACGTTGACCGTGTGATCGGGCTGACGCTGCATCATTTTCAGAGGATCGACGTCTGGGTGAACAACGCCGGACATGGGCTGCTGGATTCGGTGGCGCAGATGGATATGGCGGCGTGCAGGGAAATGTTCGAGACCAATTTGTTTGGAGCAGTGGGGGCGATGCAGGCGGTGATTCCGGTGATGCGGCAGCAGGGTGGGGGGACGATCATCAATATTTCGAGTGTGGCGGGGCATATTCCGATCCCGTTTCATGCGGCTTACAGCGCGACCAAATTTGCGCTGAATGCGATCGGCAAGGCGGCTGGCGTGGAGTTGAAGAAAGATGGGATTCACGTGCTGACGGTTTGTCCGGGATATGTGCGGACTGCGTTCGGTGAGAATGCGGTGCGTGGGAATGAGTTGAAGCAGGTGCGTCCGGGGTCGGTGCGCGGGATCACTGCCGAGCGCGTGGCTCGGGCTACGATGCGGGGATGTTTGAAACAGAAGCGGGAAGTGATTGTGCCTTGGATTATGTATGTGCCTGTGAAGATATACCAGCATTTTCCGGGATTCGTGGAGTGGGCTATGGGGCGGATGGCGTGGTGAGTGTCTCGCCGGGCAAGAAATCTTTAACACAGAGGATACCCTTCGGCTACGCTCAGGGCAGGCTCTGGTTCACAGGGTAATACTCGGGTCATCCCAGCTCTGCCAGCATGGCTTCCATCTCGCCTTGAGCGTGGAGGTTTCCGGTGCGGCGGGCGGAGGCTATACCGTCAGCGAGCATGGTTTTGGCTTCAGCAATTCTGTCGGCGCGGGCCAGGGTTTGCGCGGCCATGAAATAGCCGGGAGTGTAGTCGGGACTTGATTTGAGCAGGATGGAGAATTCGGCGAGCGAGCGGTCGAGGTCTCCCTGCTTGGAGTATTCCATCGCCAGGCCGTAGCGGGCGAAGGTGTCGTTCGGATTCTGGGTGAGGACGTCGTTGAGGGCGGCGATGCGGTCCATAAAGCAGTGGCCGGTGGCCAGTGAGCAGTGGCCAGCTCAAGATGAGGTTACTACAAACGGCGCCTCGCTTTCGGATCATGACGCCTTGGCATTTGGAATGCGTTTGCTGAGGTGAGTAGAATGGGCAGTCCATAACATTTCATGTTTCCCCGAGGCTGGATCGTGGCTTGTCCGTTTTTCATGCCGCTCGAGAGGTTGGAGAACGGGGATTGGCTGCATGCGGGGCGGCTTCCGCTGGGATGCGGGTGGAGCGGGCGCTGCTCAGCGCCGGGACATGAAGGTGAGACTCCGTCGCAGGAAGAGTTGCGGGAGTTCTGCAATCTTGGGTATGCCGACGGGTGTGCGCGATTGCCTCGCGAGCGGGAGTGGGATGCGGTCCGGTTTGCGGCTAGAACCGTAGGCAGTGACGCGGAGAATGGGACTGGGCGGCGCATTCACGTTCGCTACGTATGCGAGCGCGGGCATCGTCCGGTAGAGCACGGGACGCTGGAGTTTGATGCCTTCGAGGCGCGATGGGTAGAGCCGCATCGCGACGGCCGCGTGCAGCGTATGGCGGAGTGCTTTCTGGAGTCGTACCTGGAGAAGAGGAAAACGCAGGAAGTAGCACGAGCGGCCAGTTAGAGGTGACTGCAGACTGTCCCCACATTAGAAGTGCAGCCAGCGGAAAGAGGAAAGCGACTATGAGTGAACAGAGTTTGACGCCCCGGCCGGTTAGAGACTCGCAATCGGAGATGACGGAAATTGTTCTGCCCAATGACGCCAACCCCCTAGTTGCACTGCTCGGTGGGCGGTTAATGCATTGGATCGACCTGGCGGGCGCCATGGCCGCTCACCGGCACTCGCGCAGTTACGTGGTAACGGCTGCGGTGGATCATATTGATTTCCTGGTGCCGGTGAAGGTTGGGGATCTGGTGATTTTGAGATCGTCGGTGAACCGCGTGTTTCATACGTCCATGGAGGTGGGCGTGAAGGTTTGGGTGGAGAATTATATTTCGGATACAGCGCGACACGTGGCGTCGGCTTACCTGACGTTTGTGGCCATCGATGGTCAGGGGAACCACTTGAAGGTCGCTCCAGTGATTCCAGATACCGAGGAGCAGCAGCGGCGCTACGACGACGCGGGGCGGCGGCGCGAGATCCGGCGCGGGGAGCTGGAGCGGCGGCGCAAGGCGAAGCGGTAATCCGCACGCAGATGTGATCGGCGTCACATCCCACCCTGGGCAAAATAGATAGCCTACATAGTTCCCCTCGAGGGATTTTCATGGATAGTGCGCTGCTGGTTGATCGCATTCACTTCGCCTTCACGATTACCTTTCACTATCTCTTTCCGCAACTCACGATGGGCCTGGCACCGCTGATCGTGGTGCTCAAGACGCTTGGCCTGCGCCGCAATGATGAGATCTACCACCAGGCGGCGCGTTTCTGGGCGCGAATCTTCGGCATCAACTTCGTGATGGGCGTAGTGACTGGAATTCCGATGGAATTTCAGTTTGGCACGAACTGGTCGCACTTCTCGCGCTTCGCCGGGGGCGTGATCGGGCAGACGCTGGCCATGGAAGGCATGTTTGCTTTCTTTCTGGAGTCGGCGTTTCTGGGTCTCTTTCTTTACGGGGAGAGACGGCTCGGCCCGCGGGCGCACTGGTGGTCTGCGGTCGCGGTATTTCTGGGATCGTGGCTCTCGGGCTTCTTCATCATCGCCACGGATGCGTGGATGCAGCATCCTGTGGGCTTCGTTGGTGCAGCCGATGGCTCGGTGCAGCTGACCAGCTTCTGGGAACTCGTGCTGAATCCGTGGGCCTGGTGGCAATATGCGCACAACATGAGCGGGGCCGTAATTACGGGCTCGTTTGTCATGGCGTCGGTGGGGGCGTTTTACCTGCTTTGGGGAAAATTCGAGGCGCACGGCCGGGTATTCTTGCGCGTGGGCGTGGTTGCCGGATTGATCTTCAGCGTTTTGCAACTGTTTCCGACTGGCGATGGCCAGGGGCGGATGGTTGCTGTGCATCAGCCGGTTACGCTGGCAGCGATGGAAGCGCTGTTCGTGAGCCAGACGGGAGCGCCGCTGGTTATCCTGGGGCAGCCGAATGTGGATCAGCGCAAGATTGATAATCCAATTGAAGTCCCCAATGCGCTCAGCTTTCTGACTTACCGGGCGTGGAAGGCCGATGTGCAGGGGCTCGATGCGTTCCCATCGGATATGTGGCCGGAGAACATCGCCCTTCTTTATTACAGCTACCACATCATGGTTGGGCTGGGGACGATCTTTATCGCCATGATGCTGGTGGCGGCGTTTCTGCTGTGGCGTGGAAACTTATTCTCGGCGCGATGGATGCTGTGGATTCTGCTGCTCGCCTTGCCCTTCCCTTACATCGCCAACACCGCCGGCTGGATGACCGCGGAACTGGGGCGGCAGCCCTGGCTGGTTTACGGCTTGATGCGCACGGCAGAGGGATATTCGAAGATGGTGTCGGCAGGGAATGTAATGTTCACGCTGCTGGGCTTTCTGGGGATGTACACGGTGCTGGGGATTCTGTTCCTGTTTCTGGTGCGGCGTGAGATTGAACACGGGCCGGAGGCCGAGGTGAGTTCGGGGCACTAGAGCGCATTTAGCTGGTGAGGAGCGCGATGGAAACCTTATGGTTCATGATCGTGGCCGTGATGGTGGCGGCTTACGTTGTGCTGGATGGATTCGATCTCGGTGCGGGAGCGATTTATCTGAGTGTGGCACAGACGAGCGATGAGCGGAGAAAAATTCTGCGCGCCATTGGTCCGGTGTGGGACGGGAATGAAGTCTGGCTGCTGGCGGCCGGTGGAACGCTCTACTTCGCCTTTCCGTTGCTCTATGCCTCAAGCTTCAGCGGTTTCTACCTGCCGCTGATGATGGTGCTATGGCTGCTGATGCTGCGAGGGATTGGCATCGAGTTGCGCGCGCATATGGAGAATCCGGTTTGGGTGGGCTTCTTCGACTTGATCTTCTGCGTATCGAGCGTGCTGCTTGCCATCTTCTTCGGCGCGGCTCTGGGGAACGTGGTGCGCGGTGTGCCTTTGGGTGCGGACGGGTATTTCTTCGAGCCTCTGTGGACGAACTTTCGCGTCGGCCCGAATACTGGAATCCTTGACTGGTATACCGTGCTTACCGGTGTCATCGCGCTGGTGACGCTGATTGCGCATGGGTCTTTGTACGTCGCGGTTAAGACGGATGGTGAGTTGAATCAGCGCACCCGCACTGTGGCGTTGTGGGCGTGGCCGCTGCAACTGATCTTGACTATCGCGGGTCTGGTTGCGACTTGCTACGTGCAGCCGACGGTTCTAAACAACTATAAGCAGCATGCCATTGGGTTTCTGATTCCTGTGATTGTGTTAGGTAGCCTTGGCGGCATGATCTATGCCATCCGCAAGGGACAAGACAAGCTTGCTTTCGTGGGCTCGGCTCTTTACATCGTGGGGATGCTGGTGGGGGCGGCATTTGCACTGTATCCCGTCGTATTGCCGGCTAGTACCGATCCTGCCCACAGAAGCCTGACCATTTACAACACCGCTGCGGGGCGGCACGGGCTGACGGTGGGCTTGACGTGGTGGATTCCGGCAGTGATTTTGGCTTTGGGATACTTCGTTCTGCTGTTCCGCATGTTTCGCGGGAAGGTTCGGCTGGAAGGAGAAGGCTACTGAGCGTTTCTTGAGTCGATCTGATTCTCTAGTTATGGTTCTGTGCGGGCCGGGCTTCGCCCAGGCCTGACAGCCGAGGCGGCTGTCTCTACATGACCATCGCTGGCCCCCCTGTATAATCTAAGTGTTCGATCCATCCTGACTTTATTCTTTGGAGTGTGATCCCTTGAACGCACATATGCCGTCTCATCCCGGGCAAGCCGCGCCGGGGCCGCAACCGTTGCCGGGAGTGGATGCCATCATTGCCGTGGGTTCGGGTAAGGGCGGTGTGGGCAAGACCACGCTGTCGGTGAACCTGGCTGTCGCGCTGGCCAAGATGGGACATAAGGTTGGCCTGCTCGACGCCGATGTTTATGGGCCGAACGTCCCGCTGATGCTGGGCGTGAGCGGGCAGCCGAAGACGGTCGGGGAAAACCGCATCGAGCCGCTGGAGGCGTTTGGTCTGAAAGTGATTTCGGTTGGATTCCTGAATCCCGGGGACAAGCCCATCATCTGGCGCGGGCCGATGCTGCACCAGATCGTGAAGCAGTTTTTGGGGCTGGTGGAGTGGGGGCATCTCGATTACATGGTCGTGGACCTGCCGCCGGGAACGGGCGACATTGCGTTGTCGCTGGTGCAATCAGTGCCGCTGACTGGCGCGGTGGTGGTTTCGACGCCGTCCGATGTTTCTTTGCAGGACGCGCGCAAAGCGATTGAAATGTTCCGGCAGATGAAGGTGGATCTGGTGGGTGTGGTCGAGAACATGAGTTATTTCGTGTGTCCCCACTGCAACCACGAGATCGATATCTTCTCGCGCGGCGGTGCCGAGAAGATGGCGGCGCATTTTGGCGTGGCATTTCTCGGAAGCATTGAGCTTGATCCTGAAGTGCGCAAGTCTGGGGACGGCGGGAAGCCGATCGTACTGGAGGGAGAGAACTCACCGCATGCCAAGTCGATGTTTGGGTTTGCACGGAAAGTGATCGCGCGGGTGGGAGAGATCAAAGCGGGCGAAACCGCCAGCGTGATTCAGATTCAGTGAGAAAGTCTTTAAGTTTGTCGCCTCGAGAACCGCGACAGCCGCCAGACAGCGTGCGCTTCCTCATCTTTCAGGACCAATCCTGCCATAATCTCTCCCAGCGCTGGCCCATGCTTGAAGCCATGTCCCGAGCCTCCGCCTAGCAACCAGACATTATTCATCCGAGGATGGCGATCCACGACGAAGTGGCTGTCGGCAGTCTGCTCGTATTGACAGACGCGCGTCTCGACCAGCGGTGCATCTTTCATTGCAGGAAAGCGAAACGCAATATATTCGCGAACCCGCTTCAGCGTTGCCTGGCTGACCACCCGCTCTCCGTTCGTAGGATCGAAAGCACCGCCGCGCGTGTCGTCGGCCACCTTGAAACCGCGGCAGTCGCTGCCCGGGATGCCGTAGAAGAAGCGGTTGCCGTGATCGCCCCACACCGGAAGATGCGCGTCGGTGAAGCTGGAGTCTCCGGCGGGTGTGCCGAAGAAAAAAATATCCTGCTTGGTGGGGCGGATTACGCTGCCCAGGGTTTCAGGAAACAGCTTGCCCAGCCACGGTCCGCAGGCGAAGACATAATAATCGGCCTTGAGGCGCGAGCTGTTCGAGAGCGTGATGCCGCGAAGGGGCGAGCTTGTCGCAGCATTCTCCAGAGCTTCGGGTGAGACTGCGAGCTGCCGGTAGACACCGCCTTGTCCGACGAAGGCATCGACCACCGCGTGACAACTGGCACGGGCGTCGAGGTATCCGCATTCAGGTTCAAAGATTCCCCAGTGAACGTCCTCGAAGTTGATCTGGGGCCAGCGTTTCTTCAACTCGGGCGTGGAGAGTTCCTGAAACTTCATCTTGGCCTCGCGAAGCACATCGAGCGAGCCGCGCTCGTAGGCGTCGTCGCGGCTGCTGACCATCCAGAGAACGCCGGTGCGATGAAGAAACTGCTTCTTCCAGCGGCGTTCGTATTTCGCCCACAGCTTGAGGGCTCGCGCAGCGGTTTCAGTGTAGGGTTGATCGGGACCGTAGGTGCCGCGCATGATGCGGGTTTCGCCGCCCGAGGAGGCGCGCGAGTTGCCCGGACCCCAGGCGTCCAGCAGCGTGACGCGCGCTCCGCGCTTAAGAAGATGCAGGGCGGTCCAGCCGCCGAAGGCGCCCGCTCCGATGACGGCGATGTGCGGTAGGGATTTCATGTCGGGGTGTTCAGTTCTTCGACCAGGGAGGCACAACGCCGCTCATGCGCGCGTACGCGATCAGTTGACCCATGTGCTCGTTGGCATGAACGATGATACGGAGATACATCCCATCCACCGTCGCATCTCTGTCGGCGATGTGGACCTTGCGCGCAAGGTCGTTGGGCTTTGCCGCTAAATGAGCTTCTTTAACCGCGTCCAGCGAACGTTTCAGCCAGTCGATGACTTCGGCTTTGGACGTAACCGTTTTTTCCATGTCCTCTTTGAGGTCCGCAGGCATCTTGGGTCCGGTTACGCTCAACAGATAGAAATTCGCCATCACAATGTGCATGTACACTTCGCTGGTGGAGCGGACTCCTGCCGTAGGACGCCATGCGAATTTCTCCGCCGGCGTCGTCTCGGCCAGTGCGATCAACTGCCGAGAAACATGCCTCCACTCCCCATCGTATCCCTGCCAAATCCCCTCCGGCGGGGCCTGCGCGAACAACATCGGCGTGCTCAACAAAAGCCCCAGCAAGAATGCTTTCACAAAGTATGTTTTCACGATGCAGCTCCTCAATCAGTATTGGCCATGCTCATTCGACGGGATGCGCAAGGCCAGCATGGAGTTTACAGCAAGGGCCCGGCCCAAAAGCTATCCCCTGCGGTCCTTGACAGGAAGGTGGAGCGTTCCTAGAATCCAAGCAGGACGCGCTGTTTGCGTCCTAAGCTAAGTTTCTGCATCTAAAATAGTTAGCTGGAGATTTGGATCTGGCCGCGAGCCTTGGTAATCCTATAACACGACATGCCCTCTGATCCCAATATCGGCAAACGGGAACGCGAAGTTCTGACGGCGATTGTGGAGACTTTTATTTCCACGGGCGAGCCGGTCGGTTCGCGCACGCTGGCGCGATCGAACCGCGAGGGATTGAGTCCGGCTTCGATTCGCAACGTGATGGCCGACCTGTCAGACGCAGGGTTTTTGGAGCAGACCCATGCCTCGTCGGGCCGCGTTCCGACCACCGATGCCTACCGGTATTACGTGGAGCAAATCACGGGAACGACGCGGTTGGCGCCGCAGGAAGAAAGCCTGATTTCTGACTCGCTGGCGGGCATTACGGATGTGCCGGAGTTCATGGAGCGGACGTCGCATGTGTTGTCGCTGATTTCACGGAACGTAGGCGTGACCGTGGCCACCACCGGCGCCAAGAATGCGCTCGAGCATGTGTACTTCTCGCGCCTGGGCGATCAGAAAGTGCTGGCCGTGTTGGTGACGCGCTCGGGACTGGTGCGCGACCGCGTGTTGAAGCTCGATCTGCCGCAGGCAGAACTGGATCTCGCCGCGCGGTACATCAACGAGAATTTTCGCGGCTGGACGATGGAATCGATGCGCGCCGAACTGGGACGAAGGATTGAGCAGGAACGCAGCGAGTACGATCGCCTGATGAATTCGATCGAGCAACTCTTCAAGCAGGGTGCGCTTGCCGCTGAACCGGGCGCACAGGTGGTGTTCGTGGAAGGCGCGGCCAACCTGGTGACGGGGCAGGAGGACCGCAAACGTCTGCAGGAAATGCTGAAGACGCTCGAGGAGAAGGAAAAAGTCGCGCAGCTACTCGGGGCCTACCTCGACGTGAAGCAGGAGGCGGTAAGAGTGGTGATCGGGTTGGATGATGCGCTTCCGTCGATGCAGAACTTCGTGCTGATCGGAGCGCCGGCGCGGTCGGGAACCGATATGTTCGGATCGCTGGCGGTGATTGGACCGACGCGCATGGATTATCAGCATACGATGACCGCGGTTTCCTACATAGCGCGGCTGTTCGACAAAATTCTGAACGAATCGGAGTAATCACGGTTGTTTATGAGCAAGGTAAACGGAAAGTCGGAAGCAAAGAATGCGGGGCTGGATCTGGAGCACGAATTGCCGGCGGGAGTTGGCGATGATGAGGCCACAGTTACGGCAAGAGGCGGCGAATCGTCAGCCTCGGAATCGGAATTGCAGAAGTTGAGGGCCGAACGCGACTCGCTGCTCGACCGGCTGGCGCGGACTCAGGCGGAGTTTGAAAACGCACGCCGGCGGGCCAGCAAGGAGCAGCAGGAATTTCGCGATTACGCCGCGGCGGACGCGATCAAGTCTCTGTTGCCGGTGGTGGACAGCCTGGAGCGCGCATTGCAGGTTAAATCGGACGCGGCCGAGCTGCGCGGCGGCGTGGAACTGATTTACAAGCAGCTGCAAGCCGCGCTGGCCAAGCTTTCGGTGCATCCCATTGTGTCGAAGGGCGAAGCGTTTGATCCGCGCTACCACGAAGCCGTCGAAATGGTGGAAACCACGGAGGCCCCCGATCATCAGGTGATCGAGGAATTGCAGCGTGGCTACAAGTTCAAGGACCGGCTGCTGCGGCCTGCGATGGTGAAGGTGGTCAGAAATCACGGGAAGTAAGCTCCGCGAGATTTGAATTTCTCTTTCATTTTTCCTAGAACGAAAGGCGCCTATTCTGGCCACGAACGCAAAACGCGATTATTACGAAGTATTGTCAGTGAGCCGCACGGCAAGCGATCAGGAATTGAAGAGCGCTTATCGCAAGCTTGCCATGCAGTACCATCCCGATCGGAATCCGAACAATCCTGATGCGGAGGAACGCTTCAAGGAAGTTACCGAAGCCTATACGGTTCTCGCGGATTCCGAGAAGAGGTCTCTCTATGACCGCTACGGCCACGCCGGAGTGGGCAGTGCGGCTAGTGCGGGCGCGGGCTTCGACGGCACGCCGTTCCAGGACTTAGGCGAAATCTTCGGCGAGTTTTTCGGATTTGGTGATGTCCTCGGCGGCAGCGGGCGCCGCCGCAGCCGGGTTCAACGCGGCGCGGATTTGCGCGAAGACCTGACTATCGAGTTCGAAGAGGCTGCTTTCGGCGTGGAGAAGCGAGTCACGGTGCGCCGTCATGAAGCCTGCGAGGACTGCCGCGGCTCCGGAACCGCGCCGGGCAAAGGTCCTACAACCTGCCGTTCGTGCGCCGGCCGCGGGCAGGTGCGGTATCAGCAGGGCTTTTTCAGCATCGCGCGGACTTGTCCTTCTTGCCAGGGAACTGGCAGCGTGATTACTGATCCCTGCCCGAAGTGCAAAGGCGAAGGCCGACATCTGCGGCAACGCGCAGTGGACGCGAAGATTCCCGCAGGTGTGGAAGACGGCACGCGCATCCGGTTTACAGGAGGCGGCGAGGCCGGACCTTTCGGCGGGCCGGCGGGCGACCTCTACCTGGTGCTGCACGTGAAGGAGCATCCATTTTTTGTGCGGGAAGGGAACGATCTGCACTGCGCCGTCCCGCTGTCGGTGACGCAGGCGGCCATGGGTGCGGAGATTCGCGTGCCCACTCTCGAAGGTGACCACACTCTCAAGATTCCCGATGGAACCCAGCCCGGTACGACGTTTCGCATCCGCCACAAGGGAGTGCCCGTGCTGAACGGTCACGGCAAGGGCGATCTCTACGTGGAAGTGCGGGTGCAGATTCCGAGCAAGCTCAGCAAGCGCCAGAAAGAGCTGCTGCAGGAGTTGGAGACGACGGCGAAGGTAGACAATCAGCCGATGATGCGGTCTCTGCTGGGCAAAGTAAAAGATATGTTTGGATAGCGGGAGAACTAACGATTCGTATCAGGATATGCCTTCGCTGCCTGCCCTGAGCGCAGTCGAAGGGCGACGCCGGGACCGTGACGATTTGAGGAGGGGGGAGGTGAGTACGGACACGTATCTTTTACGGCTAAATTGGGGGGAACTGTTGTTCCGAAAGCTTTAACGACGAATTGCAGCGGCGTTTATTAGTCTATGATGATCTCGATTGGTGGCCACTACTGGAGCATTTGGATCGTTATCGGGCTCATCCTGTTCCTTGCGGGTGCAGTAGGCGCCACGTTCGTGCGCTTCCGCCTCAGGCGGGCTGGTCTTGCCGTGAAACACCTTGGCACAATTGGAAGCAACATCGCGGAACACAAGCTCTACCTTCACGAGGCGGCTGGCAGAGGATGGTCTAAATGGCCAGTTTACTGGACAATATTGTGCCTGCTGGTGGGACTCAGCCTTCTTATCGGTTACGTAGAGTCGAAGCCTTCGCATACCTATCAGCATCGAACAGGTCACGAAATTCCATAATTGCCTACGAATCCAAATCGTATAGGCGCATCATCAATTGCGCCTTCAGGCGCTGCAACTCTCCATTCTCTTGACACGCCGCCGCTTCATCGCCGACGAGGTCTCGGGTAATCGTGCCGCCCTGGTCGGCGAGCACGCGGATCATCTCGTGCGCGTGCTCAGGGCCCGCGTCGGACAGGATTTCGATATTGCCACCGGCGCAGCAGTGCGCCGCGGACGAATTTCCTTTGTAGGTGACGACCGCGTCGAATTCGATTTGGGCGAAGAAGTTTCACGAGCGAGTCTTGCCGAGATCACCCTCGTTCTCGCTGTGTTCAAGTTCGACCGTATGGAATGGGCGATTGAGAAGTGCACCGAACTAGGCGTCTCGCGGATCGTCCCGGTGATCTCGCGACGGACAGATTCGCATCTGGCTGCCGCCTCAGCGAAGCGAGTGGAGCGTTGGCAGCGCATTACCCGGCAAGCGGCGGAACAATCGCGTCGCGTCGCTCCGCCGGAGATTGCCGCGCCCATCAAAGTTGCAGCGGCGCTGAACCTTCCCGGAGCCTTGCGGATCGTGCTGGCGGAATCGGAAGAGCAAACTCTGCTGCGCGACATTTTGAAGCAGAAGAATGCAGACGACGGGATTGTGATGGCAGTTGGTCCCGAGGGCAGCTGGACTGAGAGCGAATTGCAGTCGTTTCAGAGATCCGGATGGATTTCGGCCTCGCTCGGCAACACCATCCTCCGCGCCGAGACCGCCGCGATGGCCGCCACGGCAGTCGTGGCTTCGGCGTTGTATCTGCCCTGAATCTCCTGCCGGTTTTTCTAGTCTCGCCCCGCCGCCTGCACGCTCCTGATCGTGGTGGTATTCTGAGCCGCGATGGCTGTCTCCAAGTCGCAATCTCATCCTGCCCCGTTTCTACCCGACGATCGCCAGCGCGAAGCCATCGCCCATGTTCACGGGCCGATGCTGGTAGTGGCCGGCGCCGGCACAGGAAAAACTTCGGTGTTGATTCACCGGATTGCCCGCCTCGTCGAGCAGGGACAAGCGAAGCCCGAGGAGGTGCTTGCCCTCACCTATACCGTGGCCGCAGCCGGAGAGATGCGCGACCGCGTTCGCGCGCTGCTGGGCAAACCAATTCATTCGGCAACCTTTCATGATTACTGCCTCGACCTGCTGAAGCGCAATGGAAAAGATTTTGGCGTGCTCGACGAGAAAGATCTGTGGATTTACCTGCGCAAGAGAATTCATGAGCTTCATTTGCAGCACTACATCCGGGCAGCGAATGTAGGGCAGTTTCTCAACGACTTGCTGGGCTTCCTCAGCCGGTGTCACGACGAACTTATAACGCCGGACAAGTACGCTGAGTATGTGGCGCGTCTGGAACGCGGCGAAAGCCCTGTTCCCAGGGTTGCGAAATCGAAGGATCAGTTGAGCGACGACGATGTCATCGGACGCTGCCAGGAAATTGCCCGCGTCTTTACCACCACCGAGCGCTGGCTGCGCCAAGAAAATCTGGGCACATTCGGCCACATGATCACGCGTGCCCATGAGCTGCTCACCAGCGACGAAGAGCTGCTGACTGCAGAGCGTGCCCGCGCCCGCTTCGTTCTGGTCGACGAATTTCAGGATGCCAACTTCGCCCAGATCAAGCTTCTGGCGGCGCTAGCGGGAGCCGAAGCGAACGTGTTCGGCGTCGGAGATCCCGATCAAGCCATCTACCGCTTTCGTGGGGCGTCCAGTGCTGCGTTCCACCTGTTCCGCCGGCATTTTCCTCAAGCCAAGCTGGTCGTGCTCGACCGGAACCGGCGCTCGACTACCCCGATTCTGCAATGTGCTTTTGCCCTGGTCGACAAGAACCCTCCAGTGTTTGCCGCGAACGACGCACTCGCCTACCGGCGCGCTCCTCTGCAGTCGGCGCGCGAAGAGGAAGCTAAGAAAGAAGGGAAGACGCTGGCCACCTTTCCCGTAGAAGCGATCTCATTTGCTGCCAGAGATGCAGAAGCTCCTGACGTGGCCCGCCTCATCGAGGAGACGCAGCGCCGTTCCCGTTGCAGGTGGAAAGACTTTGGCGTCCTCTACCGCTCGCACATTCATCGCGATGGTGTTGTGCGGGAACTGGCCGAGCGGGAGATTCCTTTCTCCATCGAGAACATGGACGTCAGCGACACCCCCGAAGTCCGCGATCTGTTTGCCTGCGTCGCGGTCGTGGTGGACCTGGGAGCGGATGCCAGTCTGTTTCGAGTAGCCGCATTGCCGCAGTTTGATGTCGACGCGGAGCAACTTCGGTCTCAGCTGCGCACGATCGCGAATGATTCGAAGGATGGAGCCGTGATCCCGCTGGCCTCGGTGCTAGACCAAGTTGCCGGCGGCCGGGCAGTGTTGGAGTCCGTTCGCCAGGCGCGCGATGAAGTCAGCCGGAAGCAGGCAAAAACGCACGCCGCTCTGCAGTTGATCGGAAAACGATTCGGTCTCGACCTCAAATCCCCGGTCCTGCGGGCCGCGCTGAAGTTCGCGGGTGAATGGGAGAAAAAAGCAACCACCGAAACGAAAGATCTGGGCGAATGGATCGAGTACCTGAACTATTTTCGTGAGGCTGCTGGAGTAATTCCACTGACTTCAAACGAGGATGAGAACGCCGTCCGCCTGATGACGGCGCACGGAGCAAAAGGGCTCGAATTCACCCATGTCTTCATTCTGCGCGCGACCAGCGGTTCGTTTCCCGCCAGTTACCGGGAGACGTTGGTCGAATTTCCTCGAGAGTTGCGCGATCCGGATTCGGCGGCAGCCAGCGATGACAAGACCCTTTACGATCAGGAAGAACGCCGGCTCTTCTATGTGGCCATGACCCGGGCCAAAGATTCGCTGCACATTCATGGAAAGCAGGGAATTGGCCGCGACAAGACGCCGGCAGGCCTGATGCGCGAACTGATCGGCAATCCCGGTCTGCAACCCTGGCTCAGGGGTCGGCCGGCGCTGCCTTCGCAGCCCGAGTTGATCGAGATCGCCGCGGCCGCGGATGCAGATTATCCCGAGGGCTCACGGCTGGCAGCATGGCTTGCGCTTCCCGCAATCGAAGGTCTGGACGCACGGCTGAGTGCCTCGGCGGTAGAGACCTATGAGACTTGTCCGCTACAGTTCAAGTTTCAGCGCGAGTGGAAGTTGTCGCGGCAGGTGCACGCGGCCATGCAGTACGGCGCGACCATGCACCGCGTCCTGCGCACCTTCTACGATTCGGTGCGCCTGGGCAAAACTAAGAGCGACGTGGAGTTGATGCAACTGTTTCGCGACGACCTGGCTGTGTCGGGAATCCAGGACAACTATCAGCGGGAACTGTACCTGAAGCAGGGAGTCACGCAGTTGCAGGATTTTCTCAGCGGCACCCGCTCGGCTCCTTCACCCGAGGTTCTGCACACCGAGGAATGGTTCGACGTGCAGATTGCGGGGACGAAGGTTGCCGGTCGAATTGACCGGATGGACCGCGCCGCCGATGGCAGCGTGAACATCGTCGACTACAAGACCGGCAAGGCTCGATCCCAGGAGGACGCGGACGAGAGTCTGCAGCTTTCGATCTATGCCATGGCTGCGCACGAGAAGTGGGGATACCGCGTGGGCGCGTTGGTGTTTCACAATCTCGAAGGCAACGTTCCTGTTTTCTCCCGCCGCACGCAGTTCCAATTGGAGGGAGCCCGAGAACGAGTGCTGGCCGTGGCGCGCGGCATCGCCGCCGGAGACTTCGAGCCTAACGTTGGCTTTCACTGTAATTTTTGTGCGTTCCGTGGATTATGTACAGCCCAGGAAAAGACGATTCCGAATCCTTCCCGGAATCCTGAGAAGAGCAGCGGGAAGCCGCTGGACTGATCGACGGTCAGTGAGTCCAAGCGCGAACTTCCGTACAAAAACTTAGGGGACGCTTTCGGCGTCCCCCTTTTTTGACTTCGTACTGACCTTCTTAATGCTTCTTTTTCTTTTTTGCCTTTTTCTTGGTTGCCATTGTTTCTATTCTCCCTTCCATTGTTCATGGAAAAATCTGCAACGATCATTTGTTGCGACTAATTGATTGTATAGAGTTAATGAAAAATGAAGTCAAGAAAAAAATGCACGCACTGAACGGGCGGTGTTGTACCAAAGTCACGGAAGAACGAGAGTGGACAAGAAAATCCTAATGTTGCTCCATCAAAATACACTCCGAGTATGCCATCGCAAGTGAGAAAAAAGCGGCAGCGATCCGCCGCGCGTGTGTCGATCGTTCACGCCCCCGTGATCGAACGGCGACGCAACCAGCCCGCAGAAGTTCATCGTTTTCGCGGGCTGCTGCATCTATAATGACAGTGCGAAATCTTCGCGGGAGCATGATCAATGGCGGCTTTCGATGAGGTTGTCATCATTTCCGGTTGTCGTACCGCGGTGGG
>Ga0209415_10005334_pt1 | contig 23148 bp, 26 predicted proteins | sample PeaSoiSIISIP2007_FD_187696 | JGI IMG/M metagenome (GOLD analysis project Ga0209415, IMG submission 187696) | Peat soil microbial communities from Weissenstadt, Germany - SII-SIP-2007 (SPAdes) (version 2) | ecosystem: Environmental > Terrestrial > Soil > Wetlands > Peat | place: Germany... | reverse complement strand
ACTTCGAATTCCCCAGCCGAGACTGGACCTGGTTCTTCCGCCGGAACCGCCACCGGCACGCTGGCGGAACGCACCGAAACGTTTGAAAGGGAAGTGATGCTGGCGGAAATCCGGCGGCACAATTTTCATATGACGAATGTAGCTAGGGCGCTGGGTCTGGAGCGCAGTCACCTCTACAAGAAATGCCAGCAGCTGGGAATCGATCTGCAGTCCTTGAGGAAGCCGGAATAGAGTTTGTTTGTCGACGCAAACTAGTGTGTGTCTCGCCCCGCGGCTGGGTTTAGTTTAAATAACTCATTTAAATTGAGCGAGATACGACGCGCCGATTTCGCTTGACAAAAATAGCGATATGTAATATCATATTTGCAGATTGCAATATGTGGGTCCTTCGATGAAACTAGGCGACAAACTCCGCTCCCTCCGCGCCGTTGAAGGTTCGCTGCGTGGCTTGGGCCGTTCGATGACCCAGCAAGAACTAGCCTCCGCGATGAAGAGCGAAATCGGCCGCGGTCTCAGCCAGGCGTACCTCTCACAAATCGAGAATGGCGCCCGGCCCCATCTGACGCATACCACGCGCGAGCTACTGGCGCGCTTCTTCCGCGTCTATCCCGGCTTTCTGGTGGACGATCCGGAAGGCTACACGCCGGGGCTGCAGTCCGAATTGCGAGCCATCGACGCGAAAATCGACTCCTGGCTTTTTGCCGGCGCCGAACAGTTCACGGCCGATCCGGCCCTTCAGCGTGCGCTTCTGACCATCGCGGAACATGAAGACTCCCGCCGCGCGATTTTGCTCCTGGCGGAAATTCTCCGGACGCCGGACTTAGCCGAGCGCCTCGGCGAAGTCTTGCATCCAGGCAATCATCACAACGGAGGTCAGCAAAGCAACGGCCATCCGCCGCCGTCTGCTTCTCTCCGCAACTGAGCGGACTCGATCCGAAAAGGACCGAGGCAGTACGTAACAGGGCCCGCGTCTCGAATTCCAGCTCGCGCACCGCAACGCAAGTTGCGCTGGGTCAATGGTTGCGCTCGAGGTGTCGTATGACCTGGTCTGATTTTTATCTCTTCTGCTTCATAGTGGGTTTCTCCCTGAGCCTGCTGTCGTTCCTCGGCGGTGCGGCTCACATCCATCTGCCGGCCCGTTTGCACTTGCCGTTTCATGGCGCACACCACGCCGGCGGAATGGCGGGGCGCGGTTCGATGCACTCACGTGGCGGCCTTTCCTGGTTCAACGCCATGACCATCATGACTTTCCTCGCCTGGTTCGGTGGCGTTGGCTTTCTGCTCTCGACACATTCGCGGTTGGTGGCGATGTTTGCGCTGAGCATTGCGATCATCTCCGGAGTCATTGCCGCGGGTTTTGTTTTCAAATTCATGGCGCGGATCGTGAAAGTGAGCGATGCGCAGATGCTGGACTGGGATTACCGCATCGAAGGCACCGTGGGCACCATCAGCTCACCCGTTCGTGAAAACGGCATCGGGGAAATGATTTTCGAGCAACGGGGAGTGCGCAAAAGCGTCGGGGCGCGGAGCGAGGATGGCAAACCGCTGCCGAATGGCACGGAAGTGGCCATCACGCGCTACGAGAACGGAATCGCTTACGTGAAGAAGTGGGAAGAGTTCACGAGCTGATCCGTCGGAAAAGTTTCTCGGACTGGCGATGCAAACGGTCCGGAGCAGAGTGGAAAAAGGGAGGTCTTTATGTATGGTCTTTCGGTGCCCGTGATGGCTGGGCTGCTAGTACTCGTGATTCTTTTCGCGATGGCCAGTTTCGCCACGTTGTTGCGAAAAGTAGGACCGCACGAAGCGCTGATCGTTTACGGCATACGCGGTCCAAGAACCGTGACGAATGGCGGCACGATCGTGATTCCGATGCTGGAACAGTGCCGCCAGCTCTCGCTGGAGCTGATGTCCTTTGACGTGGCTCCGCAGCAGAGCCTTTACACCAACCAGGGAGTTGCCGTAACCGTCGAAGCGGTGGCGCAGTTGAAAGTGAAGTCTGACCCCGTTTCGATCCGCACCGCAGCGGAGCAATTCCTGACCAAGGCCCCGGACCAGCGCGAAGGATTAATTCGCCTGGTGATGGAGGGCCACCTGCGCGGCATCATCGGCCAGCTCACCGTCGAACAAATCGTCAAAGAGCCGGAAATGGTCGGCGAGCGCATGCGTTCGACCTGCGCGGCCGACATGAACAAGATGGGGCTCGACGTGGTGAGCTTCACTCTGAAGGAAGTACGCGACAAAAACGAATACATCACCAACATGGGCCGGCCTGACATCGCGCGCATCAAGCGCGACGCGGAAGTGGCCGCCGCGGAAGCCGACCGTGACATCGCCATCAAGCGCGCCGAAGCGACACGCGCCTCAGCGGTCGCCAAAGCCCAAGCCGATCAGGAGCGCGTCGCCGCCGAGACCGCTTCACTGGCCAAACAAGCCGAAGCCGAACGCGACCTGGACCTCAAGAAAGCCAGCTTCCTCGAAATGACGAAAAAGGCTCAGGCCACCGCCGACAAAGCCTACGAAATCGAAACCAACATTATGCAACAGCGGGTTATCGCCGAATCCGTGAAGGTGCAGCAGGTGGAGCGTGAAGCCCAGGTAAAAGTGCAGGAGGCGGAAATCGAGCGCCGCGAGCGTGAACTCATCGCCACGGTGTTGAAGCCGGCAGAAGTGGAGCGTCAGCGCATCGAAACGCTCGCCAGTGCTGAGCGTCAGCGTTTGATGAGCGAAGCAGAAGGCAGCGCCTCGGCCACACGCGCGCAGGGTGAAGCCGAAGCCGAGATCATCTTCAAGAAGGGCGAAGCCGAAGCCAAGGCCATGAACGTGAAGGCGGAAGCCTTCCAGGAATACAACCAGGCCGCCGTCATCGACAAGCTGTTCTCCGGAATGCCGGAAATCGTGCGAGCTCTCGCCGAGCCACTCAGCAAGGTAGACAAGGTAACCATCGTTTCCACGGGCAATGGCGATGCCGCCGGCGCTTACAAGCTGACCGGGGACATCACCAAGATTGCCGCTCAGGTGCCCGCGCTTTTCGAAGCCCTCTCCGGCATGCAAATGTCGGAACTGCTCAGCAAAGTGCGCATGATCGGGGATAAAGCTCCGAAGCCGGAGCCGCCGTTGGCGCCGGTCAAGAAGGCCTAGTGTTCGCTTCCGTCCCGGCAGGTCCGCAGGGACCTGCCGAGGACGCCAAATGGTCTCGGGGGATGGCCATGAGTATGAACGAGAAATTTTTCTTCCTGTGGCTTCTGGTGATAGTGGTTTTCAGTTTTGTTTTCCACTATTTTGGGGCCAGTGCGATTTACGCGCTTGGCAAGGCCTTCGCGATGAATCTCATTTCTTTGCCGGGCCTTGCGAAGTGCACAGCGGGAATATTCGGTGGTCTGTTTCTGCATTGAGTGGTCTTGAACGAGCAGTTGCAGTTTGCTTTTTTTGAAGGGTTAGCGGTTGGCAGTGTTTGGAACTTGAAAGGAGATTTACCATGGGACTTTTAGAACGTGTAAGCACTTTGATTCGCGCGAACATCAACGACATGGTTGACCGCGCGGAAGATCCGGAAAAAATGATCAAGCAAGTGATTCTGGACATGGAGAACCAGTATCTCCAGGTCAAGACGCAGGTGGCGGTTTCCATCGCCGACCAGCACATGCTGGAGAAAAAGTGGCGCGAGAACCAGGACTCCGGGAAAGACTGGATGCGCAAGGCCGAAACCGCCGTGGACAAGAGCCAGGACGATTTGGCGCGCGCCGCGCTCGACCGCTTCCAGACTTCGCAGCGGCTGGCGCAAAGCTACCGCGAACAGGTGGACGACCAGAAGTCGCAGGTCGATACGCTGAAGGGGGCGCTCGTGAAACTCGAACAAAAACTCGATGAAGCCAAGTCCAAGCGCGATCTGCTCCTGGCGCGGCACCGGCGCGGCATTGCCTTGGGCAAAGCGGCGCGCGCACAAACCCTCATGGGCGACAACTCCAAGAGCGCCGCGTTCGACCGCCTCAAGGACCGCGTGCATCACACCGAAGCGGTGGCCACCGCCGAAGTCGAGCTCCTCACCGACGATGTCGGCGACAAACTCACGCGCCTCGATCGCGACGCCGAAGTGGACCGTCTTTTGGCGGAGTTGAAAGCCCGGCGCGGGTTGCCAGAAAGAGTCAGCTGACCGTCATAGAGTTCTTAGAGGAGTGGGAAGAAAGGAAAGAATCATGAAAGTCGCATCGATCATTCTGTCTCTGCTGATTGCATTTGCATTGTGGTCACCAAGTGCCAGCACCAAGCCGCCGCAAAAACCTGAGGAACTCGCCCAGCAGTCCGCAGAAGGCTGGCTTGCTCTGGTTGACTCCGGCAAGTACGCAGAGAGCTGGGACGAGGCAGCGGAACCTTTCAAAAATGCTGTCACCAAGGAACAGTGGCAACAGGCTTTGAAATCAACGTGCGCGCCCTTGGGCAAGCTGCAATCCAGAAAACTTAAGAGCGCAACTTATACCAAGACGCTTCCTGGGGCGCCAGCTGGCGAGTATGTCGTCATTCAATACGACACTTCCTTCGAGAACAAAAAATCCAGTGTTGAGACCATCACGCCGATGCTCGACAAGGACGGAAAGTGGCGCGTATCGGGCTATTTCATCAAGTAAGACCAGTTCGTACGCGCTAGACTCGCTTCACTTTGGCGTCTGCCACGCGAACGATGAGGCGCTTGCCCAGCACCTGCGCTGCCCGAGCAAGCGTCTCGAGCGTTACAGAGACGTTTTGTGGGTCCAGCAGACGATCTAACTGTGACCGGCTCGTCTGGAGCTGCCTGGCCATCGCCAGCTTGGTCTTCTGCCGTTCGCGCATGGCTTCTTCAAGTTGCCACGCCAGTACCCGTTTGATGGCGACAGCTTCCACTTCTTCCCGGATTCCTTCTTTTTCAAGGGAGCTGTCAAAGGTCGAACCACTGTGGCCTGTTTTCTTGAGATTCTTTCTTACCTTCATGGGAGCCCTCTTTTATGAAAGAAGTGTACCATATATGGTACATCGGGCAAGGAAGAACGGGCCGACTTAGTAGGCGGGGTACAACTACCTTGCGGAGCGTGCGAGAATAGGCGCGTGCAACCCTGGCTCATCGAAGCTCCCGTCGCCGTCACTGTGGCTGCTGCGGGTCTTGCCGCGTATGGCGCGGTCTATCCTCGGGCGCAACTTTTCGGAGCAACGATCTGCCGGACCAATTCTGCGCGCAAGCTGGCCGTCACCTTTGACGACGGGCCGAATCCTGCAATCACGCCAAAGCTGCTTGATCTTCTCGATCGTTACAAAGCGAAAGCGACTTTTTTCTTGATTGGGCGATACGTGCGCGAGTGTCCGGAGCTGGTGAAAGAGACCGTCTCACGGGGCCACGAGCTTGGGAATCACACGGAATTGCATCCAAATCTCTTGCGCCTGAATCCGACCAACGTGCGCGTGGAACTACGTCTCTGCCACGACGCCATCCGAGGCGCGATTGGCACGCCGCCAAAGTGGTTCCGCCCTCCTTTTGGGATGCGAAATCCGTGGGTTGTCCCCGCGGCCCGCGAACTCGGCTACCGCACGGTGATGTGGACGCTGATTCCCGGTGATTGGCAGGAGAAACCGGCGGAATGGCTGATTCCGCGCATGCAGCCCATCGCCGACCGTGCTCAGCGGAACTTGGCAAACAGTTCCGGCCGCGCCGTTGCTTCGACGGGCGATGTCCTCTGTCTCCACGACGGTGGGCACCGCGACTTGAATGCCGATCGCTCCCGGACGCTCGCCGCACTCGAACACTGGCTACCCCGTTGGCGTGACCTCGGCCTCGAATTTGTTACAATCGGAGAAGCGGTGAACACACCCGCTCCTTAATCATGGACGAGCGCCAGTTTTATACAGAAAAAGAAGAGACCCGCAAAGTGAAGCTGGTCTGCCCGAGTTGCCGCGGCGAGTTCGAGGCTCCCGTGCGCTGGAAGGTCTGCCGCAAGAAACGCGAATTGCCGCGCGGAATCGGGGAAGAAGACCGCAAAAAATTCGCGAAGGCCAGTTCCTACATGGTGCGGCTGGATGATCTGGTGGCGTGCTATAAGTGCCGCAAACGCTTCGAATTGACCGGCCAGTCCACCGTGCTCATCAACGATAATCTCGGCGACCCCAACGCCGACCCGGAAAACTTCGGCAACCGCTGATATGAGTTTTTGGTTCTTAGTTATTAGTCATAAACCAGTCCGGCGGATTGGCGAAATTTATCCCTACACGCAGTTACTCGACGCGGTGGATCTTCACTTACAACTTAAAACGAACAGCTAAGAACTTGTTAAATCTCCGGATACATTTCAAAAAAGGCTTCGATGGACTGGCGAAAGGTGTTCTCGATTTCTTCCTTGCTTCCTTCGATCAAGTGCATGGTCACGCGCGCCGAGCGGCCGTTCTTCAACACCACCGTCGCGTCCTTCACTTCACCAAGCTCTTCCTCGGGCAGCAACCTCATCCCGTAAATCAGCGCCAGCTTCGCCATGCGATTCTCCTCACTCGGCTCCCAGCGTAGTCCTCGTCCTTCCGCACGTCAAACTGTCACCTCCAGCTGCCACCTGACGCCCCCGCCCGACGGCATTTTCCCTCACCGTTGCTCCCACGCCCGCTAGTGAGTTCTCGTCCTCCGCTCTTTGTATTTAGGTGCTTTGTTGTCAATGAGTTGCGACTAGCCGGATGATTTCGCGAGCAGCATGGAAGTGGAAGAAGACCTGCACTTCTTTCCCCCCAGCATCCGCGACATTCACTTGATGGAGGTAGCCATGGGTTGGTCTAACAGGTTCCGCGCTGCTCTTTTGTTCTCGATGTTGCTTGCTGCCGCCGCCGTCCGCGCTCAATCGGAGACGGACGAAATCAACCCCCTTCCGACAACACTCACAACCGAGCAGCTTCAATTTGTGCAACAGCTCAATCCCGTCACTGCCCCACAGCCTCCGCAACCGCACGCACGCCGTCGGCTGCCAGTTCTCGTCGTACCGCTGACGCCCGCAGAACTCTCGTATCGGGACGCCGTGCGAAAGCTGGGCGTCCACAAGCACCGCTTCGTCCATTGCGAACTGCCCAACGGAAAAGTGCGCACGGGCGTAATCAAGTCAATCCGCGACGACGGCTTTACTCTCAAGGATGGGATCCTGATTGCCCAGTGGGTTCCCTATACAGACCTCAAGGCCGCCCCACGTCCGGTCGCGGCGGTAGGCACTCGCATTGGCCAAGGGTTCAAGTGGACAGGCGTTGTTGCCTGCTGTGTTGTCATTGCGCCACTGGTCATTGTCATGCTTCCTTTCGTTTTAACGGGCGTGCTCGCGGATTGAACCGACATCTCCATCCATTGGACCAACCGCATCGCACACACAGATTGTTGCTTGACCGCAACGCCCTGGCGGAGCATCTTTAACTCAGACCGCCGCATCGGATTTTGTATGCCAGGGAGCTGCCGATGAATCTGAGATCGACCGCTGCACGATTTGCGCAAGTGGTTTTCAGCGTAATCCTTTTCGCGCTGCCAATGAGTCTGCCCGCTCAGGAGCCCGAAGGGCCGCAAGCCGGCGCACCGCCACCGGTTGCGCCAAAGCCTGCTCCCGCGCCGCCAGCCGGCTCTGGCGAAAGAATCACGGTTCCTACGGGTACGCGGATCGGTGTTGTCCTCGAGAACGGCATCTCGACGCATAGCGCGAAACCGGGCGATTCCGTGTACCTGCGCACTTCGTTTCCTATCACCGAAAACAATCGCATCGTGATCCCGGTGGGTTCTTACTTGCGCGGAGAAATTATTGAATCGAAGCGGCCAGGGCGCATCAAAGGGAAAGGCGAGCTGCGGATGCGGCTGGACACGATGATTTTCCCCAATGGATATACGGTTAATCTGAACGCTACACCGCGCAGCGCCGACACCGGCGGCAAAGAGACCATGGATTCCGAAGGAAAAGTAAGCAGCTCGGGCGGCAAGGGAATTGACACACCCACCATTATCCGGACTACGGCAGAAACCACCGGCGTGGGGACGGCGATTGGAGCCATCTCCGGAGGCGCGAAAGGCGCGGGAATTGGCGCCGGCATCGGTGCGCTTACGGGAATCGCCGCCATTATGCTGACCCGAGGGCCTGATGCGCGTCTCCCGCGCGGTTCAAGCCTGGATTTGGTTTTGGAACACGACGTCGCCCTGGATGCTAACCAGATTCACTTTTCGGATCTCGGGCAGGCTATGCCTGTGACTCCTCCGCCGGCCCCTACGCCCTGAGCGCTTGCCGTTTCCATTTGTAAGATTTTCCAGCGGCAGGCTGGGACTACGCTGAGATTTGCTCTGGCCCGCGGACGGCTTTCAGGCAGGCATTTTTCTTGATGAAGCATTCTTCTCGCTCTGAAATCGCAACGGGCTGAAGCGGTCCCAATCCACATTTACGCGCTGTTCCGTAATCCATTCTCGGATCAGCCGCGCGGTGATGGGTGTCAGCAGGATTCCACTGCGAAAATGTCCCGTGGCCAGGACTAAACCTTCTATGTCGGTCGGGCCAAGGATCGGCAGGTGATCGGGAGAGTCGGGCCGCAGGCCTGCCCAGGTTTCTTCGATGCGCGCGTTCGCAAGGCCGGGCGCGAGATCGATGGCGGCGGAAAGAATCTTCTCGATGCCGCCAGCGGTCACGCATTTGTCGAAACCGGCGTGCTCGACCGTTGCTCCGGCCACGATTCGCCCATCGTTTCGCGGCACCAGATAAATTTTGTCGGACCACAGGACGCGTTCTATTTTCACATCGTCGGCGCGCAGCGCGGCCATCTGGCCTTTCGCCGGCCGCACGGGGGCGTATGGCGCAATCCCTTCGATGGTCGCTGAAAAACATCCCGCAGCAATGACCGTCCACGGGGCTTCCACTTTTTCGTTTTGCAGCACTAATCCCGTGCAGCGATTCCCCTCGCGCGAAATTGCTTTCGCACCGTTGCCGGGAAAAATTTCTGCGCCGTTGCGTAGCGCCGCTTCCAGAAGGGCAGCCGTCAGCAAGCGATTGTCTATCGATGCTTCTTCCGGCCGGAGCACCGCGGCTTCGACTTCTTCACTCAGCGCTGGCTCGAGTTCGCGGGCATCCCCAGGGCGAAGCGGCTCGGCCTTCAATCCCAATCCGTGATGCAGCGCGATGATGGTGCTGAGTTCGGCTTTGGTGTCGTGCGAGAAGAGCGCTTCGAGCGTCCCCTTTGGCCGGAAGCCAGTGCTCATCCCGGAAATCTCTTCGACCTTTGCGACAAATTCTGGATAAAGCGCCATACTCGCTTTTCCCAGCGGCACCATCGCCACCATTCCGGGATTCTCCGGCGCCGGCGAAAGTATTCCCGCGCTGGCCCAGGACGCTTCCTGGCCCGGTTGCTGGCGGTCAAAAACCGACACGCGCAGACCGGCACACGCAAGTTCTAGCGCGATGGCTCCGCCAATCACGCCACCGCCAGCGATGACCGCATCGAACTTCTTCATAGGGAACCTACGAGTTCTTCAGAAAGCACCTGCGCTTTATTGGCCAGACTGCGGGCGCGACTCCAATCCGCAACCTGAGCGGCTTCGCGCGCGTCCTTGATAAACCCTCTGATCTTGGAAACCAAATCCGACTGCGCCGCATTCAGGTTTCTTCCGCGTGCCGACGCCAGGTTCTTCTCCGCGATGCCCAGGCTCTGGTTTGCTTGCTGCTGCGCCACCGCGGACTCTTGCGGCGTCAACTGCGGTGCAATCAACGGCGCTTCCAATTTTTCGGGATCGTTCCCCGAATTCGCTGAGGGCGGAGTGCCAACGCGCAGCCGCGGAGGCGCGGTCCGCACCGGGATCAAATGGCCAGGGAACGGTGGCAATTCGATGTGCAGCTCCGGGCCCAAATCCTCAGCTGTCGCGCTCGTCCCAGCGGTGTGTGCTTGCAGGACCGGTTTTGCCTGCACCGCCGTGGCCCACGGGACATTCGGCCGCTTTTTCGCGGCGCAGCCAGCCAGCGCAAACGTGGCACAACAGAGAAGAGCTACGTTCGAACGGCGAAAGAGGCGCAGCAACACCAATGGGGTCCGGACTGGATTTTCCGTCATGTTCAGGCCGCGAGTGGCAATTCGATTCGGAACGTCGTGCCCCGGCCGACCTCCGAAGTAAAGTCTATCGAACCGTTCAGAAGCTGCACAATTCGAAACGTACTCGCCAATCCGATCCCGCTGCCTCCCGGCCGCGTGGTGAAAAACAGCTGGAATATTTTCTGCCGGTTTTCCGGCGGAATGCCTTTGCCCGTGTCGCCCACGGTAATTTCTGCCGCTTCCCCGCGGCGGCTCAGCACCAACCGCAGTTGCCCGCCGCTAGGCATGGCTTCCGCGGCGTTAAGCACCAGATTCAGCACTGCCTGCTTGAGCAGTGCCCGATCCACATAAACTTGCGGCACATCGATCGGCAGAAGCTGGGCTAGTTGGATGTTGGATTTCTGGAGCTGGGGTTGGGCGACTTCCAAAACTTCGCGCAGAAGCTCGGCGAGCTGCGTTGCTTCCAAACGAATATCCATCGGGCGCGTAAAATCGAGGAAACGCTTCACGACGGCGTCCAGGCGGTCGATTTCCTTGTCCAGCACCTGGACGGCCTGCTGGGATGCCCCGTCTGCCTCTGCGGGAAGCGATTCCTTTAAATTTTCGAGCCACAGGCGCATCGAATTCAGGGGATTTTTTACTTCGTGCGCCACGCCCGCAGTGATGCGCCCGAGCGCCGCCAAACGTTCGCTCACTTGCAGTTGCGTATTGATGCTCTCCAGAGAATCCAAATCACGCAGCGTCACCAGCGCTCCCATGCGTTCTCCATCTTCCTGAATCGCTTGCACAGTCACGCTCACGCGCTTGGGGCCTTCGCTTGTTTGCAATTCTGTTTCGGCCGCCACTTCCCTCAGTTCGTCGCTTTCAATGTGCAGAACATCGTGGAGGGGATGGCCGGGCGGGAAGATTTCCATCACGCTGCGCCCGAGAAATTGTCCCGCGGGCTGGCCGAGAAATTTCTCCGCTGCCGGACTGATCATTACCGCCCGCGAATCACGCGTGAACAGCAGCAATCCGTCCTCGAGTCCGGCCATCACGGAATTCATATTTTCGCGCATGGTGCTGAAGATTTCGTGCACGCCGCGCAGTTGCTGGCCAACTTGCGTAATCTTGCGGCTCACGAGTCCGAGTTCGTCGCCGCTTCCGCCGATGCCTCGCAACTCTTGAGATGGCACGTCATATTGCCCCGCCGAAATGCGGTCCAATTGTGCGGCGATATCTTGCAAGGGAGCGAGCGTCACCCTGCTTACGACTGCCGCAAGCAGAGTGGAAATAATCAATGCCACCAACACGATGGTCCCCGATTTTCGCAGGCTCGGAGATATCTCATTTAAGAGCAGCCCAGTTGACATGGCCACACGAATTTCAAAAGGCTGTCCCCCGATTTTGAAAGGGTAACTGTACTCATAAATTCTGGGCGCCCCGCGCAATACAGCAATTTGATGCAATAAACCGCGTTGAACAAGCTCTGAGAGAGGAGTGCGGCGTAAGTGGAGCTTTCCTTCCAGGGATTTGTCGCTCGAAATCAGGACCAAGCCATCTTTGTCGATGATGGAGACTTCATAAATCGCCGGCGATCCGATGGCGGCCTTCAATTGCGCCTGTAGCCCGTCGCTGGACTGCAGGGCGTAACGCGCATAGTCGTGGATATCGTCGGGGGCGCTGGATTCCGGTCTCCAACCGCGATCGCCGGCTTCCGCGAGCGCTCGCTTTATCTGTTCAAAGCTGTCGGTGGCGATATCTACTGTGCGCTTGTCGGTTTCGCGAAGCACCTGCTCCAACAATTGCTCAAGAAACACACCCGACAGTACGGTAACGACGAGCAGCACCAGCCCCGTCATCACCAGCGTGAGTTTTGTCCGCAGCCGCAGCTGCATTCTGCGTCTCTACTCCGTTTCGGCGCGTTCGCCGCCGTATTCTTTCAACTTATTATGAAGTGTTTTCAGGCTGATGCCGAGCAGTTCCGCCGCGCGCGTCTTGTTATTCCCGGTTGCGCCCAATGTCTGCAGAATCAGTTCGCGCTCCATCGCATCCACGGTTGTTCCCACCGGAAACTTGATCGCCGAAAGATCGCTCGGCCCTTTCGCCGCGGTTTTGCCAAACTCTCCCGGCAGGCTAGCACGCGTAATCAAATCTTTCTCGCACATGATCGTGGCGCGCTCCAGCACGTTGCGCAGCTCCCGGATGTTTCCCGGCCAGGTGTGGCCCATGAAAATGTCCAGCACTTCCGCGCCGATTCCGCGCACGTGCTTTGCATGCTTGGCATTCACGTCGCGCAAGATATGCTCCACGAGCATCGGAATGTCATCCTTGTGCTCGCGCAGGGGCGGCAGGTTGATGTGGAACACGTTCAATCGAAAGTAGAGATCCTGCCGCAACTGGCCGCTGCTAACGGCCGCCTCGGGCTCTTTGTTGGTTGCTGCCAGAACGCGCACGTCTACCGGTGTTTCGCTTTTACTTCCCAGTCGGCGCACTTTGCGATCTTCCAGCACGCGCAAAAGCTTTGCCTGCGTCGGCGCCGGCATCTCGCCGATTTCATCCAGCAGCAGCGTTCCCGCATCTGCAAGCTCAAAGCAACCGATGCGCCGCTCGGCGGCGCCCGTAAACGCGCCGCGCTCGTGGCCAAATATCTCGCTCTCCATCAATGTTTCGGGAATCGCGGAACAATTGATGGCCACAAACGGGCCGTTGGCCCGCGGCGAAAGCTTGTGCAGGGTCCGCGCCACAATTTCCTTGCCTGAACCGGTCTCGCCTGTGATCAGCACCGACGCGGAACTCGGCGCGGCCATCTCCACGATGCGCATCACTTCCTGCATCGGTTTCGACGCCCCTACGAGGTCGCCCAGCCTTCCCGTCTCGCGCAGTTGCCGTTGCAGCACGAGGAGCTTCCGCGCATCGCGCGCCTTGCCCAGCGCCCGGTCCAGCAACGCGCGCAGCACTGGACCTTTCAGGGGCTTTTCGATGTACCAGAACGCTCCCGCCTCGATCGCTGCCACCGCGCGTTCTTCGCTCCCCTTGCCGGTGATGATGATTGCGGGCACGTCGTAGAGTTCCGGCCCGAGTTGCTTCAGCAGATCCAACCCGTTCATCCCCGGCAATTCCACGTCCGCGATCAGCGTGTCCGGCTGGTAACTCGCAAATTTCGCCAGCGCTTCTTCCGCCGTGGCCACGCCGACGACGTCGCAGCCCCAGCGCTGCAAAAGCTGTTCGTAGCCCTTGCGCGCATTGTCCTCATCCTCGACAATCAGCACGCGGTCCTTCCGCTCCACCATTTCGATGGCTCGCACCGCCGCCCGAGTCTCTTCTCCCATGAGTCTTAGCCTCTCTTCGGCCTACTCTTGCAGAATAGCTTACGCACTGTTTTGCTGGGTACCTCGACTGTAACAATCTGCCAGCCGCTTGCCAAGTTTTCCAATTTCCCGAAGCGCGCTCCCGAATCAGGGCTGTTGCGAAGAATCGTTTCCTTGTGCAACTCGGAGATCAGGAACTAATTGGAGCCTGGGACGGAAGCTAACTTAGAGTCTCGGACAAGCGAGCATACGTGTGTCCCGCTGGAAACCAATGTCCACAGAGAGAGCATCCAATCTTCGTGGATTCTCACGCAGACTCTGCGAGTGCTGAACAGTGGATGGGACTTCCCTCGGGGCAGCCCGGTTCGGAGCCAAATGAGCATTTCTTTTCTAGACTGTGGAATCGGCAGCTGGTTGCGCCTGACACGTCGCTGGCACTCGGTTGTTCTTCTGTTCCTCCTGTCGGCGGTGTTCTGTAGCGATGTACGCGGCCAACAGCAGCCACCTGCCCAGCAGCAAGCGCCACCGCAAACATCTTCGGAAAAGATCGCTGTCGAGGTAAAAGCCGTAAGCGTGCTGGCCACCGTGCGGGACAAACACGGAAAGCTCTTCTCCGAGCTAACAAAAGACGATTTTGACCTGGCAGAAGATGGCCGGCCGCAAACCATCAACTACTTTGTTCGGGAGAGCGATCTGCCATTACGGCTGGGCCTGCTGGTGGACACCAGCCTGAGCCAGAGGCGTGTATTGGACCAGGAACGTAGCGCCAGCTATAGCTTTCTGGATCATTTGTTGCGGCAAGACAAGGACTTGGCTTTCGTGATCCACTTCGACAAGGAAGTGGAGTTACTCCAGGAATTTACGCCCTCTCGCCCGAAGTTGCAGGCAGCGTTGCAGTCGCTCCAAACGCCGCAATCGGATGCGGATCGCGGTGGGGGGAGCAGCGGAAGTGGAAGCGATGGGCGTGGCGGCGGCAGTGGCCGAGGTTCGCGGCAAAGAGGTGGAGGGACGCTCCTCTACGATGCGATTTTCCTCGCCTCCGATGAATTGATGAGCAAGCAGCAGGGCCGCAAAGCGCTGATCATCCTTTCGGATGGTGTGGATCGTGGCAGCAAAGAGACCTTGACGGAAGCGATCGCAACCGCCCAGCGATCGGACACCGTGGTGTACTCGATTTTGTTCAAGGATGACGAGGGACATGGCAATCCGGGCGGGTTTGGAATGGGGCAGCACGGCGGCGGGCACCACGGCGGCGGTGGAAGATACCCGCAGGAAGAGCGGCCCGACGGAAAGAAAATTTTGCAACAGATCTCCAAAGCCACCGGGGGACAAATGTTCGAGGTCTCCAAGAAAGAGACCGTGGACAAGATTTATGCGGAGATTGACGAAGAGCTGCGCAAGCAATACAGCATCGGCTACACGCCGGACAAAAATACCGGGCCGGGCTATCACAAGATTCAGCTCACCACCAAGCAGAAAGACCTCGTAGTCCAAGCCAGAGATGGCTATTACTCAGCGCAGTAGGCGTCAAACGCCGTTCAGCGCCGACGGCACGGGCTGATAAAACATTCCCCTTGAGATCTGCTATTTATGAAACGCAAATTCCGCAGGACTGTGGGCGTTCGACGCCAAGTTCCTGAAATCCGACAGATTTCCTGGAGCCAGGAACTCTGCAGAGTTTTCGTTTCTCAGGTAAACCCCTTCACAGGCCACCCCGGATTTCTCGTTTCCGGGCAAACCATGGCGGTGGTATGGTCTCAGTGTTTTTGCGTAGGAGGAGTCGCGTTATGTCCAAGCTGATTTTGCTACTCGGTTTTAGCCTGATGGCGGCTTCGCAAGCGTGCGCCGATGTCAAAGTGGAGAAAATGGAATATAAGGGCTGGCGCAATTGCTACCGGGTCAGCAACGGAGAGATTGAGCTTGTCGTCACCGGAGACGTTGGACCGAGGGTGATGCGCTTCGGGTTCGTGGGCGGGCAGAATCTTTTCAAGGAATTTGCCGATCAACTGGGAGGAACCGGAGAACCAAAGCACCAGCTTCGGGGCGGAGATCGCGTGTGGAAAGCTCCCGAGGATCCGGTCGCGACTTGGGCGCCCGACAACCTGCCGGTGGAAATCACGATTACCGCCAACGGGCTGATTGCAAGAGCGCCCGTCGAGCCGCTCACCAGCCTGCAAAAAGAAATTGAAGTGAGGATGGTTGCTTCGGGAACCGAGGTCACTGTCCTTCACCGCATCACCAACCGTTCTCTCTTCACGCTGGAGTACTCCGTATGGGCGCTGACGATGATGGCGCCGGGTGGCATCGCCATCTCGGGTTTTCCACCGCGTGGGAAACATCCCGCGAATCTGGAGGCCACCAATCCCCTGGTGATGTGGGCGTACACGAATCTGTCCGACAAGCGCTGGGCCTTCACGAAAAAGTACCTGACGTTGAAGCAGGATCCCGCTAATTCCGAAGCGCAGAAGCTGGGAATGTTCAACGCGAACACCTGGGGCGTTTACTTACTAAATGGCGAAGCTTTCGTCAAGCGCGCGCACGCAAATCCCGGCGAACCGTACCCCGATTTCGGTTGCTCGTTCGAAACTTTTACCAACAATGAGTTTTTGGAGATTGAAACACTGGGGCCGTTGACCAAGATCGCTCCGGGAAAGACAGCTGAGCAAGTCGAGCATTGGAGTCTCCACCGCGGCGTTGTCCTCACTGCACTCACGGACGAGGCGATTGACGTCGCCATCCAGCCTTTGTTGCGCGCAGGCGCGGGCGGAAATTAAGACTGACATTGCTGAATGGCTTTCGCACTGTTTTGCTGGACATCTCGGGCAGGTTCAACTCGTGGCCACGGCCGCCATTCGACTTGGTATAGAGTCTCCGGGTATGCCTTCCGCCAAAAATGCGCAGGCCGACTCGTTGAGCCCCTGGCGGCCTCTTCGCGTCGGGCTGTTCCGCAATCTCCTCATCGCCGATTTGGTCTCGGATATTGGCGCTTTCATGCAAAGCGTTGGCGCCGCGTGGCTGATGACCTCGCTCAGCAGCAACCCGATGCATATTGCGCTGATCCAGACCGCTTCGGCGCTGCCGTTTTTCCTCCTCGCGCTTCCTGCCGGCTCCATCGGAGACATCGTGGACCGGCGCAAGCTTATTTTGTGGGCCGAAATGTGGATGCTGGTAGTTGCCGTCCTGCTTGCAGCCACCACGCTTACACACTCGATCACACCGTGGCTGCTTCTCTTTCTTACTTTCGCGCTATCTGTAGGAGACGCGGTTGAAGCGCCGACCTGGCGAGCCATCTTCCCCGAACTCGTCCCCAAGGAAGACCTTTCTCCCGCGCTGGCGCTCAACGGAATCGAGTTCAACCTGGCTCGTGCCGTTGGCCCTGCGCTCGCGGGCGTTCTCATCGCGGCGCTCGGGGTCGGCATCGCTTTCGTTTTGAACGCGCTTTCCTTTCTCGGTGTTATCGCCGTAATCGCTCGCTGGAAACGCCACCGTTCAAAAGTGAGCCTTCCGCCCGAGACGCTGGTTGGCGCTACCTCCGCCGCGCTTCGCTACGTGCGCTACTCCCCCGGAGTCCGCGTTCTGCTCCTCCGCGCGGCCTTTGTGATGTTCTTTGCCAGCTCCTTCTGGGCATTGCTGCCTGCCATCGCCACGGGCTTGAGCGGAGGTTCGCTCGCGTACGGCTTGCTCCTGGGTTTCTTCGGGACAGGCGCGGTTCTCGGGGCGGTGGTGCTCCAGCGCGTGAGAAGAAATTACTCCATCGAGGCCGTAGTGTCTGCTGCCACTGCGATGTTCGCGGTGGTTTTGTTGGCCACGGCAACGATCCATTGTTTGTGGATTCTGTGCGTTTTCCTCTGTTTCGGCGGGGCGGCGTGGACTGTCTTCATGTCGGTGTTCAACACCCTGGTGCAACAGCTGGCGCCAGACTGGGTTCGCGCTCGGGTCCTCTCCGTCTACCTTCTTGTGTACCAGGGCAGCGTGGCCCTGGGGAGCACTATCTGGGGATTTGCCGCCGGGCGAACGAGCTCGCAAATGGCGCTGCTCATTTCAGCCGTTGGGATCGCGGCCTGCCTGGTCCTGCGTTTTCCTTTGCGACTTTCCGATCCCGGCATCGCGCTGGAAGTTTGGAGCCACTGGGGCAAGCCCGTCCTGTTCGCTGAACCCGCTCCGGACCAGGGCCCCGTGCTCGTCACCGTCGAATACAAGGTCGATCCGGACCGAACGGTGGAGTTTCTCGACGCCATCCACACCTACCAGCGGGTTCGGCGGCGTGACGGTGCCACGCGTTGGGGCGTTTTCTACGACACGGCGCAGCCCGGAAAGTATCTCGAGACTTTTATGGTCGATTCCTGGGCGGAGCACCAGCGGCAGCATGTTCGCTTCACCGTCGCCGACCGCAACCTCGAAAGCCATGTTCTGAGCTTCACCCTCGAGCCCACCCGCGTTCGCCACTTCGTCTACGCGCGAAAGCTCAAGCACACGCACACTTAGTCTTTCACGAGGTAGAGCGCGCGCTCCAGTTCCAGTTCGAGTTTTGCGCCCTTGGGGAGGTTTAGTTCGTGGCCGCGGCCGGACTCCATCAGATACGCAGTGAATGCCGCAAGAGCCGCGCCTTCGGCTGCTTCTTTCTTGTCTTTGTCCTTGACGCCCTTCACGGCGCCGATGGCTGCTCCGGCAGCGGCGGCTTCCGCCGCGTCCTCTTGCGTGCTGCTGCGACCCTCGATGAGGCCTTCCTTGCGTGGACCGGATTTCACGCTGTGGTCGCCAGGTACATCGACGACTTCGGCTACGATCGGCAGATCGCCAAATTTGGTGTGAATCTCGTCGAACGTCAGCCAAAGTTTCGCACGGCCTGCCACTCCTGCCGGTTCGAGGTGGCTGATGTGGCCGCGAATCTCGGCTCCGGCCGGCAAATAGATGCCGTTGCCGGCTTCGAGAGGCTCCAGCGTTTTCACCTGGAACTTGGCGTTTTGCTGTGTTCCCTTGGTACCCAGCTCTTCCTCCAGCCGCACCAAGAATTTGGTGCCTGGCACCACGGCGTAGGTTTCCATTGGCAGGCCGTGCCGCTCGCCATCGGCTTTTTGACGTTGCTGTTCCGGCGGTGCGGGCAGTGCGGTCTCCCGCGTGCGTTCCTGACTCTGCTCCTGTGCTCTGCAGGCAACTCCCAAGGTAAAGGCAAAGGTCAAAATCGTAACTCGGCCCAAGGCACTACTGAGTGTCTTCCGATTCATGATCTCCTCCTGCGGATTGCTAAGCAAAGAAAAAAGGAATGCACCTGGCTGGCCACTCCTGACTAGCGCCAGGGGCTGCAAAGGCATGAAAAATGGACACTTGGAGGTGTCGAAGGACAACTAGCGCAAAGGAGTGGGGGGCCTGTCGGAGCCTTCCGCCATCTCCCTGCAAGAATTTCCGGACACCCCTGCTACGCGAGTCAAGTAGACCGCAGGCTAGTCTTCCAGGAATCGCTTGATTCGGCGAAGGACGTCGGGATACATGGCGGGCGTGAGGCGGCCGGTTTGCGTATTTTGCTGGCTGGGGTGGTAGACGCCGAATAATCGGGGAGTGCCGGCGGCCACTTCGGCTTCCGCGCCGTGCGCAAATTTGTAGAGCGCGCGTGAGGTGATCACTCCGCGTTGCTTCAGGATTTCGAGGTAGGCGTCCCAGGCGATTTTACCCAGGGCAAGGATGGCTTTCGGTTTCAGAATGTCCAGCTCGTGTTCAAGGTAGCCGCGGCAGTTGGCGATCTCTTTCGGCAGGGGCTTGTTGTCCGGCGGAGCGCACCGGCAGGTCGCGCTGATGTACGCGTCGGTCAGTTGCAAGCCGTCGTCGCGGTGCAGGGAAGTGGGCTGGTTCGCGAAGCCAACTTTGTGCATCGCCGCATAGAGAAAATCGCCGGAGCGGTCGCCGGTGAACATGCGCCCTGTGCGATTCGCTCCATGCGCTGCGGGTGCAAGTCCCAAAATCAAAAGTTGCGCGTGTGCGTCTCCGAACCCGGGGACTGGCTTGCCCCAATACGTCCACTCGCGATAGGCGCGCCGCTTTTCTAGCGCCACTTTTTCGCGGTAACGCACGAGCCGCGGACACTTCGTGCAAGAGACAATTTCCTCGTTCAAGACGTGCAGTGGAGAAGATGCTTCAGGCATTGGCCTCGTTGGCATGGCGAGTCATCATGCGCTTCAAATCGATGAAAGGCGTTGCTCCAACGAACATCATCTCGCAAGAACGCGCCTGCAACATCTCGTTGCCGATGCGCTGCACCAGTCCCATGGCGGCGCGCATGATGCCGGAGCCGGCGCTCACGCGGGCTACGCCGGCTTTTTCCATTTCTGGGATGGGAGGGCAGGCGGGATTCGCCAAAATATTGAGTGGAGCCTCGACCGCCTTGACCAGTTTCTGGATCGTTTCCAGGTCGTACACTCCCGGCGCGAACAGACAATCCGCGCCCGCTTCGCGATAGGCTCGTAAACGTTTGACCGTGCGCTCAAAGCGCGTGGCTTCCGGACCGATGGGCATCAAATAAATGTCCGTGCGCGCGTTCAGGACAAAGGGAACGCCTGCCGATGAGGCGGCTTCGCGGATGGCGCGGATCTTCTCCAATTGCAGGGGCAGGTCCACCAGCGAGCTTTCGTCATCGTCCGTCACATCTTCCAGGTTCATTCCGATGATTCCTGCGGCAATCGCCGCTTTCACTGTATCTTCCATGTCTTTGGCGGTGGTGCCATAGCCGGCCTCGAGGTCGGCGGTCACTGGAATGTTCGCTGCTCGCGCGATGCGGCCCGCCACTTCCAGCATTTCGCCGCGCGAAATGCGCTGGCCATCGGGATAGCCGAGGGAATAAGCCACCGCGGCGCTGCTGGTGGCAATGGCAGGATGCCCGCATTCTTCCAGGATTCGCGCGGTGGCGACGTCCCAGGCATTGGGAAGCAAGAGCATTCGCGGCCCTTGATGCAGCTTGCGGAATATCTCCGCTTTTTCCGCTTGTTTTCCAATGTCCATGGAAAGCCTCCTCGGGAGAACGCGCATTGCAGCGCGACTCAGATTAGGGATTCAATGCCGTTGCTGGAACATCCAATTTGGAGAGGACTTTACCTCCGAACGCCTAATGAGAAAAATCGCCGAAACACCACGGTTCGTTCATCTCTTCTTCAAGGCTTTTGCCAGGAGTACGGCTTGGTTCTGCTCCTCATCCTTGGCGCCAAAAAGCAAGGTCACCGTGCCATGTTCCTTTTCCAGCTTGCGCAATTCCGCAAGGCTCGCTTTTTTGTTTTGTAGCTCTGCCTGATATTTCTTCGCAAAGTCGGTCCACTTCATGGCCTCATGGTGGAACGACTTCCGGAGTTTGTCGCTCGGAGCCACGTCCTTCAACCACAAATCCACTTTCGCCGCTTCTTTTTTCATGCCGCGCGGCCACAGGCGATCCACCAGCACGCGGAAGCCGTCTTCCTTTGCGGGCTTCTCATAGACTCTCTTGACGCGGATCATCCCTCACCTCACTGCAAAATCTTCAAGACTTCTTCGTGAATTATTCCGTTGGTGCTGATGAGTTGGCCGGTATAAATGGTGCGTTCGCCGCGCGCGTTGGTCGAGCGGCCGCCGGCTTCTTCGACCATGATTCCGAGCGGGGCGAGGTCCCAGGGCTTCGAGGTCCAATCCAGGGCGGCTTCAATCGCGCCCTCCGCAACCAGCATGTGCTGCCAGAAGCCGCCGAACGAGCGGCTGCTGCGTGCGGCGTCCAGCAGGGCGCGGATCTTGGCCTGGTCGTCTGCGTTCTTGCTCGGGCCCGTTCCTGTCGAAAACACCATCGCTTTGCTCAGCGAAGACACGTCGGAAACATGAAGTCTCTTGCCGTCGCGATACGCGCCTTCGCCTCGATAGGCCCACCAGCGCGAATGGAGTCCGGGTGCACTCACCATCGCGGCAACGATTTCGCCATTCGATTCGATACCCATGAGCGTGCCAAACGTCGGTATCCCGCGCGAAAATTCCTCCGTTCCGTCAATCGGATCGATGATCATCCTCGCGCGCCCCGAAGCGCTCGCGGACTTCGCATCACCGCCGCCCATTTCTTCGCCGAGCACGTCGAGCGCCAGCCCGCTCACCGCCACGCGCGCCCGAGCCATTTCTTCCACGGCGCGGTCCGCTTGCGTCACCGGAGACCCGTCTCCTTTCCGATCAATCCGCAACTCCACCGTGCGGAAATACCGCATCGCAATCGCATCCGCCTCCTGGGCAGTCGCCTCCAGCAATTCCCCATACTCTTTGCGGTAACCCATCGATTCTCCCATTTCGTTCGAATGCCCACGTCACAGATTTGACTCTCTACCCGTGCACCCCTAGCATACAAAGTTACGCAAATGTCTGCTCATGCCAATACCGGAAGCGTGCTGGAGCGCATTCTGGAAGCGCGGCGCGCCGAGGTCGATCACCGCAAACGCGTCTTGCCGGAGGCCGCGCTCAAGTATGGCGCGAAAGCGGCCGAGCCGCTGCGCGATTTTTCCGCGGCACTTTGCCGCGACGGTTTGAACGTCCTTGCCGAACTGAAGCCGGCGTCTCCTTCTCGTGGCGTAATTCGCGAGCCGTTCGAACCGGTGGAGCTTGCCCTGGGTCTGGAATCTGCAGGAGCGTGCTCTCTCTCCGTCCTCACCGAAGGTGAATTTTTCCACGGCACTCTGAAAAACCTGCGTGATGCCCGCAAATCGATCAAACTGCCCGTTCTTCGCAAGGATTTCATTTTCGATACCTGGCAGGTCTGGGAAACGCGTGCCAATGATGCTGATAGTTTTCTGCTGATTGTCGCCACGCTGTCGGATGGCCTGCTTCGCGACTTGCTCGCTCTCGGCCGCGAGATCGGCATGGAGCCGCTCATCGAGGTCCACACGGGCGAGGAACTCGACCGCGCCCTCGCCGCCAGTGCGCGCATCATCGGCGTAAACAATCGCGATTTGAAGACGTTGAACGTCGATGTCAAGACGTCGTTCGAATTGATTGACCGCATTCCCGACGAGTGCATCGCCGTCAGCGAATCAGGTCTGCGCACCCATGACGATCTCGTGAAGCTTCGCTCCGCCGGCTTTGACGCCTTCCTCATCGGCACGCACCTCATGCTCGCTCCCGATCCCGCCGCGGCCCTTTCTGCTCTTCTGCTATCGCCAACAGGAACGATTTAGCTATGGTGCGCGTCAAAATCTGCGGCATCACCAACGCCGCCGACGCTTTGGCCGCCATCGACGCCGGCGCCAATCTTCTCGGCTTCAATTTCTATGAGCAGAGCCAACGCTTCATCGCCGAATCCGAAGCCGCCAAAATCCGTCCGCAACTTCCCAAGAAAGTCGAAGCCGTAGGCATTTTCGTCAACGCGCCGCCGGCGCATGTCACCGCGCTTCATAAATCACTGAAACTCGACGCCGCGCAACTTCACGGCGATGAAACGCCCGAAGCCGTGACGAAAATCGCGAATCTCCTCCCGGTGATCAAGGCTTTTCGCGTCGAGCCTGATTTTCGGCTGGAAACTCTCGATGAATTCTCTGCGGCCTTCGCGTTTCTGTTTGACGCGGCGTCCGCAGGCCAATATGGTGGTACGGGGCGCACCACGGATTGGGACGTGGCCCGGCGCGCCGCGCTTGGCCGCCGTATCATTCTGGCGGGCGGCTTGAAGGTTGAAAATGTGGCTGCCGCCGTGCGCATTGTGCGGCCTTACGGAATTGATGTTGCCAGCGGCGTGGAATCGAAGCCTGGGAAGAAAGATCACGGTCGGCTCCGCGAATTCATTCAAGAAGTGCGGCGGGCTGAACGCAAGTAACAAACGCGGTGGAAAATAGAAATTGGAAAG
>Ga0209415_10005333_pt1 | contig 23148 bp, 16 predicted proteins | sample PeaSoiSIISIP2007_FD_187696 | JGI IMG/M metagenome (GOLD analysis project Ga0209415, IMG submission 187696) | Peat soil microbial communities from Weissenstadt, Germany - SII-SIP-2007 (SPAdes) (version 2) | ecosystem: Environmental > Terrestrial > Soil > Wetlands > Peat | place: Germany... | reverse complement strand
GATCACGCCTTGCGCATCGCGCTCGCCTTCCCAGGTGTCGTCGATATTGATGTAGACGTAGCCGGCGTCGCGCATCCCGCTCGAAACCATCGCATCGGCCTGCGCGCGGACGATCGCGTCGTCAACGTTCTGGTGAAAGTGGTTCCAGCTGTTCCAACCCATCGGCGGCGTCGCGGCCACCTGCTGCGCTCGCATCGCGGCCGGCGCAAGGAACATCAGTACGATGGCGCCGGAGAGCAATAATTTTCCTGGGAAACTGATCCTCATGTGGCTTCGCCTTTCTGTAATAGAGAAGATTGTCTTTGCGCTGCGGGAGGGCGGCAGCGGCCCTGCGGAATTGTTCCGCGCTTCGCGGCGCGCCGTGTTTCCCGCTCCGGAAAGCACTCTAACCCAACTGGCCGCGCGCCCGCACACTTCTTTTAGTGAGAGAAGTTAACGATATGCCTTGCCGTGCGAGTTCGCGCTCAGGTAGGCTCGCCGCGGCGGATCTAGCCAGCGCGTGCGCGGAATCGTCGGGGGAAGAATGTCCGGTTTAGAAGGTTTGCAGGATCGATTTCGCGAGAGATTTGGAACAGACGCGCAGGTGTATCGCGCTCCGGGCCGCGTGAATCTTATTGGCGAGTTCACGGATTTCAACGATGGCTTCGTACTGCCGGCTGCAATCGGGTTCTACTGTTGGGTCGCCATTGGGCCGCGTCCCGACGGGGGAATTGTCATTTGCTCCGAGAATTTTTCGGAGACCGCCGAATACGATCTTGCCGATGCCGCCCTCCGGCCCGCGCGAAAATGGAGCGATTACCCGCTCGGCATCGCTTTCGTTTTGCAAAAGGCCGGTTTCCCGCTGCATGGAGCAAATCTGCTGATCTGCGGGGAAATTCCGATGGGCGCCGGGCTGAGTTCCTCCGCCGCTATCGAAGTGGCCACCGGCTACGCTTTGCTGGACTCGATTGGCGCGGAGATTCGACCGAAGGAATTGGCGCTGCTCGCGCAACAGGCGGAAAACGAATTTGTCGGCGCAAGGGTCGGCATCATGGACCAATTCACCTCCGCCCACGGCCGCGCGGGAAAAGCGATCCTGTTGGATTGCCGTTCGCTGGAGTATCAGTTGGAACCGATCCCGGATTTCGTGCGCCTCGTGATTTGCAACACGATGGTCAAGCACGCGCACTCCTCCGGCGAATACAATAAGAGGCGTGCCGAATGCGAACAGGCGGTGCGGATACTGTCCGGATTCTATCCGGGCATTCGAGCCTTGCGAGACGTCACGCTCGATCAGATCGAGCAGCATCGCGCGGCCCTCTCGGACGTCGTGTATCGTCGCGCCATGCATGTGGTGGCGGAGAATGGACGGGTGCTGGATGCCGTGAAAGCGTTGCGCTCGGGGGATCTCGCGGCATTTGGACGGAGAATGGCCGAATCGCACGCCAGCCTTCGCGATTTGTTTGAAGTCAGCTCGCCCGAGCTGGACCGCATGGTGGAACTTGCGCAAGGCGAGCCCGGAGTGTACGGCGCGCGTATGACCGGCGGCGGATTCGGCGGCTGCACCATCAATCTCGTGGAGGCTTCGCAGGCGGAATCTTTCGGCGCGCGGATCGCGGCCCGCTACGAAGAAGCATTCCGGGTTCGCCCGGACGTTCAGATCTGCGAGCCAGCGGAGGGCGCCGGGCGTGTTGCCTGAGCCCCGCCCGGGAAAGCGAACTGCCGAATGAGCTCAATGCCACTGGATGGAACTCCGCACCGGCGCTTCAATCCGTTGACGCGGGAGTGGGTGCTCGTTTCGCCGCACCGCGCCCGGAGGCCGTGGCTCGGAAAAGTAGAGAAGTCCGTTGCGCCAGCACAACTCGCTTTCGATCCCGCTTGCTATCTTTGTCCGGGCAACCCGCGCGTGGAGGGCGTTCGCAATCCGGACTACAAATCCACCTTCGTTTTTGACAATGATTTTCCCGCGCTGCTTCCCAATGTGCCGGCTGCGGCCGTTGACGAAGAAGGGTTGATCGTGGCCCGCTCGGAGGCCGGGACCAGCCGCGTGGTCTGCTTTACGCCGCGCCACGACCTCACGATTCCCCGCATGAGCGTCGAAGAAACGCGGCGCGTGATTGACGTATGGGCCGAACAATATCTCGAATTGGGCGCGCGGCCCGCCATCCACCACGTTCAGATTTTCGAGAATCGTGGCGCGCTGATGGGCGCGAGCAACCCGCATCCGCACTGCCAGATCTGGACCAACGCGCAATTGCCGAACATTCCAGCGCGCGAGATGGAATCGCAGCGCGAATACCGCGAGCGGCACGGCTCGTGCTTGCTATGCCGCTACCTCCAATTGGAGCTCGCACGCGACGAGCGAATCGTCTGCGCCAACGACGATTTCGTCGCGCTGGTGCCGTACTGGGCCGTGTGGCCATTTGAGACGATGATTCTAAGCCGCCGGCACGTCCAGGACCTGGCGCAGCTCGACAATCGCGAACGAAATCAACTCGCCGAGTTGATGCGGCGTCTGACAATCCGCTACGACAATTTATTTGAGACCGCGTTTCCCTATTCGATGGGATTTCACCAGCGCCCCACCGACGGCGAAACGCACCCCGAATACCATCTGCATGCGCATTACCTTCCGCCACTTTTGCGCTCCGCGACCGTGCAGAAATTCATGGTTGGCTACGAGCTTCTCGGAACGCCCCAGCGCGACCTCACCCCCGAGTCTGCGGCGTCGCGCCTCCGCGACATGGGCGAGACGCACTACTTATCGGCGGGCGCCAAATAGAACCCGCCCACGCTCGATCGCTGAATTCTAGAGATTGGAGACGAGCGTTGTCGGCCACGGGCTCGAAACAAGGAGAACCCGCCATCTCGAACGGGCCGTCCTCGCCACCCGCAAGAGGGCCGTCGTGATCACGGCTGGAAGATGTTTCGATGGGCCCGCGGCTATGAGCTCGGGGCGTTGATCGTAATCGTGACGGTCGTCGTGTTGGTCGTGCTGCCCGAAGTCCCAGTGAAAGTAAGATCGAAAAGGCCTGTAGTCGCCGTCGTCGTCTGGGTGGTTGTCGCAGTGTGGCACGACGAAAGCGCCAATCCGAGCGCGGCGGTCAAAAGAATTCCCATCGCATAACGTTGGAAGATTCCGACTTTTCGCCGGCGTAGCATATCCACCATCAAGCCGGTGAGAAGCGCGAGTCCGGCCAGCCATCCCAAGAGGATGTAAATCTGCGGCGGCTTGGGCGCGCGAGAGTTCGGCGAACCGGGAATCCCCGCAGTGGCGGAAGTCACAATCGAGCAAATCGAAGTGACTGTACTCGTGCCGGGAGTAACCGAGGCCGGGCTGAATGAGCACGTGGCTGAGGCCGGAAGTCCAACATTGCTGTCAGCGGGCGCCACCGTAGGGCAGGTCAAAGTGACCGCGGATGTGAAATTTCCCTCCGGCGTCACGCTGACGATATACGAAGCGGTGCTGCCGGCCGTGAGAGTGACAGTTGTCGGCGACCCGGAAATCACAAAGCTCGCTGCTCCTACCGTCAGGGAGAGCACGGGCACGGCCGCAGGGGGCGTGGCCATGTTGTTCGCATCCCCGAGGTAAACGGCGGTGATAGAGTAGGTTCCCAGCGCGAGAGAGGAAATCGAAAAGGTGGCGACTCCGGATCCATTCAAAGTCCCCGAGCCCATCATCGCGCCGTTGTTGAGAAAATTCACAGTTCCCGTCGGCGTGCCGGCTACTGCGCCGCTGACCGTCGCGGTGAATTGGATGGAGCCACCCAGAAAGGCTGGGTTCGGGCTGGCGCCCAGCAACGTCGTCGTGCTCTGCGCTCCCACGGTCTGCGTCAGCCCGTTGGAAACGCTAGCCCCGCCATTCTGGTCGCCGCCATAGACGGCGGTGATCGAGTGCGGGCCGGGACCCAGATTTGAGATGGTTAAAGTGGCCGTGGCAGTTGTGGCGCTGGCGGCGGTTAAGGTGCCCGTCCCAAGCGTCGTCGCAGGTGTCGTCGAGCCATCCACGAAGGTCACAGTTCCAGTGGGGGTTTGTGTGCCGGTCGTGGTCACCGTCGCCGTAAAGATGACGCTCGATCCCGCGGCAGACGGATTGGAGTTCGAAGTGAGCAGCGTCGATGTCTGCACAGGCACCACGACAAACTGGTATGCCGCAATAGTTCCTATCACGGGGCTGCTCAATCCATTCGCTGTCGCTGCTTGAGCGTCCTCGGCGTACGCGAATAGGATGTGCGGCCCCACCGTCAGTGTCGGGAACTGGCAGGAAGCGGACGGGCACGTGAAAGTATTCCCACTGCCAGAAGCGGCCACCCAAGGTCCGCGCCACGTATCGAGCCTGAGAAAGACGCCCAAGACTTGCGGCGAATTGGGAGCGTACGTCGAGTTGGTCGTGAAAGTGAACGTTGATGCGGGAGGCGGCGCCGTTCCGATGATTTGGTTCCCCGGCAAAGGCGTGATCGTCGTGCTCAGCGGAATCGTCTGCACGTTTTGTTCTGCGATCAGCGTGACGTTGCTGCTGTTTCCGTCGGCAATCGCAATTTCATCCGTCGCACGGTTGACCGCCAACGAGCCGGAGAACGATCCCACCGTGAGCGTCGCAGTGCTCCCGGACGTTCCGTCGATCACCGCAAGGGTGCCGTCGGAATTCGCCACGTAGACCTTGTTCGTGACGCCATTGAACGCAATCGCCGAAGGCCCGCTGCCCACGGTGATCGTCGTCACCTGGTTCGTGTTCCCATCAATCACGGACACAGTGTTGCTTCCCTGATTCGCGACGTAGATCTTGTTCAGTGTCTCATCGATCGCCAGTGCGACGGGTTCGGGGCCAACGGCAAGCGTCGAGGTGCCGGTCGTCACTCCGTCCACAACGGTCACGCTAGCGCCCTGGTAATTGGCGACATAAATCTTGTTCGTGACGCTGTTCACGGCCACCGCGCGCGGAAAGGAGCCCACACCCACAGCGGTAGTGCTATCGGTCGCGCCGTCAATGATGGTCAGCGTATTCGAGGAAAAAAAGTCTGCGACGTAAATCTGGTCCGTCACCTCGTTCACGGCCAATGCGAAGGGATTGGTGCCCGCGGAAAGCGTAGTGGTGCCGTTCGTGGCTCCGTCAATGATCGTCACCGTGTTGCTTGCGGCGTTCGCGACGTAAATCTTGTTCGTAAGTATATTCTCCGCGAGCGCGACGGGCTCGCTCCCGACCAGCACCGTCGCCGCAACGGTATTCGTGGCTCCATTGATCACGCTCACCGTGTTGCCCTTTTGATTCGGAATACTCCCATTTTGATTGGCAACGTAAATGGTATCCGTCAGCGAATTCACGATCAGGGCGTCGGGGCTGCTGCCGACCGGAATATTCGTCACGGCGCTCGTGGCCGCGTTGATCGCCGTCACCGCGTTGGAATTTTCATCCGCCACATAGAAGAAGTTGGTGGCGGGATTCACGGCCACGGCGGAAGGGAAGGGCTCCGCAAGGGCTGTGCTCGTCGTGTTCGTCGCGCCATCGATTATGGTCACGTTGTTACTGCCCACGTTCCCGACGTAGATCTTGTTCGTCACCGGATTGACAGCCAAATCAGAAGGATCGGATCCGGCGGAGAGGTTGGTGGCCACATTCGTGCCGCCGTCAATCACCGTCACCATTCCGCTCGTGAAGCTGAAGCCGGCGACATAGACGCGATTGGTGACATCATCGACGGCGAGGGCCACCGGCTGTGGCGCCACGGTAACACTTGCCGTGAGCGCGTTCGTCCCGCCGTTGATCACGCTCACCGTGCCGGCATTCTGGTTTGCCACGTAGATGGTGTTCGTAGCCGGATTGACCGCAATCGCGCGCGATAGCGCTCCGGATGGAATGCTCGTTGTGGCATTCGTCGCGCCGTTGATCGCGGTCACGGTGCTGTCTTGATTCGCGGCGTAGATCGTGTTCGTGACGGGATTCACGGCGATGGCCGCCGGCGTCGCCCCAACGGTCACTGTCGCGGACGCCGTATTCGTCGCGCCGTTGATCACCGTGACGTTGTTGCTGCCCTGGTTTGCCACGTAAATCATATTCGTCACGGAGTTCACAGCAATGGCTGCGGGCGTGGTTCCCACCGCGACCGTCGCGGTGACCGTACTCGTCGCACCGTTGATCACCGTCACGTTGTTGCTGGTTAGGCTCGCACTTGCAACGTAAATCGTGTCCGTCACGGCGTTGACCGCAATCGCGACCGGGGACTGCCCTACGGTGACCGTGCTCGTGGCGTTCGTCGCCCCGTTAATCACCGTGATCGTCGTAGAGCCCACATTCGCAACGTAAATCTCGTTGGTGACGGGATTCACCGCGATCGCGCCGGGAGACGTTACTGGGGAGATCGTCGTCGTGTTGTTGGTATCGCCGTCTATCACCGTTATGGTGCTTTGGTTCTGATTCGCAACGTAGATCTTATTCGTCAGTGGGTTCACGGCAACCGCGGCAGGGTAGTTTCCTGTAGGCAATGTGAGGGCAACCCGCTGCGCCAGGGCCGGCTGGGCCATCGACGACACCCACAGAATGATTCCCAATGCGGCGATCCTCTGAGCCGGCCTGCCAAGACGTGCGACGCACTCACTAACGCGGTGTACCAAGGTCATCTGCCCCTTCCAGTCCAAAGTGGTGAGACATCTTATCCGATGCAAGATATTGGTGGCAAAGCAAGTTGTACGGCGGCCCGGTTCCCGGCGCGCATCTATCTATGAGCGGACCCTGCGGGGAACCGCCCCTCGGCTTCGCACACACCCCGAAGACGATACAGATGCGCGGCCCGTCACAAGCGTTGGCCGGGCGTCCTGGGGCGCGGAACCCTCTCCGTTCAGCTTTTCAGTTGTGGGTGGTTGCCCGCGGCAGAAGACTCCTTACGCCGGGTTCTGATACAATCCCCCGCTCAGAGCGACTTTATTTGTGGCGAGCGCTGGCCCCCAATCCGCGACGATTGTCCCTCGGAATCCATCGGCGTTCAACCCCTCAAGAAGGAATGGCAAGGACTCACGCCCGGTCGCGTGGAGCGAACCGTCGACGCCGGACAACGCCGCTCTGCTGGAACTAGAGGGCACAGACAAGAAAGACATCATGCTGCAATGGAATCGCGCTCCCGGCGATGGCCTGGGAGCCGATTCCGTGGATGGCGCGGCCGATGCGGCGATCGTGCATCGCGATTGATCGCCGCGCTTCCGGAGACGGCGAAAAGGATTCATGCAATCCAGGGTGCTGCAGATCGATCCGCGGGATGACGTCGTCATCGCCCTCGCAAACTTGAAGAAGGGCGAGACGCTCGAAGTCAACGGCCACGCGTACACTCTCGCCACCGACGTCCCCGCGAAACATAAATTCGCGGCCAAGGACTTCGCGCCGGGCGATCCCGTCCACATGTACGGCGTGATGGTTGGCCGCGCCTTCGCGCCGATCCGGCGCGGCGAAGCCGTCACGGTGCACAATCTTCGCCACGATTCGACGGAGTTTCGTGAGTATGCGGGGCCTGCTCCCTGGCGGCCGCCGGATGTTTCCGGATGGACGAAGCGGACCTTTCTTGGTTATCACCGAAGCGATGGCGAGGTGGGGACGAGAAATTACTGGCTGGTGGTGCCGCTGGTCTTTTGCGAAAACCGCAATCTGGGCGTCTTAAAGGAGGCGTTCGAGGAGGAACTCGGTTTCGCGCAGCCGCAGGTGTACCGCCGATACGTCGCGGAGCTCGTCAAACTGTATCGAGAAGGGCGGACCGGCGAGATTTCGCAGCAGCCGTTCTCCGAGGACGCCGCGCCCGGCGACCGAAAGAAAGTTTTCGCCAACGTGGACGGGATTAAATTCCTGTCCCACCAGTTGGGTTGCGGCGGCACGCGCGACGACGCGCGAAATCTCTGCGGTTTGATCGCGGATTACATTCATCACCCCAACGTCGCGGGCGCGACCGTCCTGAGCCTCGGCTGCCAGAACGCCCAGGTCTCTCTTTTGCGCGAAGAGATCGCGCGCCGCGCGCCGAAACCTGAGAAGCCGGTCTTCATTTTCGAGCAGCAGAGCAGTCCCTCGGAAGCGGCGATGCTCGGCAAGGCGATGCAAAAGACCTTCCTCGGCTTGCTCGAGGCGGAATCGCTGCGTCGCGCGCCAGCGCCGATTTCCAAACTTACGATTGCGCTGAAGTGCGGCGGCTCCGACGGGTTTTCGGGCCTCTCGGCAAACCCCGCGCTCGGGCATATCTCGGACATGCTCGCGGCCCTTGGCGGCCGGACCATTCTGGCGGAGTTTCCCGAGCTGTGCGGCGTCGAGCAGGAATTGATCGATCGTTCCGTGCGAAAGGATGTCGCCGACCGGTTCATCCAACTCCTGCGCGACTATGCCGCGCGCGCCAAGGCGGTCGGTGCGAGCTTCGAGATGAATCCTTCACCCGGGAATATCGCCGACGGGCTGATCACCGACGCGATGAAATCTGCGGGCGCGGCGAAGAAGGGCGGCACGTCGCCGGTCAGCGCCGTGCTTGATTATCCGGAGTATTCGAGCGAGCCGGGACTGAATCTCTTGTGCACGCCCGGTGGCGACATCGAGTGCGTCACCGCGCAGGTGGGCGCCGGCGCGAACGTCGTTCTTTTCACGACGGGCCTGGGCACGCCGACCGGCAATCCCATTGCGCCGGTGATCAAAATCTCCACCAACACGCCGCTCGCGAACCGCATGAGCGACATCATCGACTTCGACGCGGGCCCTATCATCTCCGGCGAAAGCTCCATCGAACGAACGGCAACCTCGCTGCTCGATTACATTTTGAAAGTGGCGAGCGGGGCAGCGCGCACCAGCGCCGAAGTGCATGGCCAGGACGATTTCATCCCGTGGAAAAGAGACGTTTCACTGTGAGGCTGCCTCGTCCCGCGCCTCCCGTACGGCTGGCTCGGAGATCCTGACGAAGATTCGATGAGAATTGATGCCCACCAGCACTTCTGGAAGTTCAATCCGGTGCGTGACGCCTGGATCACCGCGGAGATGGGCGTTCTGCGGCGCGATTTCCTCCCCCCGGACCTCGCTCCGGAATTGACGGCGAATGGGATGGACGCGACCATCGCGGTCCAAGCCGATCAGTCCGAAGAAGAGACCCTTTTCCTTTTGGACCTGGCCGCACGCCATCCACAAATCGCCGGCGTTGTCGGCTGGGTGAATTTGATGGCGCCGAATGTGCGCGAACGCCTCAAATATTTCTCGCGTTTCCCGAAACTGCGCGGATTCCGCCACATTGTCCAGGCTGAGCCCGACGACCGGTTTCTGCTCCGCGACGACTTCTTGCGGGGAATTGCGTGTCTCCGGGAATTCGGCTTCACCTACGACATTCTCATCTATCCGAAGCAACTTCCCGCAGCCGTCGAGTTCGTGGCGAAATTTCCGGAGCAACCGTTCGTCGTGGACCACATCGCAAAGCCGCCGGTGAAAGAAAAAGAGATCGCGTGCTGGTCGCGCCACATGCGCGCGCTGGGAGCAGCGCCCAACGTCTCCTGCAAAGTGTCCGGCCTGATTACGGAAGGGGATTGGAAGCGGTGGTGCGCGCAGGATTTCCAGCCGTATCTCGACGTCGTATTTGAAGCGTTTGGGCCCGATCGCCTGCTCTTCGGCTCGGATTGGCCCGTCTGCCTGCTTGCCGGCACGTATGGCCAAGTGAAAGAGCTTGTCGAGGAGTACGCCCGCCACCGGACGCCAATTGAGAAAGAAGGGCTATTCGGTGGGAACGCCGCACGGTTTTACGGCATTAAAGTGGCGGAGACGAAATCGCAACGGCAATAAAGTATAGAAGTTGCGCCAAGTCGTGGCTGGGAGTAGCTTGTTGCGTTGCGGCGCCGCAATTTCCGTCTGAGCGAACGGGGCGCGGGCGGTCGCCGTCCCCGGGACAGGAAGACATGAGCAAGCGCTACTGCCTGACGCTGGACCTCAAAGACGATCCGCAGTTGATTGCCGAGTACAAGAAACATCACGAGCGCGTTTGGCCGGAAATCATCGAGAGCATCAAGGATTCCGGCATTACGGACATGGAGATTTATCTGCTCGGAACGCGAATGTTCATGATTATGGAAGTTAGTGACGCGTTTTCGTTCGAGGCCAAGGGAAAGGCCGATGCGGCGAACCCGAAAGTTCAGGAGTGGGAGAGCTTGATGTGGAAGTTTCAATCGCCGCTTCCCCAAGCCAAGCCGGGCGAAAAGTGGCTGTTGATGGACCGCATCTTCAAGCTCTGACGGGCGCCGGCGTCGAGTGCGGTGGGGAGAGTTTCTGCGGCGCATGGGTGTGCTGAGAGCGAGAGGCCCCATGCGCAGTTTCCGGGGAGGGCTCGATGGGCTTTATCCATGAAGATTTTCTGCTGAGCACAAAGACTGCGCGCAGGCTATATCACGATTTTGCCGAAGACGAGCCCATCCTTGATTATCACAATCATCTCTCGCCCGCCGAGATCGCCGAAGACCGCCGTTTTCACAATTTGTTTGAAATCTGGCTCGAGGGAGATCACTACAAGTGGCGGGCGATGCGCGCTAATGGTGTCTCCGAGCGGTTTTGCACGGGCGACGCGACGCCGTTCGAGAAATTCCAGGCTTGGGCCAAGACCGTCCCTCACACCCTGCGCAATCCGCTCTATCACTGGACGCACCTTGAACTGAAGCGCTACTTCGGCATTGATGAACTGCTCGACGGTAACAACGCCCGCGCGATTTGGGACCGCGCCAACGCTATTCTCGAAAGCGGCGAGCTGACCGCCCGCCGCATTCTTCGCCGCTTCCGCGTGCTCGCCCTCTGCACCACCGACGATCCCTGTGACGATCTTGCGCACCACAAGAAGCTCGCCGCGAGCGAAACAGCGTTTCGCGTCTATCCGGCATTCCGGCCGGACAAGGCGCTGCGCGTGGATGCGCCCGAATTGTTCAACGCTTGGACCGACCAGCTCGCCAAAGTCAGCAACGTGCACATCGCCTCGTTGCAGGATTTCCTGCACGCCCTGGACCGCCGCCACGAATATTTCCATTCCCTGGGCGGCCGCCTCTCCGATCACGGGATCGACGTCTGCTTTTCGGATTTCCCCACCGAGCAATCGGCCACCGCGATTTTCGAGAAGGCACGCAACGGCCGCGCGGCGAGTCCGGAGGAGCACCAGAAATTCGCGTCGTACTTGATGCTGTTCTTCGGCCAATTGGACGCGCGGCGCGGCTGGACCAAGCAGCTTCACGTGGGCGCCTTGCGCAACGCCAACACGCGGCGCGTGCGCGAGGTTGGACCGGACACCGGCTTCGATTCCATCGCCGATTGGAATCAGGCGAGCGCGCTGTGCGCCTATCTCGATCGGCTGGATCAGGAGCAGGCGTTGCCCAAGATGGTGGTATACAACCTGAATCCCGCCGATAACTACGTCTTCGCGACGGCCCTGGGAAATTATCAGGACGGCAAGATCGCCGGCAAGATGCAGTTCGGAAGCGGCTGGTGGTTCCTCGATCAGAAGGAAGCGATCGAGTGGCAGGTGAATGCGCTCTCGAACGTGGGCTTACTCTCGCGCTTCATCGGCATGCTCACCGATTCGCGCTCGTTCATGTCGTTCCCGCGCCACGAATATTTCCGCCGCGTGATTTGCAATCTCATCGGCCGCGACGTTGAGGGCGGCGAAATGCCCGATGATGATTCGCTCGTCGGCCCGATGATTCGCAATATCTGCTTCGGCAACGTCCGCGATTACCTCGGCCTCGAACTCGGCAGCGGCGCGGACGTGCGGCGTGAGGTCAAAGTCTTGTAACGCGCCGCGTGGCGCCCCCGGTTTTTGCTTCGTCGTTTCTAAGCTAAATCGCTGCCTGCAAAGGACCCGGTAGTCCGCACATGGCCGACGAAAACGAAATCGCAGTACCGGCAAGTTCCGCTTCCAACGCACCAAAGGGAGGCGGCCCCAGCCCCGGCGGTTATTTCCGTTGGGTGATTTGCGCGCTCCTTCTCTTCGCCACCACCAAGAGCTACATGGATCGCAATGTCCTCTCCTCCCTGAAGCACACGCTTCAACCGATTCTGGGATGGGATGACGTGGACTACGGCCACATGGTGGCGTCGTTTCAGATTTTTTACGCCATGGGCATGTTCGCCGCGGGCTCGATGGTGGATCGCTTGGGGGCGCGGAAGGCCTTGGCCGCCTTCATGGTGGTTTGGAGCCTAGCCGCGATGTCCTACGGGATGGCCCCCGCGATTGCGGTGATTGTGGCCCCGGCATTTGTTTATCTGCACGGCTTATGGAGTTATTTCCCCTCGGGTCACGGCACGGTCGCGGGATTCATGGTGGTCGGGGCTTTGCTGGGACTGGGACAATCAGGATTGTTTCCCGCCAGCCTCAAGGCCGTGGCGGAATGGTTCCCAAGAAAAGAGCGCGCGCTCGCGACGGGAATCTTCAACGCTGGGACGAATCTCGGCTCGAGCATCACGCCGTTCGTCGTCGCCGTCATTACCATCCGTTACGCGCGGCCATGGCCCTGGGCTTTCTACATCGTCGGCGGATTGGGATTCGTCTGGCTGATTTTTTGGCTCATCCTGTACCGCACGCCGCGGGAGCACCCCTCCGTCTCGAAAGCCGAACTCGCCTACATCGAATCGGACCCGCAGGAGAAGGGTCCGAAACCGAAGATCAGCGCGTTCAAACTTTTCCCGTATCGCCAGACTTGGGCGTTTGTGCTCGGCAAGTTGTGTAGCGACCCGGTTTGGTGGTTTTGGCTGTTTTGGGCGCCGGATTTGTTTCAGCGGCGGTTCGGAATGTCGCTGGCACAGATCGCGCTCCCCATTCTGGTGATTTATCTCGTTTCGGATGTCGGGAGCGTGGCCGGCGGTTGGGCATCCTCAAATTTGATCGCTCGCGGAGTCTCGGCGAGTGTGGCGCGGAAGACGGTGATGCTAATCTGCGCCATTGCCGTGTTTCCGGTCATGTTCGCCGCCCGGAGCAATCACGCCTGGATCGCAGTGGTGCTCATCAGCATCGCCGCGGCCGCGCATCAGGCCTTCTCCGCGAATCTGCTTACGCTTCCCTCGGATATGTTCCCGAGCCGGGCGGTGGGCTCGGTCGTGGGAATCGGCGGTGCCGCGGGCGGCGTGGGCGGATTCATCATCGCGAACACAGTGGGCCACCTGCTCAAGCGCACGGGAAGTTACGGAGTGCCGCTGTTCATTGCGGGCATCGCCTATTTGGTGGCGCTCGCACTCATTCAGATTATGGCGCCGCGGTTGAAACCCGTTTCCCTCGGCGCCGAGGCTCAAGCATAATGACGTGTGAACTTGTTTTTTTTGTCCGTCGCCCTGCGCCCGCCTCGCGGCAGGCCAGCGAAATGGCGGTGGATTACATAAAGAGGTGAGGGATGGCATTGCAGATCAAATCGAAGCAGGAATGCCGGTGGGACATGCTCGCCCTGGGCGAGATCATGTTGCGCTTCGATCCGGGCGATAAACGCATTTGGACGGCGCGTTCGTTTGAAGTTTGCGAGGGCGGCGGCGAATACAACGTCGCGCGTGGCCTCAAACGTTGCTTCGGCCTGGATACCAGCGTCGTCACCGCTTTCGCGGACAATCCCGTCGGCAAACTGCTTCAGGATTTGCTCTATCAGGGCGGCGTGGACCAATCCCTGGTCCGCTGGGTTCCCTTCGATGGCGTGGGCCGGACCGTGCGCAACGGCTTGAATTTCACGGAGCGCGGCTACGGCGTGCGCCCCGCGCTCGGTTGTTCCGACCGCGGCCTCACCGCGGCGTCGCAGCTCAAGTCCGGCGACATCGATTGGGACCACATTTTCGGCAAGCTCGGCGTGCGCTGGTTTCACACCGGCGGAATCTTCTGCGCGCTTTCGGACACCACTCCCGACGTCGCGATCGAAGCCATCCAGTCCGCGAGAAAGCACGGCACGATCGTCTCTTACGATTTGAATTATCGCGAATCGCTCTGGTCGGCCATCGGCGGCAAGAAGCGCGCGATGGAGGTTAATCGCCGCATCGCCCCGCTTCTCGATGTGGTGCTCGGCAACGAAGAGGATTTCTCTGCCGCGCTCGGCTATCAGGTTCCCGGCGTCGACGAAAACTTGACCAAGCTGGATGTTGAAGGCTTCAAGATCATGATCCGCAACGTCGTCAAGGATTTCCCGTTCAAGGTTGTCGCCACGACTTTGCGCCAGGCCAGGACCGCCACGAAAAATGACTGGGGCGCCATCTGCTACGCCGAAGGAAAGTTCTACGAGGCCCAGCGTCGCGAAAATCTCGAAATTTACGATCGCGTCGGCGGCGGAGATTCCTTCGCCGCGGGACTCATCTACGGCTTTCTGAGCGGCAAGGATCCGCAGTGGGCCGTGGAATGCGGCGCCGCGCATGGAGCGCTGGCGATGACCACTCCGGGCGACACCACCATGGTCACATTCAAGGAAGTGCAGCAGGTGATGAAAGGCGGCGGCGCGCGCATCGCCCGCTGATGATCTCCGAAGCGCACGGACTCAATCCGATGGAAAGATTCACTTGATAACCAAAGACGAAGTGAGAAGGCGCATCACGGAAATCGGCATCGTTCCGGTGGTGCGCGCTTCCTCGCCCCTTGAAGCGCGCATTGCCATCGAGGCTGTTTGCCTTGGTGGCATTCGCGTCGTGGAAATCACCATGACAGTGCCCGGCGCGGTTGACATTATTCGCGAAGTTCTAAAATCCCACGGGCCCGATCTCCTGGTCGGCGCGGGAACTGTGCTGGACGCCGAGAGTGCCCGCCGCTGTCTTGATGCGGGCGCGCAATTCCTCGTCAGCCCCGGCTTCGATCTGAAGACCGTCGAGCTGGCGAATAAGGAGGGCGTGCTCGTGATGCCCGGCTCGCTGACTCCCACGGAGATCGTCGCCGCCTGGAATGCCGGCGCCGACTTCGTGAAGGTGTTTCCGTGCGGAAATGTGGGCGGGCCGAAATACATCAAGGCCCTCAAGGGCCCGCTGCCACAAATCCCCCTGATTCCCACGGGCGGCGTTACTCTGGAAAACGCCGCGGAGTTTATCCTGGCCGGTTCGGAGGCGCTCGGCATCGGCGGAGAACTCGTGAACACTGCGGCGCTCCGCGCAGGTAGGCCCGAACTTGTCACCGAACTCGCGCGTAAGTTCGTGGAGATAGTGAAGAATGCTCGTGCTCAGGCTGCTTCGGCCTGAATTGCGGCGCGCAACCATTCCGCTCACGCGAACCGGGAGCGTGATTCCGCGCGCGGTGCCTTCATGAAAATCACCGACGCAAAAGTCATCGTCTGCAGTCCGGGCAGAAACTTCGTCACGCTTAAGATTGTGACGGAAGACGGCCTGTACGGTCTCGGCGACGCCACGCTCAACGGCCGCGAAATGGCTGTTGCAGCGTACCTTCGCGATCACGTCTGCCCGCTGGTGATCGGCCGCGACGCCCGCCGCATCGAAGACACCTGGCAATACCTTTACAAAGGCGCGTACTGGCGGCGCGGGCCGGTCACCATGGCCGCGATCGCGGCCGTGGACGTCGCGCTCTGGGACATTCTCGGCAAGAGTCTTGGCGTGCCCGTTTACCAATTGCTGGGCGGGGCCTCGCGCGCAGGCGTCACGGTGTACGGCCACGCGAATGGCGCGGACATCGAATCTACAGTGGCCGCTGTGGCCGAATACCAGAAGTTAGGCTACAAAGCCATTCGCGCGCAGTCCGGTGTCCCCGGCGTCGCCAACATCTATGGCGTCGGCCGGGGCAAACTGCACTACGAGCCTGCCACGGAAGGACTCCCTGAAGAAGGCCGCTGGAGCACCGAACTCTATCTGAATTTCATTCCCCTGCTTTTCGCGCGCCTCCGCAAGGAATTCGGCGAAGACGTGCTCCTCCTGCACGACGCGCACCACCGCCTCACGCCCATCGAAGCCGGGCGTCTCGGAAAATCGCTCGAGCCCTATCATCTCTTTTGGTTGGAAGACCCGGTTCCCGCGGAATTGCAGGAAGGTTTTCGGTTGATCCGGCAGCACACCACCACTCCCATCGCCGTCGGTGAAGTCTTCAACTCCATCCATGATTGCCAGCTTCTGATTCAAGAGCAGTTGGTTGACTACATTCGCGCCACCGCCGTTCACGCCGGCGGACTTACGCACCTTCGCCGCATTGCGAATTTCGCCGAGCTATTCCACGTGCGCACCGGCTGCCACGGCGCCACAGACATGAGCCCGGTCTGCATGGCGGCGCTGCTGCATTTTGATTTGAGCGTCCACAATTTCGGCTTGCAGGAATTCATGCTGCACTCGGACGATACCGATCGCGTCTTCCCGCACGCCTACACGTTTTCGGATGGGATGGCGCATCCCGGAGATAAGCCGGGTCTGGGTGTGGATCTCGACGAAGCTCTCGCGGCGAAATTCCCCTATCGCCGCGCATATCTCCCGGTCAACCGCAGGCTCGACGGCACAATGGAAAGCTGGTAGGTGTCCTACTCTGCCAGAAAAATCGGCTTCAAGTGCCGCTCGTAAAGATTCGTGGTCACGTTTCGCGAGATCGAATCCTCGCACCGATCGAGCATATCCAGGTACCGCTTGCCCATCTTCGCGGCCACTTTGTAACCGACGTGAATCAATTGCCGGAAGCTGGGGTTGTATTCCCAGCAACCCTGATCGTGCCGCAGCGCCTTCGTGTACCGATTCGAGTTCCAGATGTTCACGGTCTCCGGCGCCGGCAGTTCCCTCGGGTCGATATCGATGACGGCGGCGTACGGAGCGCACAGTTCCTCGCGGTGCGCGTACGCGTCCGCGTAAATCTCTCTTGCCAGCGCCAGCCCCTCGCCTCCCGCCTCGGCGAGACCGATCACCTCTTCGAGCCACGTTGTTCCCGCGGTCTTTACGTGCACGCCCGCGCCGGTATCGCGAATCGTCCGCCGAATCGAAGCGTAGATTGAGAATTTATCGCTCCCTGAGTGCACGCTCAACTTCAAGTTCGCCGGCAAGCCGTAGGCTCGCACCGCGTGGGCGATCACGGCCACGTCGCTGCGAAACTCCGTCTCGAACTGGGCGACATCGCCGAAATAGTCCACGCCCTTGTTGAATCGCCCCGTGAATTTTGGCGCGATCGTCTGTATGGGGATGCCTTCATCGCTGATCGCCGCGAGAATCAGCAGCAGCTCTCCGGGCGTCTGCGGGCTGTCGGTTTCATCCATGGAAACTTCGGGAATAAATCGCCCCTTGCCCTTCACGTACTCGATATGCCGGTAAATGCGCCCGGCCTGCTGCACCGCAAAAAGGAATTTGGACGCCACTCGCTCCGCCGTCGCGCGATCCACTTGCAGTGGGGCATCGATTCCCGCCACGGTGGTTTTTTGCAGCAGTTCGGGATGGCGGTTCAGCAGGGCATTCACCGCTTCGCTCGAGGCGGGCTTGCCGATCGCGGACGCAACATCGATGGTATAAAAATCGCTCGAGGCCACAAAGCGGTCCACCGTTTCCAGCGTGATGTGGTCCGCGTCGACGTGAAATGGCCCTTGCCATTTCAGTTCGCGCACCGCTGCCTCGGCCTCCACCAGGACGCTGCCGGGTTCCGAGCCGACGATCAAGTGCTCGCGGTTCGACTTATTCCAGACCGGGGTCACGCCCAATCCCTCTTGCGCCGCCAGCATGCAGGACTGGAGCTGCGCTTTGCCCTGGTGCGCAAACCGATCGCCCAGTCCAAAGGAATACTTGCCCAGTTGTAAACTGTTTCCGGAAGTCCGCACGTCGGTCGCCCCGGTTGTCATGGTATGTTCCCCAGTGCATCCTCCGGCGGCGCGGCCGGTGGCGGACGCGTTCTCTATAGTTTAAAATAATTCACTTAAAGCCGGCCAATGTTCTGTTTGACAAACATATCATTTCGTGTTTTCTGTAGCGTGTCAACTCGCTATTCTTCCGCTTCGCTCCGAATGCGCAGTGAAGCCCTAAGTTTGAATGGAGGCAAGGGTGCCGCAATCCGCGCGCGATGCAGCTAGTCCCACAGCCGCTGGAACTGCAAGTCAGCCCTCCGCCGTGCTGGAAAAACTGAAAGCCGGCTACGATTTCAGGGGACAAACGGTCGTGATCACCGGCGGGACCGGCGTCCTCGGCCGCGAAATTACCTACGCTCTCGCGGAATGCGGGGCAAATGTGGCAATCGTGCATTCCAATCCCAGTTCGGGAAAGGAACTGCGCGAGCGTCTCCTCCCGCACGCGTCCCGAACTGAGTTTATCGTTTGCGATGTGCTCGACGCAGGTGCCTTGAACCTCGCCGCCGCGGCGGTTCGCACGCGTTTCGGCAAAGTCGACATACTGATCAACGGCGCCGGCGGCAACAAGCCGCAGGCCACCACGAACCCCCAGCAAAAGTTTTTCGATTTGCCGCCCGAGGCATTGCGCTGGGTTCTCGAACTCAATCTTCTCGGCACGATTCTCCCCAGCCAGGTTTTCGGTAAGGGGATGGCGGAGCAGGGAAGCGGCGTGATACTGAATGTCTCCTCGATGAGCGCGTTTCGCCCGCTTACTCGCATCCTGACCTATTCCGCGGCGAAAGCTGCAGTCAATAATTTCACGCAGTGGCTCGCCGTGCATCTCGCGCAGGAGTATTCGCCGCGGATACGCGTCAATGCCGTCGCTCCCGGTTTTTTCCTCACCGAACAAAATCGCTTTCTCCTCACCGACCGCGAATCGGGAGAGCTCACCCCGCGCGGCCAGGCCATCCTCGCGCATACGCCGATGGCCCGCTTCGGCGAGCCGGAAGATTTGCTCGGCGCTGTGCTATGGTTAATCTCTCCGGCGGCCGCGTTTGTGACCGGCGTGGTCGTTCCCGTGGACGGCGGCTTCAGCGCATTCAGCGGCGTCTAGCTGGGTTGCACCGGCTCCCTAACTTTTGCGAGTCTCAGGAGAAACGTTCGTGACCGCAAGTGCAACATCCGCAGTGAATTTGTCCGAATTAACTCCCCAGCACGATTATTTTGTCGGGATCGATTCGGACGGCTGCGCTTTTGACAGCATGGAGATCAAGCACAAGGAGTGCTTCTGTCCGCAGACGATCAAACACTGGAATCTTCAGGCGGTTTCCAAATACGCGCGCGAGACCTACGAATTCGTGAATCTCTACTCGAAGTGGCGCGGCACGAATCGCTGGCCCGCGCTGATCACCGTCTTCGATTTGCTCCGCGTGCGTCCGGAAGTGATCGCGCGCGGTTGCGCGGTACCCCAAGCTGCAAAAGTGCGCGAGTTCATCGCCTCGGGGAAGCCCCTCAGCAACGACGGCCTCAAGACCTACATGGCGGAGCATCCCGATCCCGAACTGACGAAGGCGATGGAATGGAGCCTGGCCATCAATAGATCCGTCGCGGACATCGTGCACGATCTGCCGCCGTTCCCCTTCGTGCGCGAGTCGCTCGAACTGTTACAAAGTAAAGCGGACGTCGTCGTTGTTTCACAAACGCCCGGCGAAGCCTTGATGCGGGAATGGACCGAACACAACATCGATCAGTACGCGCGCGCCATAGCCGGCCAAGAGCTTGGAACGAAGAAGCAACATCTCAAGATGGCGGCCGGCGGAAAATACAAGCCCGGTCACCTCCTGATGATTGGCGACGCCCCGGGCGACTATGAAGCCGGGGAAGCCAATAACTCCTTGTTTTTCCCCATCAATCCGGGACACGAGGAAGCATCCTGGGAGCGTTTTTATAAAGAGGGCGTTCACAAATTTACGGCCGGCGAATTCGCGGGCGCGTACGAAGCATCCTTGATCGCGGATTTTGAGAAGCTTCTGCCCGCGACTCCTCCGTGGAAGGTCTAAGCAGACGGCGATGTCCCGGTAAACGCCATGGTCATCGGAAACGGATCCGCCGATAAATTTCTGACGCGCGACGAAACGCGCGCCGTAATCGCGGAGGCGCTCGGTACCGCCGGTCTCGACGGCAAGCGCGTCCTCATCATCATTCCCGACGGCACGCGCACCATGCCGATGCCGCAGATGTTCGATCATTTTGCGGAGTTGCTCCGGCCGCGCGTGAAGGCCCTCGACTATCTAGTCGCGCTGGGCACTCATGCCCCGATGGACGACGCGCACCTCGGCAAACTCGTCGGCCGTCCCGTCGTGAACGGAAGGGCCGGCGAAACGCACATCTTCAATCATCGCTGGGACCTCCCGGAAACGTTCACTCTGCTCGGCACGATCCCCGCGAGCGAAATCTCGAAGATCACCGGGGGCCTGCTCTCGGCGGATGTCCCCGTCACGCTGAACAAGCTGATCCTCGATTACGATCACATCGTGATTTGCGGGCCCGTGTTCCCGCACGAGGTCGTCGGCTTCTCCGGCGGCAACAAATATTTCTTCCCCGGAATCGCCGGGGCCGAGATTATCAACTTCACGCATTGGCTCGGCGCTGTGATCACGAATTATGAAGTCATCGGCTCGGGCTACACCCCGGTGCGCGCGGTGATCGATCGAGGGGCTGCGCTGGTGCCGAAGCCGAGATCCTGTTTTGCGCTGGTCGTCACGCATGCCGGACTCTGCGGCCTGTATTACGGATCGCCGGAGGAGGCCTGGCAGGCGGCCTCGGAGCTTTCCGCGCAGAAGCACATCCGCTACATTGACGAGCCGTACCAGCGCGTGCTCTCCGTGATGCCCGAAATCTATGACGACCTTTGGACCGCCGCGAAGGGAATGTACAAGATGGAGCCCGCGGTCGCGGACGGCGGCGAGATTGTCATCTACGCGCCGCACATCACGGAAGTTAGTTACACGCACGGGAAAATCATCGACGAAGTGGGCTATCATTGCCGGGACTATTTCCTGAAGCAGTGGGACCGCTTTAAGAATTATCCGGGCGGAGTGCTGGCGCATTCGACGCATGTGAAGGGATTGGGCGCGTACGATGCGGCGACCGGCATCGAGACGCCGAGAATCAAAGTGACCCTGGCGACGCGCATTCCCGAAGAGCGTTGCCGCCGCATCAACCTCGGCTACATGGATCCGGCGTTGGTCAAGATGGAAGAATGGCAGGGCCGCGAGCGCGCAGGCATCGTCGTGATTCCCCGCGCCGGCGAAATTTTGTACCGGCTGAAGCAGCCCGTAGCGGCCGCGTCCCGGTAGGAGGAAAGTAAAAAAATGAAATATCACCTGGGGGTTGTGGGCGTGGGCGTCATGGGCGGGAACCTCGCCTTGAATATGGAGCGCAACGGGTTCCCGGTCGCGGTGTACCGGCGCGACTACTCCAAATTGAAATCATTTTTGGAAGGCCCGGCGAAGGGGAAAAACGTTCTCGGCGTGAAATCGCCCACGGAATTGATGCAAGTGCTCGAAAAACCGCGCCGCCTGCTCATGATGGTTCCCGCCGGGCCGCCGGTGGACCAGGTGATCGATGAGCTGAAGCCCTATCTTGAAAAGGGCGACATCTTGATGGACGGCGGCAACTCGCTTTTCTCCGATACGGATCGCCGCAACGGCCATCTGGCATCGGAAGGATTTCTCTACGTCGGCACCGGTGTGTCCGGCGGCGAAGAGGGCGCGCTGTGGGGACCCTCGATCATGCCGGGCGGCCAGCGCGAGGCGTGGGAAGCCGTCGCACCGATCCTGCGCGCGATTTCCGCGAAGGCGGAAGACGGCGCGCCGTGCGTCGACTATATGGGGCCGCGCGGCGCCGGCCACTACGTCAAGATGGTGCACAACGGAATTGAGTACGGCGATATGCAGTTGATCGCCGAGTGCTACGACATTCTGAGCCGCGGCCTGGGCCTCCCGGCCGCCGAGCTGCACAAGATTTTCACCGAGTGGAACAAGGGCGAACTCAAATCGTACCTGATCGAAATCACCTCCGAAATCTTCGCAAAAATTGACGACCTCACCGGCAAGCCGCTCGTGGACTTCGTACTCGATTCCGCAGCGCAAAAGGGCACCGGCAAGTGGACCAGCCAGAATGCCTTCGACGTCGGCGCGCCGATCCCGACGATCAATTCCGCCGTCGAAAGCCGCATCCTGTCGTCGCTGAAGACGGAACGCGTGGCCGCCAGCAAAGTTCTGCACGGTCCCACGCCCTCGTACAAAGGCGATCGCGACAAACTGATCAAGGCGGTCGGGCACGCCCTCTACGCCAGCAAGATCACTTCCTACGCGCAAGGCCTCGCGCTCATGCGCATCGCCTCCGATGATTACAAGTACGAACTGCAGCCCGGCAATATCGCCAAGATTTGGCGCGCCGGCTGCATCATTCGCGCCACGCTGCTCGGCGACATCACGAATGCGTTCCAGCGCAATCCCGGCCTGACGAATCTCCTTCTCGATTCCGCGTTCCGCGACGCCGTCGAGAGCCGCCAGGAATCGTGGCGCTTCGCCGTGCAGACCGCCGTCGGCATGGGCATCCCCGTGCTCGCGATGGGCGCCTCCCTCGCGTATTTCGATGCGTATCGCAGCGAGCGCTTGCCCGCGAACCTCACGCAAGCCCAGCGCGACTATTTCGGCGCGCACACTTACAAGCGGACGGACCGCGAAGGTGTGTTCCACTCCGAGTGGGCGTTGCACAAACACGAGGCCGGTTCGACAAAGTAGCCAACATCTTATTCAGCGAGTAATACTTTTCGAGAAGTCGGCGCAGGCGCGTGCCGCCGGAGGAGAGAAGCGACGGAATCTCGAACCCGGCAATCAGCAACAGCGCCCACCCAAGGCCATCACCATGCCGCCCCAGTACGTCTGGGTCCAGTAGCCGTAGATTCCATATTCAACGACCATGAGGAACGCGCCCAGAAGCGCCCATTCAGGGCCGATCCAGGCCTCCAGCATCCAAAATGTCGCGGCACATGCGAGCGCTGAGCTGAGCCAGACCCCAACTGCGGGGTAACCGGTCAGTTTCTCGCCGATGGCAAGAAAGACGCCCTGCGCCGGGAAGTACTTCGACGCGTACACCGGCTTCGTAATGACGTGAAACGTCTCGAAGAACTCTGGGAGAGGAACAGCGGGATTTACGAGCCGCCCGTGAGCCAGAGTGTCGGCCAAAAGAAGATAGCTGAATTCGTCGTGGAGACGAGGCACCGGTTCATGCAGGAGTGCCATTACTGCGATGCACCCGGCAAGAACAACTGCTGGGACTGCTACGCGTGCTGCCCAGATGTTTCGTGATCTCAATCCGGAGCCCTCTAGAAAACTGAATTTGTCGGACACCGGGTTCTGTTTACCCATGCAATGGGGACGAAGGTCCGGA
>Ga0209415_10005332_pt1 | contig 23150 bp, 14 predicted proteins | sample PeaSoiSIISIP2007_FD_187696 | JGI IMG/M metagenome (GOLD analysis project Ga0209415, IMG submission 187696) | Peat soil microbial communities from Weissenstadt, Germany - SII-SIP-2007 (SPAdes) (version 2) | ecosystem: Environmental > Terrestrial > Soil > Wetlands > Peat | place: Germany... | reverse complement strand
ACCCCCGTCCGTCGCATCCCCGTCCGCCCCCCCCCCATCCGCTGCCCCCCCGTCCGCCGCACCGAGGTCTGCCCCCACACCATCCGCCGCACCGCCGTCCGCCGTACCGCTGCCGGTGCTCTTCCCCGTGCTGGCCGCCGGCCTCGATGCGGCGGCGAACGCCGTGGCGTTCCTGGGCGAGGCCGTGCTGGCCATACTGCGCCTGCCGGCGCACGCGCGGATGCTGCGGCTCGGCGATCTGCTGCACCAGGCCGATCAGGCCGGGGTGCGCGCGCTGCCGCTGGTGATGCTGCTCGGCTTCCTGATGGGGACGATCCTGGCCTTCCAATCGGTGGTCCCGATGCGCCCCTACGGTGCCGACCTGTTCGTCGCCAACCTGGTCACCATCAGCCTGCTGCGTGAGCTGGGCGCGCTGCTGTCCGCGGTGATCCTGGCCGGACGCACCGGCTCGGCCTTCGCCGCCGAGCTCGGCACCATGAAGGTGAACCAGGAGCTGGACGCGTTGGTCACCATGGGGCTCGACCCGATGACCTTGCTGGTGCTGCCGCGGCTGATCGCGGTGATGCTGGTGCTGCCGGCGCTGGCGCTGGTGCTCGACATCGCGGGGCTGTTCGGGATGGCCACGGTGCTGCGCGGCTTCGGCTTCCCCATGACGACCATCCTGCATCAGGTGCAGCTTGCCGCGACCGTCAGCGACCTGTTCGGCGGGCTGTTCAAGGCGGTGTGCTTCGCCGCCGCGATCGCCGCGATCGGCTGCCGGGCCGGGCTGTCCACCGGCAATGGCCCGCGCGCGGTGGGCCTGTCGGCGACCGCCGCCGTGGTCGGCGGCATCATCTCGACCATCGCGCTGGACGGGCTGCTGGCGGTGATCTTCTATCGGCTCGACCTGTGAGCCGCAGGGGGGCCACCCGTCCCGGTCGAGGGTCGTCGATCGATTGGGCCGCCCAGGGCGGGCTTCACGCCATCGGTCGTGCGGGGCCTCGGGTGGTCCGCAAGCAAGCAAGATCCACCGCGGAGCGCGCGGAGCACGCGGAGAAGACAGCATTCGGCGCTTCGCGCGCAGCGCATTCGATGCCTTGCTCCGCGTGCTCCGCGCGCTCCGCGGTGGATCTTGCTTGCCGAAGATCGAGCCCCCCGGCCGCATCATGCGAACGCTCCGACCGCGCGACCCCCCGCATGCGCGCAACCCTTTGCGAAGCCCGCCTCCCATGACCCCGCAACCGATCGTCCGGGTCGACAAGGTGGCGCAGCGCTTCGGCGAGCGGGTGATCTTCCGCGACGTGTCGCTCGCGGTCGCGACCGGGGAGATCTTCGTCATCCTGGGCGCCTCGGGCTGTGGCAAGTCGACGCTGCTGAACCAGATGATCGGCCTGCTGGCACCCACCGCCGGGACGATCGAGATCGCCGGCCACCGCATCACCGGCCCGACCGGCCTGATCGGACTGCACGCGGCGCAGCGCATTTTTGGCGTCATGTTCCAGTCGGGCGCGCTGTTCGGCTCGATGACCCTGCTGGAAAACGTCATGCTGCCGCTGGAGATGTTCACCGATCTGCCGGCCGAGGGGCGCGCCGCGGTGGCCCGGGTGAAGCTTGGCCTGGTCGGCCTCGGGCAGGCCGCCGAGCTAATGCCGGCCGAGATCTCCGGCGGCATGGCGAAGCGGGCCGGCATCGCGCGGGCCATGGCGCTCGATCCGCCGCTGCTGTTCCTCGATGAGCCGTCGGCCGGCCTGGACCCGATCACCTCGGCCGGGCTCGATCGGCTGATCCTCGACCTGCGCAAGGATCTCGGCGCGACGTTCGTGGTGGTGACGCACGAGCTTGCCTCGATCCTGGCGATCGCCGATCGCTGCATCATGCTGGATGAAGCCGCCTATCCCGACGCCGGCGGCGTGATCGCCGAGGGCGATCCGCGGCTGCTGCGCGCCGACAGCACGCAGCCCACGGTGCGTGCGTTCTTCCACCGCGAGGTGGTAGAGGCCCCCGCATGACCGAGGGACGTGGTGCCTTCCTGCGCGTCGGGCTGCTGGTGCTGGGCGGGATCGGTCTGGTGATCGGCCTGGTCTGGTTCTTCGGCGGCGCCACGCTCAGCGGTGGCACGCTGTTCGAGACCTATTTTCGCGAGTCGGTGCAGGGAATGGACGTGAGTGCCCCGGTGAAATACCGCGGCGTCACCGTGGGCAGAGTGACCGAGCTGGGCCTGGTGGTGGCCGAGTACGGCAGCCACACCACGCCGGAAGAGATCGACCGGCAGACCTACCGCTTGGTCTTCGTGCGTTTCGTGGTGGACCCCAAGCGCATCGGGCTGGTGGCGGAGCAGGTGTCGGACACAGCGGCCGCGGTGCGGCTTGGCCTGCGCGCGCGGCTGGCGGCGCAAGGGATCACCGGCCTGACCTATCTGGAGCTGGATTTCGCCGACCCGAAGGAATACCCAGCCCTGGCCGTGCCGTGGACGCCAAGAGACACATATATCCCGTCGATGCCCAGTACCCTCCAGCAGGTGCAGGACGCGGCGCAGCAGTTCCTGGCCAAGCTCAACCGTCTGGATATCGACGCGCTGGCCGCGTCACTCACCGGGCTGGTCGCGGATCTGCGCACCGATCTCGACAGCGGCGATGTGCACCTGACGCTGGCGCGGACCGCCGACCTGCTGCGCACGCTGAACGACAGCGTGCAAGCGGCCGACCTGCCTGGCCTGACCGCCGATCTTCGCCGGACCTCGGACGCGCTGCGTGCGGTGGCGCAGGACCGCGACCTGCACCGTGTGCTCGCCAACGCGGCGGTCGCGAGCGATCATCTGGCCGCCGCGAGCGCGCGGCTGGAACCGCTGATCGCGGCGTTGCAGGCGACGGCCGGGCGGGTCGACAACGGCACCGCGGACCTGCAGCTTGGCTTGCTGCCGATCCTGCGCGACGCGCAGGCGGCGGCGGCCAATCTGCGGGACACCACCGAGGAGCTGCGGCGCTATCCGCCCCAGTTCCTGCTCGCCGAGCCGCCGCCGAAGGCACGGGAGCCGGCGAAATGAGGCGGCGCCGGCTACTGGGCGGCATGGCCGCGACGGCGCTCACGACGGCGCTGGGCGGCGCCGGATGCAGCGTGCTGCCCGGCCAGCCCTATCTGCAGCGCCGCGACTGGCCGCTGGTGGTGCGGCGCCCAGGGGAATTCGCAGCGGACTTGCCAGGGAATTTGCCGGCGGCACCGCCGCGCCGGCCCGACGGGCGCGTGCTGCTGGTGCGCACAGTCCAGGCCGGTCCGGGGCTGGAGGCGCGCGGCCTGCAGACCGTGCAACAGGATGGCAGCCTGCAGACCGCGTTCTATGAACAGTGGGCGGTGCCGCCGGCCGAGGCCATCGACGACGATTTGCGGCGCTGGCTCGCCGACAGCGGAGGGTTCGCCGCGGTGGTCGCGCCCGGCAGCCGGATGACCGCCGACCTGGTGCTGGAGGGGGAGCTGGTGGCGCTGCACGCCGATCTCGGCATCGGCATGGCGCGCGCGGCCCTGGCGCTGGTGCTGATCGACCAGCGGCCGAGCCCGGCACGGATCAGGCTGGAACGGACCGAGGCCGCCTCGGTCAGGCTCGACGGGACCGATCCGCCTGCCCTGGTGCGGGCGCAGCTTGCGGCGGTGGCGGCGGTGCTGCGCCAGACCGAGGCCGATCTGGCCAACGCGCTGCATCCGTGACACAGACCGACTGGCATGTGCGCCCGCACCGCCTATCTTTGGGACAGCCCCCGCGTTCGCGCCATCCGAGGCCGGAGACACAATATGCGCCGACCCGCCGCGTCCGCGGCCCCCAGATTGCCCATCGTTCCGCAAACCATCCGGCAAATCGTCCTGCGAGCCATCCTGCTTGGGGCCGTCGTGGCGGTGGCCGGCATCCCGTCGCACCCCGCGCGCGCCGCCGATCGCTCGGCGCAACTGGCGGTGCCGCCGACCCCGCTCGCCGCGCATCGCGCACTCTATACACTCACGCTGGACAACACCCCCGACGGGCACGGCAGTGACGTGGTCGGCGCCGGCGGCCGCATGGGCTACGAGGTGATCGACGCCTGCGACGGCTGGGCGACGCACCAGCAGCTCGACATGACGGTGGTCAACAACGATGGCCAGAACGTCCACATGGTCTCCGACTACACCACGTGGGAGGCCAAGGACGGGCTGAGCTTCCGCTTCCACACGCGCCAGACCACGGATGACGCGGTGACCAGCCAGATCGACGGCGACGCCAGGCTGGATGCGACGGGCGGAGCCGGGACGGCGCACTACACCAGCCCGAAGGAGGCGACGAAGCCGCTGCCGCCCGGCACGTTGTTCCCGATGGCGCACACCTCGGCGCTGCTGGCGGCGGCGCGCGGGAGCAAGAAGTTCATCGCCCTGCCGCTGTTCGACGGCACCTCGGAGGAGGGCGCCGAGGACACCTCGATCGTCGTGCTCGACACCAAGCCGCCGGAGGCGACGGCGTATCCGATGCTGTCCGCGCTGCCCAGCACGCGGGTGCATCTGGCGTTCTTCGAGCGCACCCCGGGCAGCATCACGCCCGACTACCAGGTGTCGATGCGCTACTGGGAGAACGGCGTCGCCGACGGTTTGCGCATGGATTTCGGCGATTTCGTGATGGATGCGAAACTGAACGATCTGAAGGTGCAGCCGCATCGTTGCTGAGGCGACGCGCAACGATGCACGCATCGACCGCTCGGTTTTGCAGGTTGGTGCGCCCACTGGGCAGAGCGGCGCATCTGGTTCGTATTGCGGCTCGCGGCCCGCTTGATTGTGTTGCCGCGCGCCGCCCAGGTCCTGGGCCGGCGGCACCGCCGGGGACGCCATGCGGCGCGTGATCTTCTCGGCCGACGATTTCGGCCTGACCGAATCCGTCAACGAAGCGGTGGAGCAGGCGCATCGCGCGGGCGCGCTGACCAGCGCCAGCCTGATGGTCGCCGGACCGGCCGCCGCCGACGCGGTGCGCCGGGCGCGCGCGCTGCCGGACCTGCGGGTCGGGCTGCACCTCGTGGTGATCGAGGGTCCCGCCGTGCTGCCGCCGGCCGAGATCCCCGACCTGGTCGACGCCAAGGGGCAGTTTCCGTCGGACCAGCTTCGCCTGGGGATCGACTATTTCTTCCGCCCGCGCGTGCGTCGCCAGCTCGCCGCCGAGATCCGCGCCCAGTTCGCCGCCTTCGCCGCCACCGGCCTGACGCTGGACCACGCCAACGCGCACAAGCACATGCACCTGCACCCGACGGTCGGGCGGCTGTTGATCGACATCGGGCGCGAATTCGGTCTGCGCGCCATCCGCATCCCGGCCGAGCCGCCCGCGGTGCTGGCGGCCTGCGGCACACGGGTCGGGCTGGGCGCCCGCGCGCTGTATCACTGGACCGGCGTGCTGCGCCGGCAGGCGCGCGCGGCGGGGCTGGCGACCAACGACCACTGCTTCGGCCTGGCCTGGAGCGGGCACATGACAACGGAGCGCGTGCGCCGGTTGCTGGCCGCGCTGCCCGACGGGGTCAGCGAGATCTATTTCCACCCCGCCATCGGGCACGGCGAGACGGGGCGCGACGGGATGGGGCATGGCGAGATGGGGCGTGACGCGACCCTGCACCGGCTGATGCCGGACTACGAGCACGCGGCCGAACTGGCGGCGCTGCTGGCGTGCCGGGCCTGACGCCGCCGGCATGGCCATGTCGCATCATTTGATCCATCTCCGTCAGAGCCGTCCGGTCGGCGTCTACAGCGACGCAGCCGCCCCGGATTGGCGCGGCGACGCGGGCTGCAAGAGGCGGAATGCGCTGCGCTTTCGGCAGGCGACTCGGCGGGGCGAGAACCACGCCCTGCGTGCCGCTTAGCCTCACGGGAAGACCTAGACACCTCCGCCGCGGCAGGCGGCCGAGTCGGCATAGGAGGCCCCTTCCGGTCGGCCGCATTGCTGGCAAGATCGGATTGAAGGAAAACAACCATGAACCCAGCACGGCCGACCCGCGGCGCTGCTGAAGACCGATACCGTGCCAGACGCCTCTCCGCCCTCCGTCGAGCCGAGGAGATTGCTTCGGAAGCACTCGCCCCTACCCCTGTGCGCCTGGACGTTATCAGTCCCGCCGCTCTACAGGCGTTCCATGACCGGTGGGAAGGCCACCCGGCCAGAAGAAACGCGTGGCCGTGGGCCAAGATGGTGGAGGACGCCAAAAGAAATGAGCCGGATCGGTTTGAGGTTTCGGTCTGGAGCGGTGACATGCTTTGCGGCCTGGGCATCGGCTGGACCCGCCAGAAGTTCTGCCGCGCGGACTTCATCGAAGGATCACCCGACCCAAGCCGCCCCCTCAAGGGGAGTGTGGCGGTAGTCGTGTCCGGTGCGGCCGTGGCCTACGCCGCAGCAATGGGCACGGAGGAAGTCCGTCTCAATGATCCGATGCCGGCACTCGTCCCACGCTACGAGGATCTAGGTTTCACGCTTGCTAGTCCGAAGGGACAGACCCCATATTGCTGGTGGAAGATCACATGACAACCCGAGCACTCAGAAACCACGCTGTGACCCGCTCGGCTCCCAAGTCGGAGCCGAGGAAGACAGTCAAGCGAACGGCCAAATTGCCAAGCCTGGAGGCTGCCGAGCGGCGGTCAGCCGCGCTCTCTGCCGCGGATATGCCGTGGCTACGGAAGGACGTGGACCTAACGCCGCCAGATGGTGGCCCGGAAGTCTGCGGCCCTCCGGTCTATCGTGCGCCTAAAAGGCGTCGTTAGGGGCGCAACCCGGTAATCGCGCGCACCCGGTTCGGCGTTTCGATCGCGGAAGGTTCCCCATATGTTGCCACCGAAAGGCGGGCAGCATAGATCTCGCTTCCGCCCTACAGAATCGCCCGCTCGATCAGCTTCCGTCCCTCGACCAGGCGCTCGCAGCCCAGCGGCGACAGGTCCAGGCTGGTGTAGCCGCCCTCGGCGATCAGCTCCGCCACGCCACGCCCGGTGGCCGGGGAGTGCTGGATGCCGTGGCCGCTGAAGCCGGTGGCGTGGATCAGGTTCGGCGCGGCCGGGTGCGGCCCGACGAAGCCGTTGTGGTCGAACAGGTTCAGCTCGTAGTAGCCGGCCCAGGAGCGGGCGAGCTTCAGCTCTTCCAGCGCCGGAATGCGCGCGGCCAGCACCGGCCACATCAGCTCATGAAACATCGATTCGTCGACCTCGAGCGGCGGCTCGTCGGGGTCCGGCTCGTCGGGCCCGGGGGAGCGGCAGCACAGGTAGAAGGCGCCTTCCGGGCGCATGCAGATGCCGCCGGGCTCGATCACCATCGGGCAGCCGGGCAAGGGGGTGCGGCAGGCGATCACGAACACCATGCGCTTGCGCGGGCGCACCGGCAGGTCGATGCCGGCCCACCCGGCGACGCGCGCCGACCAGGGGCCGGCGGCATTCACCGCCACGTCGCACGCCAGCTCGGCCCCGTCCGCCAGGCGCACGCCGGTGATCCGCTCGCCGGAAGGGGCGCCGGCGCGGGCCAGGCCCACCGCCTCGCGCGCCACATACGTTACGCCAAGCGCGCGGGCCTTGCGGCGGAACGCGGCCAGCAGGGCCGGGCCGTCGAACCAGCCCTCGCGCGACAGACCGAAGCAGGCGGCGGCGACGCCCTCGGGCGAGATCCAGGGGAAGCGGGCGACGATCTCCGCCGGCGTCAGCAGCGCCACGTCGGCGCCCTCGGCGCGCTGCACCGCGTGGTTCGCCCGCAGCGTCTCCAGGCCGGCGGCGGAGGCCATGAACAGATAGCCGCTGTGCCGCAGGCCGAGCGCCGGACGGTCGCCGTCCACCGCCAGTCGCTCGGCCCCGGTGCTCAGGAACTCGAAGCCGAAGCGGGACATGGCGATGTTGAGCGGGGTGGAGAATTGCTGGCGGATCGAGCTGGCGGACAACGAGGAGGAGGCGATGCGATAGGTCGGGTCACGCTCGACCACGGTGATCTCGCCGTGGAAGGCGGGGTGGCTCGCCAGGTGATAGGCGATCGAGCTGCCGACCGCGCCGCCGCCGATGATGACGATCTTCCGCATGGCTTTTCCTAGCCCGGATGTCTCACACTGTCGCGGGATGATGGCGAAGGGCATTGTCGTCCCAAAGGCTTTTCGCGCCGCCGCCAATACAGGTTGTATTCGCAAGGCGCGAAAAGCCTTTGGGGCGGCAAGGGCCGAGCCAGCACCCGCGAGAGTGCGAGACATCCGGGCTCGGCCGCAACGCGACCGCTGGCCAGCACGCACCGCCGCAGCCCCAGCGAAATCAGACGAGCCGAAGCAAGGCCAGGGGGGCGCTGCCCCTTGGATCCCCGCCAAGGGCTCCGCCGGCGCCTGCCCTCGGGCACTTGACCCGAGGGGTGGGGGTCCACGGGGCAGCGCCCCCTGGCGGGTTTCAGGCCTGCCCCGGCGGAGGCCAAGGGCGGACCCGTGACCTTGCTTTCGTTCGCCCGATTGCCCGGCGGAAACGCGCTTGCAATGACCGCCCCGGTAGACCCCCCACGGACGCAATCGACACCGAATGCGGAGCCGAACATGGCCGATGGCGGGCGCGAACCGAGCCGATGGTCGGGCGTGGGCGAAGCTGAGCGCCTCGCCTGGCCGCGGCTTGGGCTGCTGCCGCCCACGCTCGACGCGCCGCCCCGGTTGTCGATCGTCGCCCCGTGCTACAACGAGCAGGCCTGCCTGCCGGAGTTCCACCGCCGGGCGAGCGCGGCGGCACGCGCCGTCGTCGGCGAGGACTATGAGATCGTGCTGGTCAACGACGGCTCGCGCGACTTCACGCTCGCGGTGATGCGCGCGCTCGCGGCGAATGATCCGCATGTCGTCGCCATCAACCTCGCGCGCAATTTCGGCCATCAGAAGGCGTTGTCGGCCGGGCTGCACTTCGCCCGTGGCGAACGGGTGCTGGCGATCGACGCCGACCTGCAGGACCCGCCCGCCCTGCTGTCCGAGATGATGGCGCGGATGGACGCGGGCTATGACGTGGTCTACGGCCAGCGCCGCCGCCGCGCCGGGGAGGCGCGGTTCAAGACCGCCTCGGCGGCGCTGTTCTACTGGCTGCTGCGCCGGCTGACGGAGATCGACATCCCGGCCGACACCGGCGATTTCCGCCTGATGAACCGGCGGACGGTCGACATCTTCAAGGCGATGCCGGAGCAGTTCCGCTTCATCCGCGGCCTGGTCGCCTGGATCGGGCTGCGCCAGACGCCGGTGCTCTACGCGCGCGATCCCCGCTACGCCGGCAGCAGCGGCTATCCGCTGCGCAAGATGATCGCCTTCGCGATCGACGCGATCACCAGCTTTTCCGTGGTGCCGCTGCGCCTGGTGTCGTGGGCCGGGTTGGCCGCCAGCGGTGCCAGCCTGCTGATGTTCGCCTACACCATCACGCAATGGCTGCGCGGCGCCACGGTGGCCGGCTGGACCAGCCTGGCCGCGCTGATCCTGATCATTGGCGGATTGCAACTGCTGTTCCTCGGCGTGCTCGGCGAGTACGTCGGCCGCATCTACCTGGAGGGCAAGCGCCGGCCGCTGTTCGTGGTCAGCGACATCGATCGGTTCGGCCCAGCGGTCGACGATGAGCTCTAGCGGCGGCGATCGGCGCGGGCGGCCGCGCCGCACCGTTGATCGACCGCGTGACGGCGCTGCTCGCCACGCGCGCGGCGTGGTGGTCGGCTCTGGCGGCGGTCTGCGCGATCCTGTTGGTGCCGCTGCTCCTGGTCGACGTGCCGCCGCTGCTCGACTACCCGAACCATCTGGCGCGGATGTACGTGCTGGCGTTCGGCGCGCAGGACCCGATCCTGTCGCGCATGTACGAGCAGCACTGGGCGATCATTCCCAACGTCGCGATCGACCTGGTGATGCCGGCGATCCTGCGGGTCCTGCCGATCTACCTGGCCGGGCGCGTGATGCTCGCCGCCACCCTGCTGCTGCCGCTGGCCGGCGCGATCGTCTACCACCGCGTTGCCTTTGGCGTCCGCTCTTACTGGCCGCTGGCCGCCGCGCTGGCCGCCTACAACACGCTGTTCATCTTCGGCTTCATGATCTTCTTGCTCGCGCTCGGCATGGCGCTGCTGGCGGCCGCGGGATGGCTGCGCTGGCGCGCGGCGCACCCGATCTGGCTGACGGTGTTTGCCACGCTGGCGACCGTCGCGATCTTCTTCATGCACCTGTTCGGCCTGCTGTTCCTCGCGGTGCTGTTCGGCGCCGAGGAGCTGGCGACGTTCTGGCGGCTGCGGCGGACGGAAGGGGCGGGATGGTCCCACCTGCTCCGCCGCGCGGCGATGGGCGCGATCGCCTTCACCCCGCCGGTCGTGCTGTGCCTGCTGGCGCCGCTCAATCAGCTCGCAGGCGGCGTAACGATCTATCGCCCGCTGTGGCACAAGCTGTGCGGCCTGACCGAGCCGTTCCTGGCCTATGACGGGCGCATCGGCGCCTTGACCGGCGGCATCTTCCTGGCCGGAATCTATCTGGCCTTCCGTCACCGTCGGCTGCGCGTCGCCCCCGGGATCGCGCTGGCCCTCGCGGTGCTGTTCGTTGCCTACCTGGCCTGCCCGTTCGCCATGAAGCAGACCGGACTCATCGATGCGCGCTTCCCCATCATGCTCGGGCTGCTGGGGTTCGCCGGGCTGCGGCCGGTGGCGCTGTCGCCACGCGCCCGCATCGCCATCGCCGCCGTGCTGGGACTTGTCTTCATCGGACGAACGGCGAGCGTCGCCGACGTGTGGCTCGATCACAACCGCGATCTCGCCGAATTGCGTCAGGTGATCGCCGCGGTGCAGCCGGGCAGCCGTGTTCTGGTGGTGTCGGTCGATCCGGAGGATGCGCCGGACTACTGGGCCGGCGTGCCCCGAGGGCGGGGCATGCCGGGTTTCTTCCGCCTCGATTTCTATCTCCCGGCGCTGCTGACAATCGAGCGCAGGGCATTCTTTCCATACCTGTTCACGGTCGCCGCGAAGCAGCCGCTGACGGTGCGCCCGCCGTTCGACCGCATTTCGGTGCCGGAGGGACAGCCGCCGGACTGGCAGTCGCTGGTGGTTGGCTACAACGTCCATCCGGTGACGCCGGCGCCGTATCTCGCGGACTGGCAGCACAGCTATGACGACGTGCTGCTGCTGAACGCCGGCGGCGCCGGGAACCTCGAACAGTTCCTGCCGGATCGCCTCGCCTTGATCGCGGCGACCGACGTGGCCGCCGTGTTCCGCATCCGCCATCCCGCCCCAGCGGCCGCGGCTTCGGACCCCCCGTGAGCAGCACACCGACACGCATGCGATCGGCCGCGGCCGCATCCTGGCTGGCGGATTTTTCGCCCGGGTGGGTCGCGCGCCGGGCCGGCGATGGCGCATCCGTCGACCTGCACCGCATCGACGCGACCGTCGCGCGCATCACGCCGGGACGGTCCTGGGCACGGCGCGGCGCGCACCGCGCGGACTGGCTGGTTGCGGCGCTCGCCCTTCTGCCGATGGCGCTTGTCTACCTCATGCACTACCTGTGTGCACCGGCGGGATACAGCGCCACGGGCTTCCTGCAATACGATCAGGCCTCGTACATGGCGAACGCCCGCGCTGTGTTCGACCACGGGCTCTCGCTGACCTACGGCGTCCCGTTCAGTCCCTTTGACGACACGCCGCGCATCTATTTCCAGCCGATCGCCGTGCTTCTGGGTGGGATCTGGGCGGTCACCGGCTGGGCACCGGGCGTGATCTATGTCGGGCTGGGTGTGATCGCCGGCATCGCGATGTTTCGTGTCGCGCTCGCGCTGGCGACCTGCTTCGACGGCGGCCCGCGCGACGGTGCCGCCTGGCTGGCGCGCGTCGCGTTGCTCTGGGGTGGTGGGATCAGCGTGCTGCTGGGGGTGCCGCTGTACTGGCTGGGCGCGAAGCTGGGCTCCAACGCGTGGCAGGCCGCGTTTGCGCTCGATTTCGGCGATGGCTACTGGTTCCTCGATCTCGGTCGAAACGTCTACTACGCGATCGAGGCCGCGAACCACGTCCTGTTCCTGGGCTGCGTCGTGTTGCTGCTGCATCGGCGCTACGCGGCGGCGTTCGTCGTCATGGTGTTGCAGGCGACGAACCATCCGATCACTGGGGTGGAGCTGATCTGCGTGGTGGGCACCTTCGCCGTTCTGGAGCAGGCGCTGCATCGGCCGGATGCGCCGCCGCGGTGGTTCATGTGGGCAACCGTGGCGTTGCTCGTCGCCCATCTCGGGTACTGGTTGATCGGGCTTGACCTCCTGTCGACGGAGCAGCGCGCGATCGAGCGGCAGTGGACCCAGCCGGATCTGGTGAACGGTTGGGTGTTGTCCGCCCGCGACATCATCGTCGCCTACCTGCCCGTCATGACGCTCGCCGTGCTTCGCCTGTGGTGGCGACCCGCCCAACCCGGCGCGTGGCACTCGGGCGCTGGGAACTGGGACGCAGGGCACTGGGGCGCACGGCGCTGGCCCGACGCATTGCAGGAGCAATCGGTGCGCCTCGCCCTGGTGTGGTTCTGCGTGGCCTTCGCGCTCGCCAACCATGAAGTGTTCATGGCTGCGCGACAGCCGGTGCACTTCACGCGCGGCTATGTCTGGACCCCACTGGCGCTGCTTGCCCTGCCGCTGGTGGCCGACAAGCTCAGATGGGCCGGCGCGCTACGCCGCCGCGCGGTGGGCATCGCCGTCGCGACCCTGGTGCTCGCGCTGGCATTGCTAGACAACGCCACCTGGTTCACCCGTCACTATCGCGATCTCGCCGCGCATACGGAAACCAACGCCTTGCTGTTGCGCGATGATCAGCGCGCGGCACTCAAGCGGCTGGCGGCGCCCGACATGGCCCACCACCTCGTGCTGTCGGAGGACCCGCTGATGGGTTATTTCGCGACCGTCTACACCGGGCTGCGCGCATGGCGGTCGCACGACTTCAACACCCCATTCGTGGGGTTGCGGCAGGCCGAGCTCGACCGGTTCTTTGCCGACGGCGAGGAAGTGCCCGAGTGGCGGCGTCGACCGCTGGTGGTGCTGCTCGACGACGCACGCGCCGGCACGGCCGAGGCCAACCTGCGGTCGAGCGGTTTCATGCCGGTCGCGACGTATGGCCAGTACACGATGCTGCTGCGCCCCGCTTCCCCGACCCCGGTTCCTGACCGACGCTTCCTGGACATGCCGTGACAGGGCCCGCGGGCTGCGCTCCGCCGGACCTGGTCCAGGCCACGTGCGACCGCAAGCTGCTTCCCCAGGCAACCAGGCGGGCGATGCCGGGGCGGCGCGCACGCCGCCCCGCGACAGGGAGAAACCCGCCTGCAATCGGCGCGGGGTTACACGCCAGGGTGGCGCAATCGACGCGGCAATGATGGCACGATTGGATGCAAGCCGAGACGTGGGCTACGACACCGTCGCCGCCGCGCGTGGCGACCCGGTTCAATCCGACCATGGTGGCGCTGCTCGCTCGGGTGCTGCCCCAGCCGTGGTACGAACCGCGCGATACCCATCGGTTCGGCGATGAACGCCAGTGCAGCGGCAATCGCCGCGCGCCGAAGCGCCGCGCCGTTCATCGAACGCTGCATGGCGCTGCTCGCCACGCGGGTCGCGTGGTGGTCGGTTCTGGCCGGGACGTGCGCGGTTCTGCTGCTGCCGCTGTTCCTGGTCGATGTGCCGCCGCTGCTCGACTACCCGAACCATCTCGCGCGCATGTACGTGCTGGCGTTCGGCGCGCACGATCCGATCCTGTCGCGGATGTACGCGCAGCACTGGGCGATCATCCCCAACCTCGCGATCGATCTGGTGATGCCGGAGATGCTGAAGCTCCTGCCGATCTACGTGGCGGGGCGCGTGGTGCTCGGCGTCACCCTGCTGCTGCCGCTGGCGGGCGTGATCGCCTATCACCGGGCGGTGTTCCGCGTCCGCTCCTACTGGCCGCTGGCGGGCGGACTGATCGCCTACAACGCGCTGTTCATCCTTGGCTTCATGAACTTCCAGCTCAGCCTCGGCATGGCACTGCTGGTCGCGGCGAGCTGGCTGCGGTGGCGCACGCACCACCCGCTGGTGGTGGCGCTATGTGGCGCCGTGGCGACCACGGCGATCTTCTTCATACACCTATTCGGCCTCGCGTTCCTTGCGGTGCTGCTTGGCGCCGAGGAGCTGGCTTGGTTGTGGCGACATCGGTCCGATCGACCCGCGCTGCTGGCCCGGCTGCGGCGCCACGGCCTGATCGGCGTGGCTGCCTTCCTGCCGCCCGTCGTGCTGTACGCCATGACGCCGTTGAGCGAAGTCGGCGCCAAGATGATCTGGCTGCCGTGGTGGCACAAGCTGCTATGGCTGTTCGAGCCGTTCATGGCCTACGACGGAGCGCTCGACTGGCTTGCCGCCGCACTGTTCCTCGTCCTGGTGCATGCCTTCCGGCACTTCGCCCGGCTGCGCGCCGCGCCTGGACTCGGGCTTGCGCTCGCGGTGCTGTTCGTTACCTATCTGGTCTGTCCGTTCGTCTTGAAGCAGACTGGCTTCATCGATGCGCGCTTGCCATTGATGATGGGCGTGCTGGCCTTCGCCGGCATTCGGCCAGTGCGCCTCTCGCACCGGGTCCGCGCCGCTGTTGCCGCTGTGCTGGCCCTGACGTTCGTGGCGCGAACCGCCAGCCTGGCCACCGTCTGGTACGCGCACAACCGCGACGTCGCCGACATGCGCCAAGTGATCTCGTCCGTGCCCCCGGGCGCCCGGGTGCTGGTGGTATCAGTGGACCCGGAGGATGTCCCCGACTACTGGAGCGCGCTGCCGCGCGGACGCGCCATCCCGAGCTATTTCCGCATCGACTTCCATCTGCCCGCGCTGCTGCTGATCGAGCGAAAGGCGTTCTGGCCATGCCTGTTCACCATGCCGACCCAACAGCCGCTCGCCCTGCTTCCGCCATATGATCGGATCGGCTACCCCGAATGCCAGCCGCCGGACTGGCAATCGCTGGTGGCCGGCTACAGCGTTCATCCGGTCACGCCCTCGCCCTATCTGCGGGACTGGCCGCACAACTACGACTACGTGCTGCTGTTGAATGCCGGGGGGGCCGGCGATCTGAGGCGCTTCCTGCCGGACCGCCTAGCGTTGCTGGCCGCTGCCGACGTGGCCGCGCTGTACCGCGTCCGCCCCATCGGTTCCGCGCCATGAGCGCCGCCGTCGAGGTCCCTGCTGCGATGGCGCTGCCTGCGCGGTCGGCCCTGCGCTCGGGTGCGGTGGCGATACTGCTCGCCGTATGCGCGGTCGCCACCGCCATCCTGCTGGCCGCGCTGCTCTATCGCTCCTCGCTGCGATACGAGCTTGCCTACAACGAGGGCTGGAATGCCTTCTGGTCACGCCGCGCGGCACTGGGCCAGGCCATCTATCCGCCGCCCGGCGCGATGGTGTTCAACAACTACCCGCCGCTGTCGTTCCTGCTGGTCGGTGCCCTGAGCAGGCTCGGGATCGATGTCTGGATCGTCGGCCGTGCCATATCCTGGCTCAGCTACTTCGGCTGCGGCCTGCTCATCCGGTCGATCCTGCGCGGCTGGAGCTGTGACCGCGTGGCGGCGAGCCTCGGGGCGGTGTTGTTCTATGCCGTGATGGCCACGCGCTATGACAACTACGTCGGCACATTCGACCCGCAGATCACGGCGCACCTGGGCATGCTGTGCGGGCTGCGCCTGCTGATGCGCCCGGGTGGCGCGAGAGGCCGGGACGTGGCCCTGGCCGCGATCCTCATCGTCGCCAGCGGGTTCATCAAGCACAACCTGCTGGCCCTGCCGGTGACGATCACGATCTGGTTTGGCGTGTATCACCGGCGCCTGTTGCCGCCATGGGTCCTCGCCGGTGGCGCCGGTCTGCTGCTCGGCTTCGTGGTGTGCCGGTCGGTGTTCGGACCGGATTTCGTTGCCGGTCTTGCCACACCGCGCCGCTGGGCGTGGATTGTGGTATGGGCCAAGGCCCGGTTATGGCTGCCGCCGGTGCTTGCCCCGTTCCTTGTTGCGCTGCTGGGCGCGTTCGGGCGGCCAGGCGACCGGCGAGGCGTGTTCGTCGCACTCTACGCCACCGTATCGTTCGCGATTGGACTCGTCGGTCTTGCCGGAGAGGGCGTCGCCTGCAATGCCCTGTTCGATATCCTGATCGCCGGCAGCCTCGGCGTGGGCTATGCGATCGGTCGCGCGCGCGAGCCGGGGGCTGGCAGGGCATCGTTGGCGGGATATGCCGCGCTGGCCGCGGTCGTCGCGTGCATCTGTCCGACCGCGCTGGACGCCATCGCATTGGCGACGCGCGCGCACGAGTGGGCGGTGGTCCAGAACGGCCGGGCCGCAACGGAGCAGCGGATCGTCGCCGAGATCGCCGCGCGCCCTGGCCCGGCGGTGTGCGAGGATTTGCTGCTCTGCTATTGGGCCGGGAAGCCGTTCGAGCTGGACAGCTTCAATTTCGGGCAGGCGGTGCGCACCGGCCATCTCGATGAAGCCCCGTTTCTCGCGCTGGTTGCCGCAAACCGCTTTGCCACGATCGAACTGGGTCAGATCGAACACCGCCTGTCGGACCGGGCGTTGGCCATGATCGATCGCGCCTACCAACCGGTGCCGTCGCTGCCCGGCGTGTTCGTGCCGCGCGACGCACCATCGAATCAGCTTGGCGCCAACCCGCCCCCGCACCTTCCCGCCTTGGCGCGATGACGTGAGCAAGCACGTTTACGGTGCGGCACGGCCCCCTCGTAGCGCTGCTCGACAACACTCACGAGCGCGCCGCCGATACGCGACTTGGGCCGGCCGGTTTCTCGCCGGTCGCGAGGTATGGTCATTACGCGATCCTCGGGCGCCAGGCGTCATGACCGCCGTGATCGCCCACGAGCTGCACTCTGCCGGGTCGCTGGTCAGTCCGCCGCGACCGGGGTCGTCGGATCTTTCGGCGCACGCGACCGGCATCGCGCCACAACGTCGTGCGCGCGACTCTCGGGCGGTCATGCTGATGCTCGCCGTGCTCCTGGTCTCAACTGCCATCGTGCTGGCCGCGCTGCTCTACAGTTCGTCGCTGCGCTACCCGCTCAACTACAACGAGGGCTGGAATGCCTTCTGGGCGCACCGCGCGGAACTGGGCCAGCCGATCTATCCGCCGCCCGACGCGATGGTATTCAACAACTACCCGCCGCTGTCGTTCCTGCTGATCGGCGCCCTGGGCAGGCTCGGCATCGATGTCTGGATCGTCGGCCGGATCGTTGCCTGGCTGAGTTTCGCCGGTTGCGCCGTGCTGATCAGCGCGGTGTTGCGGACGCTGGGCAGCGCCGGTCCGGCGGCAGCCCTTGGCGCGGTGCTGTTCTGCGGATTGATGGCGCTCAACTACCACACCTACCTGGGCATGGACGATCCGCAACTGACCGCGCATCTCGGCATGCTCGTCGGCCTCTATCTGCTGGTTCGCGGCGGTTTGATGGTCAAAGGTGGTGGGCCGTCGCGCCGTTCGGTCATGCTCGCGGCGGTCGTCATCGTCGCCAGCGGATTCATCAAGCACAACCTGTTCGCGCTTCCGTTGACGATCACCGTGTGGCTCGCGCTGTATCGGCGGGACCTGCTGGTGGCGTGGCTGCTGACCGCCGCTGCCGGCCTGGCGGCTGGCTTCCTGCTGTGCCAGGTGACGTTCGGCGCCGACTTCCTCGCCGGCCTGGCAACGCCGCGCGCTTGGGCCGCACACTATGCCTATGCGAAGCTGGTTCGCTGGCTGCCGCCGATCGCGCTGCCTGTGCTGGTCGGGCTCAGTCCGCTGCGCCGCCTGGCGCAGGATCCGACCGGTGTGCTCCTGGGACTGTTCACCGCGTTCGCCCTGGCGGTCGGCTGCCTCAGCCTTGCCGGCGACGGCGTGGTCTACAATGCCCTGTTCGAGCTGGTGATCGCCAGCAGCCTCGCGATCGGCTACCTGCTCGGCCGCACAGGGTCGAACACGCAGGACACCTGGATTGCGCTGGCGGCGGTCGCACTTGTTGCGTGGTCGAGCAGCCTGGCCGCCGCGGCAATGATCGTCTATCGGCACGACTGGATTGCCCAACAGGACCAGTGCGTGGCGATGGCGGAGCGCAGCGTCGCGATCATCGCCGCGCAGCCGGGGCCGGCACTGTGTGAGGACCTGCTGCTCTGCTACTGGGCCGGTAAGCCGTTCGAGGTCGACACCTTCAACTACCTGCAGGCGGTGCACACCGGTCGGCGCGATGCCATCTTGTTGCTGTCTCAGATCGAACAAGGCCGCTTCAGCACGATCCAGTTGAATCCGATCGACAACCGCATGCCGCCGCGCGTCCAGGCCGTGATCGGCCAGCACTACAAACCTGTCGCCGGCCTGCCGGGCCTGTTCGTCCGCCAGGATGCCGGCCCGAAACGTCTTGCCGGCGACCCGCCCCCGCATTCTGCCGCCTCGGCGCGATGACGTGAGCAGGCACGCTGACGGTGTGCCCGTTCTGCCTGCTGAGCGGCGTCGTGCTCACGTCCTCGTTCGCGCGGTCGCCCGCCGATCTCGTCGCCAATGCGCTCGAGCCGACACGCATAACCACTGCAAACAACTCGAGAACCTTTCGGACGGACACTGAGGACAGCAGACACGTGCGATGCGACGGGATGCCAGGGTCCCACGGCTGCGCGCCGTTGGCGTTGCGACCTGACGGCGCCTGCCAGCGATTCCCGCGGCCGGGTGTCGTCAGTCCGCCGCCAGCCGCGCCAGCCGCCGACGCGGCGACCCGGCTTGGGCCGGCGCGGCGGTGGGCGCGGCGGCGGCAAGTTCCAGCCACGCCGCGCGGCGCGCAGCGGCCTGCGCCGCCAGCGTGTGGTGCGCCGCGAATGCGCCCTGCGCGGCCTCGGCAAGGCGCTGGCGCAGCGGCGCATCGTTGATCAGCTCGCACAGCGCGCGAAACCACGCCGCCTCGGTGTTCGCCACCAGCCGGCCGCCGACGCCGGCGGCCCCACCGATGTCGGCCCGACCGCCATCGGCCCCACCGCCATCCGCCCCACCGCCATCCGCCAGTGAGCCGCGATAGGCTGGCACGTCCGACGCCAGCACCGCCAGCCCGAGTGCCGCGTAGTCCATGGTCTTGATCGCCGACTTGCCGCGGTTGAATGCGGTGTCGGCCAGCGGGGCGATGCCGATGTCCCACGCCGGATGCTGGGTGATCCAGTTGACGAAGCCGGGATAGGAGGCCATGCCGGATTTCGACGGCGACACGCGGTTGACCCAGTTGGGCAGCGTGACCGGGCCGACGACGCCGATCATGTCGAAGGCGACACTCGCGCCGAACGCCGCGTCCACCCGTGCCATCGCCTGCGCCACGACCGCCCAATCCCCGCCATGCGTGGCGCTGCCCATGCACAGCAGGCGGACCGGGAACGGCGGCTTGCGGCCGTCCGCCTGCAGCGTGCCCCCCAGGGGCAGACCACCCGGGGGCGTAACCCCCAGGGGCGTACCCCATAGCCGTTCATCGAGCCCGTTCGGCACCACGCGCAGCATGGGCCGCGCGGCGGGACGGGCCTGGCGCAATGTCTCGGCCAGGCTCGGTGTCGAGACCCAGACCGCATCGGCGTGATGCAGCATGCGCGCGACCGTCCGCGCGCGCGGACGCAGCATCCTGGCTTCCGGGTGATCCGGCGGGATGTGCAGCAGATCGTCATCGAGGTCGTAGAGCAGCCGCGCGCCGGTTTCGCGACACCGCGCGGCCAGCGCGTCCGCCGCCGCAAGGTCGGGGATGGCGTAGCGCTGGGTCGCGACGATGTCGGCGCGAAAGCGGGACAGTTCGTGCGCCTCGGCCATCACCACGTCGATGCCCGTCGTGCGGATTGCGCCTTGGGTCCCGGGTCGGGTCCCGTCGGCGGTCCCGTTGAGGGTCCCGCTTTGCGCCCCGCTCTGGGTCCCGCCCTGGCTCCCGCTGGGCATCCCACCGGAGATCCCACCGGTGATCGCCGGATGGTCCAGCGGCTGCAGCAGCCGGATATAGGCGCAGGGGCTGAGCGCGCCGTTGTGCAACCGCTCCGGCACCACGACAACGCTGAGCCGGCCCGGCTGGCGAAGGTCGATCTCGTGGCGTCGAACGGCGGGCGCCGCGAGAGGCGCGCCGAGGGGCGCCCCTCGCGGCACATGCAGCGGGGCGGCATAGTCGTGCGCGTAGAAGTCCGCGACCGGTCGCCGTGCGGCGGTCCTTGCTGTCCCGGGGGGTGCTCCCGCGCGTGCCACGGGGGATGCGCCCGGGGATGCGCCCGGGGATACGCCGATTGGTGCGCCAGGTGGTGCGCCAGGGGGCGGCCCGGGGGGCAGGCCGGAGGTTGCCGCCGGGCGTGCCGCCGGCGGGGCCGTGCGTCCGAGCGCGGCCCGCACCTCGCGGAACACCGCCAGCCACGTCTCGGTCGTGGCGGCCGGGTCGACCAGCCAGGTCAGCGGCCGGCCATCCAGCCGCTCGGGGAAGGCGCCGATGCGCGTCGCGACGATCGGCAGCCCCGCGCGGATCGCCGCGCTCAGCGTGTAGCTGTAGGTCTCCGGCCAGTGCGCCGGGAACCACACGACGTGCGGCTTCGCCGCGGCCAGCAGCCCGGGCAGTTCGGGTTCGGCGTATTCGCCGGTCACGTGCATCCGCGCGGCGACGCCTGCCGGCAGGTCGCGCTCGGCGTAGCCGATCAGGTGCAGCGCGAGCTCGGCGGCGGGCGCCGCCTCGGCCAGGCTGACCACGCTGGTCTCGCCCTTGTGTCCCGCCAGCACGCCGAGCACCGCGACGCGCAACCCCCGCCCGGGGGGCAGCGGCGGCGGGCGGACGCGCCACACCGCCTCGGCCGACGCCTCGTGCGGCGCCAACACGGCGTTGCGCGCCAGGCCGTGGCGGGCCAGCCGGCGGAGGACGTCCTGGCTCGGGCACAGCACGCGCTCGGCTTCCAGCAGCAGCCTGGCGTGGGTGCGCCGCCAGGACATGATCTCGCGCGCGCCGTAACTGGGCCGCTGTGCGATGCAGGCATTGCAGGTCGCCGGGCCGGGCTCGCCGCAATACCGATGGCCCGGGCTCGGCAGCAGGTTCACCTGCGGGCAGATCGCGAGATAGTCGTGCACCGTCACGTCGAACCCAAGGTCCAGGCGCCGCAGCAGCGCGGGCAGGTCCAGGTCGAGCCCGGCCACATGGTGCACATGCACGCGCCGCAGGTTCGTGGTGCGCAGATACGCCAGCAGGTCGTCGAGCCGATCGCCCGCCAGGGCGAGCACCGAGTGCCCCCCCAGCGCCGGCACCGACAGGTTGAACCCGCGCAGGGCGGCGCTCAGCAGCAGGACGTTGGCAGTGTCGCCGAGCCGCGCGACCAGTTCCCCGATATGCCGCTGCACGCCGCCCCCAAGCTGGTGCGAGACCATCAGCACGCCCGGCCTGCCCGAGGCGCGCAGCAGCGCCGCGGTCAGGGCGAAGCGCGCCGGACCGGCGGCGTCGAGCCGGACATGCCGCGCGACCACGGCCTGGTAGTCGGGGTAGCGCGCGACCAGCGTCGCAACGCCGCGCTGCTTCCGCGCGGCGGCGGTCGGGCCGAAGCTGACATTGCCCTCGTGGAACACGTAGGTGTCGCAGGCCAGCATGTGGCGCCAGCCGCGCGCGGCGGCGCGCAGGCAGAAATCGTTCTCCTCGCCATAGCCCTGGCCGAACGTCGCGGCGTCGAACGGCCCGACATCGTTCAGCGCAGCGCGGCGGATATACATGCAAAACCCGACCGTGGTCGGCAGCTCGACGCTGCGCCCGACATTCACCACACGGCACGCCGCGTCGATCCGGTGTACGTCGAGGCCGAACGCCGGTGACACGCCCGCGACGGCGGGATAGCCGCAGATCGTTGCGTTGTTGGAGAACGGCGAGACCGAGGCCACGCGCGGCACCGCGTAGGCCTGCGCGGCGAGCCGGCGCAGCCAGCCGTGCGGCACCACCGTGTCGGCGTTCAGCAGCGCGACATCGTGGCTGCCGGCCGCCGCCATGCCGCGATTGACCGAGGCGGCAAACCCGAGGTTGCGGGCGTTGCGCAGCAGCGTGATGCGCCCGCCGCGCGCCAGCGTGCGCAGCCAGGCGACCAGTTTCGGTTCGGGCGAGCAATCCTCCACCACGATCACGCTGCCCGGCGGGCGATCGGGGTCCGCCAGCACGGATTCAAGACACTGCTGGGTTTCCCGCAGGCCGCGATAGGCGGCGACGATGATGTCGACCACGATGCCGTCCGGACAGGAGGCCGGGAGGGCGGTCGAGGGCAGGTAGTCGCCGATGTCGATCGGCTTCTCGGTCGGCCAGCCGCGGCCGGCGCCGATCCGGATGTGGTACGCCAGCGGATTGGCCGCCGCCGCCGGATGCATCTCGGCGTACCAGGCGGCGTCGAAGCGCGGATGCGGATTGCGCAGCTCGCGCGCGCCCCAGGACAGGTAGTGCACCAGCGGGGGATAGCCGGAGGTCGCGACGTCCGGGTAGCGGGCGGCGTACCAGGCGCTGTCGAAGAATCGGTTCGGATCGCGCCCCTCGGCCGCGCCGAACAGCGCGAAATGCATCACCGGATCGAAACTGATCGCGCGCAGCTCGGGGTATTTCGTCAGGTACCACTCGACGTCGACGAAGGCGCGCAACTGCTCGGCGGTGCGCGCGTCGACCACGTCGGTCAGCGTCGGTTCGGCGGTCTTCGCTGCCCCCATCGAAGCGACAATAGCAGGCTTTCGGGGCTTTTCTATCCCAGGTTGTGATTGGCGCTTTGTCACCCGTCGATCGAACGCTCCCTAACGGCAAGAGTTCCCCTACTACGACTGACCTTGCGAATCACCGCAATCCGCGACGAATTTCCGCTAGGCTGCCGGCAAGCCGCCGATTTGGTTGGCGCTTCCGTCCAAGCGTTGCATCTGTAGAGCAACTGGAGAGCTACGCCATAACGATGACGCGGCCGCGTACGGTCAGGTGATAGCGGTTGTGCCCGGGAACCTGGTGGCCAGCGGATGCGCGCGGAAAAGCGATCCGGCGCGTCAACGCTTTGGCAATCATTTGCCGGGGCCATTGCAAAAAGAAGTAATTTTTTACGCAGATACAGGCAGATGCACGCGAAACACGCAGATAAGAACAGGTTCAATGAACTGTCGGGGAACGTCGTCGGCCGCGCGTTCACCGTACTCAATACGCTCGTGCCGGATTTCTGGAGAAGGTCTCCGAGAATGCGTTGGCACACGCGTTGCGCAAGGCGGGATTCGCT
>Ga0209415_10005330_pt1 | contig 23152 bp, 19 predicted proteins | sample PeaSoiSIISIP2007_FD_187696 | JGI IMG/M metagenome (GOLD analysis project Ga0209415, IMG submission 187696) | Peat soil microbial communities from Weissenstadt, Germany - SII-SIP-2007 (SPAdes) (version 2) | ecosystem: Environmental > Terrestrial > Soil > Wetlands > Peat | place: Germany... | reverse complement strand
AGTTCGGGACCGGGCAGTTCGGCGTGCGGCAGTTCGGGACCGGGCAGTTCGGCGTGCGGCAGTTCGGGACCGGGCAGGCTGTCGTCGGACGGCTGGTGACCTGACCGCCCGGAATCATGCGGCCCGGTCCCGAAGGTCGCCGGCTCGACGGTCGAATCCGGCTGGGGTGCCGCGGTGCCGGATGACTCGGATCCGGGCTGAGCGCACGCGGACCCGGGCGGCGTCGGTTCGGGCCGGCCGGCCGGAGCCTTCCGTGGCTCCGGCGTGGAATCCCCGGTCCAGATACCGCCAGGCTCCTGCGATTCCGTCGCGTCTCCTGCTCTCTCGTCGGCAGTGGCGTCAGCCCTGCATGCGAGGGTCGCGGACGGACGTGTCACCCCCGTGAAGTAGCCACGCCGACCTGATCCAGTCCTCCGTAGCTTAGTCCGCGTCCGCGGGCCGGTCAGTCGCACGGCAGCCGGTCAGCCGGATATGCCGGTCACGCTCAAGTGGCGGTCTGGCGGACACAGCGGCCGGTCCGTCAGCCAATGCCCTTGATCGCGACGTTGAAGACTTCGGCCATCCACTGATCCTGTGAGCGGGGCGCCCGCGGCAGCGTCGTGAACCAGATCACCAGATACCGCCCGGAAGCGGCGCCGGTCAGCTGGAACGTCTGGATCCCGCTGACGTTGCCGCGGGAAGCGACGGTCTTCATGGAAGCGAGATTCGCCTGGCTGCGCTCGCTGCTGTTGCCGACCAGCAGCTCCACGTCGGCACCAGGGACAGGGCCGAAGGTGACGGTCACCGAGCTGAAGCTGACCGACTTGCCCATGTCGATGATCAGGCCGGAGCCTTTCTTCAGCCCGCCGAACTTGGCGCTGCGGTACCACTGGGACACCCAGGCGGTCTTCGGGTTGCCGTCGATCGCGTAACGGGCGTACTGGGTGTTCTCGTTACCGGTGTCGCCGGGAGTGAGCGGGTCGAACCCGGTCGCTCCGGCGGGCAGCAGCGCGCCGACCGATGCTGACGGGCTGGCCGACTTGCCGGTCTGCTGGCCGGGCGGCGTGCTCCCGTGCCGAGGCCACAAGGTGAAGGCCGCGATCGCGGCGAGCACAAGAACGCCCGCGACGGCGATGCTGACCATGGACAGCCTGGACCGCAGGCCGCCCCTGGGAATCGCGCGCCGGCCCGGCGTCCGGCTGGCTCGTGTCCCGTGCCGCCCCAGCCTGCCCCCTTGCCCTGTCTCGGCCAGCTGCCAGGAATCATCCGGCTGGGCGGCACCGTCAGACCAGCGTGCCTGCGTAGCGCCGTCAGCCTCACCGGACCAGCCCGACGCCTCGGACCAGCCGGCCTCCCCGGTCCCGCGTGGCCAGCGGCGCCGCGCCGTTTCCTGCTGCGGATAGCCGGCGTACTGATCCGGGGCCGCGGCGGCCTGCTGCCGAGGCGGCAGAGCGGGCGGGAGGATCGGGGGCAGCACCGCGACCAGGGCACTGGCCAGCTCGTCGGGCACGGCGAGCGGTTCGCCTAGATCGCGGCCGCGAAGCTGCATGGCCCGGCAGGCGATGTCGGAGAGCGCGAGCGGCACCCCGGCCAGCACCTGACGCGGGCTGCAAGGCTGGCCGTCGGCCAGCGGCGCGGGCGGCAGCGGCGGATAGTCTGGCCCCGGCCAGTGGCCGGTCAGCGCCGCGTAGAGCAGCTGGCCGAGGCCCTGGGTGTCGGTCAGCACCGGGTTGTCGGTACAGACGCCGGAGAGTGCGGCATCGATGCCGAGGCCCACGACCTTCACCTCGCCGGTCTGGCTCCAGCGCACCGAGCCGGGTGACAGGCACATGTGAGCCACTCCGGCGGCGTGCGCCGACGATAGCGCGGCGGCGGCTTCCGCCATCATCCGGGCGGCGCGGTACGGCTCGAGCGGGCCTTCAGCGAGCAGATCGCCCAGGGTCTCGCCGGCCGCCCACTCCATCACGATGTAGGCGCGATCCCAGGCATCCTCGACGTCGAACACATGAGCCAGCCGCGGATCCGTAAGTCTGCTGGCCGCACGTGCGGCGGTCACCACCTCGGCAACACGGGGGAATCCCTGCGCGAAGGTGAAGACGGTGACCGCGCGCGCGAGCGTCTCGTCGATTGCCTTCCAGGCAGCCCACCCAGAGCCCGCGGCGATCCGGTCTTCGAGCCGGTACCGTCCGCCGAGCCTGGTGCCTGGCTCAGAGGTGTACGTGGTCATTGATCACTGCGCCTAGCTGAGGCTGGCTCTCGACGCTTCCTCCCGGAGCCGGAGACTGATTCGTCGGGTCTGGACAATTCAATGATGCGGTACAACATGCCCGGGTAACCCGCTGCCACCCTACCGCGCCGCAAACCGTTACCAGTCGGAGACCATAGGGCGGCGCCGGAAGGACCGCGCGGCAGGCCGGCCTGGCCGTCACCGGCCGAGCCGCGACCGGACCATTCCGGTCAGCTCGGTCAGCTCGGTCACCCTGACCGCCTTGGCGAACATCACGTAGAACAGCAGTGCCCCGCCACCTCCGAGAATCACGACCGCGGCGGCGGCGACCCTGCCGGTCGCGAACACGCCGGTGATCATCACGCTGACCGCCAGGGCGAATAGCGCGGCAGGCAGCGCCGCGAGATGCATCCTCAGCAGGCCGCCGCCGATCTCATGACCGGCCAGCCCGCCCAGCCGCCGGCTCAGGACCCACCAGGCAAGCACCGTGCCGACCAGATTCGCCAGCCCGAAGCCGGCGCCAAGCGCCACGACGACCTCACCGGGCGGAAACACGGCCTGAGCGATCAGGTTCGCTGCCACGTTGGTGATCATGGTGGCGACGCCGATCAGCGCCGGGGTCCGGCTGTCATGCAGCGAGTAGAACACCCGGAGCAGCAGCTGGAACAGCATGTAGGGGACCAGGCCGAGGGAGAACACCGAGAAGACCAGGCCCAGATAGCGGGCCTCGGCAACGGTGGTATGACGATAGGCGAGCAGCACCTCGGCGAGCGCCGGCCCGAGCACGGCCAGCACCAGCGCGGCCGGGGCGATGATCACCGAGCCCAGCCGCACGCCGGTCGACAGGTCGGTCCTGACCAGGTCGTACCTGCCTTCGGCCGCGTGGCTGCTCATCCGCGGGAGCAGCGCCGTGATCACCGACAGGCTGACGACCGCATACGGGAGCTGGAACAGCAGCCATGCGTAGCTGTAGGTGGCGAAGGCGCCCTTAGATCCGGTCGCGGTGGACGCCACCCGTGAGGTGATCAGGAAGGCCACCTGGGTGGTGGCGACGTAGCCGAACATCCATCCCGACATCCGGCCGATCTCACTGATCTCAGCCCGCCTGAAATCGAACCTCGGCCGCCACCGGAAGCCCGCCCGGCGCAGCGCAGGGACCAGCGCCGCGGTCTGGGCGACGATCCCGACCGTGGTGCCGATCCCGAGGAACTGGATCTCGAACGGGGTGATCGTATGGACCGTCTGGCCGCCCGCGATCACCATGAACGCGATGGACACGCCGATCACGACGACGTTGTTCACCACCGGAGTCCACATCGGGGCCGCGAAGTGATTCCGCGCGTTAAGGATCGCGCCGGCCAGCGAGGAGACCCCGTAAAAGAAGATCTGCGGGATGAAGAAGTACGCGAAGATCACCAGGACGTGGTACTCGCGGCCGGTGGCTGTCTTGTCATACAGGTGGGCGATCGGGGCCGCGGCCAGCGTGGCGATCAGGGTGATGCCGAGCAGCAGCAGCGTGACCAGGGTGAACATGCGCTGGTCGTACTTCTCGCCCCGATCGGCCGACCGCTTCGCGGCGCTGACAAGCAGCGGGACGATCACAGAAGTGAGGATGCCGCCGATGGCGAGGTTGTAGACGGCGTTCGGAAGCGTGTTGGCGTAGTTGTATACGTCGGCGAGCGGGCCGACGCCGAGCGCGTACACCAGCACGAAGGTGCGCAGCAGGCCGGTTATCCGGGACGCCAGCGTGCCGAGCGCCATCACGCCGCTCGAGCGCACCAGGCTCGGGCTCGCGACGCTGCCCTCCTGCGCGGGAACCGCTGCCTGGTCCTCAGCGTCCGGGCACCTGGGCGCCCGCCCGCCGGCGCCGGGTTCGGGGTCGGCGGAGCCGTTCCCGCGTCCGGGGCTTCCGGCCCGGTACGCATCGGCGAACCCGGCCTCGGAGAGATACGCCTCAGCCGTCGAGCCGCCAGCGGTCAGGCCGGCATCTCCCGGCACCGGCAGGTCCTCCGGGTACGGGTCCGGCATCGTCCCTTCGTCGGCACGGGCACGCCGGAACCCCGGCACCAGGTGAGTGCTTGCCCTGGCCGGTCTGGCGTGATGCCCGGGCGGGCTCATCGGCGTCCCTCCATGGGGCGACCCGGCGCCGGCGGCCCTTGATCAGCGAACGCGGGTCCGGCCGGCGTCAGCTCGGACTGGTCAGCATCGACGTTATCGGGTTTTTCCGCATCGCCGGGGCGATCCGCCGGACCAGCGTCCGGTGGTCCGGTGCCCGGCGGTCCGGGATCCGGTGATCCTGCCTGATCACCGGCTGGCTGCGGCGGCGCGGGCCTGCCCAGCCGGATCGCCCGGGCAGCGGAGGCGATGACGAAGACTGCCAGTGCCGCGGCGAAGATGACCAGCGCGAGCGTGCCGAACTGGGTCGCCCGGATGTGCATGGCAAGGGACTTGACCGGCAGCGGCCTGCCGTCGGAGTTGCGCAGGCTGAGCCTGATGGTGGCCGCGCCGCCGGTGCTCGCCGTCACGGCCAGCTTGACCGTGACAACGCCGCTCGGGACCGTGATGACCCCCTTGTCGGTGTTCAGCACGCTGGCCTTCACGCTCTTGTTGCTTGCGGTCACGACGAGCTTGACCCGGACCGGGTAGCCGAGCCGGTTGCTGATGTGCATGCGAACGGTGCTGACCGTCCCGCCGAGGGTCACGTCGGCGAATCCGCCGACCGACAGCTCTTTCCACTGAGCGTTCACGAATCGCGAGGTACGGCTGAGCATGGCCAGCGCCTGCCGCTCGGCGCGCCTGCCGCCGCGCCACGCGGACGACTCGACGCCGAAGGCGGCCCGGTAGAGCAGCAGATTGGGCTGCCCGCGCACCAGGATGGATTCGAGCAGCGCCACCTTGCCGTCCAGCATGGCCACATGGCGGAGCAGCCGCCCGGATAGCTCATAGGGCGAGACGCTCCGCGGCTGAGACCGGGCGAGGTGGTCGGGAGGCAGCCTGAGCAGCTGGCCGACGCTCGACGGCCGCAGCCATGGGGCGCTGGCGGTCTCGGCGAGCAGGCCGGACGCCAGCTTCCTGGCGGGATTCCAGCGGCGCGGCGGCGCCACGACGATCGGCCGCGGCACGCCGGACCGCTCGGCGGCGATCATCGCCGTCTCGGCCAGGAACAGCTGCCGGACCCGGAAGATCGCTCCGAGGCCATGGGACCGGGCATCCCGCGAGCCAAGCAGCCTGCTGATGGCGTCATCCGCGAGCAGGACCCGCATCTGCGTCCCAAGGCCGTCAGGGGTACTCGTCACGGCACCCGGGGTGTAGTTCACCGGGGACACAGGCTGCATGGTGCTGCTCTCCAGGATCACGGTACTGACCCTGATCGAGCCGAGATACTCGAGCAGCGCGTAGTTGGCGACACCGTCAGCGGGCCACACCATGTTGGCGAGCTGCCTGCTTCCCGGCAGCAGCGCGCCCAGACTGAAGGTCCGGTGCAGGATCAGGCCGGCGACTCGCTGCCCTTCTGCGAAGGCACGGCCGGAATCGCGATTGCTCACGTGCTGGGTCAGCGCGGCGACATCAACGTCCGCGTACGGCGTCGCGACGACCGTGTGGCCGGCCGTCGCGAGAGACAGCGACTTGAGCCAGGCCGCCGCGCTCGGATCAGCGACCTGCGCGCGGCCTCCAGCGCAGCTTGGGCTGCTGCCCATCAGGTACTGCTGTGTCATCGTCCGCACGTTGTCCAGCAGCGCCGGATCGACCACCCAGGTCAGCTGGTCCTGGCTGGCGTACTTCCGGCCGACCGCGAGCAGATCACTGAGCCGGCCGCCTGGCGCGACGGATCCGGCGAGGCTGTTGTCCTCTAGCCCGGGGCAGGCGCCCTGATGCGGCCGGTCGATCAGCGGCCAGACCCAGGCGATGTCGCTCGGCCTGGGCCGCTGACTCGCGCAGGTACGCGACCTGCCGGGCCAGTAAGGGAGCAGTGTCGGATCGCTGGCCAGCAGCCCGGCAGCGCCACTCAGCTGCACGGTCAGCGGGTAGACACCGAAGCAGCTGAGCTGTAGCGCGCTCACGGGCAGATGCACGCGCCAGGTCGCCGTGGCACCCACCGCAAGCCGCCGGATGATCACCGGAGCGAAGTGCAGCGGCAGCGGCAACGGGGAACCCTGCGCGTAGCTTTCCAGCTCGCTCCGTGACGCCAGCGGGGTGCTCGACGCCAGCAGCTGGACAGACAGGCCGCGCAGCGTGGATCGCGATACATCGCGGACTTGTCCGGAAATGATGATGGTCCGGCCAGGCGCCGCGTACGACGGGCTCATGGACGTGATCGCGATGGTGACCGGAGCATCGCCTGGCTGGCCCGGCGCGACCGGCTCGGCCCAGGCCGAGCCCGTGAGCGAGGGCAGGGCGGCAGCCGCGAGCCCGGCTATCAGCGCGGCGATCCAACGTGTCAGTCGGCCGGCCGTCTGATGCCCGCGGCACAGGGCGAACTGCGAGCGGGCCATGGCGCAATGTTATTGCGGCCGGCTGAGTGCGGCGGGCCGTCGGGCACGCGGGCGCGGTGACGATCTCGCGGCGGCCGCCCGGTGCGGGCAGTCCGGATCCGGGAACGACCCGGTCAGCCTGATGCCGGGCAAGCCGGTCCGCGACGGGCCGGATTTCCCCGGCACGCCGGGACCGCCTACTCTCAGTGGCCGTGCCAGATCTCACGCCCATGACGCCCGCGCAGCAGCGGGCGGCTGCCGCCCTGCTCGCCACTATCTCCGGTGTAGCGGACGAGCTTGGCCGCCTGTTCGTCGGGAACTCCCATGAGCTGGCCCTGGTCGGCGGTCCGGTGCGGGACGTCTTCCTCGGGCGCCCGCACAGCGATCTGGACCTGACCACGGACGCGACACCGCAGCGGGTACTCGAGATCACGCGGAGCTGGGCCGACGCGACCTGGGCGGTCGGCATCGCGTTCGGCACCGTGGGCCTGCGCAAGGGCGACACCATCATGGAGATCACCACCTACCGCAGCGAGAAGTACCTGCGCCATTCGCGCAGCCCGGACGTGACGTTCGGCGCCTCGCTCACCGAGGACCTGGCCCGCCGCGACTTCACCGTGAACGCGATGGCGGCCAGGCTGCCGCGGCACGAGCTGGTCGACCCGTTCGGCGGGCTGAGTGACCTGAGGAACAAGGTGCTGCGCACGCCCGCCCGGCCGGAGGATTCTTTCGGCGATGATCCGCTGCGCATCCTGCGGGCGGCCAGGTTCGTCGCCGAGCTCGGTCTCGAGCCGGTGCCGGGGTTGCGTGCGGCGATGACCGGGCTCGCGCCGAGGCTGGAGATCGTGTCGGCCGAGCGGATCGGTGCCGAGCTGGAGAAGCTGCTGCTCGCCGACCGTCCAGGAGGGCCGTCAGCCGGGATCGCGCTGCTCGTGCAGACCGGCGTGGCCGACCACTTTCTGCCCGAGGTGCCGAGACTGCGGCTCGAGGTGGATGAGCACCACCGGCACAAGGACGTCTACCTGCACTCGCTGACCGTGCTTGAACAGGCGATCGAGCTGGAGGAAAGGTATGGCCTGGACCGGGATCTGCGGCTGCGGCTCGCCGCGCTGCTGCACGACATCGGCAAGCCGAGGACCAGGTCGCTGCTTCCCGGCGGCCGGGTGGCGTTCCATCATCACGACATGGTCGGCGCGAAGCTCGTGCGGACCCGGCTGAGGGCGCTGCGGTTCCCTAACGACGTGACGGCCGACGTCGCCAGGCTGGTCGAGCTGCATCTTCGGTTCCACGGCTTTGGCGCCGGTGAGTGGACCGATTCGGCGGTCCGCCGCTATGTCACGGACGCCGGGCACCTGCTGACCAGGCTGCACGCCCTGACCAGGGCCGACTGCACCACCCGCAACAAGGCGAAGGCGGCGCGGCTGGCCCGGAGCTACGACGACCTCGAGCGGCGGATCGCCGAGCTCGCCGAGCTAGAGGAACTGGCCAGCATCCGCCCCGACCTGGACGGTCACGACATCATGGCGCTGCTCGGCATCGGCCAGGGCCCGCTCGTCGGCAAGGCCTACGCCTTCCTGCGCGAGCTGCGGCTTGAGCATGGCCCGCTCGGCCGGGACCGGGCGGTTCAGGAGCTGCGGCGCTGGGCCGAGGGCGAGGGGCTGGGCGGAGCGGCCGAACTGCCGCTCGCCGACGACTGACGGCCCGCCAGCCAGTAGACGGCGGCGGCGACCAGGTACCCGATCGCCACGAGCAGCAGCATCGGGTAGGACCGGCCGCTGTCCGGCATGAACGCGGTGCTGACGACCGCCCCGAGTACGAACGACGTGTTGTACACCATGTCGTTGACGGAGAACACCCGGCCGAGGAAGCCGTCGTCGACCTCCTCCTGGAAGATCGTCGTCGTGCAGATGGCGATGCCCTGGGAGACGACGCCGAGCGCGAAGCCGACGATCAGGAACTCGGGCTGGCGGAATCCGGCGCCGAGCAGGCCGGTCACGATGCCCCCAGATGCCAGGAGGATGGCCACCCAGGCCGCCTTCCGCATCCGGTGCGTCACCACGGGCGTGATCAGGGCCGCCGTGCCGTAACCGACCGCCGAGGTGACCAGCAGGATCGTGTAATGGGACAGGGCAGAGCTCTCGCCGCCAGCCCTGAAGAAGTAGTTCCGGTACAGCAGGATCGACATCAGCAGCAGGATTCCGTAGAGGAACCGGTGGCTGCCGGTGGCCAGCAGCGCGGCGGCCGCCTTGCGCCGTCTGGCGACATGCCGCGCACCGGCGATCAGGCCGGCCGCGACCGCTTCGAGGTCGGCGGCGATCCCTGAGCCGGTCCGCCGTCCCGGTTCCCCGGCCGGGCCGAGCAGGTCCCGCTGCATCCGGGTCGCGACCAGGCCAGCGATCAGGTAGCACAGTCCGCCGCAGAGCAGTGTTATCGCCGAACCGCCCTGACCTCCGCCGGTGACCAGATGAACGCTGGTGCCGGCGATCCCGCCGACGAACGCCACGATCGTGCCCGACGTCGGCGCTACCGAGTTGGCCATCACGAGCTTGTCTTCCGGCACGACGTGCGGGAGCGCGGCCGAGAGGGCGGACAGGAAGAACCGGTTCACGCCGAGCACGAGCAGCGCTCCGGCGTACAGCGGCACCCCCAGCGCCCCGGACGCGACGAAGATCGCGGTGAGCACGACGAAGCCGGCCCGCAGCAGCGCGGAATACACCAGGATCTGGCGCCGGGACCAGCGGTCGATGAAGACGCCGGCGAACGGCCCGATGAACGAATACGGCAGGTAGAGCACGGCGAACGCGACCGCCGCCGCCCCCGGGTCGGGGAACCTGGTCGCGTTGAAGAAGACATAGGTGCCGAGCCCGGCGGTGAAGACGCCGTCGCCGGCCTGCGAGATCAGCCGGGTGGCGAACAGCCGCCGGAAGTTCCGCTCGGCCAGCACACTGCGCAGATCGGCGAGGAAGGAGGACCGCTCCGGCGGCGCTCCGGTCATCACGATCCGAATCGCGGTCGATTCTCAGCCACTATGACTGAGAATCGACCACGATCACCATGAAGCGCACATCCGAGCACCCGATCAGACTACGACCTGCGCAGCCAGACTGGGCGGGCCAGATTAGCGGTCGACTTCGCCGCGGATGAACTTCTCCACCTGCTCGCGGGCGACGTCGTCGCTGTACTGCTCGGGCGGTGACTTCATGAAGTAGGACGAGGGGGACAGGATCGGCCCGCCGATGCCCCGGTCCTTCGCGATCATCGCTGCTCGGACCGCGTCGATGATCACGCCGGCCGAGTTGGGCGAGTCCCAGACCTCCAGCTTGTACTCCAGGTTCAGCGGAGTGTCGCCGAAGGAGCGGCCCTCCAGCCGCACGTAGGCCCACTTGCGGTCATCCAGCCACGGCACGTGGTCGGACGGGCCGATGTGCACGTCGGCCTTCGCCATCTCGTGCGGGATCTGCGAGGTGACCGACTGGGTCTTGGAGATCTTCTTGGACTGGAGCCGCTTGCGCTCCAGCATGTTCATGAAGTCCATGTTCCCGCCGAAGTTGAGCTGGTAGGTGCGGAGCAGCTCGACGCCGCGGTCCTCGAACAGCTTGGCCAGCACCCGGTGCGTGATAGTGGCGCCGACCTGCGACTTGATGTCGTCGCCGACGATCGGCACGCCCGCGTCGGCGAACTTGGCCGCCCACACCGGATCGGAGGCGATGAAGACCGGCAGCGCGTTGACGAAGGCCACGCCGGCGTCGATGGCGCACTGGGCGTAGAACCTGTCCGCCTCCTCCGAGCCAACCGGCAGGTAGGAGACCAGCACGTCGGCGCGCACGTCCTTCAGGACGCGCACCACGTCGACCGGCTCGTCGTCTGACTCGGTGATGATCTCCCGGTAGTACTCGCCGAGCCCGTCATACGTCGGGCCGCGCTGCACGGTCACGCCGGTGGGCGGCACGTCGCAGATCGTGATCGTGTTGTTCTCGCTCGCGACGATGGCCTCGGCGATGTCCCTGCCGACCTTCTTCGCGTCAACGTCGAAGGCGGCGACAAACTCGATGTCCCTGACGTGGTAGGGCCCGAACCGGACGTGCATGAGGCCCGGTACCCGACTGTCAGGGTCGGCGTCCTTGTAGTACTCCACGCCCTGGACCAGGGAACTCGCGCAGTTCCCGACGCCCACGATGGCTACCCGTACCGAACCCATGAGGATTGCTCCTTATCTTTCTTCCGCTCAGCTCCTGCCCGGCCTAGCCGGGCTGGGCGCCGCTGCCGTTCTGTGTGTTGTCCCCTGGCGGGCGCGCGGACTCGGAGTCCGCTCGTCGCTCGGAGGCGATCAGCTCGTTCAGCCAGCGAACCTCGCGCTCTACCGACTCCAGGCCGTGCCGCTGCAATTCGAGCGTGTAGCTGTCGACCCGCTCCCTGGTTCTTGCGAGCCCGGCGCGGAACGCCTCGACTCGCTCCTCCAGCCTGCTGCGCCTGCCCTCCAGGATCCGGAGCCTGATGTCAGCCCTGGTCTGGCCGAAGAAGGCGAACCGCACGCCGAACCCGTCGTCCTCCCAGGCCGCTGGCCCGGTCTCGGACAGCAGGTCCTCAAGCCGCTCCTTGCCGTCCGCGGTCAGCCGGTAGACGATCTTGGACCGGCGCCCGGCCAGCGGCTTGGCCACCTCGGGCAGGTCGTCTTCGGCGATCATCCCGCGGATCGTGAGATCCTTCAGGCACGGGTACAGCGAGCCGTAGCCGAACGCGCGGAACGCGCCGAGCAGCGAATTCAGCCGCTTGCGCAGCTCGTATCCGTGCATCGGGGTCTCGTGCAGCAACCCGAGCACAGCAAGCTCGAGCACGCCGGTTCGCTGGCTGCTCATCTCCGCTCGGGCCTCCTGCCGTGGCGCGGACCGCTATCTACCCAACTGCCGTCCGATCACATATCCCGTCGATGTATCGACTCGATACATCACAACGATATGTCGCGTGCTCCCGTGGCGCAAGTTCGCGATCGCGCGCGGCCCGGCCTTGGTGCCGGTCCCAGCCCAGGGCTCGGCGTGGGACCAGATCCGTCGTAACCTGTCGGTCATGAGGCGATCGGTCGTCGACTACGCCCTAGCGCGACGCGCCACGCTCGCGTCGGTGCTCGCTGGCCGCACCACGATCACCGATGTCTGCGACGCTCACCCCTACCTGCTGCGGGCCGCCAAGTTCCACGGCGAGCCGACGCAGACCGGCTGCCCGATCTGCCGCAAGGTAAAGCTGACGCACGTCACCTACGTATACGGCGATGAGCTCGGCCGCTACGAGGGCAGGGTGAAGCAGGGCAGGGAGCTCGACGAAATGGCGGCCGAATACGCGGAGTTCCAGGTGTACGTGGTCGAGGTCTGCCAGAGTTGCGGATGGAATCACCTGGCGTCGTCGTATGTGCTCGGCACCGGTGAGCCCACCGCCCGGCGGACGCGCCGAGCCAGGACGGGGGACTGACCGGACGAGGCCAGCCGGATGCTGGCGGCCTCGCGGCGAGCTGGCGAGCGAACCGGGCCGGCAAGCACGGCGACGGAACTCCAACTCCGGATGAATCGTCAAATCCAGAGCGGACACCGGCGGGAGGAACCGCGGGTACCGTGGTGCCGGGCGGAGTCCCTTTTCTCCGCTCGCGACTGCCTTAGCGCCGATCAGCGAGGATCACGTGAGTAATCCAGACTTTCCCGGGTCGTCCTGGCAGGACAGGTCGGAGTTTCCTGACGGAACTCCATCGGTGTATTCAAGCGGTCGTGCCGGGGCCTATGGCCGGGCCAGTGACTGGCCGGGAGCGGATCGCGCTGCGGCCGGCTATCCGATGGAGCCTGGCTACGGCAGCCAGGCTGGTGCCGCTGCCGAGCCCGGCTACGGTAACCCGGCGGCCCGGGGCCGCAGGCGGCGGGGAGCGGACGCGGGAACTGCCTCCGGCGCTGGCGGTTACCCGGCTGGAGCCAGCTACCCGGCTGGTAATGCTTACCCGGCTGGGAGCAGCTACCCGGCTGGTGATGCTTACCCGGCTGGCAATGGCGGCGGGCGCCTCGGTTACGACGACGGCAGGGGATCGGGCGGCGGATACCGCAACGGATACGACGACCGGGCCGGCAACGGCTACGCCGCAGCCGGCTACGGCGGCAACGGCTACGGTCAGGGCACGGGCGTCCAAGGCGGCACGGGCGGTTACGGCGGCGCTCGTGACCGGACGGGCGCCGGGCCAGATCTGCTTCCTGGCGGCCCGGTTCCTGGCGGCCCGGCCGTCGGCGTGAGCCCTGACGACATCGGGCGCGGCCATGTCAAGGGGTACCGGGGCAGGAAAAGCCGAGGGCGGAACGCGGCGGTGCCCGGCGGGTCCGGCGACTCCTACGCGCCGGGCGCCTCTGACGGGTCTGGCGACGCCTACGGGCCGGGCGGGCCTTACGGGCCGGGTGACGCCTACGGGCCGGGTGACGCCTACGGGCCGGGTGACGCCTACGGGCCGGGTGACGCCTACGGGCCGGGCGACGCCTACGGGCCGGGCGGCCCTCACGGACCTAGCGGCCCGGGCAGGCCGGGCCGTCCTGGCAGGCGAGGCTCGGGAGGCGGGGGCGGACGCCGTTCCGGCGGCGGGCCCCAGTCTCTGGTGCGGCCCCGGCGGAACCTGCTCCAGCGACTCTGGTACGGCCGCTGGTGGCGGCACTGGAGCATCAAGAAGGTCCTGCTCCTGACCGGCGCTATGGCGGCCGTTCTGGCAATGGCGCTAGTGCTCGGCTTTGTCGTGATCTACAACCATTACAAGGTGCCGCTGGCCGGCATCGCGTCCGCGCAGCAGCAGTCATCGGTGGTCTATTTCTCCGACGGCCACACTCAGGTCGGCACCTTCGGCCAGGTCAACCGGACCGTGCTGACATCATTCCCGACGCTGCTCAAGGAGGCCTTCTTCGCCGCGGAGGACAGGAACTTCCTGCACGAGGGCGGTATCTCGCTGACCGGTACGGCGCGCGCTCTCTATGTCGACCTGACCGGAGGCAGCCGCCAGGGCGGCTCCACGATCACCGAGGAACTGATCAAGAACTACTACGAGCAGCCAGGCGCGCCGCGGACCCTGAGCACGAAGCTGGCGGAGATCGTCGTCGCGATCAAGCTGGCGAAGCTGGAGTCGAAGGACTGGATCCTGACTCACTACCTCAACACGATCTTCCTGGGCCCGAACTACATCCCGGGCGGCACCTACGGTGTGCAGGCGGCGGCGGAGGCCTACTTCGGCGTCCCCGCGTCCAAGCTCACCCTGCCCCAGGAAGCCATGCTCGCCGCGATGGTCCAGGCGCCGTCCGTGTTCGATCCGAGACATCCGCACCAGATCGTGTCCTACCTGGGCTACTCGGTGTACGACCGCTGGAAGTACGTGCTCGACAACATGGTCCGCGACGGCGCGATCACGCAGCAGCAGGCGAGTACCGCACAGTTCCCCAAGGTCATCGACCCCCGGACCAACACCCTGACCGGCTACAACGGTTACATCATGAACCTGGTGCACAACGAGCTGCAGGCGGACGGCTACAGCGACAACACCATTTACAACGGCGGACTGCGGATCTACACGACGATCAACAGGCGCCTGATGAACGGGCTGTACAGCGCGGTGCGCCAGAACATAGCGACGATGAGGCGGGAAGGGCAGCCGATGCCCTGGTACGTGCACGTAGGCGCGGTGCTCGAGAGGCCGGGCACCGGCCAGATCGTGGCCATCTACGGCGGCCCAGGTTTCGGCGTCAGGCACTGCCGCAGGCTCAAGTGCCAGCTCGACACCGTCCTGGCCCCCGAGCCGGTCGGCTCCTCGTTCAAGCCCTACGTGCTCGCGACGGCTGTCTCCCAGGGCATGAACGCGAAGACCAGCATTCTCAACAGCCATGCGCCGCTGTGCATACCACCGGACTGGACGCTGACCGACCGGCTGATGCTGTCGAAGCAGACGCTGAGCTGCGACACACCGAACGGCTTCTGGCCATTCACCGAGACGTCGGAGAACTATCGCCAGAACCTGACCGTGCCTTATGCCACTGCCTACTCCAACGACCCGGCCTTCGAGGACCTGATCCACCGCACCGGCGTGGAGGCGGTCATCAAGATGGCCGCCCAGCTCGGTGTCAGCTCGTACGACATCAACGGGCTCAACGCGCTGTTCGGCCCGAATGGCACTCATGCCGGATCCGTGACCGCCGCGCTCGGCGAAGGCTCGCTGACCGCCGTGGATCAGGCGAACACGTTCGCCACCCTCGTATCAGGCGGCGTCAGCGTCACCCCGCACGTGATCAAGTACATCGTCCAGGGCACGAACAGAACCCTTCCCAAGATCACCAGGACCCAGCCGCTGACTCCCGCGCAAGCCGCCGACGCCGACTACGCGCTCTCCTTCGACACCACCCTCCCCGGTGCGACGGGCCTGAACGCCGCATGGAACCGGCCAGTAATCGCCAAGACGGGAACGCTGGGAACCGGCGCCAATGCGTCTCAGGCCTGGTTTATCGGAGCGATACCGCAATACTCGCTCTCGGTCGGTATGTTCACCGACCGGCCGCAGGCCGTCCCGCCGCAGGTTCTGGACGTGCTGCCTTCCGTCGGCGGTCTCACCGGCGGCTATGGCGGCGCCTGGCCCGCGACCATCTGGCGTACGTTCATGACCGAGCAGTTCAACAACCTGCCGATCCGCCAGCTGCCGACGCCAAACTTCAATACCCCGCCATTCTTCAAGTGGGTCCAGGCGCCGCCGGTTAAGAAGGCGAAGCCGAAGCGCTGCCCGGGTGGCCAGCTGCGGCACGGCAAGGCACCGTGCCCCAGCCCGAGCCCGTCCGGCAGCCCCACGCCGAGTCCCTCCGGCACGCCGTCACCGACTCCGTCCGGCAGTCCGTCGCCGACCCCCAGCTCGTCGTTCACGCCGGGTGCGCGGACCCGCCAGCCAGGTCATTCCCGGACGCCAGGTCCCAGGCAGGCCGACGCGCCGAGCCTCGTCACCGCGGTCACCCCGCCGATGCCGTCGCTGCGCCGTCCCGGCTGGGCGGTGACCACCGGGCTCGGCTAGCTAGCCCGCCAGCTGGGAGCGGAGCCAGCGGACGTCCGCGTCGGCGCCCGGGGTCTCGCAGATGACCGGGGCGCCTGCCGCCCGGACGACGGAGACGATCAGTGCCGGGTCGATGGTGCCGGACTCCAGGCCGGCGTGCCGGTCGCGGCCCGAGCCGAACTCGTCACGCGAGTTGTTGCAGTGCACCAGATCGATCCTGCCGGTGATCGCCTTGACCCGGTCCACGACGTCGGCGAGGTCCTGGCCGGCCGCGAAGGCGTGGCAGGTGTCCAGGCAGAAGCCGATCTCGCCGTCGCCCACGCCGGCGATGGCGTCCCAGAGCCTGGCCAGGTTGTCGATGCTGCGCGCCATCGCGCCGTCTCCGCCCGCGGTGTTCTCGATCAGCATCGGCAGCGGTCGCTCGATCCGCTCGACCGCCTTGCGCCAGCTCTCGTAGCCTTCGGCCGGATCGGTACCGGCGGTGACGTGACCGCCGTGCACGATGAGGCCGGCCGCGCCGATGGAGGCGGCGGCGTTCAGCTGCTGCTCGAGCAGCTTGCGGCTGGGGATCCTGATCCGGTTGTTAGGCGACGCCACGTTGATCACGTACGGCGAGTGCACATAGGCGGCAACGCCCGCGGCGGCGAACTCGGAGCGCACTTGCTCGGGTTCACGGCCGCCGGGAAAGGCAGGCGCCTTCCAGTCCTGCGGGTCGCCGAGGAAGAACTGCACGGCATCGGCGCCGATGGCAGTTGCCTGCGTCAGCGGATCGCCGTCATGAAGGTGGGCTCCGATGCGGACCATGCGTCGAGCCTAGCGATCGGCCGGCTCCCAAGGGCGCGCGGCGGCCAACCCGGTCGCGGCCGTCGCCAGCGGGCGCGTGCCGAAACGGCCGACTGCCCGGCATCGCTGACCATCGGCAGGCGCCGGCTAGAACCCGCCGTGCGCTATGCCCAGGCCCATCCCGACGAACGAGGCGACCACGCCGAAAACGATGAAGATCCGTTCTTCCCTGGTAGCCGACAGCATCTGGGCGAGGATGCCAACAACGAACCCGGTAATCCCCAGGACCGTCGCGATCAGGTGATAGCCGACGATCACGCCGGTCGCGACCGCGATGAGACCGGCGATGACCGTGTAGGCGGTCGCTGTGTTGAGTACCGGGTGGCGCTTGCCGTCGGTGTTCAGCGTAAAGCGCCGTGCGCGCGAGCCTGACCTGACCTGAGCCTCGGACATGCCGTCATCTCCTGGAGACGGGAACCTTCCTAACCGGCAGCGAGCTGGTCAGCGGCGTCACTCCGCTGGCCGGTGCCCGGGCAGCCGGCCTGGCTACCTTATCCAAGTTTCTGCCCGCTCGGCTGCCAAGTGAAGCGCCATGCTGGTTGCTTCGGCTGGTTGCTTCGGCTGGTTGCTTCGGCTGGTAGGCTGACGGGCCTGCGTGTGAATGCCCGATCGGGGCATCCGCAGGCTCCTCCTGTCACGGAGAGACCGTGACCGCTAAGTCCGAAGGAGGCAGGGTCGGCATGCGCCGTTACGAGATGATGATCATCCTCGATCCCTCGCTTGAAGAGCGTACCGTTCAGCCCTCACTCGACCAGTTCCTGAAGGTCGTCACCACGGCGGGCGGCTCTGTGGACAAGGTCGACGTCTGGGGCAGGCGGCGCCTCGCCTACGAGATCGACAAGAAGGCCGAGGGCATCTACACCGTCATTGACCTGATGGCTGAGCCGGACACGGTCAAGGAGCTTGACCGTCAGCTCAACCTGAACGAGGCGGTCCTGCGGACCAAGATCCTTCGGCCGGACCAGCACTAGAGCAGCTGGACAGCCGCGGAGCGGCCACGGCCGCCCGAGCCCGACCCGACAAACTTCAGTGACCGGGAGTACCCGATGGCAGCAGGCGATACCCAGATCACGATCATCGGCAACCTCGTCGACGATCCGCAGCTCCGCTACACCCCGACCGGCCAGGCGGTCGCCAACTTCCGGGTGGCCTCCACGCCGCGGTTCCTCGACAAGAACACCAACGAGTGGAAGGACGGCGACTCGCTCTTCCTGTCCTGCAACGTCTGGCGGCAGGCCGCGGAGAACGTGGCCGAGAGCCTCCAGCGCGGCATGCGCGTCATCGTCAACGGACGGCTGCGCCAGCGCTCGTACGAGACGAAGGAAGGCGAGAAGCGCACCGTCTACGAGATCGAGGTGGACGAGGTCGGCCCTTCGCTGCGGAACGCATCGGCCAAGGTCGTGAGGTCGAGCAGGGCAACCGGCGGCCCGTCGGGATCTGGCGGGCAGGGCGGGTACGGTGGTGGCGCGAGCGCACGTCCTGCCGACGACCCGTGGGCAGCTGAGCCAGCTGACAGCGGCTTCACCGACGAGCCCCCGTTCTAGCCGGTGCGGCCGATCTGGCCGGGTGATGCCGACCAGCGCCGAACGCACCGTTAAAGAAAAAATGACCTTTGCCGACAACCGATAGCCCGGCCACCAGGCCGGGCCGACCATCCCCGCCGAGGGCGGGGCTCTGCTGAGGAGCACCACGATGGCCAAACCACCGATTCGCAAGCCCAAGAAAAAGGTCTGCCTGTTCTGCCAGGAGAAGGTAGTCCGGGTGGACTACAAGGACACAGGGACGCTGCGCAAGTTCATCTCCGACCGCGGCAAGATCCGGGCGCGCCGGGTCTCCGGCAACTGCACGCGGCATCAGCGCGATGTCGCGACGGCGATCAAGAACGCCCGCGAGATGGCGCTGCTGCCCTACACCAGCACGGCTCGCTGAGGCCGAGGGAGGTAACCAACGATGAGCGGTACGCCGATGAAGCTCATCCTCACCCAGGAGGTGTCTGGCCTGGGTGCCCCCGGCGACGTGATCGAGGTCGCTGGCGGGTACGGGAGAAACTACCTGGTCCCGCGGGGCCTGGCGATGCGCTGGACACGCGGTGCCGAGAAGCAGATCGAGCTGATCAAGCGGGCCCGTGCGACCAGGGAGATCCGCAGCGTCGACGACGCCAAGGCCGCCGCCGGGCGTCTCGGCGAGCTGCGCGTCCGGCTCCAAACCCGGGCGGGCAGCGGCGGCAGGCTGTTCGGCTCGGTGTCGACGACCGATATCGCCGCGGCAGTCAAGGCCGCGGGCGGTCCTGAGCTGGACCGCCGCAAGATCGAGATCGGTAACCCGATCAAGACCATCGGCGCGCACCAGGTTTCCGTGCGACTGCACCCGGAAATCAGCGCGACCCTGGAAGTCGAGGTCGTCGGGGTCTAGCGGCACCGGTCCGCCGGGCATCCCTGAAGGCCCGGGCGACCCCGCTCGCCAGGAGGCGCGGGACCGAGCATTCCGATCTGGCCCGGGACCGGGTGCCCGCCCCGGCGGGCGGGCACCCAGCGCGCGAATGCTAGGCCTGGTACCTGGGCAGCCGCTTGGCGACCTCGGGGTCGAGCTCGGCCAGCTGCGCCCAGAGCTGGGCCAGCCGGATGACGATCTGGTCAGCCTCGCTGACCCCGGCCGCGTCGCCTGCCTGCCGGGCCGAGCCCGGCCTCGCGGACGCCAGCGCCGGGTCCGTGCCCAGCCGTGCGGCAAGATCGTCGATGGCCTTGCCGATCTCGGCGACGCGCTGCGAATCCGTCGAACACATGATCGAACCATACGCAATGCGGAGACCGGCCGCACGCCATTCCGGTACATCTCGGCGGCCGTTCTGACGGGCTGGAAGAACCGCATCGCGGACGCCGGGCATCACATTCCGCATGTGGATAACTTCTGGCCAGCACGTCTTTCATCCAGAACGAGCAGTTTCTTTTGCCCACAGCTGGTGGACGGTGTTTTCGCAGCTAAATACGATCGCGGGGCAGCGAGGCGGTACCGCGTCCACAGCCTTGCCCCCAGGTAGCGCACAGGGCCTGCGGCGTGTCTGCACAAGCTTTCCACAGTCTTGTGCACAGCATGACTGGACGTCCGCTGGTACTGGCAGAACACTATCGGAGCCGGCTGTCGTACCCGTTCGATAGAACTGTGCTGACTCCGGCGCACGATCACGTGGCGACGTATGCGAGCCGGGGGACCTGGCAGCCGGCGAGGGGGGTGAGCCTGGTGAGCGTTGCGGAGCTCGCCCCGCGCGAGGACTTCGAGCGGACGCCGCCGCATGACATCGCCGCCGAGCAGTGCGTCCTCGGCGGCATGATGCTGTCCAAGGACGCGATCTCCGACGTGATCGAGGTCATCAAGGCGGCCGACCATTACCGGCCTGCTCACCAGATCGTGCACGAGACCATCCTTGACCTGTACAGCAAGGGGGAGCCGGCCGACGCGGTCACCGTCGCCGCCGAGCTGACCAAGCGCGGCGATATCGGAAAGGTCGGCGGCGCGCCGTACCTGCACACCCTGATCGCGTCGGTCCCCACGGCAGCGAACGCCGGTTACTACGCCCGGATCGTCAGGGAGCGGGCGATCCTGCGGCGCCTGGTCGAGGTCGGTACCAGGATCGTGCAGCTCGGCTACGCCGGGGACGCCGACGCCGACGAGCTGGTCGACCGGGCGCAGGCCGAGGTCTACGGGGTCACCGAGCGCCGGGTCAGCGACGACTACCTGCCGCTGTCCGAGATCATGCCCGGCGCCCTGGTCGAGATCGAGGCGATCGGCAGCCGCGGCGGCGGCCTGACCGGCGTGCCGACCGGCTTTGCCGACCTTGACTCGCTGACCAACGGCCTGCATCCCGGCCAGATGATCGTGATCGCCGCGCGCCCGGCTCTCGGCAAGGCGCTGGCGCTCGACACGCTGCTGCCGACGCCGTCCGGCTGGACGACGATGGGGGACGTCGCGGCGGGTGACCTGCTGATCGGCGCCGACGGCCGGCCGGTCACGGTTCTCGCGGCCACGCCGGTGATGCACGACGGGCCGTGCTATGAGGTCCAGTTCTCGGACGGCGAGCTCATCGTCGCCGACGGCCAGCACCTGTGGACCACCTGGAGCCGCGCCGCTCGCTGGCACGCCGCCAGGCGTTCGCGCTTGTCCGGTCGCCCGGCTCAGCAGGGCTGGCCGCAGCCGCAGGTCGTCACGACCGCTGAGATCGCGGCAGGCCTGCGGGTCGCGCCGGGCGGGCGGTGGTCCAGCCATGCCGTCGCGCTGGCCGGTCCGCTCGACCTGCCCCAGGCGGACCTGCCCGTGCCGCCGTACGCGCTTGGCGTGTGGCTTGCGGCGTGCCAGGCCGGCGAGCAGGGCAGCGCGGCTGGGCAGCCAGGGACGGACACCGCCGTGCGGCCGATCGGCCTCGCCGGGCTCGATCCTGAGATCGCCCTGCGGATAGCAGAGGCCGACGATAGCGCCCTGGGCCGGGAGCTAGCGGCGCTGGGCGTTAACGAAAAAGGCCGGATTCCAGTCGGGTACCTGCGTGCCGGGGGCGAGCAGCGCCGCGCGCTACTCGCCGGGCTGCTCGATGTGGCTGGCGCGGTGACCGGTTCTGGCGCGATCGAGGTCATCGCTGGCGGCCAGCTGGCGGCCGGCGTTCGCGAGCTGGTGCTCGGACTCGGCTACCACTGCACGGCGGCGCCGGTCGGCGATGACGGGGGGATCAGGGTCAGCTTCCGGGCCGACGACGAGGTCTTCAGGGTCAGCGGCAAGCAGCGGCTGCACAAGGAGCGCCAGGCCACCGCAGCCCGGCCGCGCCGCTGGCGCTACATCGTCTCGGTCCGCCCGGTCCCGCCGCGCCCGGTGCGCTGCGTCCAGGTGGACAGCGCCGACCAGCTGTACCTGGCGGGGACCGGGATGATCCCGACCCACAACTCCACCCTGGCGCTTGACCTGGCGCGGGCCGCCTCGATCAAGCACGGTCTCGCTTCGGTCATCTTCAGCCTTGAGATGAGCCGGAACGAGATCACCATGCGGCTGCTGTCGGCCGAGGCCAGGGTCGCCCTGCACTCGATGCGGACCGGCCAGATGAGCGATGAGGACTGGACCCGGCTGGCCCGGCGGATGAGCGAGGTCGCGCACGCGCCGATGTACATCGACGATTCGCCGAACATGTCGATGATGGAGATCCGCGCCAAGTGCCGCCGCCTCAAGCAGCAGCACGACCTGCGCCTGGTGATCATCGACTACCTCCAGCTGATGACCTCGCCGAAGCGAGTCGAGAACCGCCAGCAGGAGGTCTCGGACATGTCCAGGTCGCTCAAGCTGCTGGCCAAGGAACTAGACGTACCCGTGATCGCCGTCGCGCAGCTAAACCGCGGACCCGAACAAAGAACCGATAAGCGGCCAATGCTATCAGACCTACGTGAATCGGGCAGCATCGAGCAGGATGCGGATGTCGTGCTCCTGCTGCACAGGGAGGATGCCTACGAGCGCGAGTCGCCGCGGGCCGGGGAGGCCGACTTCATCGTGGCCAAGCACAGGAACGGGCCCACGGCCACGGTGACCGTGGCGTTCCAGGGGCACTACAGCCGGTTCGTGGACATGGCCCGCATCTAGCCAGACGCGGAGACTGCCGCCTGCCTGCGTTCCCGCCGGTCGGCACCCAGACCGCGGCAAGCGAGACCTGCGGTGCCGTACACCATCGAGGGTTCGGCCAGCGCTCGTAGCTCAACGGGTAGAGCATCTGATTACGGATCGTCTCGCGCTCCGCGCCGTGCTGACCTGCGAAGACACAAGACACGACCGACCGGTGTGCACCAAATCAGACGCCCTAGAATCGCGACGTGCTGTGCAGCTAGGCGCCGATCTTGCCCGCGAACCTCTGCCGTGCCGCCTGCCGGGACACGCCGAGGGCCAGGGCAATCCGATTCCAGGACTGCCCGCGGGCACGAGCGGCTGCCACTCGCTCGGTAAGGATGGCTTCGTCGCGGCGAGAGGTCTCGGCTGCCTCGGCGATTGCCCTCAGTTCCTCGGCGTTCTCCACCACGGCAGTCTCTGGGTCAAGCTCGTCAGCCCACTGCTCAAACCGGCGAGCGGCTTCCTCAATCTCCTCGTCTGTATGCATCGCATAATCACCCCTCATCTGAGGAACCTCTGGAACTTCGGCCGCAGGGACATGGCGTGTATGACGACAGGGTCATCAGACGCGGGGCCAAGGATTCCAATCTCTAACGGCATGTCTCTAACGGCATGCCGTTACGCGCGGGTCGGATGACCATGATCAGGTCGTCGCTAGCGCTGACCGTACGCATCATGTTGCGGATCGCATGCCAGACGTCTTCGTCGTCTATGTCGTGCTTGCACGCCGGCTCGCCGATCCGCATGCAGACAATATACCTTGTCTGCGAATCCCGCGCTGTGGTATCACTCGGTACTGCCCGCTGCCTGGCGACCCGACCCCAGTGCCCCGGTCGCACTTAGCCCTGGCATGGGCTGTCGCGGTGTACCGTACACTTGCGAAGGTTCACCCCTGCGCTCGTAGCTCAACGGATAGAGCATCTGACTACGGATCAGAAGGTTGGGGGTTCGAGTCCCTCCGAGCGCGCC
>Ga0209415_10005329_pt1 | contig 23154 bp, 13 predicted proteins | sample PeaSoiSIISIP2007_FD_187696 | JGI IMG/M metagenome (GOLD analysis project Ga0209415, IMG submission 187696) | Peat soil microbial communities from Weissenstadt, Germany - SII-SIP-2007 (SPAdes) (version 2) | ecosystem: Environmental > Terrestrial > Soil > Wetlands > Peat | place: Germany... | reverse complement strand
CTCGCGCCAAAAAACATGGCAACATCCTGATTGACAACAACTTAACCCTGGATCCCCAGGGGGGGGTTCGTTGGCAGAATCTGATCAACGGCTTCCGAGGGGATCAGGCGTCCGCTTTGCCCAAAAACAAATCAGAGACTCCTCACGTCGTCTCCTACAATGGCTTGTGGCGAACTTTGTCACTGGCCCCGAGAAGATTTACAACTTGCGGGTCTTGCCTTCGCCGGTTTTAGGGCCATCTTGGATGAGAGCCCAAGCGGCAGAAGATGGCTGAACCACGCACCTGTCCACACTGCGGCGCCATGCTGCCGGATGATGCGCCGGCGGGCCTTTGTGCTGCCTGTTTGCTGAAGGCAGGCTTTCTGGCCGGGCGACAAGACGCGGACTCGGCTGATGCGCTCCCCAGCTCGACCGTCGGGATGGGTTCTGAGGCTGGCGAGAAACCTGGCGAGCGAATCGGGCGCTACAGAATTCTCCAGCGGATTGGCGAGGGCGGGATGGGCAGTGTCTGGATGGCCGAGCAGGAGGAGCCGGTCCGTCGCCGCGTCGCGCTCAAGGTCATTAAACTAGGCCTGGACACCAAGGCGGTCATTGGCCGTTTCGAAGCCGAGCGGCAGGCCCTGGCGCTCATGGACCATCCCAACATCGCGAAGGTCCTGGATGCCGGCGCCACGGAAACGGGCCGGCCATTCTTTGTGATGGAATTGGTGCAGGGCATTCCCATCACCCGCTACTGCGACGACCAGCAGCTCGGCACCGAGGAACGGCTGAAACTGTTTATCGAGGTCTGCCACGCCATCCAGCACGCGCACCAGAAGGGCGTCATCCACCGCGATATAAAGCCGGCCAACATCCTGGTGACGCTGCAGAGCGGAACGCCTGTGCCCAAGGTGATTGATTTCGGGATCGCCAAAGCGACGGCCGGCCAGCGATTGACCGAGAAGACCCTCTTTACCGCCTTCGAACAGTTCGTGGGCACGCCGGCCTACATGAGCCCGGAGCAGGCCGAGATGAGCGCCTTGGACATCGATACGCGCAGTGACATCTACAGCCTGGGTGTACTGCTCTACGAACTACTGGCCGGCAGCACGCCGTTCGACGCGAAGGAACTGCTGGACGCCGGCATCGATGCGATGCGCAAGACCATCCGGGAGAAGGAGCCGGTCCGCCCGAGCACACGACTGACGCAGGAATTGTCCGCCGTAGCGGCGTCTCGGCAGAGCGCCGCTAAATCCGGTGGCCAAGATGGCGGCGCTCTGCGGAGACGCCGCTACGAGCAACTTCAGTCGCTCATCCCCTTGTTGCGGGGCGATCTCGACTGGATCGTGATGAAGTGCCTCGAGAAAGACCGCACCCGCCGTTACGAAACGGCGAACGGTTTGGCCGCCGATCTCAAGCGGCACCTCGGCAACGAACCGGTCGTCGCCCGGCCGCCGAGCATGGGGTACCGGCTGCACAAGGGTTTTCGCAGGAACAGGCTGCTATTCACCGCGGCCGGGCTGGTTGGGTTGGCGTTGGTTTTGGGGGTGGTGGCCAGCTCCTGGCAGGCGGTTCGAGCGACCAAGGCCCGGCTCGACGAGGCGGCAGCACGGCAGCGGGCAGACGAGTCTGCGCGTGCAGCCCGTAGCGAAAAGGAGCGGGCTGAGAAGGCGGAACAAAAAGCCAATGCGAGTGAACTGGCGGCCCGCGAAAAAGCCTACGCTTCGGACATGAACCTCACCCAGCAGGCGCTTGCTGCCAACAACCTCGGACGCGCCCGCGATTTGCTATATCGTCAGCTCCCGCAAGCGGGACAAAAGGACCTTCGTGGTTGGGAGTGGCGCTGGCTTTGGCAACATTGCCAAAGCGACGCTGAGCTTACCCTCTGTCAAAAGACAAATCCCATTGCCTGTCTCTGGGTCTCTCACGACGGGCGGTGGCTGGCCATCCCAGAAAGTTGGAGCGGAAATCTTTCGGTTTGGGACTTGCGCACCACGCATGAGATCGCCCGGCTGCCCGCCGGAGAGGGTAATGTGCAAGCCGCCTTTTCTCCGAAACAGGCGCTGCTGGCCTTTTCCTGCGCCAGGGGCATCACGTCGACCAATAGAAAAGACAGCGTTCGGATCTGGGATGCCTCGACCAAAGAGATGTCAGGCACTGAGCTTCCGCTTCGCGGGGAATGTGGTGGTCTGGCATTCTCGGCAGATGGCCGGGCACTCGTCACTTCCACGATCGGTCCTGGTGATGAGTTGGCCATCTGGCAGATTCCCCAAGGAACGAAGCTAAAGAGCTATTCGGCGCCGCAGCCGCGGGAAGGAACAGCCACCGCCTTTGCGGTTGCCGGCGACTTGAGTGTAGCCGCTTGCGCTCGTCCAAGCAGGGGGGGGCTCACAATCGTGGATTTGACAACAGGAAACGAGCGCTGGAATGCGCTCTCCCTCCCCGATCACTTCGTTAGCGCTCTTGCAATTTCGCCGGACGGAAAGGTCCTGGCCTCCGGAGAAGCGTACCTCCCGTCTCCGATTCGCCTCTGGGACGTTTCGTCAGGCAAAGAGATCAATCGCTTGGAGGGCCATCCACGAGGTTGGATCGCCACCCTGGTTTTCTGGCCGTATGGCAAGAGATTGGCCTCCGCCAGCAGCGATCAGACCATTCGCTTGTGGGACCTCTCAGTCCTCACGAACGTCCCGCCAGCGCGGGTCCTGCGCGGGCACCGGCTCGAGGTGTGGGGGCTGGCGTTGTTGCCCGATGGCAAGAGGTTGGTCAGCGGCTCTAAGGACGGTTCCGTATTCGTTTGGGACACCAGCACGCTGGCCCGTGAAAGCGCGCGAGTCACGCTGCCCGCGCGCGTGGCGACGTGGGGCTTTGCACCCGACAGCCGAAGCGTTATCACAGTGGACGGGCACGGCACAGTGGCCCGCTGGGGCGGCGACCGATTCCAGCACATGGAGACTGTGCTGGAAACGCATGCAGTAAACGTGCCCAGGTCGCCTCCGGGATCGCCTCTGATCTCGCGCAATGGGCGGTTATTGGCGATGAGCACGACCCACGGCGCAGTGGAAGTCTGGGACTTAGACCGCCGCACCTTGGTGCGACGATTCAACGGCCTGAGCAGGCCGCGAGCGTGCAGGTTCCTGTCGCAAGGCCAACGGCTGGTGATTGTTAACGAGGCGAGTGGTTCGCATGGGGAATGGGATCTACTCACGGGCCGGGAGACCCAAGCCTGGCGCGGCGCCGGAGAGACAAGGTGGTGCATCTCCGCCTTCTCCCTGGACGAACGCTGGTGCCTGGCTGTCGGCTGGGGCGGCGGGGCTCTGCTTCGTGACCTGACTAGCGGGCGCGAGACTCAGCCAGAGCTCACTATTAAGCAAGCCACCGATGCCAGCTTTTCTCCCGATGGAACACAATTCTCCATTTCAAGCGCGCTGGGTTATATCGGGTTGTGGGAGACTGCGACCATGCGCGAAGTCGCCACTCTTCGCGGCTTCCTGCAAAGTGTGGAGTCGGTGGCTTGGTCGCCAAACGGCAAGCGCCTTGCGGCCGGAAGCGATGGGACGGAGGCCCTTAAGGTTTTTGACTCGCAGACCCACGAGGAGCTGCTGACTCTGGAAGGCGACGGATCGCTGTTTTGGGGGTCGGCATTCTCCCCGGATGGAAATGTTTTGGGTTCGCAGAGCAGTGAAGGCGTCCTGCATCTGTGGCGTGCGCCATCCTGGGAGGAGATCGCGGCGGAGGAGAAAAGGGCGGAACGGAAGACGCAGTAACGCTCAAGGGGCAGGGCGCTGGGATTGTGTCTGTGACCTTTTCGCCGGACGGCCAGCGCGCGACTCTGCCAGCGCGTCCGCATCGGGCGAAGCCCTTGGCGCGCCCCGATGCATCGCGGACGCTTTGTGGGGCTGTGGGCCTTGGCCTCACTCGGGAATGCAAAACGAAATTGCCGGCCTCCGGTTGACGGGACGGGCCGGCCAACCTATGTTGGTTCATGAGCAATGAGGCAACTCGCAGATGGAAGCTAGGGTCCGCCATCGCGCTGGTTCTGGCGTCAGGTCTGGCAGCGCGGGGCGCGGAGAATCCGACCGCGTTTCAACTCGCCAAGGAAGGCGACCGCTACGTGGGAGAGCAGTGCAAGGACAAGGTTGTCCAGATTCGCTCCGAGCGGTCCGTCGGCAGCCTCGTCCCCAACGTGTGGTATGTGGTGTATTATGACCCGACGGCCACTCTGAAAGCCGCCGAAGTCAAGTTCGGCGCCGGCAAGATGCTCAACGTGAAGCGCCCACTGCGCTTGCTCGAACCGGTGACCGGCGCGGACTTGCCGCTGGACTTCGAGAAACTCAAAGTGGATTCGGACGAGGCCATCAACACCGCCCTCAAAGAACCACTGCTCGAGAACATCAAAGCGACCTCCACGGAACTCAAGCTCGAGCGGCTGGGGGAAGGCGTGGGCGGGCACAGCGCCACCGCCCAGGCGGCGTGGAAAGTCAAAATTTGGGCGGCCAGGGTGCGCGATCCCAGCCGCAGCACCGCCATTGGTGAGATCTGGGTTTCGGCCACGGATGGCAAGGTGGTGAAGACGGATTTGCACCTCGAACGGCTCAATTGAAACCGCTCCTGACCTCCCAACCGGCGGGCCGCAACCTGACTCTCGCATCCTTATGGAAAAAGTTGTGATCATGGGCTCGGGCTGCGCCGGCCTCACCGCCGCCCTCTACGCGGCGCGGGCCAATCTGAAGCCGTTGGTGATCGCGGGCGCCCACCCCGGCGGTCTGCTGGCGACCACGACCACGGTGGAGAACTATCCCGGCTTTCCGGAGGGGATTGACGGCTATGAACTGACGGTGCGCATGCAGAAGCAGGCGCAACGGTTTGGCGCCCGGATCGAGTCCGCGGTGGTCGAGGCCGTGGATTTTTCCCGGCAACCCTTGGCCCTCACCATGGACGGCGAGCGCATCGAGGCGGAAACGCTCATCATCGCCAGCGGCGCCAGCCACCGGCGTCTTGGCCTCGAGGGCGAGTCAAAGCTCGAGAACAAGGGAGTCACCTATTGCGCCACCTGCGACGGGGCGCTGCCGCTGTTTCGCAATCAGCCCCTGGTGGTTGTCGGCGGAGGAGATTCCGCCTGCGAAGAGGCCATGTACCTGACCCGCTTCGGCTCGGTCGTCTATCTGGTCCATCGCCGCGACCAACTGCGGGCCTCGAAAATCATGGCCGAGCGCGCGTTTTCCAACCCGAAGATCCGCCCCATCTGGGATTCGGTGGTGGTGGACATCACGGATGTCAACCAGGGCAAAGTGACCGGGGTGCGGCTCAAGAATGTCAAAACCGGGGCCGAGAGCGCCCTCCCCTGCGCCGGGGTGTTTGTGGCGATCGGGCATCTGCCGAACACTCAACTCTTCAAGGGAATCCTGGATCTGGACGAGCACGGCTACCTCATTGCCAAACGGGGCACCGCGACCAATGTCCCGGGGGTTTTCGTCGCCGGTGATTGCGCCGACCGGGTCTATCGCCAGGCCGTCACGGCCGCCGGCTCGGGCTGCGCGGCGGCGATTGACGCGGAACGCTACCTCGCCGGCCACCGCGGGTAGCGAAAGGGGCGGGGATCCCGATTCGGAATCGGGACTCCCTGCCGGCGCGAGGGCATAGGAACCGGGGACGAAGCCGTCCCCGCCCCTGGGCTCACAACAGAATCTGTCGTTTCTCCTCGTCGAATTGGGCAACTTTTTTGTACAGAAAGGCCAGCATGGACATATTCAACGCGGCCTGCACCTTGAGCGCGAATTCAACGTCGCTAACCGGCTTTTCCCGGGTGCGGACACAGTGCAGGAAGTTCTTCCAGTGGAGCGAAGTCGCCTCGGTTTTCAGGCCCGGGATGACCCGCGAACCGCCTTTGGCCGGCCAGACCGTAATACTAGCGAAGCCGCTCTCCCAACCGCCGGCGTCTTGCAGCGTCATCGCCCCCTCGTCGCCGCGGATGCAAGGCTCGCTCACGTAATCGTTGGCCTGGGTGCAGACCAGGACGGCGGAGACCTTCTCCGGGTAATCGACGCACATGTTGAAAGTGTCCGGCACTTCCCGGTCGTGAGTCGTGTACTTGAAGATGCCGCCGGAAGCGACGGCCAGCGAGGGATACTTAAGCCCGAGCGCGCTCACGAACGGCGTGAATACATGCGGAAAGAAGTCGGTGCAAGGGCCGCCGGCGTAGTCGAGATATTTGCGCCACCGGAAGAAACGGTCCAAAGTAAAAGGAACTTCCGGGGCATCACCCAGGAAAGCTTCCCAGTCCAGGTCCGGTCCCGGCTTGGCCTCCCGGTCCGCGATCGGCATACCCTGCTCGCCCCAATCGCCGCGCCGGTAATAACCCGCCGTGATGTGTTGCAAGCGGCCCACCGCTCCCTGTTGGATCAGGTCGCGCACTTTCCCCCACGCCGGGCTCGAGTTGCCCTGGTTGCCCACCTGCACGACCCGCGCCAGTTTCTGCGTCTCCTCACAAAACTCGCGGCACAAATCAAACTGGCTCCAGTGGCCCATCGGTTTCTCGCAATAAACGTCCTTTCCGGCCCGAATCGCATCGATGGCGAGGGGAACGTGCCGCCGGTCAGGCGTCGCGATGCAAACTACATCCACCGCGGCATCCGCCAGCAACTCCTGGTGCTTCCGGTACGGCTTGGCGTTCGCCGGTTTGGCGGCCTCATCGAGCCGGTAACGAAAGGCATCGTTGACGGCGACGATCTGAATGTTTTCCCCGCCCTTAATGAGCTTCTGCACGGTGGCCACGTGCGACGAGCCGCGGCCCCCCACCCCGATGAACCCCACGCCAATCCGGTCGTTGGCGCCGAGCACGCGGCCGCGCGCGAGGAACGGCGCGGCGCTTAACACACCTACCGCCGCGGCGGACTTGGCGGTGGCGTTACAGAATTCCCGGCGGCTCATGGAACCACCGGGTGTTTTAAGTTCGCCATTTTGCATGGCCTCGACTTTTTTGTTTTGCATAATCGTAACCGTTCGCGCTTGGTGTCTGCGCTCTGGCCCAACCTGGACGGCCCTCGTAGAGCCCCGCTGGCCAGCCTGTTAGCCGCCGCCGGTAGCCGGTTGCAGCCAAGGGGAGAGGCTCCAATACCACATCGCCGTCTTCAGGCTCGTGACATGACCGTCCATAAAAGCGATGGCACTGCGCCCGTTGTGCCGCGGGAGCGGGCCACCCCAGTTGCCGTCGTCGTTCGTGACGCCGCCGGTGTTGGGGGCGTCGTCGCCCGGGTCGTGGAGGATCCAGCAGCCAGGCTTTTCCGGGGTATTCAGGGTCACGCATTTGAGCGGATTCGTGGTGTTGAGCGGCTTGGTGCCCGAGTCGGTTATGTAGGCGACGCCAGCGGGTCTGGCAATGGACCCGCGCACGCCAGGCCACTTCGAGTAAGGCCAAGGTGTATAATCGCAGCCGCCGATGCGGAAGTTCATGCCGTAGTTCGAGATGCCCAGATCGGCGGGGCCGGTAGGGTACTCCTGGATGAACCCCTTGAAGAACTGGCTTTGGACAGGACAAAGCAGGAGGTTCGTGGTCCGTTGGTAGGGCAGCAGGAAATCAAACCACGCCCTCCGGCCGCCGGCCAGGGTGGAAGAATTGTCGCCCGTCACCTGGAAGGTCAAGCAGTACCTCCCCGCGTAATCATCAGCATACATGTGGGAGGCGGTGGCCATCTGATGCAGGTTGTTGACGCACGAGATCGCCTTTCCCTTTTCCTTGGCCTTGGCCAGGGCGGGCAACAAGAGCGCCGCCAGGATGGCAATGATGGCGATAACGACCAACAGTTCGATCAGTGTAAAGCCGAGCCGCCGGCCAAACCGGTCCCACGCCCGGCCTCGGCTCCCGACTTGCTCCCTGCCTGTCATGGTGTTCATGCTAGCTCCGTCATTAATCGATACGGCTCATACTACCTCCGGCAGTGGCCGGATACCAGCCCCACTTCCTAATTCCGCAGCCGGAAGAAGCTGTTGCCGGCGCCGATCGGAATCGTCGCGCTGGTGCCCGAAACGCCCGGGACCGTGGTCCAGGACGGCGCGGAGAGGCTCGGCGAACTCTCCAGGACGTAGCCGGCCGCGCTAGCCGGCCAAGTGATGACCACGTTCTTGCCTGAAAGCGCTACGGTCAGCGCCGGCGGGGCGAGGTACGCGCTGGCGTCCGTAGCGCCCTTGCCCGCCAGACCCGCCCGGTAAATGGCCCCGATCTCAGTCGGGCTCAGCCCGCGATTCCAGATCGCAACGTCATCCAGCAGGCCATCCCAGTAGCCGGGAGCCCCGGTGTCGGGGGCCGTGCCCGCGTCATCGAGCTTGACACCGATTCCTATCGCCGGGGTGACCGGAGGTATGAACGTGCCGTTGTAAGTCGTGGAAGCCACTACCGCGCCATTGCGGTAGAGCCACACCGTGGAGCCGTCACACACAAAGGCCACGTGCTGCCAACTGCCAAGCGGGAATGCGGCAGGATCACTCACATTCGGAGTCTTGCCGTCGGCCTGCTTGATGTAGATGTTTTCATGGATGCCGTCCGAGTAGAGGCCGAAGTGGAATTGACCCGCCAGGCTGGCGCCCCAGTTCTTGACGAACGTAGCCCAGGCCCCAGGTGCGTTGGCGTAGGCCCAGAGCGAGACAGTCAAAGTGTTCGTGGCCGCGGGGTGTTGCGGCACATCGACATATTCCTGTGAAGCCGCGACGAACAGGAGCGCGCCGCCGATTTGGCCGGTTACCCATTGGGAGTTGTCGCCGGCAAAGTTGCCCAATTGACCTGCGTTGCCGTAGGGCGAGGAATCGGCTGCGGTCAGGCCGTTGGTCTCGTCAAATTTCCAATAACCGGCCAAAGCGGTGCTGAAAGTGATGGTCTGGACGTTGACCGTGACGGCCGCGGTGTTGGTAGTGCCGTAGGGGGAGGTCACGGCCACCGTATATTGGCCGGCGTCGCCTACCTGCGCATTGGCGACGTGGTAGGTCGAGTTGGTCGCGCCCAGGATCTGGGTGCTGTTTCGCGACCACTGGTAATCGAGGCCGCCCGGGCCGACCGCCTGGACCGCCAGCAAAAGGCTGCCACCGGCAAAGAGCGTCTGGCCCTGTGGCTGGGTGACGATGGCCGGGGGCGCGGTCATGTAAGAGTTGGCCTCAGTGAGATTCTCGCCGGCGATGCCTGCCAGGTAGATAGCCGCCATCTGGTCGCCGCTCAGGTCGTGGTTCCAAACGCCCGTATCGTCAATTTTGCCCTGCCAATAGCCGCCGGTAGCTGCGCCACTCGCGTCCACCAGGGCCCCGATAGCCAGCACCATTGAGGTTGAGGGCGGCAGCAGGCCGCTGTAAGGGGTGGAGGCCACCACCAAGCCATTGCGGTAAACGGCCATCGTGGAGCCGTTGGCCACGACACCGACCTGTTGCCAGACGCCGGTCGGCAGGCCCGCAGTATCGTTCGCGGCTTCCGCGCCAACCGAATCGGTGAAGGCGTCGCCCAAAGGGCCAAACAACTGGTCGCGGTTCTTCTGCTGCAGCACCAGGCCGATGGGGCCGTTTTCAAGGATGCCCGTTTGCGGCCAGGTGCCATCACGCGGGTCGGCCCACACCCAGGCCGAGGCCGAGAAGGTGTTGGTCAAGAGCGGGAAGTTTGGCACGGTCATATAATCCCCGTAAACATTTCCCCCGGAGTCTATATTGGTGCCGCGGAAGCTCAGGGCGCCGCTGATGATTCCCGTGGTCCACTCAGGGGCGTCGCCCGAGGTAACGGCGACGGTGCCGTTGTTGCCCAGACCGGAGGTGTCGTGCGCCACAGTGCCGCTGGTTTCGTCAAACGTCCAATGGCCGACCAGGCCGACGGTGATGTTGGTGCTGGGCACCAGGACTGGGACGGGCGAGCTGATGGCAGAGCCGACCGCGTTGGTAACCACTACGGTGTAGGGGCCCTCGTCGTTAAACTGCGCGGCGGCGATCTGAAGTTGAGCGGACTGCGCACCGCTGACCCGCCCGCCATTGGCCAGGGCAACCCCCAGTTTCTCCCACTGGTAGGAGAGCGGCGCCGAACCCCCCGCGACCACGTTCAGTACAATCGTCGCACCCACGTTCACCGTGACATTGGAGGACTGGCTCAGGATCGCTGCCGGGTCGTAGAGGGCCAGGTTCGCCCCCGTGAGGTCTCCGGTGAGGTTGAAGCGACTGCCGGCCGCGCTCCGCGGTTCGGTGGAATCGAGCAAGCCGTTGCCGTTGACGTCCATGAACGCCGAGAGCAGACAGCCGTTGAACAGCGGGACCGACGCGAGCTGGTAAGGCCCCACGCCGGGCAGTTCATCGGTAAACACCGGACCGAGCCCCGGAATGTCAACGGGGACGATTTGTGCGCCCCCGAACAGGGAGCAGTTGTTGCCGTAAGGCGTGAGGTCCGCGCCGAGCCCATCGTCGAAGTTCCAATAGCCCGCGAGGCCGGTTTCAGTGCCCTTGAGGCCCGTGCGCATGTTGCCGCGGATCTCCGCGGCCGACAGCGCGCGAGTCCAGATCGAAATCTCATCGATCATGCCGTTCATAAACTCCGCCGTGCCATTGAACGCGCCGAAGTACACCTGCGCCCCCATGTTGGGGATGGGGTTGGTCGAGCTGTTGCGGGAGGCTACCAGCACGCCGTCAAGGTACGTCGCGAAGCCGTTGGTGGTGGCCTGTTGCCAAGTCATGGCCACGTGGTGCCAAGTGCCATCCGTGACCGCCGCTCCCAAGCTTAGGCCGGCCCCCACGCCGCCGTCGGTGGACAGGATGGCCAGACCATTCCAGCCCACCACGATATAGTCCGAGGATTGTTGCCGAACGGCGCTCTGCACTACGCTGCCCTTGAACCAGTATTCCACCGTCAGCGCGCTGCCCGTGCCACCGGTTGCGCTGCCTGAAAGGTCGGTGAGCGTGGTGATCGCGTAAGCACTAGTCCCATTCAGGCTTAAGACCTGGTTACTGCCGGGCGGGCGCGGTTCGGACAGCGTGACATAGACCATGCCGGTCTGGCTGCCGGTATAGGCGACCGTGCCGGAGACGTTCGCGCCGGAGGCGAGGCCGCACGCGCCCAAAACGCCGGCCGCCAGGATAGTGTTCAGTAACTTCTTCATAATGCATCTGCGTTTGGTTATTCTTTCGCCCAAGATTACGCCAAGTTAACCCCCGAATGCGTTCAACTTTTTTCACTGGGATTTTTTGAACGTTTTTGCCTACACTGTGCGCCATAGTTCACTGTGCGACTTGAATGCCCTGGTGTCACCGATGGCCCGTTCACCCAAGGCCAGGAACGACCGTTCCCGGTCCGCGCTCTTCCTCTGTCCCGGCGAAACCTATCACGCCGATCGTTGCGCTCCTCTTCGGGCGGCGGTGCGGCGCGGCGAGGTGCGGTTGGCAGCGTTGGCCCGCCGGGGCTATCCGGGCCGGCCTATGCCGGCGGCCCTGTTGCCCCAGGTGTCCACCGTCGGCTTCTGGGACGCGACGGGAACCCAAACCTGGGGGCTGGACTGGCACCGCAACGAGGGTCTTGAACTGACCTATCTGGCCCGCGGCAAAACCGAGTTCCTCGTGGACAAGGGGAGTTTCCTGCTCGAAAGCGGTCACCTGACCATCACGCGCCCCTGGCAGGAGCACCGCGTGGGCAACCCCAACGTCGGCTCCAACCGGCTGTGCTGGCTGATTCTGGATGTTGGCGTGCGCCGTCCCAACCAGACGTGGAAATGGCCGGACTGGCTGATCCTCTCACCCGGCGACCTGCGTCGCTTAACGAGCCTGCTCAGCCACAACGAGCAGCCGGTGTGGCGCGCCAACGACGAAATCGCCGCCTGCTTCGATCACCTCGCCCGGCTGGTCCAGACCCGCGACCCGTTGGCGGCCCAGACCCGGCTCCAGCTCCACATCAACGAGTTGTTTGTCGTCCTGCTCGAGTTGTTGGAGCAGAAGCGCGTGAAACTCGACGCCCGCCTCACGACGACGCGGCGCACCGTCGAACTCTTCCTGGCCGCCTTGCCCCAGCATCTCGAGGAGCCCTGGACTTTGCCCGACATGGCCCGTCAATGCGGCTTGGGCAGCAGCGCTTTCGCCGGTTATTGCTGCCAAATTACCAACCAGACGCCGGCCAAATACCTCATGCATTGCCGCCTTGACGCCGCCCGGACACTGCTCGTGTCCCGCCCCGAGTTGGGCATCACCGACGTCGCGTTCTCTTGCGGTTTCCAATCCAGCCAGTACCTCGCCACCGCGTTTCGGCGAGCGACGGGCCAGCCGCCCCGCGCCTTTCGGGCCGCCCACGCGGGGCAGCTAGCTGGCCGCGCCTCTTAGCCCGGGTACGTCATGGGTTTCGCCGACCGGAAGGCGTAGCGCAGACTTCCAGTCTGCGGTATCGCGGATTTCCAATCCGCAGATGCAAGCAAGCAGGTACAGCCTGCCGACTGGAAGTCGGCGATACGGCAGGTTGGAAACCTGCGCTACGGCGGCCCGGCCCCCACGCTCTACGCTCCAACGCTCCACGCTCCACGCTCCGCACGTTTTTGCGCGGGCGCCTACGACGGCAGGTCCTTGCCGGTGGTGGTCACGGTCAGCTTGCCGTGTTTCACTCCTTTGGCGGCGATCAATTCATCGGCGATCTTCCGAATCACCGCCGCCTGGCCATGCACCAGCAATACTTCCAGGCAATTATGGTGGTCCAGATGCACGTGCACCGTTAAGGGAACCACTTCGTGATGATTATGCTGGATGTCCGTCAGCGTGGCTTGGAGATGCGGCTTGTGATGGTCATAAACCAGCGTGATGGTGCCGGCGATCTCTTCGTTGCCGAATCTCTGCCGGTGTTCGACCAGCCGATCGCGGATCATGTCCGCGATGGCCAGCGAGCGGTTGTCATAGCCCTTTTCCGCCGACATCGCATCCAGTTGCCGCAGGAGCGACGGCGCCAGAGACACGCTGAAGCGGGTGACGGTTTCTTTTTTCATGCGACCACTTAACGCCCTTATCCTAATTCGGCCGGATAGCCTGTCAAACCCTCTCGGACGGCTGCCGGCTGAAGCCGGCGCTCCGCTCGAACCCCCAGCGCGCCTTGTTAAAACGTGGCCGTCACCCCGATCCTCACCTGAAACGGTTCGACGGGGTGGAAAACATCTTGGAATGACGCCGCGGCCCTTGGCGTTATTCGCGACAGGTACGCGTAGTCAATGTCGTGATCGCGGCTATCGAGCAAGTTCAACCATTCGGCAAAAATCCGCCAATGCTTGCTGACCTGGTAGCCGGCTTCCGCGTTGAGCAACAGCGTCGCCTGCGAGCGGTAGATCCCATCCGAGGTCAAATCACGCGGACCGAAGTAGCGCAGCCGGAGGCTGGCCGAGAGCCCGTTCATGTCATGCAGCGTGATGCCCGAGGCAATCACCGCCCCGACCGCTTCGGGCACGCGCGTGCCTCCCGGACTGCCCGGCGTCGCGTCGGCCGCGTCCACCGAAGTAAAACGGGCGGTGGACTGCGCCAGGTCAAAGTCAAGGGTCAGATGTTTCACTGGCGTGTAGTAGTTGGCCCATTCGACGCCGCAGCGGTGGCTCGGCTCTTTTGAAGGAACCGTGCCGCCGGTGTCGCCGTCCTGCTGAAGCTCGGAATCACTGTAGAGATACCACAGCGAAAGGGTGCTCTGCCAATGCGGCACAACCGAGGTGCGGAGGCCAATCTCCGCGCCTCTGGTTTGGATCAGGCCGGGAACTCTGGCGACCGGCGTTCCCGGAATGGGATTGGCCGCCGAGACCGGCTCGACCGTCTGAGTTGCGCCGCGCCCGTCGTTGCTGTGAAAACCGAACCCGCCTTCCACATAGAACTCCGTTCTGGCCCACGGGCCGAAGATCAAACTCAGCTTGGGGCTGGGCAGCAGCGTGGCGGAGGCGCCGGAGTTGGCCCGGGTGACGAGGCTGGTGACGTCAAAGTAATCCAGGTCGCCGCGCACCGCCGCGACCGAGCGGAATTTCTCCGACCACTGCGCTTTGTTTTCCGCATAAATACCGACTTGCGTGTCCGTAAAACGATCCGCTTCCGTGGTGGCGGGCAGAACGGTGCCGGTGGCGGAATCCAATTTGGCCGCGCGCGCGCGGTCCTGGGTTTGGTAAAGGCCGTTGTTGATCCAGTCGTTGCGGGCTTGCAGGCCAAATGAATTCTCCACGTCATGGTCAAACCACCGGCTCACAATCGTGTGCCGCGCGTCCAGGCCGCCCACCCAGCGCCGGTCCTGTTGCTCGAACTGGTCGCCGCGATTCGGGTCCGTCAGGTAGTAGGTGAAGTCGGAAAACAAATCGAGATCGTAATAGAACCCGTAGGCCATGATTTTGGTCTCGGTGTTCTCGCCGGAGCCATGCCATTCGGCCTGCAGGCTGTAACGCCCCGAGTTGCCGCCGTCCGTCGGGTTGAGGGTGCCGAAGTAACCCACCAGCGGCACCGCGCTGGCCGCCAGTTGATCGCTCGAATTCCATTTGCCGTGGTAGGCCCGCGCCGCGACGCTCAAGCCGTTGGCGCCATCGCCCTGACTGTAGGTCAGCAGGCCGTTGAATTTAAAATAGTCGTCCGGATGCACCCAGGGGCCGTCGTCGTGAGACGCTTCGCCCCCGTAAAGCAAGCTGCCCGAGCCGAGTGGTTGCGACGCCCCGAACACGCCCCGCTCATAACCGAACATGCCGCCCTCGACCGTGACGAAGTCCCGGGGCAGCGTCTGGTAAAACACCAGGTGGGCCGCCCCGGCTGAACCATAGTTGCCCACGTCCGCGTAATAAGGACCCTTTTCGTAATTCACCCGCTTCACGAATTCCGGGATTACGGTGTTCATGTCCGAGTAACCTTCGCCATGGGCGTGCGATGGCAGGTTGAGCGGCATGTCGTCCAGGAACACGGCGAAATCCGTGCCGTGGTCGAGGTTGAAGCCGCGTAAGAAAAACTGGTTGGCCTTTCCGCCCCCGGCGTGCTGCGTGACGATGACGCCAGGGACCGTCTCCACGACCTCTCCCGAGCGCAGAATCGGACGGTCCCGAAGCTCCATCGCGCCCACCGTTCCTTGCGAGGCGGAAGCGGCCACGCCGACCATGCTGTCCTGCCGCCCGGTCACCGTCACCTCCGGCAGCCGAATGACCTCGTTCGTGGCCGCTGACGGGGCAACTTCGCCCGAGACCGAATTCGCGGGTTCGGCCCCCAGCGCCGCCCGGGTGAGCCCAACGAGCAAACCCATCAGGCCCGCGCGGCAGATATTGAATGTTGGCTTCCCAGCCGGCGCCGGCCCGGAATGGAATGTTACGTTCACGAAAGAAAGTGTTACTCATCGGCTTGGGGTTGAGCAACGAAAAAAGCCCCGCCGGCAGCCTCGATTCTTCACGCGCCGCCGCGCCGGCGCGCGCGGGCGATCGGAGCGCCGCGTTTACGCGGCAGAAAGGCCGGCAAGGACGCGCGTCCGCGCCGTCTCCGCCGGTTCTGCCGCGGAAACGCGCCAGCGCTTGGGGTGCGTGGAGCTGGCTCTCGCTCTGGCCTTTGCTACACAACCCCCGTTGGGGTTGGATTGTGCTGGACACTCAGCGAGGCAACAAGGAAATTGCCCGGCGCCGTCTCACTCGTTGAAGGCGGCGGCCCGGCCCCAAGCCGGCACGGACGAACGATGATCGCGCGCATCACTTTGGAACTGGCCCTCCGCAAGGAGTTCGATTACCTGGTGCCGCCCGAACTGGCGGAGCAGGTCGAGGTGGGCACCCGCGTCCAGGTCCCGTTTGGCCCGCGAAAGGTGCTGGGCTGTGTCACCGCCCTGGCGGAGGAGTCCGACCGCGCGAAGCTCAGGCCGATCCTGAAAGTTATCGGCGCCCCGGCGCTGGTCACGCCGAAGGTCCTCAAGCTGGCGCGATGGCTCGGCGAATACTATTGCTGCGCGCCGGAAACCGCGCTGAAATGTGTGCTGCCCGAGGCGGTCCGCCAGGAGCAGGCCGGTTGGCGCGAGCGGCTTTTTGTGCGCGCTCTGCCGCCCGGCGCCCCGCCGCCCAAGCTCTCCAAACGCCAGCAAGCGATCGCGCAAATCCTCGAAGCACGCCGCGAACTGCCGCTCAAGGAATTGCTCGGGCTGGCTCGAACCACGGCCGCCACGGTCCGGCGTCTCGAGGACAAGGGTCTGGTGGTCATCGCCGCGCGCGTCTCCGAACGCGACCCCTATGCCTCCGAGCAAATCCTGCCCAGCCAACCCCTGGCGCTCAATCCCGACCAGGCGCGCGCTCTCGCCGCGATTACCGCCGCGATGGACGAAGCCAAAGGGGCGGGGACGGCTTCGTCCCCGCTTCCTGCCAACCGCGGTGCGATCGCCTCGGCGAGGGATGAAGCGAAATCCGGGGCCCGAAGCCCGAAATCCGAGGCTCGGAGGCCCGAGGAGGCGGCGCGAAGGACGGAGACTGCATCTACCCCCGCATCCCTGGAGACCCAGGGAACCTTGTTCCTCGAAGCCGCGGCTCAGGGAGCAGGAAGAGGGTTAGAGGGTTCTGCCGCAGGGCCAGGCGCCAGGCCCGGCCCACAGCGTCAATCCTCCGCCTGGGAGGGCGTTTCGGGGGAGTCCCGCACGTTTCTGCTGCACGGGGTGACCGGTAGCGGCAAGACCGAGGTCTATCTGCAGGCTCTGGCGCACGCTCTGAACCGGGGCCAGGGCGGCATCGTCCTGGTGCCGGAGATTTCGCTGACCCCGCAGACGGTCGAGCGGTTCAAGGCGCGGTTCAGCTCCGGCCCGTTGCGGACGGTGGTGGCGGTGTTGCACAGCCATCTGTCGGCGGGCGAGCGGCACGATGAATGGCATAAGATCCGCCAAGGCCGCGCCCGGGTCGTCATCGGGGCCCGCTCGGCCATTTTCGCGCCGGTCGATCCGCTGGGGCTGATCGTCGTGGACGAAGAGCACGAGCACACCTACAAACAGGAAGAGGCGCCGCGCTATCACGCGCGGGACGTGGCCATTGTGCGCGGGCGGATGGAAGGGGCGACCGTGGTGCTGGGGTCGGCCACGCCCTCCATGGAGAGTTACTACAACTGCAAGCTCGGCAAGTACCGGCTCCTGGAGTTGCCGGAGCGGGCCGACGACAAGAAAATGCCGGTGGTGCGCGTGGTGGACATGCGCCAGACGCTGCGGAAAGGGACGGCGATTCCGATTTACTCGCCGCAACTCAAAGAGGCCATCGCTCAGCGCCTGGAACGAAAGGAGCAAGTCATCCTCTTTCTCAACCGGCGCGGCTATGCCACCTCCCTGCAATGCCCGCTCTGCGGCTACGTGGCCGGCTGCCCCAACTGCAGCCTCTCCCTCACTTTCCATCGCCCGGACCCTAAACTCTCCTGCCATATCTGCGGACACACCGAGCCGGTGCCAGTCTCGTGCCCGAATCCGCAATGCCGCAGCCCCCAAATCCGCTATGCCGGCATGGGCACGCAGAAGGTCGAAGCCACCCTGGCTAAACTATTCCCGCACGCCCGCATCGTGCGCATGGACTCCGACGCCCTGAAACGAAAGGACGATTATCGGCGCATCCTGGGCGATTTCCGCGCCGGCAAGATCGATGTGCTCGTCGGCACCCAAATGATCGCCAAGGGCCTCCACTTCCCCAACGTCACGCTCGTCGGCATCATCTACGCCGACCTCGCCCTGCACCAACCCGACTTCCGCGCCGGCGAGCGGACTTTTCAATTGCTCACCCAAGTGGCCGGCCGGGCCGGGCGCGGCGACGTCGAAGGCGAGGTGTTCGTCCAGGCCTTCACCCCCTTCCATCCGGCCATTCAATACGCCCGCCGGCATGACTTTACCGGCTTCTACGAGCAGGAACTCGAGTTTCGGCAGCAGCTCAAGTATCCCCCCTTGAGCCGCATTGCCCTCCTCACCCTCAAAGGCCGCAACGAAGAAAAAGTCAAATTCTCCGCCGACCATCTCAAGGGCGAGCTGGACCGGTTGTTGGCCGATTTCAACGACCTGGTCCTGGCCGGCCCCGCCCCCGCCCCCCTGCTCCGCGCGGAGACTTTCTACCGGTATCAAATCATGCTCCGCGTCCCGCGCATGCCCCCCCTGGCCCGGCGCCTGGCCCAGCTTAGCCAATCCCTGGTCCTGCCCGAAGATGTGACGTTGACAGTGGACATTGATCCCGTGGGATCCATGTGAGGGGAGGGCGTTGCGCAACGACTGAAACGCTTTGCCAATCTCCGCAACTTTTTGGCGATGGCGCTGTCCAATGGGAACACGGAACGTGAGAATCTGATGCGCACGCCATCACCGCAACACCGACGCCTGGAGCAGGGAAGCGCACATTGGCTGCAGGATCTGATCCAGGACCTTCGTCTGGGCGCACGGCAACTCCGCAAGAATCCGGGTTTCACCGCGGTGGCGGCGCTGACGCTCGCGCTGGGAATCGGAGCCAGTACCGCCATTTTCAGCCTGGTGAACGCTTTGCTGCTCCGTCCGCTGCCGTTCCATGAACCGGAGCGCCTGGTTTGGATTGCCAATCGCGAGGCCGGTGGGGCCGGCGGCCTTTCCACCGTCACTACGCAGGTTAGCGTCTTCGCCGATTGGCGGTCGCAAAACCGGTCGTTTGAGAGTTTGGCGGGGTATTTTGCCTTCTTTGATTATCGGAGCTTCACGCTGACCAGCGATGGCGAGCCGGTTCGGCTGCAAGGTGTCAGCGTCTCGCAAAACTTCCTGGATACGTTGGGAGTCCGGCCGCAGCGGGGCCGGAACTTCGTCGCCGAGGAATGCCAGTGGAATGGGCGCAAAGCGGTCCTGCTAACCCACGCCTTCTGGAAGCGCCGGTTCCACGGGGACCCGGCGATTCTGGGCCGCACGCTAACGCTGAATAACGAGGCCACCGAGGTGGTGGGCATCCTTCCTCCGGCCTTCGATTTTTCGTCCATTTTTTCACCCGGCTCCAAGGTGGACCTGGTCCTGCCGTTTCCGATTTGCCCGGAAACCGATAGTTGGGGTAATACGCTGGCCGTACTCGGGAGGTTGAAACGCGGCATCACCCTGCAAGCCGCCCAGCAGGAGTTCGACGTCTTGAACCGGGAACTGAAGAAGGACCACCCGGCGCGTGGTGACGTGGCAGCCCGCATGACTCCCTTGCCGCAGCAGGTGAGCGGCCAATTCCGCCGTTCCTTTCTGGTGCTGTCTGCCGCCGTGCTCGGTGTCCTGTTGATTGCCTGCGCCAATGTCTCCAACTTGCTGCTGGCGCGCGCGGCGGTCCGGCGCAAGGAGATTGCGGTGCGGATGGCCTTGGGCGCGGGGCGGTCACGAATCGTCCGGCAGATGTTGACCGAGAGCCTGCTGATGTCCGGGCTTGGGGCCAGCTTGGGCCTGTCATTGGCTTTTCTCGCGACGGCCGCGCTGGCTCGATCCCACGCCTTCAACCTTCCCTTGTTGCCGACCGTCGCCGTCGATACCCGAGCCCTCGGCTTTGCCCTCTTGATTGGCTTCGCTGCGGGACTCTTCTGCGGGATCATTCCGGTGCTCCAACTCTTCGCGACGGACATTCACGGGGATTTGAAGGATGCTAGCCGGGGCAGCGGCTACGGCGCGCGCCGAGTGCGGGCGCGTGAAGCCTTGGTCCTCGTCGAAGTAGCAACGTCGTTTGTGCTCCTGGTGGGCGCGGGCCTGCTGCTGCACAGCTTCCTGCGGCTGCTCGAGGTCAATCCCGGGTTCCGGCCTGAGCAAGCGGCGGCCTGGCCGATCCAACCCTCGCGCGGGTTCACCAACCCGACCGAACAAGCCGCCTTTTACCGGGACCTGATTCAGCGTGCCGAAGCTCTGCCGGGCGTTGTTTCTGCCGGCCTGAGCGACACGCTGCCGCTGGGGCGGAACCGCTTTTGGATAACCCGCGCCAAGGGCAGGCCTTACCGTGAGGGAGATGGGGCTTTTCCTCGAATTGTGGATGCCGGCTATATTCGAACCCTGGGCATTCCGTTGCGCTCCGGCCGCGAGTTCAACCTGCACGATACGGCTGAGACGGAGAAGGTGATACTGATTAACGAAGCGATGGCTCACAAACTCTGGCCTGGCGAGAGTGCCCTGGGCCAGATCGTGAGGACCGCCGGATTGGCTGGTGCCACCGAATACCGTGTGGTCGGCGTGGTGGGCAATGTGCGGCACAGCGCGCTGGAGGAGGACGGCGGGCCTGAAGTGTACCTGCTCGGGGTGCAGGCGGGCTGGTCGGCCCAGGACCTGGTGGTGCGCACCAAGGGATCGCTGGCCTCCCTGGTTCCGGCCGTGCGCGCGGTTCTCCGCCAGACTGACCCGGCCATGCCCGTCGACGATTTCAAACCCCTGGGCCAGATTGTGGAACAGGCCGTCGCTCCCAAGCGCCTAATCACCATTCTGGTCGGCCTGTTCTCGCTGCTGGCCTTGGCCCTGGCCTCGGTAGGCATCTATGGCGTGGTCGCTTACTCCGTCAGCCAGCGGACTGGAGAACTGGGCGTCCGACTGGCCCTCGGGGCTACTTCCCGTGACATCGTGGGACTAGTGATCCGGCAAGGGATGAAACCGGTCGTGCTCGGCCTCCTGCTGGGCGTGATAGGCTCCTGGTGGCTGACGCGGCTAATGCAATCCCTCCTCTACGGCGTGGGCGCCCGGGATCCCCTGACGTTCGTGGCGAACGTGCTGCTGCTCGCGGCCATCGGGCTGCTGGCCTGCTGGGGCCCGGCTCGGCGCGCCGCGCGCGTGGATCCGCTGGTGGCGCTCAGGGACGAGTAAACAGACACGGATTTATCGAACAAAGGCGGCCTTATCACTGTCCTATCCACAGGCTTATTGATGACCAGCAACCGGACTACTCTGCTGTCACGGTGGCCGGCTCAAGAGGCTCAACATGGTCAAACAACAACCCTCCTCCGCGAAGAGCAGGCTCTTAACGTTCATCGCTCTGTTATTCTGCCTGGCCGTGGTCCTCGAGATCGTGTTCCTCTTGCCGAGCCCCAAAGAGGGGCGATACCAAGCCGAGTCATTTGTAACCTCGCGTCCGCTCAATCCCGCGATTCTGCGTTCTGATTTTCAGCGAAAGGCGATCAAGTCCTGCCCTGGAGTCGTCCGGCTCACGGTGGTGGTCGAGCCGCTAACCTCGACCACCCTCAAAGGAACTACCAGAGAAACCAATGGCCTCATTCGGCTTTTGGCGGCTGGTCCGGACCCGGCAGCAGCGGAGCGCGCCGCCGGGGAAGGTGCCACCCGCTTGTGTGATATGCTGCAGCAATCGTTTGGCAGCACGAGCCGGATTGTCGGCCGTACGCACAGCTTTGCTTCGTCTTCGGTTCACCAGCGGACCTGGTTCACCTTTAGAGAAGCCGCTCAGCTAAGGGCGTTTCCTGTCGCAGGCCGGGTTTTCTTTGATCACGCCGGCGTGTCCATCGACCCGGGCAGCCAATGGGATCGACACTATGACTGGATCGGCTATCCAGCCTGCTACCTCGCCGGGTTGTCCGGCGTCGGGAAGTTCTCGGGCAATTACATTCAAGTATTCTTGGCTGATGAGGCCGTCTCCTCCGCTGGCGCCGAGGGCTGGACTTTTGTTGCGAGGAGGAAATCCGATGCTGCCCAAGCGTTGCCAGAGGTCGAGGCGGCCATGGCCGAGTCGCGCTCGCGATTTCAAACGAACTCGCGCGCGATCACCTCTTCCTGGCGAGAGGAGCCATTTGCCTCGGACTCAGGCGTGCGTGGCACGCGCCTTTCTTTTATCGAGCAGTATCCTGTCTTCAACCCCAGGCTAGGCGGGACGATGACGATAACCAAGGCCGTCCGTCAGTACCTCCTGACGAACGCACAGCGGCGCTGGGTCATGCTCCAGTACTTTACGCTCACAGGAAGCGCGTCGGATGCGGACCGCCAGATGATCGAAAAGACCTTGAGATTGGAGCCGTAACAGGGCCGGTTTAAGAAGGCGCGAGGCCAGGGGCGGGGACGGCTTCGTCCCCGCTTCCTTCCGGCCCGCGGGAACAAGATGCGGGGACGAAGCCGTCCCCGCCCCGTTCTTGGATCGGCCCTGGAACCGTAAGCAGTCGAGGATTGCGAGCTTGTCATGCTTCGCCTGCGGGATTATCTTCCCAGTGATATGTCAGCCGTCGCGAACATTGTGCTTGAGGGTTTGCTCAAACCCGATGGTACCTTAGAGCTTCGGAGCCGCCCACCATTCCCCCCGGGGCGCGTGCGTGTGACGCTCGAGGCCATCAAGGATGAGCCGGTCCCGACGGAGCGGCTGCCAGACCCTCCGTGGCCCGATGCGAGCGTTCCGGCGCCGCTCGACCTCCCGCGGCCGCTCCGGATGAAAAGGGTTCAACCACGCGAGGTGGCCGAGCGGCTTCCTGACCCAATCGAGTGAAGCGGCGAGGCGCGCCCATGACGGTGGCGCTGCCGTACGACACGCGGACCGACGCTTGAGGCGGGTTCCTCTGTCAGCCGCCGAGTGAGCAAACTTACTCACTGACTGAGTAATCTTGCTCTACGGGAGCGCCTGGGCTATCTTTCGCCGCCATGAGATTTGAACGAGCCGTCGTGGGCGAAATCCTGGCGGCAATGGAGCGCAAGCTCCCCTTGTTGCAGGTGCTGGTGGGGCCCCGCCAGGTGGGCAAAACCGTGGCGGCCGGCCAGGTCGAAAAGCGCCTCGGCTGGCCGAGCGTGGTGGCGTCCGCCGACGCGGCGCTGCCGCATCCCCCGGAGTGGATCGAAACCCAGTGGCGGCACTTCGTTGTCAGCCAGGGCGTGCAAGATTGGGCCGTCGAGGTGAAAAGCGGCCGCGGCGGCAAAGTCAGCGGGATGGCCGCGTTTCGCAAGCGTTACCCCAAGGCCAAGGCCTGGCTGGTCGGCGCGACCGGCATCAAGCTGGAAGAATTCCTCTCTCATCCGGCCACCGAGTGGTTTCGGTGAGCGACCGGAATTTCTGATGCGAACACACCGACTCAGTTGTATGGTGAGAACATGAAATGTTTCCGCTGGATCTGCGGTTGGTTCTTTCTGGCGACGGTTTCGGCGGGCGTGGCCGGAACGCTAGCGCAATTTCGCACCACCTTTGGCGACATCCAGGTGGAGCTTTACGACCAGGACAAGCCGGCGACGGTGCAGAATTTCATTCATTACGTCCAGAGCGGGCTTTACACGAATGAATTCAGCCACCGGCTGTTGCCGGGGTTCGTGTTGCAGGCGGGCGGCTT
>Ga0209415_10005328_pt1 | contig 23155 bp, 22 predicted proteins | sample PeaSoiSIISIP2007_FD_187696 | JGI IMG/M metagenome (GOLD analysis project Ga0209415, IMG submission 187696) | Peat soil microbial communities from Weissenstadt, Germany - SII-SIP-2007 (SPAdes) (version 2) | ecosystem: Environmental > Terrestrial > Soil > Wetlands > Peat | place: Germany... | reverse complement strand
GTCTAAATGGCCTCGGGGCCTCCCCTTGAGACGTCGTTGAGGTACGCTGACCAAGACAGTCAGATCGGTCGTCCGACATCAAATTGGTCCTGCGGGGGGGACTCTTATGAAGAAATCAGTGTTTGTGGTCTGCGCTTGGGCGGGCGGCGCATTGTTGGGCTTCAGCGGATTGGTGTGGGCCGCCTACTACCCGCAGACCGCGCCCGCGCCCGGACCCATGGCCGCCGCGGCTCCCGATATCACCGGAACCTTCGAGCTGGTCAAACGCGTACTGCCGGACGGCAAGGAAATTGTACCTCCGGCCATCTCGGGTCTTTACACGAATTCCCATGGGCGCCGCAATTTCAATGTTGCCTGGACGGACAAGGACGGCAAACCGGCGTCCCTGTCGATCATCGCCACGTACACGCTGACTGCAGACAAGTACTGCGAGACGATCGAGTTCTGGCTGCAGAACAACATCGGTGGCAAGCCCGGTGTCAGCAACGAGGCCCCGCCAACGAAGGACTGCAGCCCGGTGACGGTGAAGGATGGGGTCGTCACCTTCTCACCACCGGGCGAGATGGTGGTGGTCAGCATCGATAAGTATGGCTTGACGGCGACCGCCGCCGGGCAGTTTGCCGACCACTGGAAAAAGCTTCGCTGAGAACGGGTAGCGGTCGGGTTTCTCACCAACGCTGGAAGCGGCGCTTGCGTGGGTTGCCGGCGGGCTTCCGTCCAGCACGGCGCCCGCTAGCACCCGCGGCGTGACGCTCAACGAGGCGCGGGATCCACGGCGATGCGCGCGATCTTCCGCATGCGTCCCGAAGCACGGTTGTGACACGCCGCGCCCGACGCACCGATCACCACAGGTCGGGGAGGGTCGATAACGATGAGTAAGGTGGGGTGCAGACCGGCGAGTCGCGGCTTCGATGCGGCCGAGACGGTGAGCCGAGACGAGCTGGCCGCGCTCCGGCTCGAGCGGCTTCAATGGTCGCTCAACCACGCCTATGGCTCGGTCCACCGGCAAGGCCCGGCGCGTCCTTGACCGGCGGCGTCGCTGAAGCGGCTGCTGGCCTCGCGCCGTCAAAACTCGAGTTCGAGGGCCATGCACAACCACTCGAGCAGCGGGTGCATCAGCCGAAAGCGCTGCAGCAGCAACTTGCGCAGATCGCGTCCCAACAGATCGGCATCGCTGAGGGCGGCACTCGCCACGAAGTCCTTGCGCTTCAGATCCTCGATCAGCGCATGGTCGGCCTTGTAGCCACGCGGCGGCCTCGAGAGAGAGTCGCCGTCGAGCGCAAAGTGCCGCCTGAACCCTTTGGCAGTCGCCAGCGTCCTCCAACTGCGCGGGTTATCGACCAGGAAGTCGCGTATGCGCTTCAGCGTCGCCGCCTGCGGGTGCCAGATTCCGCCGCCGGTGAAGCACGCGTTTGGCTCGAGATGGAGGTACAGAACCGGCGCATCCAGGCGCCCCATCGCGGCATTGCCGGCGAGTCCGCGCGCACCGCGCTTGGTGGCTGCGTGGAAAAATGTCATGCCGACGTGGGTCTTGTACGGAGCCTTGTCTGCCGAGAACCGTGTGTCGCGGTATATGCGGAACAACGAGCCACCGAGTGGTCGCGGGTCGGCCACGAGCTGTGGACTGATCGTCCGCAACGGCTCAGCCAGATCCGCGATCAGCCGCAGGCTGGGCGCCTTGACGTGCTCTTCGTACTGGGACTTGTGCGCTTGAAACCAGTCGCGTCGATTGTTGCGGGCCAGGCCGCGCAGGAACTGGAAGGTCGCAGGTTTGAAGTAGGGCTCGGATCTGACTGCCACGGGGATCTCCGATCAGTGCCGGCCGCGCCGTGACGCGGGACGGATACGAGCCTGCTTGATACGTCGGTCGCCTTTCAAGCGTGACTGCGATGCCGGAGCGAACGCCCCGCGGATCACGACGGCCCGTCGCAGCAGGTATGCCTCAGCCCGGCCCTGAACCTGCGCACGCGCGGGAGGGGGCTAAGATCCGGAACGCGCGTCGATCCCCCGGCCGAGCATTTCGATGCGGCCTCGCCGCACCGGCGGTTGGTGGGCCATTCAGTGGTGAGGCCGCAACGCCTCGAGGACGATCCTGACCGCAGCGGGGTCCAGTGTGCCAAGTGCCGCCAGCGGTGTACGAGACCGGCACCCGGCAAGTGCAGACGTCCCCGCAAATACCGCAACGTCGCAACCCGTCGCAGCCGGCGCCGACACCACCGATACCATCGATACCAGCGTCCGCTCGCAGGCGGTAGCCGCGTCCGACAGCGCTTGGTGGACGGGCTCCGGAAACGTCAGGCCGTCGACGCCGGTGTCTGCGACCGTCGCGCCGGCTCCGGCGCTGGGACCGCGCAGGTGCTGTTTCTGTCCCCAGTAAATTCGCTCCACGGCTTCGCGCAACTCGGCGGGCTCGCGCAGCAGCAGCTGCACCGCGCGGGCACCGACGCCGCGGATCAATGCATCGGCGTTGCGGGTCTCGCCGCAAACGATGACGCGGTCAATCCGCTCCGAGCGCTGCCAAAAAAACAGCGTTTCGAGGAACGCGCGGTCCGCTGTGGCAAGGTCGAGTCTGTCGAGCGGCGTCCCGAACGCTGCGTCCCACAACGCTGTGCCTGAGTCGACCAGCAGCGTTTTTGCGAGCACGGCTCCGGGCCCGTGCGCAACAACGACCGCATGCGTTGCCGATGCGCGAGTGCGCGCACTGTCAAGCCGCGCGCACAGCTTTTCGAAGTCGGCGCGAAACTGACTGGCTGCGTAGACCAGCGGTGACACCATCGGATACTGATACAGCCAGACCTGAAAGCGCCGGCTCAGGTCCCGATCCCCGGCCACTTCGTTGGCGATCTGCGCCATCATCAGGGGCGAAAAGCCGGCCCCGTCCAGCAGCACGAGAGGCAGGCGGTTCGATGCATAGGGCGTCAGTGCCGTAAATCCGTCGACCGTGCCGCGCCGCGCAGTGTCACGAATAGCATAGGGAGTCGCGGCGGGCTTGCGCTCCATGCCGAGCGTGTGTGCGACCGGTGCCGTGAAATCCGCCGCCAGCGGCAACGCCGCCCCGGCCAGCGTCACGGTCGCTGCGATGACGGGGTCGAGGAACTTCACCCGCACGGTCCGCAGCGAATCGTTCGGCTGTTGTTCGACAATGACAATGGCGGTCATGGGGCGCGACGCAGTCCAGCGAGTCACGTCGACGACGTCCTCTGATGCATGGCGCCGGGTCCGGACGGTGACCGGAATGCCAATTCCCGGCCGCGCGAAGCGCGAGCGAAGCCCGTGTAGCGGTTGATCCTCGGCTAGGACGACGCGCATTGCAGCGTCGAGGATCCTGCCACGCCGCACGCGCGGCGTCGGCGCATCAACCACCTGTCCGGACGCCGGGTCGACCCGCCACGCGGTCCGATAGGTGTCGCGCAGCCAATCCTTGACGAACTGCCGCGATGCCGCCTGGTATCTGCGCACCCGCTCGGCGAGCTCCGTTCCGGCGCTATAAAGGTCGGCTGCAGTCGGGGATCGGAGGTCGCTGCTCGACAGGTGCTCGCAAAGCGCCTCACTGGCGGTGAGCACCGAGCGCATCACGCTCAATGTGATCGAGCCCGTCGCGGCGCCGTCGCTACGGGCGCGCCTGTTTGGCTGTACGGTGTCGTGACGCGCGGCATTCGCCACGCGAGAACGCGTTGTGTTCGGGCGCAACGCGCCACTTCCAATCTCGCCCGCAATCGTCGCCATGTGGCAGTCCTTCGAACCCCTGGAGCGCTGCTTCGAGTGGCCGCGCGTACCGGAAATAGTGACACTGACTGCGCCGGGCCGGGAAGCAATTAAACAGAAGCCCGGCAGAAATCCGTGGCGCCGATGCAACGAGTGCGTTATGTCAGCGGAGTTCTCCGCGTCTAACGCCTCGCCACCGCTCGGAACCCGGCGATTGTCACAAAGGCACCACTGCGTTGCTTTACCAGGTCCGCTCCCGTCAGGGCGCGCCCCCCAGCCCCGCTTCGCGGGACACGAACCGCGGCCCGGACGACAAGTTCGCGCAGAACGGAGGCGTTAGGCTCACCGACCCCGACGAGTGACGCTGGTCTACGAAGAAGGAAGGTGGCCGGACGTGCTTGCCTCGCTGCGATCCGCAGCGGTCCTGTCCGATCGGTGGTCCGCGGCGAGGTCGCGCCTCGTTCGAGCGCCAGACTCACGATAGAGAACGACCGCGGGACGGCCGGCGATGACCAATCCCGTGCCCAGCGTCTCTTGCAGGTGCTGCACATACGCACGGCCGCGGCAGCGCCTCATCGGTCTAGTGCGCGGACGACAGCGCACTCGGCCCGGATGCCTAGCCAGCGGAACGGCTCATTCGGCAGGTACGGCGGCAGGCGATTGAGGAAGGGAAGCCAGCGCCAGCGCTCCTCCTGTCCTGCAATGAGCTCCGCGAGGACGCGGCCGAATACGGACGTCAGATTGACGCCCTGGCCCGAGTAGCCGATCGCGTAGTAGACGTTGCCGCTCCGGCCCATCCGGCCGACGGCCGGGCTCGAGTCGAGCGACACATCGACGGCACCGGCCCAGCCGGTCTCGAACGCTACGTCTGCCAGCGACGGGTAGAGCCGAACGAGTGCTGCGTGGAGTCTGCGGTGGCGCTCGACCGATCGGCCGGGAGCAGGCGTGCCGCCATTGAACACGTAGTCGACGGGGCCGCCGCCGATGTGGACGCGGTTGTCGGGAGTCAGGCCCAGGTAATAGACCTCCGTATGGTCATCGTCGAACGGCGCCCGACTTTTCCAGGCGAGCTCGGTAAGCTGCGTCGCCGTCAGGGGCGGGGTGATCGCCACGTAGTCCCACACCGTCGCGGCTGCGCGACGCAGGTAACCGAGCCCGGAGCTGTAGGCATTGGTCGCGAGCACCAGCACCGGCGCCCGGACGGTATTGCCGGACGCTGTCGTGAGCGCGTGCGTTGCGCCCTCGGCGACGTGCGTGACCAGCGTTTGCTCGTAGATCGCGGCACCGGCCACTTGCGCCGCCTGCTTCCATAAAGCGACCAGCTTCCCGGGGTGCAACTGGCCTGCGGCGGGGACGAACAGCGCGCCCGCGTAGGCGTCGGTCCCGATCGCCGCCGCGGTCTGCTCGCGGCTCCAGTGCTCAACCGGAATTCCCGAGTCCGTGAGACGGGCCGCATCGGCCGCGGCATTCCGGGCATCGCCCGCCGAACGCAGCACATGGACGGCGCCCGGAGTCTCGATCTCCGCGTCCATTCCGACCGTCGCTTGCAGCGTCCGCAAGGTCGCGATGTTCTCGACTGTGAGCTCGTGAAGCCGCCTGTCGAGGGCCGGGTTCGCGCTCACCTGGAGATAGCGGTCGGCGGTCGACGGCAGCAGCATCGCCCCGTTGCGGGCGGAGGCTCCGTTGCCGCAGCGGCGCGCCTCGAGCAGCACGACATGCTTGCCTGGCAGCAGCTGTCGCAGATAGCAGGCCGTCGAGAGTCCCGTCAGCCCGCCGCCGATGATCACGACGTCGGCGTTGATCGAGGCGCGCAGCGGAGGATTGGCCGGTGGCAATGCGCGCGACCAGTAACTGTCGTTCACATCGACATGCAGCCGTTCGGGCGCGACGATCGGAGCGAGTTCGTTGATCGCAACGCCGCCGGTGACGACCCCCGCGGTCGCAAGGCCCGCGCGCTTGACAAGTTCGCGGCGAGTCAGCCGACCCGTGCTCGTGGATGACGGTACGCTGCTCATCGGTGTCGTCGTGCGGACCCCTTCGCCATCGGCACTTCCTGGCTCTGTCGTGTGCTCCGTGGAATGACCGAGAGTGCCATACTTCCAGCCGGGCGTTCCGGTCGGATGTTCTTCACTGCGTAAGGCCTTGGCGAGCATCGACGACCCGGAGCGGTCAGGCCTTCGCGCGAAGCACACGCGCTGCGACAATCAGGCACTCATGCTGCAGACAGGGTTCCGTCAGTGACCTCACCTTCCCCGCGCCTGCCGGCCGCGTTTATCGCCCACGGCAGCCCGACGAATGCGCTTGAGGCCAACGCGTATACCGACGGCTGGCGCGCGCTCGGCAGCTCGCTGCCGCGTCCGCGCGCGATCGTAGCAATCTCGGCTCACTGGTACACACGGGGCACGTTCGTGACTGCCAATGCGACGCCGCCGACGATCCACGACTTCGGGGGATTTCCGCAACCCCTTTACGAGGTACGGTACAACGCGCCCGGCTCCCCGGAACTCGCGGACAGGCTCGCGGCGCAGCTTGGCCCGGTCGGGGTGCAGCAGAGTCTCGACTGGGGACTCGATCACGGCACGTGGTCGGTGCTGGTCCACGCGTACCCCAAGGCCGACATACCGGTCGTGCAGCTCAGTATCGACGGGACGCAGCCGCCAGCATTTCATTACGGGCTCGGCCGGAAACTCGCCGCGCTGCGCGACGATGGCATCCTCATCCTCGGCAGCGGTGGCATCGTCCACAATCTAGCCCGGGTCGTCTGGGACCACGCGGCCCAAGCGCCCGCCTGGGCGCGGGACTTCGACGAGCGCGTGCGCAGCTGTATCGCGGCCGGCGATCACGAGGCGCTTATCGCGTACGAAGGACTCGGGGACGGCGCGCGGCTGGCGGTGCCGACGCCGGAGCACTACCTGCCGCTGCTCTACGTCCTCGGCACCCAGCAACCAGGGGAAGAGGCCGCGATTCCGGTCACCGGATTCGATCTTGGCACCATCGGCATGACGTGCGTGGTCGTCGCCGCCCGCCAGGGATAGCCGGTGCGCTACGAGCACCTAGTCCAGATCAATGACCCGGCGCGGCCAGACATCCGGTGCCTTGACCGCTCGCACCTGTGGCGTGGACTCATGTTGCGCGCGGCCCGGCCGGAACTCTTCGATCTCACCATCGACACGACCCGCGTGCTCGAGGAGAGCGAATCGCACCAGCTAAGGGAAGTATGCCGCGGATCGTCCACCGCGACCGAACGGGTCCAGCTGTTTCCGCAAGAGGCCATCGAACTGACGGCCGGCGCCGACACGGTCTTCGCCGGCAGCGTACTGACACTGCGCATCGAGGAGCCCGTCCCAGGCGCGTTGTTCGTACGCTTCACCTACGCACTGCGCGGTTCCGGCGTCCCTGAGGACGACGCAGAACGGCACGCGCTGCGCCAAGCCTATTACTACTCCGACACATTCGCGCCATGGCGGAAGATGCGGCGGCTCAGCCGGACGGCCAGTCCACCGCATCGCCAGCGGCATAAGGCCGCACCACCCGCGACAGGCTCACGTGCTGCGACGCGCGAGCACTGATGGAAACAGCGAGGTCGCAGGCCGCACCGCCGCGACCGCTGCCGGGTGCGTGCGTCCGACCGGTGGCTCGCCGGGCGGACCTCAGCGGCCGGTCCAGTGGATTTCGGCCGCGGTCGCGGGGCCGACGACGCACTCGTCGAGCGACACAGGCATTTCCTGCGAATTTGCAGACATGGCACGCCGGCCGGCCATGATTTCGGCGCGGCGCTGCGGGTAGCGCGGCGTCTGCTCCGGATCGCCGAAACCCGACGGGAACAGTGGCGCGTTGGTGGCGAGATCGTACTTGTCGGTGGCTCCGAGCGTGTGCAGAATTTCGTGCGCAATCACGACGTTGTTGCTGCCGCTCATGCGGGGTGCTGCGAATGCGTGCACGACGCCGATCAGCCCCTTCGCCAGACCGACCGAATGGGGCACGCTCGGCATTCGCGCCGGGTCGTGATACAGAACGAACACGCGGATAGACGGCGACGGGCCGCTCGGCGCCCTGCCGAACCGCGCCGCGTAATAGCGAATCTCGAGGCTCCACCACATCGCCGCGAGAATGCCGCGGTCCACTGGTGGCGCAGGCGGGACCGGCGCAGCGAGTTGATACAGCTCAATGCGTACCGGGTCGGGGACAGGGACGCCATGAACTCTCGCCTGCTGGGCGAAGAAGTCCTCCAGCGGCAGGAAATCGCTGCGGGCGAGACCGGCGACGTAGTCCCGCGCGACGGGGCTCGCATCGGCGGCGAGTGCAAATATCCCGACGTGCAAAGTGTCGCGCCACTCATGAACCCGACGCCGGTCTAGCCACGCGACGCTGGCGACGATCAGCAGGATCGCGAGCAGCGCCGTGACGCGCAGCGTCTTCCACATCGTGCGCGTCTGCCTCGGCGGCCGCCGCAATTCGGCTACTGGATGGCGCCCAGATAGTCGCTCTTGCCGATCTCCACCCCGTTCGACCGGGCGATGGCATAGGCCATCGTGACGTGGAAGAAGAAGTTCGGCAGCACGAACTTCCGGACGTAGTCGAGGCCGGTGAATTTGAGCGTCAGCCTCGGAAACTCGAGGACGATCTCGCGCGCGTCCGCGCCGGCCAGCTGCCCGGGCTTGATGCTCTTGATGAAGCCGAGCGTCTTCTCGATGCGCGCCTTGAGCTCGGCGAGCGTCGTCTCGGTATCCTCGTGCTTGGGTATTTCGACGCCCGCGAGACGCGCGGCGGCGCCTTTGGCGGTGTCGCACGCGATCTGCACCTGGCGCGCCAGAGGAAGCATGTCGATGATGAGCCGCGACTGGGCAAATGCCTTCGCGTCGACCTTCTTGGCATCACCGTGGGCAGCGGCCTTGTCGAGAATCGCCGACAGGTTCGTCAGGCCCAGCGTCAGAACCGGGATCGAGATGTCATAGAGGGAAACGGGCATCGGAGCTCCTGCAGTTGCTATGGGAAAGGCCGGCTCGGCGAGACGCACAGTATGCCGCAGCCGCGCCGAGGGTCGGGCCTCGCTTACCGTGAGGGGTTCCGGTGGCTCCGGCGAGCGCGGGAAACGCGCCTTTCCAGCTCTGCCTGCCATCGTAGCCTACAGCGCCTCCTGTCCGGGGCCGGTACGAGTCTGCCCGGTCCCGCGGCCCTACCCCTGGCCGTGCTGCGCGACGCAGTCCGTGATTCGCGTGCGCGCAGGGTGGCCACGGATGTCTCGGCCCGAGCGGCCGCCGCTCGCGTGCGGGCAGTGCAACAATTCGGGCCAGGTGGCCGGCGGCCCCTTGGGGCGGCTGCGGCAGGTCGACGCGTATTGCCGACCGGCGATGTGGCATAACCACACTCGGCGAATCACGCTGCAGCGAAGGCAGCGTGGGTGCGGTTGAAGCAACCCGCGTCAGCCCGTACAGTCCCTAGGTCAAGTGGACGGGTGCACGCTCACCGGTCGCGCACGGAACCCCTCGGGACCGAGCGCGGACGAATTCGTGCTACGAGCCCGCGCGCTGACCCCGGCGGGCCAAGAACGACGGGCTGACAGAGCTCCCGCGCTGACGCGCTCGATCGGCGCGGCGCGGTCGAGACAGGAGGTTTTGCATGGCGATGAACGAGCGTCCGGGGCATAAGCTGCCGACGGCCGTCGTTCTGGCGCTGCTGATGGTCGGTGCGGGGCTTGTCGGCATGACGGCCGGCGACCTGCCGGGGATCGCGGTCCAGCTCGCCGCACCACGGTGGCTTCTGGGCGTTCTCGGCGGAGTGCTGGTCGGATGCGGATGGCAGGCCGGTCGGGGCGGATTCGCGGGCCCGCCTCCGCGGCGCCTACCGTCCTGGCTCGAGCTCGTGGGATTCGGTCTCGCCGGAATCGGCTGCGCGTGGCTCAGCCAATTGACGCGTGCCGGGGACGGGACCGGCGTGACGCTCTGGAGCGGCGTCGTGATCAACACCGCCGCGCGCGTGCTGTTCGGCATCGGGATCGGCATCGTTGTGGGATGGGCGGCCTACGAAGGGTCGGAAAGCCGCCGGCGGGCGGGCTGATCGCCGAGTGCCCGTCGGCCTGCCGGCTCGCGGGCCAAGCGCTGGGTTCCGCATGCACCGCCGCCCGGCCCGGAAGGTATTAGCCGCGCATCGGCTTGCGGACGCCTTCCAGTCCTCTGAATTCGACGAATTTCGTGATCGTGGACCACAGGTAGTCGCCGAAAAAGAACGGCTGGAAGGCCGTGGCGGCGTCAATCGGGAGCGGCCTGATCTCGGCATCGGCACGCGCCTCGTAGAAGAACGGGATCGAGAACCGCTCCTGGCCCGACCCGATGACCCGGTGTTCGGTGGCCCTGATCCGGCCGCCACTCCAGCGGTCGAGGACCTTCCCGAAATTGACGGCGAGCGTCCCCTCGACCGGCGGCACGTCGATCCAGCGTCCATCCCGATGGCGGGCCTGCAGGCCCGGGACCCCATCCTGGGCGAGCAGCGTCAAAAATCCGGAATCGACGTGCGGAGCTCCGGTCACGTAGCAGCGCACGCCAGTTCGCACGACCCACAGTGTGGGGTCAGCGCGTGCCGCCATGTCCAGATCCGTTCGCACCGGATACCGAATCAGGCGCAGCGTCGACAATCCCTTGTCAAAGGCCGCGTCGAAGAATTGTTCCTCCAGCACGAGTGCGCGCGCGATCGAGCGCATCAGCGTCTGGCACACCCGCTCCATTCCGCGATAGTAATTTGCGGCTGACTCGCGCCAGCCCGGCAGCAGGTCGTCGGGCGGAAGCGGCGTTTGTTCCCGCAACGGATCGCCGCGGTGGACGACGCCCGACCCGTACGCCACGTCGGCTCCGATGTCGATGCCTTCCTTGCTGGTCAGATTGCCTGGCTGCAACGGGAACCAGCCGCGGTAGATATTCGGGTGGGACGGCTCGAACTTCTGACGCCAGAGCGTCCGGATAACGTGCTCAGGCAGTTGGAAAATGCGCAGCAGGTCGGATCGGGTGCTACGGTCGACCGGGACGTCCGACGGAAACCCCGTCACCGTCACGAACCCGAATGTGGCCGCGGCGGCCTTGATCGCCTGATCGGCGCTGTCGCGCGCGGGCGAGGGGCTCTGGAACAGGCTGCTGATGTCGACAACGGGTATGGAGACGTCCGTCGCCACCGGTCACGACCCCGCCGTTAGCTGCCCAGAACCAGGCTGCATTGATCCACGAATGCCGGACGCGACGGACGATAGCCGTGTCGCCCGCGATGCGCAAAATGCCAGCACGTGTGGCGGTGGAGCCTCCATCACCGAATGCGGCGGCCGGCCGCGTCAATGACAGCCTCGCCATCCTCTTTGACGAACGGCCCGCGCTGGGGCAGCGGCAGTATGTCTAGCACCACCTCCGACGGCCGGCACAATCTGGCTCCCCATGGAGTCACGACGATCGGCCGGTTGATCAGGATTGGATGGCGGAGCATCTGCGCGATCAACTGCTCGTCGGTCCAGTGATCCGCTCCGAGGCCGAGTTCGGCGTACGGCGTGCCTTTCTCCCTGAGCAGATCGCGTGGGCGGATCCCCATTCGGTGAACCAGCGAAGTGAGGGTCGCCCGGTCCGGCGGCGTCTTGAGGTATTCGACGATTTCCGGTTCAACGCCGGTGTTGCGGATGAGTGCGAGCACATTGCGGGACGTGCCGCAGGCCGGATTGTGGTAGATCGTCACGGTCACGGCGGGAGCACACATCGCGGACCTCGCGGGGCGCCTCAGGCGAGTCTTGGCCTCAGACTCCTGACGTCACGCGACGACACGGCTCCGAGCAAATGGTCCTGCTCATCCGTAATCGGTAGCGCGCGGAAGCCATAGCGGTCGAACAACATAGCGGCTTCGCGCAGCGTCGCGTCCTTCGGCAGTGCGATGACATGCTGCGTCATCACATCGCCGAGGGTCTGCCCCGCCTCTGCCGCAACGATCTCGCGGATGTCCACGACTCCCTTCAGCCTGCCACCGTCGTCGGTGATATAAAAGTACATGACGACGTCCTTGTCCTTGGCGAGTTCGCGGTAGTTTCGCAGCACTTCGGCGGCCGGTGTCGTCGCCGGCAGTCGGATGACCTCGGGCGAGCCGTAGAGAAGTATCTGCTCGTCGTGCTCGCCGATGATCTGCTCGACCTTCGAGGACGTGTCACGATCGAGGAGCTTCAGGATGGCCGCGGCCTCGTCGCGCGGCAATATCGCGAGAATGTCTGCGGCCTGCGCCGGTGTCATCTCGTTGATCAGCCGCGCCGCTCGTTCCTTCTCTATGGCGCGTACCAGCTCGCGTTGAACCCGCGGCTCGACTTCCTCGAGGGTGTCGGACGCCTGCTCCTCATCGAGAGCGTTGAACAGCGCGACGCGTTGACCACCTTCCAGTTCCTCGAGCATGTCCGCCAGGTCGACGGGGTGGATCTCGCTCAGGGCGGCCTTTTGGACCTTGAGCTTGATGTTTCCGGCAAAGCTGCCGAGCTGCTCGGGAAGCGGCTGAACGTACAGCCACGACACCCGGTTCTCGCTGTTGCGATCGGTGAGCATTTTCGCCAGCTTGTGAAAGCCCAGGCGGCGCAGGGCCCGATAGCGGCTGAAATCGACCTCCGCCGCGTACAGTTTGCCGCCCTGGAAGGCGAGCTTGACATCGTAGACGACCTCGACCTCGTGATCGTCCATGTCGAGGATCTTCTTGTCCAGAATGTGATCGTGCAGCAGGATCAGATTCGCCTGAGGCGCCCGCTCGAATTGCGCCGCCGCACTTTCGTCGATGTCGAGCACGATCTCGTGGTTGGAGATCAGCAGCACCTTGTCCCACGGAATCGTCAGTCCCGGGTGCCCGAACGGCCGGTCGACAATCACGTGGGTGACTTCGGGCAGCTTGCCGGTCTCGACGATCGCGAGGTCGCCCAGCCGGCCGATTCGCTGCGTCCTGACGAAGACCTTTCGGTCGAGGATCTCACTCAGATAGAACTCATTCTCGAGTACGGTGACCACGATCCTATCCCTGCGTCAGTAGCAGCACGAACTTGTAGACCATCAGGGCGACGAGCGCCAGCAGATATACCCTAAGCGCCATCAGCGAGAGCCTGACGGCTCCCGACATCTCGATGCGAGGTTCGCGATAGCGGCGATTGACGTCGCCGATCTTCGCGAAGAAATTGCGGATTGCGTTCATGTGCCGGTCGCCACCTAATGGATCAGGTTGGGGAACATCACGGTGATGCCGTAGAGGGTCGACAGCACCACGATCGAGACGACGATAAAGCCGCCAACAAGGTTCTGGGCGGGTGTGTTGCAGTGCTCGCCCATCGTCTTTCGGTCGTTGAGCAGCAGTATCAGGAACACGAGTGCCGCCGGCAGCAGCGTGACGGCAATGACCTGCACGAACAACGTGATCAGCACGAGCGGCGCGTTCGGGATCAGGACGACGAGTCCGGCAGTCACCAACGTAAAGAAGTATGACGCGTAGAACCACGGCGCCTGGCGGATCTTGGTATTGAGCGAATGTGCCCAGCCGAAGATCTCGCCGAATGCCCAGGAGCTCGCGAGGGAGATGCAGATAGCGCCGAGCAGGCCCGCATCGAATAGCCCGATGGCGAGGAAGGCCCCGACGTAGCGGTCGGTCGTCATCAGTTGCTCTGCCGCCTGCGCGGCGCTGTCGATGTCGATGCCCGGTAGCACCGTCCCGGTCACGATGACGATGAAGACCGCAACCACGACCGTCACGATGGAGCCGAGCAGCGTATCGAAGCGACCCCACGGAATGTCCTTCTCGAGCATGCCTTTATCGACGACCGCACTCTGCTGGAAGAACAGCATCCACGGCGCAATCGTCGTGCCGATGTTGGCCATCAGGAAAAAGAACAGCTGCCCGTCGAAGCCCCCGGCGAAATTCGGGATCAGGCCCTCGCGCAGGATCGCGGAAACCGACGGGTGCACGAGGAATGCACCTGGGATGTAGATCAGGTTCAAGGCACAAAACAGCAGCGAGAGCTTCTCGAAGGTCCAGTACCGGCCGTTCAGCACGATGACGGCCATCAGTACGCAGACGGCCGCGACAGTCAGCCAGGGCGGTACGCCGAAGATGCCGAGTGCTGCCGTCATGCCGATGAATTCGGTGACCAGCGTCAGCCAGTCGAGGATTATCAGGTCAATCAGCGAGAACCAGCCCCAGAACGCGCCAAAGCCATCGAAGATGGCCTCAGCGTGGCCGCGTTTCGTGACGGCGCCCAGGCGCACCGTCATTTCCTGGACGTAGTAGGCCACCGGAATCAGGATCAGCAGGAACCAGATCAGGTGGTAGCCGTACTTGGCGCCGGTCGCCGCGTAGGTCGTGATGCCGCCGGCATCGTTGTCGGCCACCATCACGACGATCCCTGGTCCGGCGATCACCAGGTACAGGCGTATCGCCTTCCAGGACTTGCGAACGCGGTAATAGAGTCTCGCGAAGAAATTCACATCGGCGCCCTTTGACTTCTACTGCCGGCCAGCGCCCAGGTCGCGCGGCTCGTCATCATCCGGTCATAGCTGTGGTGCTATTTTTTCAGATAGGCGTGGACGATCTCAATCAATTCCTCAGCCGCAGCGACCCTTGGGTCCGCCGCTGACGCTCGCTCGCCAACCATGTGCTCTCGGATGTGATCCTCGATGACCTCCGCGATGAACCCGTCGAGCGCCCCGCGGCAGGAAGTCGCCTGCTGCAGCACGTTCGTGCACTCCTCGTCGGCTTCGACGGCGCGCTCAATGGCCTCGACCTGCCCGCGCAACCGGCGCAGCCGGTTCAGCAGCTTGGCTTTTTCCTTTGCAACGTGGCCGGTCATGGATACCCCTATTGACAGTATAGGGGACTATGGTATATTTCGCAAACTTTGGGCCGGATGACCCGCGCCACGACTGGTTCGACCGACCCACCGCGTTTCTGCAGGTAACCTGACCACCCCATGGACCTAGCACGTTTCCTACCGGCCAGCGTTCGGAAGATGTCGCGCAGCGCGCCGCAGTTCATCCGTGCACCTGGTCGGATGGCGGCCCGGGCAGTGGCTGTTGATGGGAGGTCCACGCTGAGGCGCTGACCGACCGCAGCCGCTCCCGGGCTTGAGCACCACCGCTTGAGCAGTTCGAGGAAAGTGTCATGGCTGCGTTCCCGATTGCCCGTATGTTTGACCCGCGCGTCCTGCCCTTCGTCGCCGCCGCGGCGACTTCGCGCCTCGCGCCTCGCGCCGCAACGTTCCTGCCGGCGGAGCGCATCAGCATGCGTCGGAAGATGGACCTGTCCACGGCGGCCGCGACGGTCCTGATTGCCGGCAGCGAAGCATTGCTTGCCGTATGGCTGCTGGCCGCAGTGGCGGTCGGGCTGTACGGGATCACCGGCGCGGCGCTGTAGGAGCCGTCCCCGGGCGCACCGGGGCCCTCGCGTCGATCTCGAAGGATAGTTGGACGACCCATGGTCTTGCAGTTCTTGCGGCGCGTGGTGCGCCTGCGCTTGCCTACCGACCCGACCCGACCGCCCTGGGCCGATGGTTGCGTCGCGCCGCAAGGGTACCCGGCCGTGACCGCCGTGATTCGCACGTCGGTGCGGACGCTGCTCCTGCTCGCCGCCGCGGCGATCGTCGCGCACCCGGCGCCTGTCGCGGCCGCAGAGGAGTCGCCGCAGGTATCCGTCGAGGACGCGCAGAGCGAACGATTTGCGATTCACGGTCAGCTGACGTACGTGGAGCAGGAGACTTCATCGTTTCACGCGCCCTATGTCGGGCCCAACAGCTTGTCTTCCGACAGCGGCCGGGAGACCATCGACGCCACGCTCTTTCTGGGTGCACGGCTTTGGTCCGGCGCGGAAGCCTGGGTGAATGCGGACGTCGACCAGGGGTTTGGCCTGGATAACACGCTCGGTGTTGCGGCGTTTCCGAGCGGCGCGGCGTATAAAGTCGGCAAGAACCAGCCGTATTTGCGGCTGCCCAGGGCATTCATTCGCCAGACAATCAATCTGGACGGCGCTTCGGAGCCGGTCGAGAATGGCGCCAACCAGTTCGGCGGTGCGGTGAGCCAGGACCGGTGGGTATTCACGGTCGGCAAGCTCAGCGTGCCCGATGTATTCGACACCAATCAGTACGCGCACGATCCGCGCGCCGACTTCCTCAACTGGGCCGCCATCGACGCCGGGACTTTTGACTACGCGGCGGATTCCTGGGGCTATACGGTCGGTGCGGCCGCCGAGTGGTACCAGGGACCGTGGACTTTGCGGGAAGGGCTGTTTGACCTGTCCAATATTCCGAACAGCAACCACCTGGAGCCGGCGGGGCACGAATTTCAGATGCTGGTTGAACTCGAGCACCGACACGAGCTTCTGGGGCATCCGGGGCGCGTGCTGGTGACCGCGTTCGACAGCCGTGCTCGAATGGGACTCCTGGAGCAGGCCGTGCAAGTTGCGGAAGCGACCGACACACCAGCCAACATAGCGGCGGTCCGGCAGTACCGCAGCCGCACGGGCGTCGACGTCAGTCTCGAGCAGCAGCTCGCCGACGACCTCGGTCTGTTCGCGCGCGCGGGCGGCGCCGGAGGAAATGTCGAAACCTATGAGTTCACGGATATAGACCGGTCCGTGGCGGCCGGGCTATCGCTTAAAGGTGATCACTGGCATCGCGCGCAGGACACCGTCGGGTTCGCGGGCATTTTCGATAAGATCTCCGCGGCGCGCGAGCAGTTCCTTAACGTCGGTGGCCTCGGCATCCTGGTTGGAGATGGTCAGTTGCCGCATCCTGGACCCGAGGCGATCGCGGAGACCTACTACAGCCTGACGGTGCACCCGGGAACCCAGGTCGCCTTTGACTACCAGTGGGTCGACCACCCGGGATACAACCGTGACCGTGGACCGGTATCGGTTTTCGCGGTACGCCTTCATACCCAGTTCTGAGTTGCACGATGAGCTCTGACGATAGACGCAAGTCATCCGGAAAACGATTCTTCAGTCGCGCCCGCTTCTTCGTGTATCTATCGATCGTGGCGGTCGCGGCCGCAGTGCCGGGTAGCGGCGAGCGCGCGCAAGCGGGCGAGTTATGTCCCGCCGGTTGGTGGGCCGATGTGATGGTCGGTTCACATCACATCCATCCCTATAAGCAGTTCGACGACTTCAATCCCGGCGTCGGCCTCGAATGCTCGGTGACACCGGAGTGGGCAGCCTCGGTCGGCTATTTCCGCAATTCCCTCGACCGGCCGTCGTTTTACGGTGGCGCAATCTACACGCCCGAATTCGCACACTGGAGCTGGTTTCGTTTCGGCGCGATGGGCGGAATCATCTCCGGCTATAACTACGGCCGCTACGGCGTGGGGCCCGGCAACCGCACGGGGCCGGTGCTCGCTCCGACCGCCATTACCCAGTTTGGGCGCTTCGCCGTCAATTTCATTCTGATTCCACCGATCCCGGCCGACCATCTGCCGTTCACCGTCGGCTTTCAAGCGAAATACCGATTCGACTAGGCGGGCCGCAACTCCACGCCTCGCGGATCGCCTTCAATGTCCGAATGCCTGGCCCGCTGCGGAAACGTTCCTACCCCGAGCTGGACGGAATCTCGAGAAGGGCGATACGTCGCGGTGAGCAGTCGTCCTCAGAGGCCGCGTAAGCTCGGCTTCGCACCGACTCGAAGGCCGCTGCGCCCGGCGTCACGCGAGTGCGCGAGCATCCAGGCCAATTTCGGCGAGAACCTCGGCCTCTACCTGCGGATTCGACTCACCATCGGCGGTGGCAATCAGTTCCTTCGGGATCAGCAGGAGCAGCGGCAGGATCAGCGCGTAGACAGCCGTCGTGGCCAGCACGCAATAGAGGAAGCCATGCGTTGGGCTAGTGCCGTAGATCCACGAGCCGAGGAGATCACCGCCGCGGTATGACAGCTGGTACACGCCATCGACCATCATCATCAAGCTCCCCTGCAGGCCAGGCGGGCACGATCGCATCGCGAGATCGTAGTACGCCGCCGCGGCGATGCCGCCCATCAAGCCGATAGGCATCGCCAGCAAGAGCGCGGCATTCGCCGAGTGGACTAGTGCCAAGGGGATCATCTGCGGCACCGTGATGATGGTTCCCCACCACAACAGTTTTTTCAGGGGCACCTTCTTGCACAGATAGCCATACAGGAAAAACATGGGAATGAAGGAGACCGCGAAGATGCCGTACCAGTACCCGTACACCGCGTCAGACGCATGCAGTTCGTTGGTCAGATAGAACTGCAAAGGCGTGTTAGATCCCGGCGAAAACTGAAACAGGAGCATGATGAGGACGGCGGGATAGACGGCTCGATGCCGGATGAGCCGCCTGAGGTCGCCGAGCAGGCCTGCGCCGCGGGCTTGCGGCCGGTCATAGGCGTGGTTGAAGACCGCCTGCGGCGTCCACCGCCCGAGCAACGCGATCAGCAACGTGAGCGCCGCCATCAGTATGAAGGTCTGGCGCGGTGGCAGATGCTCGGCCAGGTATCCCGATGCGAATGCGCCGGCAATGTAAGGGATGGACATCACGATGTTCCAAAGGACGCTCAGGCGTCCCGACATCAGCTGTTCCTGTCCGATCAGCGCGAGCAGCCCCCAATACGCCGCCATGACGAACCGGAATGAGAACATCACCAACAACATTCCGGTGAACATGCCCGGATACGAGAGGGGCGAGAACGCCATCCAGAGATATACGGCGGCAGTCAACGGAGCGAACAGCAGGAAGAATCCCCGATCCTTCAGCCCAAACGGATTCCACAGATCCCGGGTTAGGCCGAACAGAATGGACACGTACACCGGAATGGCCGTCAGCAGCCGGAAGGTTGAAACCTGCGTCGCGGTGGCGTGCAACTGGTTCTTCAAGATGTAGGACGTCGCGATATCCAGCAGGTAGCCGTGCGGCAGCACCAGATAGACGAGCAGCGTCAGCGGACCGAAGTAGAGGAAGACCTGTCCGGTCCTGGACGAACCCTGACGATCAGCGATGACGGTTGCCATGCAGGCGTCCCCGGCGGGGGCTAGAGACCGACTTTCCCGATCCTATCAGCCCGAGCCGGCCGCCGGGTGCGGCGCAGCGGCCGGGCGGGACCACCGCAGAAAACCCGGAAATCGCGCCACGGCGAACGGCCAGTCAATCCCGCGCGCAGACGAACCGGCTGCTGGTCGGGGTGTGACGTGCGTCACTCCTTGGGCAGCAACTTGCCGCGCCTCGGCCCGGCACCGGTTGCGTCACAGTGCAAAGGCCCGCCCATGCGTCATATTCCCGGCGCCCCCCCGGGCGGACTGGGGCCTCGTGGTCATGAAGATTCGCGCCAAAGTCGTCGCGCTGCTGTCGATTGTGTTCTTCGCGCTCGCGCTCGCCGAGTGGGGCGTCGGGGAAGCGTTGCTGTTGCCCGGGTTCGAGCGAATAGAGCTCGACAATGCACGCACGGCGATGAAGCGCGTCGAATACGGCGTCCACCAGACGCTGGGCGGACTTGAGGTCCTGGCGACCGATTGGGGAAATTGGGCCGAGACCTACCGGTTCATGCAGGACCGCCACGTGGAGTACTCGTCGGAGAACATGAGTGCAGCGGCGATGAAGCAGCTGCACGTGACGGCGTTGGCCTTCATCGACGTGCAGGGAAACATCATTTGGTCCGGGGCGGTGGACCCCGACTCGGGTGCTCCTGTCGCGCTCGACGTTTTCGCCCATGCATCGCTACCGGACGACTCCCCTTGGCAGGGCAACCTGCGGCGGGCCCATCCCGGACAAGGTCTGATCGCGACCAACCACGGCGTCCTGATGGCCGCCGCATCCCCAATTCTCGACGGCTTCGGAAACGGCCCGTCGCGTGGGCTTGTCGTGATGGGAAGAATGCTGACGGACGCGGAGGTCGCCGGTATCGGCGCGCGGGCTCAGACCAGCGTGGCGCTCGCGGCGGCGCGCGATTCCCGTACCCCCGCCCCGCAGTTCCTGCCCGGGCACGAGGCGGCCAGCGCGAGTGAGCAGATCGTCACGACTGATGCCGCGACGCAGGTGTTCCGCATGTTCACGGATCTCGCCGGCCAGCCGGTCATGACGCTGCGCGTTGATCTGCCGCGCACGATTGCCGCCCGCGCCCGCAAGACGGTCGCCTACGCGATGGCTTTCACGGTCGGCGCGGCCGTCGCGGTGTTGCTGTTGATGCTGGTCGTTCTGGACCGCACGGTGCTGACCCCGCTGGGGCAAGTCACACTGCACGCGGTTGCGATCGGCGCGGGTGACGACCTGACGACCCGGCTCAACCTCGACCGCACCGACGAGATCGGCACGCTGGCAAACGAGTTCGACCGTATGGTCGCCCAGCTCGCCGAATCACGGCGCCAGCTCATCGACCACAGCTTCCATGCCGGCAAGGCGGAATTCTCCAGCGGCGTCCTCCACAACATCGGCAATGCAATGACGCCGCTCGGCGTGCGCGTGGCAACGTTGCAGAAGCGCCTGCGCGCGGCGCCGACGGTGGACGTCGTGCGCGCACTCGAGGAGCGCAATCGCGCGCCGGCCGATGCGGGCCGACAGGCGGACCTCGACGATTTCCTGCGACTCGCGAGCGGCGAACTGGCCGAAGTGATCAATGCGGCGGAGAACGACGCCGGAATCATCGCCCGACAGGCCTCAATCGTCCAGAACTCACTCGTGGAACAGCGGCAGACCGCGCGCGGCACGGCGGTCATCGAAGTCGTCGATCTTCCGGCGGTCATCAGCCAGAGCCTCGAGATCGTCCCGGATGCGGTCCGCGAGCAGATCAGCGTCGAGATGGATTCGTCCGTGCAGGCTCTGGGGCCGATCCGCCTCGCGCGCACGGTCGTGCGGATCGTGCTCCAGAACCTACTCATCAACGCGGCGGAAGCGATCCGCGCCGCAGGGCGTGACCGGGGCGTTGTACGTTTTTCGGCGGCGATCACGGCTGAAACCGGCGGGTACAAGCTGCTGCTGACGTGCGCGGACAGCGGCGTCGGCATCGCATCCGAGAATCTCGAGCGCATCTTCGAGAGGGGCTACTCCACGAAGCGCGAGGCGGGGAACCTGGGTATCGGGCTCCACTGGTGCGCGACCGCTATCAGCGCACTCGGCGGCCGGATCTGGGCAACTAGCGGGGGGCCGGGCCATGGCTCGACGCTGCATCTGCTCATTCCGGTCCCCTCGGCCGCAGCCGAACGCCGTACCGCAGCAGCCTGAGGTCGACCGTGACAGTGACCACCCGCTCACCGATTCGCGTTCTGGTCGTCGACGACGAGGCCGACGTCCTCGACGCCTATCGCCAGATCTTCACTGGGCCGGAAGATGACGCCGCATCCGCCAGCCGGCGGCGCCTTGGCGCCAAGCTGTTCGGCGCCAGCGGCGAGCCCGAGCAGCGCGTCCGCCAGTCTGCAGCCGCACTCACGTTCGAGCCTGAGTTTTGCCGGAGCGCCGAGGCAGCGGTAACAGCAGTACGCGACGGTGTCGCCGCGGATCGGCCATTCGCCGTGGTGTTTCTCGACATGCGCATGCCGCCCGGGCATGACGGCATATGGGCCGCGGCCCGGATTCGTGAACTCGACCCCACGATAGAGATCGCCGTGTGCACGGCCTATTCGGACGTCGATCCCGTCAACATCGCCGCGCGGGTGCCGCCGGAGGACAAACTATCGTTCCTGCAAAAGCCATTTCATCCGCACGAGGTGCGGCAAATGGCCATTGCACTCGCGAGCAAATGGCGCGCGGAACGGCGTATCACGCGGCTGGCTTATTTCGATTCGCTGACGGGATTGCCGAACCGGGAACAGGCGCACAGCCGGCTACGGGTGGCGGTCGCCGCCGCGCAAAAAAATGGATGGATGCTCGCGCTGATGTACATCGACCTCGACAATTTCAAGCGCATCAATGACACGCTCGGCCACGCCGTCGGCGATGAGGTCCTGACGGTCGCGGCCGAGCGACTGCGCAAGTCGCTTCGCCAGGCCGACGGCCGAGTGCCTGACCTGGTGGCGGCCGAATGCCCAGGCGATGTGGGTCGTCTCGGCGGCGATGAGTTCCTGGTCGTGTTGCCGCAAATCACGAGCGCCGAAGAGGCCGGGCGAGTGGCAGAGCGTCTGATCGCAGCGCTGCAGGAACCGATGCAGCTGTCGAAACATACGGTCGTGGTCACATCGAGTATCGGAATCGCGATTTCGCCGACGGATGGCGTCGACCCGGAGTCGCTGCTACGGCATGGCGATCTCGCGATGTACTTCGCGAAGCGGCAGTGGCCTGGCACGTTCGCGTTCTTCGATGTGTCGATGACCGAAGGCGCGCTGCAGCGTTACACGATTGAGGGCAAACTTCGAGGCGCTCTCGAGCGGGGCGAGCTCTCGCTTCACTACCAGCCGCAGATGGATATCACGACCGGCCAGATCGCCGGAATGGAAGCATTGCTGCGCTGGACCAATGACGAGCTCGGGGTGGTGCCTCCGAACGACTTCATTCCGATCGCCGAAGATGCCGGGCTGATCATTCCGATCGGCGGGTGGGTCCTGCGGACCGCCTGCGTCCAGGCAAAAACGTGGCATGAGGAGGGTTTGGCCGTCAACCGGATCGCCGTCAACATCGCGAGCCAGCAATTCGCCATGCACGATTTCACCGCGGTCGTTGCGCAGGTGCTTGCAGAGACCGGTCTCGCGCCCGGGATGCTTGAGCTCGAGATCACCGAGTCGATGGTGACGAAGGACGAAGACCGCGCGGGACGAATACTTGCAGAGCTGCACGCCCTCGGCGTGTCGGTCGCGATCGACGACTTCGGCACGGGTTACTCCAATTTCCAGCGCCTTCGCAGCCTGGCGATCGATCGGCTGAAGATGGACCGGTCATTCGTCCGGGACCTTGACATCGACGGTGATGACCGAGCCATCGCCGCTGCGATCATTGCGATGGCAAAGTCACTCAACGTCGATGTCGTGGCGGAAGGAGTTGAAACATTCGCGCAGCTCCGGTTCCTGCAGGATCACCGCTGCGCGCAAGCGCAGGGATTCCTGCTCAGCAGGGCGTTGCCTGCCGCGGACGCCCGGCTGCTGTTGCAGCGGGCCACCGAAAAGTTCGACGGCAGCCGGACCCAACGCATCCGGCACTTGATCGGATGATCCCCGGCTGACTGGCCGAAGAGGCCGGTTTGGCTGCGACGGTGGTGCCGGAACACCGCTCAACGCGCCGCGGCGCGGCGTCCGACGGGCGGCGGAGTACAAACAATAAGATAATCAAGCGGTTGCTGTACGCGGCTATCGCCGTGTCAGATTCCACGCATGGACGCATTTGCACAACTCGGCGGCTCTGGCGCTCACGTGCTAGCGTCTGGCCGTGACGTACCGGTGAGGCGACTGGTCAGCACCGAGTCATGAACCGGAACCGGATGTTGGCCGGCGACAATTAGATTTGCCGGTTGACGACAATTAGAACTGCCGGTTTTGGGGCTTCATCAGCGGTCTTGTTT
>Ga0209415_10005327_pt1 | contig 23157 bp, 22 predicted proteins | sample PeaSoiSIISIP2007_FD_187696 | JGI IMG/M metagenome (GOLD analysis project Ga0209415, IMG submission 187696) | Peat soil microbial communities from Weissenstadt, Germany - SII-SIP-2007 (SPAdes) (version 2) | ecosystem: Environmental > Terrestrial > Soil > Wetlands > Peat | place: Germany... | reverse complement strand
TATCTGCGCTGGCTCATCCAGCGCTTCGCCGGCGACCTGACCCTGGCGCTTGCGGCCTACAATGCCGGCGAGAACAACGTGGATTATTACGGCGGCGTGCCTCCGTTCGCGGAGACGATCGAGTACATCAAGCGGATCCGGCGCTTCTATCCGATCGAAGCGTCCTTGCCCTGAGCCTTGGCTGCCGGCGCACCCGGCGATCACGTCCCGGCGCGGGCTTCCCTATTGCAGGGTATCGTTAATCATTTTACCGGGGTTCCGGCCGATCTCGGCCGGCACACAGTTCCGCCAATGGTTCCGGCCGAAATGGGGTAAAATGGCGGCGAGGCAAAAGGGGTCGTCGTGGAAGGGATGGATTGGGACAAGCTCAGGGTGTTTCACGCCGTCGCGGAGGCCGGCAGCTTTACCCATGCCGGCGAGGCGTTGAATCTGAGCCAATCCGCGGTGAGCCGGCAGATCAGCGCGCTCGAGGAGAGCCTAAGTGTGCCGCTGTTTCACCGCCATGCCCGCGGCCTGATCCTGACCGAGCAGGGCGACCTCCTCTACCGCACCGCGCGCGAGGTGTTCGCCAAGCTCGCCATGACCGAGGCGATGCTGTCGGAGTCGAAGGACCGGCCCAAGGGGCCGCTCAAGGTCACGACGACGGTCGCGTTCGGCTCGGCCTGGCTGGTGCCGCGCGTGCGCGAGTTCCAGGAGCTTTATCCTGAGATCGAATTGAGCTTCGTGGTCGACGACAGCGAGCTCGACCTGTCGATGCGCGAGGCCGACGTCGCCATCCGCATGTCGCCGCCGCGCCAGCCCGACCTGGTGCAGCGCCACCTCATGACGGTGCGCAATCTCGTGTTCGCCTCGCGCGACTACCTGAAGCGCCACGGCACGCCGCAGAAGCCCGAGGATCTCGACAAGCATCGCGTCATCATCTACGGCGGCGACGCGCGGCCGCCGGTGCGCTACGTCAACTGGCTGATCGAGGCGGGCGCCAACGGGCGCGAGCGGCGGCCCATCTTCGCGGTCAACAATCTCTATGCCATCTTCCGCGCGGTCGAGACCGGGCTCGGCATCGCCTCGCTGCCGGACTTCATGGAGCGCGAGGCGAGCGATCTCGTGCGCATCCTGCCGGAGCTGCAGGGGCCCGAGGTCGAATCGTTCTTCGTCTATCCCGAGGAGCTGCGCACGTCGAAGCGCATCGCCGTCTTCCGCGACTTCCTGCTCCGCAAGGTCGCGGAAACCAAGAACGGCGGATAGAGCGCAGCGCGGGCGGCGACTCGAACTACTTGGCGGCTTGCGGCTCGCGTTCGCGGATACGCGCCGTCTCCGAGTCGAGCGGAGCGCTGCCGCCCCACGGATGCTCGGCGATGTCGAACACGGTGCCGTCGGGACCGCGGAACTTGATCTCGAAATAGCCCATCCGCTCGTGCGGCTCGGGCTTCATGAAGCACTCGCCCCCGAGCGCCTCAAGCTTGGCCATCGCTTGGTCGGCGTCCTCGACCAGCACGCCGAAATGATGGACGCCGGTGAAGTCCATGCCCTTGCCGAGCTGATCGGTCTTGAAATTGAGGATGGCAAGATTGATCGTGCCGTCGCTCAGGAACACGCCGTCGGCCAGGGGATTGCCCATGGGCGTCCTGGCGATCTCCTTGAAATCGAACGCCTTCTTGTAGAACTCGGCGGTCTTGACCGGGTCCTTGGTCGCGATCGCGATGTGACGGAGCTTGGCCATGCTCATCCTCCCGGCAGACCGCTCGCCGCGAAATGCGGCCGGTCGGCTCGCCTCTGGGCGCAGTCATAGCACGGCGCGAGCCGTGCCTTAAAGACCGACGAAAGGCCGGACGAGGGCCGCCACGCCAATGAGCGCCAGCACGCCGACCACGGCGAGGGCCGCTATCTTGACCAAGCCGCTGCGCGAACCCTCCGGCGCGGACGAGACCACCACGCGCTCGCCGGCGTGAAGCTCGAACGGGGACGCCGCACGCAGGCCGGTCCGCGGCGACACCAGCCGCGGCGATGCGGCCGGAGCGTGCTCGGTCAAGCTGGGCTCGCGCCGCTGGGCGGCGTCTTCGAGGGCGGCGAGAAGGGTACGAGGCGGCATGGACAACAACTCGTAAAACGAGACGGCGCGAACCTATCCGCGATTTTTGTCCGCAATAGGGCAGGAATGCGGCATAAGCGCGCTGGATGCGGTCACGGAGCCTACGCTCTTCGAGTTAAGAACTCGTGGGCGCGGAAGCACTTAGGTCGTAGCGCCTACTTCCAGATTGGCTTGCCGAGATAGATGTCGGAGGAATCGGTCACCGCGCCGACGGTGGCGCCGGCCCCGGCGCCGAGCGCCGCGCCCACCAAAGGCGCCCCGACCATGGCCCCGACCACCGCGCCGCTGGCGCCGCCGATAACGGCGCCAGTGGAGGCCCGCTCGGCCGGGGTGGTGCCGCAAGCGGCCAACAGCAACGCAATTGCGACCGAGAATCCGAGTGACGCGCGCATCAGGAAGCTCCTAATCCGGAATTTTGTCTATTTTAACCTTAATGTGCGGTGGGAGCAAATTTTCCTTACTCCCGAAGCGATAAAGCGAATCTCCGACCGTCAGACGAAGAGACGCTCGGATTTCAAGCCGTCATACATGGACGCCACGAACTCGCCATAGCCGTTCCAAATGAGGGTCGGCCGGCGGCCCACGTCGGCGCCCAGCACGCGCTCGGTCGCCTGGCTCCAGCGCGGATGGGGAACCTCGGGATTGACGTTGGCCCAGAAGCCGTATTCCTGCGCCTGCAGCGCCTCCCAGAAAGTCTTGGGCCGGTCGTTGGTGAAGGTGAACTTGACGATCGACTTGACCGATTTGAAGCCGTATTTCCACGGCGTCACCAGGCGCAGGGGCGCGCCGTCCTGGCGCGGCACGGGGTGGCCGTACATGCCGGTGACGAGGAACGCCAATTCGTTGGTCGCCTCGAACAGGGTGAGGCCTTCGACATAGGGCCACGGATACCAGAACTGCTTCTGGCCGGGCGCGACCTTGGCGTTGAGGAAAGTCTCCATGCGCAGATACTTCACGCCATCGTTCGGCCGTGCGAGCTCGACCAGCGACTTCAAGGGGAACCCTGTCCATGGCACTGCCATCGACCAGGCCTCGACGCAGCGGTGGCGATAGAGCCGCTCCTCGAGCGGCATACGCTTCAGGAGATCGTCGATGTCGAGGGTCATCGGCTTCTCGACCATGCCGTCGATCGCCACCGTCCAGGGCCGGATCGGCAGCGCGTCGGCATCGACGTCCTTGTCCTCGGTGAATTCGTAGAAATTATTGTAGTGGGTGGAGAGATTCTCGTCGGTGATGGGCCGGTCGAGCACATAGCGCTCGTTGCGCTTGGCCGGATAGAGGCCGGCGGAAGGATCGGGCTCGGGCCCCGCGGCGGCCAGCGCGTCGATCCCCATGCCATGGGCGGCGGCGATCAGCGCGCCGAACCCCATCGCCTTGACCAGGCGGCGGCGGTCGAGGAACACCGATTCCGGCGTGGCCTCGCTCTCGCGCATTTCCCAGCCGCGCTTCGACTTGATCAACATGGGCGCCTCCTTGGCGCAAGAACCGCCCCCCCGGCCCGAAGCGATAGACCGGCCGCGCCCTCACGGCAAGTCAAACCGGCGCGAGCGCCTATTTGGGCCCTGGCGCCGCGAAGTCGCGCTTACTTGAGGTCGGGCGCGACGAAATCGAACAGCGGCTTGATCTCGTCCGGCGTCATCGGCTTGGAGATGCGCTTGGCCGCGAGCGCCTCCTCGAGGACGCGCTCCGTGCCCTTGATCTCGGCGAGCTGCGTCTGGTCCTTGGATTCGAAGTTCGCGACCATGTAGCGCACGAGATCCACCGGCTGCTCGCTGAACTTGGCGTAATCGACGATCCCCGGCTCGCCCGAGAAGGCGAAATCGCGCGACTTGGCATAGGCGTGCATGAAGCGGACCATGGCGTCGCGCTTGGTCTTGAGGCTGTCGAGATTGGCGGCGTTGACCCGCACCGTCTCAACCCGCACGGCGGGCGAATCGTTGCCGCTTGCGACCTCGACGATAGTCTTCGCCTGCAGCTCCGGCAGCCCCACCGGCGGCACGCCGTAGCAGATGTCGAGCTGTCCGGTCATCACCAGCGGCAGCCCGTTCTGCGACGCGCCGACGGGCGTGAGCTTGGCGTCGGCGACGCCGGCCTCCTTCAGGAGCTGTAGCAGGATGAGGTTGCTCGACGAGCCCGGATTGGAGAAGCCGACGCTCTTGCCATGCGCATCCTTGAGGCTCTTGATGCCGCTGCCGGCCTTGGCGTACCAGAACACCTCGGGCGCGCCCGTCGAGGCCGGCGAGATGACGCGCACCGGCGCGCCCTTGACGTAGGCGGCGATGATGCCGAGGAAGCCCGTCTCGATGGCGATGTCGACGCTGCCCGAGATCACCGCCTGCTCGTTGGAGGCGCCGCCCTCGGTGTAGGTGATCTCGATGTCGAGGCCCGCCGCTTTGAAATAGCCCTGGCGGATGCCGAGATCGGTGTAGGACGTGCCCCACGAGCCGCGCTGCGGCACGGCGAGCTTCAAGGTTTCGGCGCGCGGCGCTTGCGGCAGCGCGACCATGAGCGCGAACGCGGCAACGGCGATACGACGCATCGGACCCTCCCTGGCGGCGGCGGCGCGGGCTGCCCGCTTTCCGCCGGTTGATGCACGGTACGATAGAAATTGGGTTCGTTCCGCAAAATTTAATTTGGCGCGATGCGGCTCATTCGATCACCGCGTCGGCGCGGACGAGGAGCGATGGCGGCACAGCGAGGCCGAGCGCCTTCGCGGTCTGGAGATTGATCGCGAGCTCGAACGTGTCGGCTTCCTGGACGGGAAGGTCGCTGGGCTTCTCGCCGTTGAGAATCCGGCCGGCATAGCGGCCGGCCTTGCGAAAGCCGTCCGCCAGACTTGGGCCATAGCTCATCAGGCCGCCAGCATCGGCGTACTGCCGGACGTTGGCGATAGTCGGCAGGCGATAGCGCGCGGAAAGCACCGCGTTCCGTTCGGGCCGGCCGTTGATGACCGGTCCGTTGCCGATGACGACGCAATCGGCCTTGCGCTCGACGGCCGTGGCGAAGGCGGATGCGATCGCGTCCTCGCCAGCGACGGGGACCACGATCAAATTCAAGCCCAGCCTATGGGCGGCCGTCTCGGCCTCGGCCGTCTCGGCGGCGGCGCTCGAGGCAAACGATTCCAGAATGAGCGCGACGGTCGTCGCCTTGGGCGCGATCTCGTGCAGCAGCTCGAAGCGTTTGCCGACCATGGAGACGAACAGGAAATGCACGCCCGTCGCATTGCCGCCCGGCCGATTGAGGCTCGCGACCAGGCCCAATTGCACTGCATCGCTGCCGAGCGCGAACAGGATCGGGATCGATGACGTCGCCGCTTTCGCCGCCAGCGGCGCGTTCGAACTCCCGAGAGCGGCAATCAAAGCGACATGCCGGCCGACGAGGTCGGCTGCCATCGCCGGGAGGCGATCGTAACGGTTCTCGGCCCAGCGATATTCGATGTGGAGATTGCCGCCGTCGACATAGCCGAGCTCCTTCAGCCCGTCGCGGAAGCCTTGCGTGGACGAGGAAAATACATCCGACCGCGAGGCCGAGAGGTAGCCGATCACCGGCCGCGCCGGCTGCGCCATGATCGCGCGCGGCCACGCGACGGCCGTGCCGCCCAGCATCGCGATCATTTCGCGTCGCCGCATCCGCTCCCCATTTCGCGCGGCCTCCGGCTGCCCTCGCGAGAGGGCCTGCGTCATTGCGCGGCGTGCTGCTCCGCCTTGCCCTGGATCACCTTCTCGGCGAGCCGGCCGGTGAGTTCCTGGAGATGGTCGAAGCGCTCGGCATAGCTCGCGACGCCCAAGGTCACCGAGCGCAGCTCGACGATGAGGTCCTGGATCTCCGACAGCGGCAGGTGCGCGGTGACGAGGTCCCATCCGGCCCAGTCGGCCTTGGCGTCGAAGCCCAGAAGCTGCCCGCGCCGGCCCGACACGATGCGCTGCACCCGCGAGGTGAAGGCGTTGGGCACGGAAATTTCGACGAAATGGATGGGCTCGAGCAGGACCGGCTCGCATTTCGGCAGCGATTCCTGCATCGCCATGCGCGCCGCGGTCTTGAACGCCTGGTCCGAGCTGTCGACAGCGTGGAACTGACCCGTGATCAGCGTCACCGACACGTCCACCACCGGGAAGCCGAGCGGTCCGTGGCGCATGAACTCCATCACGCCTTCCTCGACCGCGGGGATGTAGTTGCGCGGGATGGCGCCGCCCACGACGGCGTCGATGAAGGTGTGGCCGGTGCCGCGCGGCAGCGGCTTCACTTCGATCTGGATGTCGGCGAACTGGCCGTGACCGCCGCTCTGGCGCTTGAAGCGGGCATGCTGCGCCGTGCCGCGCTTGATGGTCTCCTTGTAGGGCACCGCCGGCTTGCGCGAGGTGACGGCGAGATTGTGCTTGGTCCGGAGCCGGTCCATCGCGATCTGGAGATGGATGTCGCCCTGGCCCCACAGCACCATCTCCTGGAGGTCCGCGTTCTGCTCCAGCGAGAGCGTGGGATCCTCCTCGATCAGCTTGCCCACCGCGGGGGTGAGCTTCACGTCGTCGTTGCGCTTCTCGGCGGTGATGGCGAGGCCGAACACCGGGCGCGGGATTGGCGCCTTGGGCAATTGGGGCGGCGTGCCGGTCGAGAGCACGGCGCCGGTCGCAACCCCTTCCATGCGCGCCAGCGCCACGATCTCGCCGCGCCCGGCCGAGGCCACCTTCTCGCTGGCCGCGCCCTGGAGCCGGAGCACGCCGGCGACGCGGGTGCCGTTGAGGCTCATGCCTTCGCTCACCTGCCCCGCCCACACCCGCGCCAAGGACAGCTTGCCGGTGTGCGGCGGCAGATAGGTCTTCACCACCTGCGCCACCGTGTCCTTGGCCGCGAGGTTCAAGCCGTTGCGCTCGGCGGTGGTGGCGGGCGGCGGGGTCTCGTGGCGCAGCGCCTTCCACAGGCGGCGCACACCATGGTCGAGCTGACCTGCGCCCAGGAACACCGGCACGATCAGGTCGCGGCGCAAATCCTGCGACAGCTGGCGATAGATCTCGTCCTTCGTGGGCTGCACATCCTCCAACAGCTGCTCCATCAGCTTGTCGTCGAAATCGGCGAGCTTCTCGAGGAGGCCGGCGCGGCTCTGCCGCTCCTCTTCCTCGAGGTCGGGAGGCAGCTTGATGAGGTCGGAGGCCTGGCCAGGCTTGTAGCGATAGGCCCGCTCGCTGACGAGATCGACATAGCCCGCGAACGTGCCCTCCGGTCCCGGCAGCGGCACCTGGCGCAGGACCAAGGGGCGCGCCGACGCCGCCTGCAGCGCCGCCAGCACCTCGCTCACCCGCGCCGAGGCGCTGTCGAGCTTGTTGATGAACACCATGTGCGGGATGTCGTGGTCGTCGAGGAACTTGAAGATCGGTCCCAAGGTCAGCGCACGCTCGGCCTCGGGCTCGCAGACGACAACGGCGACGTCGGCGGCGAGCATGGCGCTCTGCGCCTCCCAGAACAGCTCGACCGAGCCGGGACAATCGAGGAAGAACCATGGATCGCCGAGGAACGTCGCGTGCGCGGCGTTGATCTCGGTCGACATCTGCCGCGCGCGCGCCTCGGGGGCGTGATCGCCGACCGTGTTGCCGTCGCGCTGCGTGCCGCGCCGGTTGGTGGCCCCCGCGGCGAAGAGCAACGCCTCGAGCAGCGTCGTCTTGCCCGAGAGATAGGGTCCCACCAGCGCCGCGCAGCGCGGCTCGGACGGTTTACCGTTCATCAACGCCTCCCCCGCGTGACGCCGGCGCCAATGTACGAGCGCGCCATCGCCCGCGTCTTGATCGGCGATGGTCGCGCGACGGCGCGCGGCTGGCAACGGGTTTCTTTGCGGCTTTCTTTACGGGAGTTCGCGGCCGCCGCGTTGCGCTTTCGCGATTGCTGCCGCGCCCGGGTTCCCTCTACTGTGCCGCCAAAGCGACCTGGCCGCGAAGGCAGGGCCAAGCGAGGAGGGACGAGGATGCGGCATCGAGCGCGGGGTCGTGCCCGCGGCGGCTTCCCGGCGCGCGCCCGGACATGACCCTGGCGCTCTTCATCGAGCAGCTCTTCAACGGCGTCCAGTTCGGCCTGATGCTGTTCCTGATGGCGGTCGGCGTGACGCTGGTGTTCGGCATCATGCGCGTTATCAACCTCGCGCACGGCTCGCTGTTCATGGTCGGCGGGTATCTGCTGGTCGAGAGCTACCGCGTGATCGGCTCCTACTGGCTGGCGCTGCCGGTGGCGATCGTCGGCGTAATCATCGTCGGCGCGGTGATGGAGGTGCTGGTGCTGCGGCCGCTTTATGGCCGCGGCCATCTCGACCAGGTGCTGGCGACCTTCGGCCTCACCATGTTCTTCAACGAGGCGGTGGTAGTGATCTGGGGGCGCGTGCCCTTGAACCTCAACATCCCAGCCGGACTGGACGGCCATTTCGAGATCTTCCCGGGCGTCAATTATCCGGTCTACCGACTCGCCATCACCGCCGCCGGGCTCATCTGCGGCGGGCTCCTCTATTTCATCATCGTGCATACGCGGCTCGGCGCGCTCATCCGCGCCGGATCGGACAAGCGCGAGATCGTCGAGGCGCTGGGCGTCAATATCGGTTTGCTGTACACCGCCGTGTTCGCGCTGGGCGCCGCGTTCGCAGGGCTCGCCGGGATGCTCACCGGGCCGCTCCTGTCGGTCGAGTCCGGGATGGGCGATCCCATCCTCATCCTGACGCTGGTCGTGATCGTGATTGGCGGGTCGGGCTCGATCCGCGGCGCGCTGGCGGGGTCGCTCATCCTCGGCATCTTCGACACATTCTCGCGCGTCATGCTGCCGCGCATCGTCGGGCTCACGGCGGGAAGCGCGCTCGTGGGCATGGCCGACTATGTCCTCATGGCAACGGTGCTGATTTACAGCCGTACCGGCCTGTTCTCGGCGCATCGGGGCTGAGATGGGACGCCTGTCGCGCCGCACGGCTCTGCACCTCGCCTTCCTCGCCATCGCGCTCGCGGTGCCGCTGTTGCACGACACCTATTACACGCGCTTCGCGACCCAGATCGCGATGTACGGCATGGCCGCGGTGTCGGTCGATCTGCTGCTGGGCTATGCCGGCCTCGTCACCTTCGGCCAGGCGGCGTTCTTCGGCGTCGGCGCCTACGCCGCGGGCATGCTGACCGTCGCCGGGTTTCACGAGGCGCTCGTGGTATGGCCGCTGGCGATGCTCGCCGCGGTCGCCTTCGCGCTGGTGATCGGCGCGCTCTCCATGCGCACCGAGGGGTTCCACTTCATCATGGTGACGCTCGCCTTCGCGCAGATGGTCTATTACATCGGCGAGAGCCTGCGCTCCTATGGCGGCGATAACGGGTTCTCGCTGCCGCGGCGCAACACGCTGGCCGGCATGAGCCTCGCCGACCACACGGTCTTCTACTATGTCGTGCTGGCGCTCTTGGTGCTGGTGCTCTACCTCGCCTCGCGCCTGGTCGGGTCCGAGTTCGGCATGGTAATCCGCGGGCGGCGCGACAACGAGCGCCGGCTCGCCGCCATCGGCTTCCCGCCATTCCGCTACAAATACGCCGCCTTCGTCATCGGCGCTGCGATCGCCGGGCTGGCCGGCGCGCTGATGGCCAACCACGCCCGCTTCGTCAGCCCAGCGATCCTGTCGTGGCAGGTCTCAGGCCAGCTTTTATCGATGGTGATCCTGGGCTCGGCCGGGACCCTCATCGGCCCAGTATTCGGCGCGGCGGTCTATCTCGTCTTTCAGCAGGTGCTGTCGGACTACACCGACCATTGGATGATCTTCTTCGGGCCGCTGCTCATCGCGCGCGTGCTGTTCGTCAAGGAAGGCGTGTGGGGCCTTCTGGTGCAGGCCCTAAAGGCGCAGGAGCGGCCCGCCGCGCCCGTCCCCGCCCCCGACCAGGGCGCCGCGCAATGAGCGACGTCGTGCTCCAGACCGAGGCGATCTCCAAGAGCTTCGGCGCGCTGAAGGCGTGCGACGAGATCTCGCTCGACGTGAAGCGCGGCGAGGTGCATGCCCTCATTGGCCCCAATGGCGCCGGCAAAACGACGCTCATCGGCCAGATCACCGGCGAGATCGCGCCCGACCGCGGACGCATCAATTTCGAGGGACGCGACATCACCGCGCTGGCCACGGCCGAGCGCGCGCGTCTGGGCCTTGCGCGCTCGTTCCAGATCACCAGCATCTTCCCGAGCTTCACCGCCGAGGGCAACGTGGCGCTCGCGGTGCAGGCGACCGGGCGCCACAGCTTCCGCTTCTGGGCCCGCGCCGACCGGCTCGAGCGGCTCAGGGCGCCGGCGCGCCAGCTTCTGCGCGAATTGGGGCTCGGCGCACGCAGCCACGCCGTCGCCGCCGGCATGGCGCATGGCGAGCACCGTCAGCTCGAGATCGCCATGGCGCTCGCGACCGAGCCCAGCATGCTCCTTCTCGACGAGCCGATGGCCGGGCTCGGCAATGAGGAATCGCAAGCGATGGTGGCGCTGCTCGCGCGCCTCAAGGGGCGCTACAGCATCCTTCTCATCGAGCACGACATGGATGTCGTGTTCACCCTCGCCGACCGCATCTCGGTCTTGGTGCAGGGCCGCGTCATCGCCTCGGGCACGGCGGAGGAGATCCGCAACGACCCGCTGGTGCGCGTCGCGTATCTCGGCGAGGACGACGAGTTCGGGGACGAGCATGCTCAAGGTTGAGGGGCTCGAGACCAGCTACGGCCAGAGCCAGGTGCTGTTCGAGGTCGCGTTCGAGGTCAATCGCGGCGAGGTGGTGACCTTGATCGGCCGCAACGGCATGGGCAAGACCACCACGGTGCGCTCTATCATGGGCATGACGCCGGCGCATCGCGGCTCGATCGCGTTCGAGGGCAAGGAGCTGCGCGGCCTGGCGCCGTTCCGCATCGCGCGGCGCGGGCTGGGCCTGGTGCCCGAGGGCCGCGGCATCTTCTCGACCCTCACCGTGTGGGAGAACCTGACCGCCACGGCGGCACCCGGCCGCGGCGGCCGGCGGCGCTGGACCGCGGAGACCGTGACGCAGCTCTTCCCCTGGCTCCTCGAGCGGCGCCAGCAGCTGGGCCAGCATCTCTCCGGCGGCGAGCAGCAGATGCTGGCGATCGCCCGCGCGCTGATGACCAACCCCGAGCTCCTCATTCTCGACGAGGCGACCGAGGGCCTGGCGCCGCTCATCCGCCACGAGATCTGGCGCGTGCTGCTGAAGCTCAAGGAGGCGGGCCAGTCGATCCTGCTGATCGACAAGAACCTGAAGGCGCTGACGCGGCTTGCCGACCGCCACTACGTGCTCGAGCGCGGCCGCGTGCGCTGGAGCGGCGACAGCAAGGCGCTCGTGGAGAATTACGCCGACATCCGGAGATATGTCGGCGTGTGAGAGAAGCCGCGCTCAGGCACGGCCACGCTGCAGCGCGGCGGCGATGAACGCCTCGGGCTTCACCCGGATCGCGGCGCCGGTGGGACAGGCCCGGACGCAGGCCGGACCGCCGTCGATCGCCGCGCACAGGTCGCATTTGACCGCGTGCTTGCGGCCAGCGCCCTTGACCATCGCCTCGGGCGACGCGTCCTCGCGCGGCTCATTGCGCTCCCCGAACAGCAGCCGCATCAGGAGTCCCGATTTCCGCGGCGGCGGCAGGGCCACCATCTGGATCGCGCCGTAAGGGCAGTTGCGCTCGCAATTGCCGCAACCGTTGCAACTGTCGGCGATGACGATCGCGCCGTCTTGCGTCCGTCCGATCGCGTCGGTGGGACAATCCGCCGTGCAAGAGGGATGCTCGCAATGCCGGCACGCCATCGGCAGGTGCACCCCGTCGTGGGTCGGACCGGCGTCGCGCATGAGGCGGCCCACGCCGTAATGCGTTTCGGCGCAGGCCTTCTCGCAATTGTCGCAGTGGACGCAGAGCGCCTCGTCGATCAGGAGGACGTTCGACGCCTCGCCGACCCCCTGGCGCAGGAGGAACTCGATGAGGCCGCTCGCCCGCACATTCGGCTGCCGCCGGTGCTCGTCCGTTAGGCGCAGGAAGAGCCGCTCTTCGATGTCGCGGCGCAGGCGGGGACTGGTGGCGAGGAGCGCGCGCATGGCGACGCCATCGATCCTGATCGCGTCGGTTGCATTGGCGGCCTTGACGGTGGAGAGGGACGGTGATTGCCGCAGCATCGCCATCTCGCCGACGCAGCTTCCGGCGGAGAGATAATCGATGACGATCTCGCTGGCGTCGATCTGGCGCGACACGGTGACCGAGCCCTTGCGGACGATGTACACGTGATCGCTCGTGCCGCCTTCGCGGATCAGCACCTCGTTCGGCCCGAATTCGGCGAGCGCGGCCGTCCGCACGATTTCGGCGAGGCCCGCGTCGTCGGCGTTCGGCGCGAGATACGCCTTGATGTGACGGATCATCGTCGCGGCTTCGATCTCGCGTTTGACAGCCGGGACCGACCGCATGAGCCGGACGATCGCACGGCGGTCGATCTCGAGGAGCAGCGACCGCGTTTGCGCCGTTGCCGTCACGGCGCGCCCTCGTCCCGAGATGAGACCCATCTCGCCGAAGAATTGGCCGGCATTCAGGGTCGCGATCTCGCGCGGATCGCCCGGATCGGTCCGCAATCCGACCTCGCCGAGCAAGATCGAGAAGACGGAATCGGTGTAGTCGTTCTGGCGAAAGACGATTTCGCCCTCCCGCGCCAGCCGGATTTCGCAATGGACGAGACATTCCCTGACCTGCTGCATCGTGAGCGAGGCAAAGAGCCGCTGGCTCCGTTGCGCCACGATCACGAACTCCTTGACCGGAATCGGCAGTCCAGCCTGTGCGAGCTTGCCCTGCAGCAGTGGCTCATCGAGCGGCGGAATGACGTTGCCGAGGATATGTTCGACGGCCTAGTAGCCTTGCTTCAGGCAATCCTTGATCAGCGGGAAGCCGGCCATCGCGCCGATGATATAAAGGCCGGGGACATTCGACTCGTAAGTCTCGGACAGAACGGGAAGAGCGTCCGGGTCGTCGCCCGAGAACGCGATCCCGGCGCCGGCGAGCCAGTCCGGCCGGGTTCCGCTGCCGATTCGCGCCACGAGTCGGTCGCAATTGAGGCGGACGTCGCCGGACGTGGTCTCGAGCGCGAGGTAGCCGACGCCGATTCGCTTCGGCCGGGCATTGGCCAGCTCGCGCATGATGCCGCGGTTGATCGCGCTGCCAATCCGGGCCGCATTGGCCGGTTTGGCGCGCGGAAAGCCGCGGCCCCGATTGACGATGGTGACACGGTTGCCGTCGGCCAGCGCCAGCGCGTTCTCGATCGCGGCATCGCCCGCGCCGATGACGATGATCTCCTCGCCCCGGTACTCGTCGGGATCGTCGAGCTGGTACTGGACGAAGGGAAGATCGGCACCCGGGATGGCGAGACTGCGCGGATTACTCTGGACGCCGATCGCGAGAATGACGTGCTCCGCCGTCAGCGCGGCGCCGTCGGCGAGCGCAATGTCGAAGCCGCCATGCAGCGCCTTGATCGATACGACCTCGGCGTTGTGACGGATTTCGACGCGCGCATCCTGCATGTCCCTTTCCCAGGTCTCAATGATCTCCTCGCGCGCGCCTTCCTTGAAGCCGAGATCGCTGCGCAGGGGCAGGAAATCTGGCGCCGCCATGACGTGCTTGCGCTTGTGGAAATTGAACACCGTATCGGCGAGGTGAGGCCTGCGCTCGAGCAGGACATGCGACAGTCCCGTCTTGGCGGCCCGCGCGGCCGCGCTCATACCCGCCGGCCCCGAGCCAATGACGGCCAGGGCGTAATCCGTTGTCACACTTTCCCCCGATTCCGTCGCTGCCGCAGACGGCAAGGCGCTGCCGGTCGCGATCCTGCCGGACCGCGTTTGCCCATCGTCTTACGAAGTCACGGATTTATGTATTGGACAGCGCTGAGATGTCGCCAAAAGCCTGCGAACTCAGTCGTCTATTGAATTCCCCCAGATAAACATGAGCGCGACCGTTGCGCGTGCAGGACCCTACAATGGAGCGAGTGCGGCGCCTGTGACAAAAATGAGGGCAAGTTTTCCAGATGAATCAGCCTACTCCACCGGCGTCGGGTCGGCGATGATGGGGTTACGCAAGGTCCCGAGGCCGGTGATCTCGACCTCGCAGATGTCGCCGGGCTTCATGCGGGTGCGGCCGGGAATGCGCTTCGAATCGTAGGGGGTCGGCTGATAGCCCGGCGGCGGGTGGAGCGCGCCGGGCGTTCCCATCACGATCACGTCGCCCGCGCGCAGCAGGTATCCGGTCGAGAGGTAATGGATCACCTGCTCGACCGAGAACAGCATGTCGTCGAGCTTGGATTTCTGCTTGTCGACGCCGTTGAGGCGGGTGATGACGGTGTGGTTGGGCGGCGGGCCGAACTCGTCGGGCGTCATCAGCCACGGGCCGAAGCTGCCCGAGCGCTCGAAATTCTTGCCCAGCCCGAATTGCCGGTTGTGGCCCTGAAACTCGCGCACCGAGCCTTCGTTGTAGCAGGAATATCCTGCCACGTGCTGCAGCGCGCGCTTCACCGGGATGTGGCGGCCGGGCGTGCCGATCACCACCGCCAGCTCGCCCTCGTAATCGAAGGTCTCGGCGACCTTGGGGTCGGGGCACCACAGCGGCTCGAGATGCCCGACCTGGCTGCACGGCATGCGCATGAAGATCTGCGGATAGTCCTTGGAGGTGGTGAGGCCGGTCTCCTCGATATGCGCCTTGAAGTTGAGCGCCAGGGCCCAGATCGCCTGCGGCTCGGGCATGACCGGATCAACCGACACCTGGTCGAGCCTGAGATCCGGGTCGCGCCCCTTCACCGCCTCGGCCGCCGCCTTCAAGCCAGCCGGCCCCATCTCCAGGATCGCCTTCAGCGTTCCCGGCAATTCGGGCGCCGCGCGCCTGAGCGACACGAAGCGCACATCGTCCGCCATCACGCCGACCCCGGTGTGATCGCGCCGGTGATAGGAGATGAGCCGCATGGTTGTTCCCCTCTTCGCGTTCAGTTCATGGCCCGGACGGCGCGCAGCGACGGCCGGTTGTCCGACGGACGCGGCCGCTCCAGCCCCTCGGGCAAGTGCCACTCGGAGAAGCGGTTGACGCGGAAGTTCGACGGCTTCCACGCCTCGGTGACGAAATCGGGATTGGAGAAATACTCGATCGTGCCGCCGAGCGGATTCTTGAAGTACCAGAAATAGGCCGACGAGATCGGATGCCGCCCCGGCCCGACCGCGGTCTCGTGGCCGGTGCCCGAGAAATGCATACCGCCGCCGAACACCTCGTGGATGTCGTGGACCTCGAACGCGACGTGATGCAGCTCGGTCTTGCCGCCCGGCTGCTTCAGCAGAAACAGGTTGTGATGGTCGGCGCGCGCGGCATAGCGCAGGAACACGGCGGCGCCGCCCACGTAGCGGTCCGACAGGTGGAAGCCGAGCCGCTTGACGTAGAAATTCTCGCCGGCGCGCACGTCAGGGACGGCGAAGACGATGTGGCCCATGCGGAACGGCCGCGCGCGCTCGTACATCGGGCTCGGCGCGTCGACCCGGCCGCGCGCGCCGGGCACGTTCAAGGGCAAGGTCGAACGGTCGGGCTCCTTGCCGTGACGCCACACCCGGATGCCGAAATTGACGCCGCAATCGTCGACCGCGTGGATCGTGCCGTCCTTGTCCTCGCTGACATCGCGATCGCGCGCCAGCTCGTCGCCCAGCGCGTCGCGGTCCTTGGCCGAGCGCACGCCCCACACCACCTCGCGGAACTCGGCGCCGCCTGAGAGCTTGGGCGGGAGCGACTTGCTGCCGTCGGGCCGCACCACGACCTCGCTGCCGATCTCGGTGGCGAAGACCAGGCCGGACTTGGCGTCCTTCACCTTCTTCAGGCCCCAATCGGCGAACAGCTTGCGCGGCACCGAGAGATCGGGGGCGCCGAACACCACGCTGTCGATGCCGACGAACCGCGCATCATGCTTCGCCATGGCAAGCCTCGCTTGAGCCCTGAGGATCGTGCGCGACTAGAGCATCGCCCGACGCCCGCGGTCAAGGGCACCCTCGGCGTTCCGAGAAATCAGACGGAGGTCACGGGCCTCATCGCGTGTCGGTCATCAGCGCAGCGGTCCGGAAGAACGAGGCGGAATTCGCGCCTGAAGCGGAGATTTATATAGTCCCACAGCTCCGTGATCTCCTCCGCGCCGCCATTATCGGCGATCTCCATCACGGTGCGACCGTCGATCATGCTGGCCGCAAAGCCGGTGCGGTGATGCACCACGACCGGGGCGAGCGCGCCCCGCTGCGACAGCGCTAGCGCCGCCTCGGCAGTGATGCGTGCCCTCGGCGTCGCGCCGTTGAGCACGAAAATGAAGGGTTTCGCCAGCCGCTCGACAAATTCGACGGTGGCGGCGGCGGCGCGCAGATCGTGCGGGCTCGGCTGTACCGGCACCAGCACGAGGTCCGCGTGGCGAATGACTTCGACGACAGTCTCCAAGATGGCGGGAGGCGTGTCGACGAGGACAAGCGCGACGCCCGCCGCGCGCATCCGCTCGAGATCCGTCGCGAGCTGCGCCATGCGGCACCGCGCGAAGAGCGGCGTATTCGCTTGGCGCGCATTCCACCAATCGGACAGGCTGCCTTGCGGATCGGAATCGACGAGAGCGACGGCACCGGACATCGTCCTCTCAGCCGCGATTGCAAGATGCCCCGCCAAGGTCGTTTTGCCGGAACCGCCTTTTTGCGACGCAAGCGCAATGACGTACATAAAGTCCACCCTCGACGCTTGACTGACTGGGGCTTGACGCTACTCGCTTTACGAAACGGCAACCACTCCGTTTGCAGACAAAGCGGCGAAAGTGATCGACAAGTCGCCACCTCGATTCAAGCGAATTGGCGGCAAATTGAGGACGAAAGTGCTTTGTCGATTCGCGTTGAGATGTCAGAATCGATTCTCCGCTCAATTGCGCGAACGGCTCCCCTTTATCTTTTCCTGTGCGTCAATGAAGTTACCGATGCCGTTGCCCAATGGGCTAGGGGTACTCGTTCCGGAAGCGGATCTGCGCACCATCGTGATCCCGCGGCGGGATCTGTGTCCCAAAGCAGGGGATGCAACACTCGCGCTCGCCCAATCCGAATTGGCGGAAGGACTTTTCTTCGCCAAGGGCTCCGCCACGGCTCAAGCATTCCGACCCTCATATTGGCACTATGACGAGCCTCATACCGTCGAGGCGGAAGACGCTTGCGCTGCAATCGAGGACGGGACGGAAGATGGCGCCGTCGGCCCGCATGACTCATCTCGCGGCGACGACGAGCTCATCTTCATCGAGCGCGGGTTCCTCGCCACACATCTTCGGGCGCTGATGCAGGAGCATGCCCCTGGATCCGACCACGGCAGCGCCGAGCAATCTGAAATGCCATCGTTCAAGCCAGAAATTCCGGAATCCCGAGTTCCTGAAGCGGATTTACGCTCGATCCAGCTCCGGCGGAGCAGGCCCGAGACGACATTGGTCGACGGTTTGTTCTTGCGAAAGAGCGTCGACGCCGCCTCCGCGACCGAACGTGCGTTGGAAGTGCCATTGGAAGGTCGCTCCGGATGCGACACGACGTCCGATGTCCCCGAGCCTTGCGTCCAAGCGCGCGAGGATGCACCACGCGTCGGATTCGAGGACGGGCCTGTCGCTAGGCTCTGTCTCGAGACAGCGCCGCCCGTGGCGTCGGACGTCGAGATCGGCGAGGCAGCACCGCTCGCGAGCGTGAAGGCCGAATTCGCGCAGCGCGACAATGCCGCGCGTCGCGACGACACGGTCCATGACGCGGCATTCGTGCGGCCAAGCGAACGCCGAAGACCCTCTCTGGCACCCGCACAGGTGGCGATCCTCGTGTTCGGCAGCGTCGCTTTGCTGGTGTCCATTGTGGTCTTCATCCTTTCCAATACACCCCGGCCCGGCGACATCGTCGCCGTGCAGCTGCCACAAGTCACGGCTCCGGCTGCCGTTCCCGTCACCGCTCCGGTTACCGCTCCGGTCGCGGAACCGGTTGCCGCCCAAGTCACCGCTCCGGTGGTCCAACCGACGTCCGAGGCCGGTGGGGATTTCCTCGCGCGCGGCGACGATAGCCTCAGACTCGGCGATGTCTTCGCCGCACGGCTTTACTACGAGCGCGCCGCCGACGTCGGAAACGCGCACGGAGCACTCATGGTGGGCGCGACGTTCGATCCGGCCTTCCTCGCCCGCGTCGGCGTGCAAGGGCTTCAAGGCGACGAGAAAGCTGCTTTGGCATGGTATCGTCGCGCCAGCGCGCTCGGCGATCCGGAAGCGGCGAAACTGCAGAAGGGTCTCGAGCGCAAATAGCGGGTGCGCGCTCCGTCTCCCATCCTGCACCGCTGCCCTTCGCAGTGCCGCGACATGCGCCATCGACGGCTGCCGCGCGCGCCGGTATGGTGCGGCGAAACCGGAGAGACGGCATGGAAGGAGCCAACACCGCGCGCCCGACCGAGGCCGACATCGTGGCGCGCGCCCGCGCCATGCTGCCGATGCTGCGCCAGCGCGCGGCCGAGACCGAGGCGCTGCGCCGCCTGCCCGACGCCACCAACCGCGAATTCGCCGAGGCCGGGTTCTACAAGATCATGCAGCCGCACCGCTATGGCGGCTACGAGCTGCGCTTCGGGCTCCAGACGGAGCTCGGCGCCGAGCTGGGCCGCGCCTGCGGCTCGGCGGCGTGGGTTGCCAGCATCACCTCGTGCCATCCCTGGCTCGCCGGCATGTTCCCCCCGGAGGCGCAGGACGAGATCTGGGGCGAGAGCGCCGAGACGACAGTGTCCAGCTCGTTCATGGCGGTGGCGCCGAAGGTCGAGCGCACGCAAGGCGGCTATCGCGTCTCGGGGCGGTGGAAATTCTCCAGCGGCGTCGATCACTGCCGATGGGCGGTGGTGATGCTGCCGATCCCGCCCAAGGTCTTCTTCGCCCTGCTGCGCCTCTCCGAGTGCCGGGTCGAGGATACCTGGCGCGCGGTCGGCCTCGCCGGCACCGGCAGCAACGACATCGTCGCCGATAGCGTATTCCTGCCCGACCGCCGCCTGCTCGACCTCGACGATGTCAAGGGCGGGCCGACGCCGGGCAGCGCGGTCAACGACCATTATCTCTACCGCCTGCCGGTGCTGGCGCCCTTGACCTTCAGCATCGTCGGCAACGCGCTGGGCGTCGCGCGCGGCATCGCCGAGACCATCGTCGAGCAGCTCCAGGTGCAGAAGAGCCGCGCCGGCACGCCGGTCGCCGCCAACCAGAGCATCCAGCTCCGCGTCGCCGAGGCGCAGGCCGAGATCGACGCCGCCCACGCGCTGGTCTTCAAGGACCGCGACGAGATCGTGCGCAAGGGCCTGGCGGGCGAGACCATCACCCTCGCCGACCGGGTGCGTTATCGCCGCGACATGAGCTTTTCGGGGCAGCTCTGCGTGCGCGCGGTGGAGCGGCTGTTCCCGATCGTCGGCGCGCAGGGGCTGATGAGCGACCATCCGGTGCAGCGCGGCTGGCGCGACCTGCGCGCCATCTCGCATCACCTCGCCATGACCTGGGACATCCAGGGCTCGCTCTATGGCGCGGTGACGCTCGGTCTCCCCTGCCCCGATCCGAAGATCTGACATGGAATTCGGAATCTTCGATCACGTCGACCGCAACGCGCTGGCGCTGAGCGATTTCTACGAAATGCGGCTCAAGATCGTCGAGGCCTATGACCGCGCCGGCTTCCGCTCCTATCACATCGCCGAGCACCATGCGACGCCGGTGGGCATGGCACCGAGCCCGAGCGTGTTCCTGTCGGCGGTGGCGCAGCGCACCAAGCGGCTGCGCTTCGGGCCGCTCGTTTATCTCCTGCCGCTCTATCACCCGCTGCGGCTGATCGAGGAGATTTGCATGCTCGACCAGTTGAGCGGCGGGCGGCTCGAGCTGGGCGTGGGGCGCGGCGTGTCGCCAATCGAGGTGGGATATTACGGCATCGCGCCTGACGACCGCGTGCCGATCTACCTCGAGACGCTGCAGGTGATCCGCGCCGGGTTGACGCAGAAGACGCTCGATTTCGAGGGCCGGTTCCATCGCTTCCGCGCCGTGCCGATGGAGCTCGAGCCTTATCAGCGTCCGCATCCGCCGATCTGGGTCGGGGTCGAGCGCCCCGACGGCGCCGAGCGCGCCGCGCGCGACGGCTTCAACTTCGTTTCCGCGCATCCTTTGCCCGAAGTGCGGGCGATTACCGACGCCTATCGCGCCACTTGGGCGGCGACGCATGGCACCAAGCCGCTGCCGCTGATGGGTCTCGCGCGCTTCATCGTGGTGGCGCCCAGCGACGACGAGGCGCTCGCGATCGCGCGCCGCGCCTATCCGAAATGGCAGGCGAGCCTCACCCACCTCGCGCGCATGCACAACGTGCCGACCCAGAACCCGCGGCCCCCCGACTTCGACGCGATCCGCCATGGCGGGCGCGGCATCGCCGGCTCGCCCGCAACGGTGGCCGCGGAGCTGCGCAAGCAGCTCGTCGAGGCCGGCGCCAATTATTGCGTCGGCCAATTCGCCTTCGGCGACATGACCCTGGCCGAAGTCACCCGCACCATCGACCTCTTCGCACGCGAGGTGATGCCGGCGCTGGCATAGATAACCCTGACAGGGATTGCATCAACGCCGTGCGTCCTTCGACTTCGCTCAGGATGAGGAAATTCTTTGTCGCACGAAGAACGGTCCTCATCCTGAGCGGAGCGCAGCGTAGTCGAAGGACGCACCAAGTTGATCCGATCGGATGGAGAGCCTACTCCAGCTTGGCGCAGGCCCGCTCGATGCGGTTGCAGGCTTCGCGCAGCTCGGCGTTCGAGGCGGCGTAGGAGACGCGGAAATGCGGCGCCAGCCCGAAGGCGGTGCCGGGCACCACCGCCACGCCCTCGGCATCGAGCAAATAGGTCACGAAGTCGGTGTCGGTCTCGATCATCTTGCCGTCCGGCGTGCGGCGTCCGATGGTCCCGGCGCAAGACGGATAGACGTAGAACGCGCCGTGCGGCGTCGGGCAATGGAGGCCCTTGCAGCGGTTGAGCCCGGCCACCACCAAATCGCGCCGCTCCTTGAACACCGCGTTGTTGACCGGGATGAAGTCCTGCGGCCCATTGAGCGCCTCGACCGCGGCGGCCTGGCTGATCGAGCTGGGGTTGGTGGTGGACTGCGACTGCAGCCCCGCCATCGCCTTGATCAGCTCGGTCGGCCCGCCGGCATAGCCGATGCGCCAGCCGGTCATGCAATAGGCCTTCGACACGCCGTTCAAGGTCAGCGTGCGGGGATAGAGCTTGGGCTCGACCTGGGCGATCGAAGTGAACACGAAATCGTCGTAGACGAGATGCTCGTACATGTCGTCGGCGAGCACCCACACGTCGGGATGACGCACCAATACCTCGGCCAGCGCCGCGAGTTCGGCCCTGGTGTAGGCCGCGCCGGTCGGGTTCGAGGGCGAGTTGAGAATGAGCCACTTGGTCTTGCGCGTGATCGCCGCCTCGAGGTCCTCGGGCCTGAGCTTGAAGCCGTTGTTCTGTGGGCAGGTGACCGCGACCGGCGTCCCTTCGCACAGCACGACGATGTCGGGGTACGACACCCAGTAGGGCGCCGGCACGATCACCTCGTCGCCGCGATTGACCGTCGCCAAGAGCGCATTGAACAGCACCTGCTTGCCGCCGGTGCCGACGCTGATCTGGTTCGGCGCGTAGGTCAGCTCGTTCTCGCGCTTGAACTTGCCGCACACCGCCTTCTTCAGCTCGGGCGTGCCGTCGACCTGGGTGTACTTGGTGTCGCCGCGGTCGATCGCCCGCTTGGCCGCGTCCTTGATGTTCTGCGGCGTGTCGAAATCGGGCTCGCCGGCGGCGAGGCCGATGATGTCGCGCCCCTCCGCCTTCAGTGCCAACGCCTTGTTGGAGATGAAGATGGTGGGCGACGGTTTGATCGCGAGCAGGCGGTCGGCGATGAAGGGCATGGCACGGGCTCGGTTTGAGGGCCGCGCACTCTAGGGCGTGTTACGCTGCGGTGCAACATCGACTCGCGCGTCCGCCTCCAGCGCCGCCGCGATGCCACTCAGCACCGCGGCGAGGCGGACGGCGTCCTGGACCGTCTCGCGGGTGACGCCGTGCTGCACCAGATGGCGCTCGTGGGTCTCCATGCAGATGCCGCAGCCGTTGATCGCGGAGACCGCCAGCGCCATCAGCTCGAAATCGTTGCGCTCGATGCCGGACTGGATCGACGCCTGCATGCGGAGCCGCGCCGGCATTTTCTGATAGGCGGGCTCGTTGACCAGGTGGGTGAAGCGGTAATAGACGTTGTTCATGCCCATCAGCGCGGCCGCGCTCTTGGCTGCCGCCAGCGCCGCCTCGGACAGATGCGGCGCCGCCGCTGCGAAGGCCGCCGCGCGCAAGGCCGGGTCGCGCGCCGCGATCGAGGACGCCACCGCCACGCCCCAGAGCTGCTGCGCGCTGAGATTGGGCGAGGCGAGCGCGTCGGCGAGGTTGCGCTTCAGATCGCGCGCCCACTCGGGCAGGCGCGCGGCGAGATCGGTCAAGGGTTCGACGGTCATGGGGTCCTCCTCACGGTCTGGCGCGTCGCGGCGACCGGCCTTATCTTAGCGCCATGGCTCTCCTGACCGCCGCCCGGCCGCTCGACGACGTCGCGAGGCGCTTCACCATCCATTCCGAGTTCCAGCCCGCAGGCGACCAGCCGGAGGCGATCGCCGGACTCGTCGCCGGCATCGAGCAGGGCGAGAACGAGCAAGTCCTGTTGGGCGTCACCGGTTCGGGCAAGACCTTCACCATGGCGCATGTCATCCAAGCCACCCAGCGCCCGGCGCTCATCCTCGCGCCCAACAAGACCCTGGCGGCGCAGCTCTATGGCGAGATGCGCAGCTTCTTTCCGGAGAACGCGGTCGAGTATTTCGTGTCGTACTACGACTACTACCAGCCCGAGGCCTATGTCCCGCGCACCGACACCTACATCGAGAAGGAATCCTCGATCAACGAGCAGATCGACCGCATGCGCCACGCCGCGACGCGCGCCATCCTCGAGCGCCGCGACACCATCATCGTCGCCTCGGTGTCGTGCATCTACGGCATCGGCTC
>Ga0209415_10005326_pt1 | contig 23158 bp, 19 predicted proteins | sample PeaSoiSIISIP2007_FD_187696 | JGI IMG/M metagenome (GOLD analysis project Ga0209415, IMG submission 187696) | Peat soil microbial communities from Weissenstadt, Germany - SII-SIP-2007 (SPAdes) (version 2) | ecosystem: Environmental > Terrestrial > Soil > Wetlands > Peat | place: Germany... | reverse complement strand
AGGCGGGGGCGAGCTCGAGCCGGTGCAGCCACATCAGCTCGGGGTATCGGGCGAAATCCGCGATCTTCGTCAGGTCCGTCCCGCCGTGCTTGTCGGCGAAGATCCACCCCAGGTGGCTGTAGATGAAGCCGAAGTGCCGCGGCGAGTGGACGTCCTCCGTGGTGTCGGAATACAGATGATGGTGGCGGTGCTTGGCGGCCCACCACAGCACGCTCTTCTGCGCCGTGCTCTGGCACAGCACGGCGAGCACCAGCTGGAAGGCCCGGCTGGTGGCGTACGCGCGGTGCGAGAAGTAGCGGTGGTAGCCGGCGCCGATCGCGAAGATCCGCAGCCAGTAGAGAGTCACGCACAGCGCCACCGCGGTCCACGTGATGCCGGTCCAGAACGCCGCCAGGCAGGCCGCGTGCACCAGCACGAACGGAATGGCCGACGGGTAGATGATGTCATCGTGCGCGTCGACGGGGGTGCCGTCGGCGGCGGAGCTGGAGTCGTTCACGGGTCCCCCTTCGGCGTGATCGGACCCACGCGCCAGTCGAGCCTGGGGCAGTCCGCAATCCTGGTGACGGAGCACTGGAGCTATGTGCACCGTTGCCCCAATACAATATCCGGACCTCGATAACAAAGTGTCAGCAGAGGGTTGGTAACTTTCCCGATCGTGCCCGGTGCGTCGACGCCGACGACCGCCGGCGCAGGGGGACGAACAGCCGAACCGGACCGCGCCGTCCGTCTGCCGGCTCCGCATGATCGGCGGGACGATGGCGGCGGCTCATCGGCCGACAGGATGGCCGCCGCATGTCCAGGATCCAGTCTGACAGCCCGGGTGAGCTCCGCCGGGGCTACTTCTTGGCGCACTGCTTGTCGAGTGGTTCGAACACCGCCGACAGGTCCTTGCCCTCCTTGGAGTCCGGGTCGACCTGCTCGAGCCCGGCCATCAGCTTGACGTAGTCGGGACCGATCTTCTGCCCGAGCGTGTCCGCTTGCTTGCTGAGCTCCTCGGCCTTCTTCTGATCCTTCTTCTCGTCGAGTTGGGCCATCTGGTCCTCGAGCTTGGCGATATCGCAATAGGCCGCCATCTTGGCCTTGTCGCCGGTGATCATCTGGACGACCTTCTGCGCGTCCGCCTTGGTCGGCGGCGTCTGTGCCCGCGCGAGAGCCGGGATCACGACGAAAGCCGAGACGGCGATGGCGATCTTGAGACCGGTGACATTCAGGTTCCTGGGCTTGAGATTCATCAGGTCCTCCTCGCATGCGGCTGTGTCGCAGCGCGGGCCTGCGATCTCGCCGATTGATATTGTGGCAACGGAGCCAGCCGCGTCCCCGACCTCGCACATCGCAGACTATCGAATTCGGCTCTCGCTGCCAAGGTGAGGGCCGTTGCGCGTTGCGACCTGTCGGGGCGATAGCTCGACGGCTTGCCCCTCGTCGCAGGGTCCGGCTCCGAGGGAAGGAAACATTGATCTCTTGCTGCTGTCGTTGCCAGTCGGTTATGTCCTGATCGTGGCGGACGGATGACATCCGTCCGCGCCCCGGCAAATACAGGAGTGCACCGGCATGGGCGGTCTCGAATTTCACGGCGCTGGCGAGCAGGCGGCGGCGCTTGCCGCCAGGCAGGTGTCGGCGCTCGAGCTGACCGACCTGGCGATCGCGCGCATCGAGCGGCACGACGGACAGCTCAACGCTGTCGTCGTGAGGGACTTCGACCGCGCCCGCGCGGCGGCGCGGGACGCCGACGCGGCGCTGGCGCGCGGCGAGCGCAAGCCGCTGCTCGGCGTTCCGATGACCGTGAAGGAGGCTTACAACGTGGCCGGCCTGCCGACCACCTGGGGCCTCCCGAGCGCCAAGGACTGGAAGCCGGCCGAGGACGCCCTGGCGGTCAGGCGCCTCAAGGCGGCGGGTGCCGTGATCCTCGGCAAGACCAACGTGCCGGTCTTTCTGGCGGACTGGCAGAGCTACAACGACATCTACGGCACCACCCGCAATCCGTGGGACGTGACGCGTACGCCCGGCGGGTCGTCCGGCGGCTCGGCCGCCGCGCTCGCAGCCGGCTATGTGGCGCTCGAGCTCGGCTCCGACATCGGCGGCTCGCTGCGCGTGCCGGCGCATTACTGCGGCGTGTTCGCCCACAAGCCGACCCATGCGCTGGTGCCCTCGCGCGGGCACGTTCCGCCCTTCGTGCCGGCGCTGCCCGGCGAGATCGACCTTGCGGTCATCGGTCCGATGGCGCGCAGCGCCGCCGATCTCGCCCTTGCGCTCGATCTGATCGCCGGCCCGGACGAGCCGCAGGCCATCGCCTACCGGTTGGCCCTGCCGGCACCCCGGCATGCCGCGCTGAAGGACTTTCGTGTGCTCGTCATCGATGCCCATCCGGTCATCCCGGCCGACGGCGCGACGCGCGCGGCGCTCGACCGCCTTGCCGAAAATCTCGCCGGAGCCGGCGCCAAGGTCGCCCGCTCGAGCCCGCAGGTGCCCGATCTCGCCGCGATGGCGGGCATCTACACGCAGCTGCTGAGCCCGATCTTCACGGCCGACATTCCGATCGAGGCCTACCGGCTCGCCCAGGCCGCCGCCGCGACGTTTGCGGCGGACGATCGCAGCCTCGACGCGCAGCGCGCCCGCGGCGCCGTGCTGACCCATCGCGATTGGATCGGGGCCGACCGCGTCCGCACCGGAATGGCGGCGCGCTGGCGCGAGCTGTTCGCCGCATTCGACGTCGTCCTCTGCCCGGTGATGCCGACGCCGGCGTTCCCGCACGACCATTCGCCCGAGCAGCGCAAGCGGCGGATCAAGATCGACGGCGTCGAGCATTCCTATCTCGACCAGATCGTGTGGCCGGGCATCGCGACCCTGGTCGGCCTGCCGGCGACCGCGGCGCCGATCGGACGCTCGCCGGACGGCTTGCCGATCGGTGTGCAGATCATCGGGCCGTATCTGGAGGATCGCACCCCGATCGCGTTCGCCGGGCTGATCGAGCGCGCGTTCGGCGGATTCGTTCCCCCGCCGGGGTTCTGATTTCGTCAACCATGTTCGTCAGCGAATTGGCAAGCTGTGTTGCCTATCAATCGGTAAATCGATTGGGGAGAATTTTTCCGATGCGACCATCGGAATCATCGCGGCGCGTGGCGCGCGATCGCACCCGGCGGACCGCGGTCGGCCGCCCGGAGCACGCGCCGTTTCACGTCGTGAAACCATTGCCGGAGGCGCCGCCGCCCGCGGCCGGTGTCGACGGCATGGCGCGGCCGCACAGCGACAGTGCCGCTCCGGCCGTCGTGGTGGCCCTGGTCGCGCTGGTGGTCGCGATCGCGGCGGCGTTCGGCGCGATCGTCGGGCCAACGGGATCGAACGCGCTGCAGGAGGTGTTGCGCATGACGGGGCTGGGCGGCGAACCGGTGATCGAGAGCGTGCAGCGCAAGCAGGCGGCGGCGATCACCCAGCTCGACGTCACCCTTCAGGCCTTGAACGCGGCCGTCGCGGGTTTAAGCGGGCACGCCGACTTCGCCGGGCACCGGGAGGAGGCGATGACCCGCCGCATCGACCGGATCGACGACGATCTCGGCGCCCTGCGGACCAGCCTGAACGACCTGCGCGCGGCGCAGAGCGCCGCCGCCGAGGACTGGCGCAAGCCGGTGGGCCAGCTCGCCGCGGCCGTCACCAAGGCGCACGGCGAGATCGCCGGGCTGCGCGCGTCCCTCGACGAGGCCGGTCCGGTCCGCCGCCCGGATCTGACGGCGATCGGCGAGCGCATCGATCGTCTCGAGCAGGCGATGATCCAGCACAATCTGCTCGGCTCGATCCGCGGGTCGATCCAGGATGCCCGGCAGCGCCCGGCGGCCGCGCGCGCCGACGCGGCGGCCGCGGCCGACGGACATGTCATCAATCTGACGCCGGCCGCCCCGTAACGGCGGCGCCGCCCGGCACCGACAGATTGCCCCCGCCAATCACCGGCGACCCGTCCCCGCACGACTGACCGATGACTCCGCTAATGCTAATCTGGACGCCACCGGCGTTGGGCGACTTGGCGCGTCTCAATGGTTTCCTTACTCCCAAGAACCGCGACGCCGCGCGGCGTGCCGCTCGCACGATCCGGCAAGGAGTCAAGGCGCTCGCCGCACAACCCGAGATCGGCCGACCCGTCGACGAGATGCCGCCCGAGTTCCGGGAATGGTTCATCCACTTCGGCAGCAGCGGCTATGTCGTGCTCTATCGTTACGATGGCAGTCAGGTCGCGATCTTGGCCAGCTCTCTGGCGTAGACAGGCGCGCCGCGGTCTATGGAGATGGCCGCCACTCGTTCGCCGTAGGCACCGACAGATTGCCCCAGCTGGTCACCCGCTCGATGCGCAGCGCGATCACCGGATGCCGCGCGAGATCCATCGTGGCGAGCTGCGGATAGCGCGCCCGGAGCAGTGCCTGGGCGTCGTCGTGCTCGCCGCCGCCGGCGAGGATGTCGGCCCGCCCGTGCAGCATCACCCAGCCGAGCAGCGTCCAGTCCTCGTCGTAGCGATCGGCCGTGACGGCGACGGCCGGGTTCTCGAGGATGTTGCGCACGCGCTTGAGGGCCGTGCCGGTGTGGCGTTTCGGCTTGTCGTCGATGGTGATGTAGAGCGTGCCCGGCGCCAGCGCGAAGCACACCGGCACCACATGGGGAACCGCCTGGCGGTCGGCGGTGGCGAGATGAGCGATCCGCCGATCATCGAGGAAGCGGCGCTCGAGGTCGGACAGCACCGACGATCAGCCGAGCATCGACAGGATCACCTGGATCTGATCGGCCGCCGCGGCGACCAGTCCGTCATAGCTGGTCTGCCCTTGCGCGGCGGCCTTCAGGATGCACTCGGCGAGACAGGCCTTCGTCGCCGCGGTGGAGTGCTCCAGGGGCACTCTCGTCATGACTTCCTCGAGCGCGCTCCTCATGATGGCGACGAGTTGGGGGTCGAACTGTGGCATGGCTCAGCTTCCGTTCGATGCCTGACGAGTCGGCTGCGTCCAACGCCTCGGCCGGACACGTGCGGCCGATCGGGCCGCAATCGTCGTCCGTTGAGGATGGATGTGCCCCGCGACATCGGAGAGGCATGGCGAGAAGGAGTCAGGACAATGTGGAAGAATTTGGGCTGATCGGCGTGGCGGCACGCGGGCCGTTGTCGCAGGGCGCCCCCGGAGGTATTCGGCGTCGTTGAACCGCGTCGTCTCGATCCGCGACCAATGGACGTCCGGGCGTCCAACCGACGGGATAGACGATGTTGCGCAGTGCCCTCGCGTTTCTCGCGGCCACCGTGTGCGGCACTCTCGTGCTGCAATCCTCCGCCGCCGCCAGGGGAGCTTTCGGTGGCCATTCGGCTGGCTCGCACCGGTTCCAGGCTCACCCTGCCGTCCACCGTCCGCCGACGAGCCGGATCGCAAGGTTCCGCCCCCACACCGCTTCGATCCGGCGGCCCCATGTCGGGCCGTCGAGAATGGTTGACCGGCGTTTCGGCCATGGTCCGACGTGGCGGCACGGCGTGCCGTCGGCGGCGGCCTATCGTGGCGCCGCTATCCGCGCCGGCTTCGGCGTGCCGCCGCCGACCGAGCGGCGCTATGTCCCGAGGGAGGTCATTCTCGACGTTGCACCGACGATGTCGTCGGAGAGCCTCGCGGCGCTCGTGCGTCGTCACCGATTGACGCTCCTCGAGTCGGTGACGGTTCGCCTCACCGGGCGGACGCTTCACCGCGTGCACGTCGACGACGAGCGTTCGCTGCCGACCCTGATCCGCGCGCTCGCCGATGACGGAGCGATCGTCGCGGCGCAGCCGAACTACCTGTACACCCTCCAGGATGACGGCGCGCCGCGGACCGAGCCGCCGCGCGCAACCTCGCCGCAATGGGTCGTCGACAAGCTCCACCTCGACGAGGCTCACCAGGTCGCGACCGGACGACAGGTGCTGGTCGCCGTGATCGATACCGGGATCGACGGCGCCCATGCGTGCCTTGCCGGCGCGATCCGGGAAAAATTCAATGCGGTGGGCAGCGACGACCGGCCCGACAAGCACGGCACCGCGATGGCTGGAGCGATCGCTGCGCACTGCGATCTGGTCGGGGTCGCGCCGCGGGCGCGTCTGCTGGCGGTGCGCGCATTCGCGCCCGGCACCAGCACCGAGGCTCCGACGCTGCGCATCGTCAAGGCGCTCGACTGGGCGGTCGCCCACGGGGCCCGCGTCGTCAACATGAGCTTCGCCGGTCCGCATGATCCGACCCTCGACGCGCCGATCGCGGCCGCCTTCCGCAAGGGCGTCGTGCTGGTCGCGGCGGCCGGCAATCAGGGACCGGCTTCGCCGCCGCAATATCCGGCCGCATACCCGCAGGTGATCGCGGTGACGGCGACCGATGCGGACGACCGCCTGTTCGACCACGCCGGTCGCGGCTCCCACATCGCGGTGGCGGCGCCCGGCGTCGACGTCCTGGCGCCGGTGCCCGACGGCGCCGTCGATTTCGTGACCGGCACGTCGGTCGCGGCCGCCCACGTGAGCGGCATCGCGGCGTTGCTGATCGAGCGGCAGCCGTCCCTCGGTCCCGGCGACATCCGCCGGATCATCGCGGAGTCCGCCGTCAGGCTCCGATCGAGCGCCGACCGCGCCGACGCGGGCGCCGGCCTGGTGGATGCCTGGCAGTCGCTCAGGACGCTCGGGTTGAGCGCCGCCGCCAGCGGAAACTTGCCGGCATCGACCACGCACTGAGGCCCGACGCCTCCAAGTGCTTGATGTTCGGCCATGCCGCCGGCTGCCACCTCCCCCTCCAGGGCCCTCCAGGGGAGGGCGAAGCGGAGCGCGCTGCAACGTCAAATACGCTTGCCCTGCCCCTTCAACGCCGCGACAGCCAGCGCCGCGCTTGACTCTCCACATGCGGGCTCGAACATTGCCGCTGCGTCCGGGCGTTCGGGCGCAAACCGGAGAGCACGTCGCCATGATGAGCCGGGAGCAGAACGATCTGATCACCCGCATCGGACCGCAGGATCCGGCCGGGACGCTGATGCGCCACTATTGGCAGCCGGCGGCGCTCGTCGACGAGCTCGAAGGGTCGCGTCCGGTCGTGCCGGTCAGGCTACTCGGCGAGGACTTCGTGCTGTTCCGCGACGGCGACGGCCGCCATGGCCTGCTCGACCGCGATTGTCCGCACCGCGGCGCCGACTTGGCGTTCGGACGGCTGGAGGACGGCGGCCTGCGCTGTGCCTTCCATGGCTGGCTGTTCGATACCGCGGGCCACTGCCTGCAGACGCCGGCCGAGCCCGAGGGCAGCACGCTCTGTCGGGGCATCCGCCAGCGGGCGTTTCCGGTGGTCGAGCGCAGCGGCATCCTGTTCGCCTATCTCGGTCCCGGCGAGCCGCCGGCCTTCCCGCGGTTCGACTGCTTCTCGGCGCCGCCGGCCTACACCTTCGCCTTCAAGGGCCTGATCGAGTGCAACTGGCTGCAGGCGCTCGAGGTCGGCATCGATCCCGCCCATGCGTCGTTCCTGCACCGCTTTTTCGCCGACGAGGACCCGGCGTCGGGCTACGGCCGCCAGTTCCGCGGCGCGTCCGCCGACAGCGACATGCCGATGACCACGGTGCTGCGCGACTACGACCGTCCGGCGATCGAGGTGGAGCAGACCGCGTCTGGCCTGCGCATCATCGCGGTGCGCCGGATCGACGACGAGCGGTCGCATGTGCGGGTGACCAATCAGGTCTTCCCCCACGGCTTCGTCATCCCGATGAGCACCGAGATGACGATCACCCAGTGGCACGTGCCGGTCGATGACGAGAGCTGCTACTGGTACGCCATCTTCACCAGTTTCGGAGCGCCGGTCGACAAGGCGCGGATGCGGGCGCAGCGGCTCGAGCTCTATCAGCTGCCCGACTACCGGTCGCGCAAGAACCGCGCGAACAGCTACGGGTTCGATCCGCACGAGCAGGAAAACGAGACCTATACCGGCATGGGGCACGACATCAATGTCCACGACCAGTGGGCGGTGGAATCGATGGGCCGCATCCAGGACCGTACGCGCGAGCACCTCGGCCAGTCCGACAAGGCGATCGTCGCCTACCGCCGTCTGCTTCGGCAGTCGATCGAGCGCACCCGGCAGGGCGGGCGTCCGCTGATCGACCCAGCCGATGCCGCGTCGCTGCACGGTCCCGCCACCATGGACGGCATCGGACCGACGTCGGGGTGGCGGGACTACTGGCAGGACGTGGACCGGCGGCGCCGTCACGCGGCGGAGTGGACGCGGGTCGTGTCGCCGGTGATATGACGACCTTCGTCGAGCGCCACGGGCTGTGGTCGGACGAGCAGCGGCAGGCCGCCCAACGCATCGATGATCTCGTCCGCACCGAAGAGCTCGAGGTCGTGCGCTTCTCGTTTCCCGATCAGCACGGCATCCTCCGCGGCAAGACGATGGTCGCGCCGGAGGCGGCCGCAACGCTGCGCAACGGGTGCACCATCACCAGCACCCTCATCGCCAAGGACACCGCGCACCGCACCGTGTTTCCGGTGTTCACGGCCGGCGGCGGCTTCGGCATGCCGGAGATGCAGGGCGGCGCCGATCTCCTGATGGTGGCCGATCCGGCGACGTTCCGCATCCTGCCGTGGGCGGCGCGCACCGGCTGGGTGCTGTGCGACCTGTTCTTTCCCGACGGCCGCCCGGTCCCGTTCGCCACCCGCCGGCTGTATGGCTCAGTCCTGAAGGATCTCGATGCCCGCGGCTACGAGTATGTGGCGGGGCTCGAGGTCGAGTTCCACATCTTCCGGCTCGATGACGCGAAGATGCGGCCGGAGCAGGCCGGCCAGCCCGGCGAGGCGCCCGCCGTCAGCCTGCTGTCGCACGGATATCAGTATCTGACGGAGCAGCGCTACGACCAGATGGAACCGGTGCTCGAGATCGTCCGGCGCGACATTCTCGAGCTCGGGCTTCCGCTGCGCTCGGTCGAGCTGGAGTTCGGCCCGAGCCAGTGCGAGTTCACCTTCGCGCCGACCGTCGGCGTCGAGCCGGCCGACACCATGGTGCTGTTTCGCAGCGCAGTGAAGCAGATCTGCCGTCGCCACGGCTATCATGCCACGTTCATGTGCCGGCCGCGCATCGCCAACGCCTTCGCGTCGGGCTGGCACCTGCACCAGTCGCTGCGCAGGCGCGACACCGGCGCCAACGCGTTCACGCCGCGCGATGCCGGCGCGACGCTTTCCGACGTCGGGACGCATTACCTCGGCGGCCTCATCGCCCATGCGCGGTCCGCGACCGTGTTCGCGACGCCGACGATCAACGGATACAAGCGCTACCGGACCTATTCGCTGGCGCCCGACCGTGCCATCTGGGGCACGGACAACCGCGGCGTGATGCTCCGCGTGCTCGGCGGCCCCGGCGATCCGGCCAGCCGGATCGAGAACCGCGTCGGCGAGCCGGCGGCCAACCCGTACCTCTACATGGCGTCGCAGATCCTGGCCGGGCTCGACGGCGTCGACCGCAAGCTCGATCCCGGGCCGTCGGCCGACACGCCCTACGAGACCGCGGCCGAGTTCCTGCCGAGGACGCTGCGCGAGGCGATCGACGCGCTGCGTACCGACGGTTTCTTCGCCGACGCCATGGGCAAGGCCTTCGTCGATTACTACGTCGTCATCAAGCAGGCCGAGATCGCGCGCCACGAGCAGGACGTCAGCGACTGGGAGCAGCGCGAGTATTTCGAGATGTTCTGAGCAGGGTGTCACATGGCCGACATGCGCAAGGAGACCGACGGCCTCGGCGAGGTCGAGGTGCCGGCCGACAAGCTGTGGGGCGCCCAGACCCAGCGCTCGCTCGAGCATTTCAGCATCGGCCGCGATCTGATGCCGCCGGAGATGATCACCGCCTACGCCATCCTGAAGAAGGCCGCCGCCGCCGCGAACCATGCCGGCAAGCGGCTCGACGATCAGCGTTACCGGCTGATCGCCCAGGCCTGCGACGAGATCCTCGCCGGCCGGCACGACGACATGTTCCCGTTGCATGTGTGGATGACCGGCAGCGGCACCCAGTTCAACATGAACGTGAACGAGGTGATCTCCAACCGCTGCTGTCAGCTCGCCGGAACGCCGCTGGCGAGCAAGACGCCGGTTCACCCCAACGATCACGTCAACCTGTCGCAGTCGTCGAACGACACGTTTCCGTCAGCGATGTATGTCGCGGCCGCCGTCAGCGTGAAGCAGCGCCTGGTTCCGGCTGTCGCCGACCTGCAGGCTGCGATCAGCGCCAAGGCCGACGCGTGGCGCGACATCGTCAAGATCGGGCGTACCCACATGCAGGACGCCACCCCCCTGACATTGGGCCAGGAATGGTCCGGCTACGCCGGGATGCTGGCGGACGACCTGGAGCGCATCGAGGCGGCCCTGCATTGGGTGTACCACCTGGCGCTGGGCGGGACGGCGGTGGGAACCGGCATCAACGCGGCGCCCGGCTTCGCCGAGGCCGCGGCCGCCGAGATCGCCCGGCTCACCGGTCTGCCATTCGTGACCGCGCCCAACAAATTCGCCGTGCAGGGTGCCCACGACGCGCTGGTCCAGCTGTCCGGCACGCTGCGCACCCTGGCGGTGTCGCTGTACAAGATCGGCAATGACATCCGCCTGTTGTCGTGCGGGCCTCGCGCCGGATTTGCCGAGCTTGAGATCCCGGAGAACGAGCCGGGCTCCTCGATCATGCCGGGCAAGGTCAATCCGACCCAGTGCGAGGCGCTCACCATGGTCGCCGTGCAGGTGATGGCCAACGACGTGGCGGTGGGCTTCGGCGGCGCCGGCGGCTATCTCGAGATGAACGTCTACAAGCCGCTGATGATCTTCAATATCGCCCAATCCATCACCATCATGGCCGATGGCTGCGCCAACTTCCGCAAATTCCTGGTCGAGGGCACGAAGCCCAACCTGCGGAGGATCGACGAGTACGTCGAGCGTTCGCTGATGCTGGTGACGGCGCTGGTGCCGGTCATCGGCTACGACAAGGCGTCGAAGATCGCCCATTACGCAATGGAAAACGATGTCACGCTCAGGGCTGCCGCGCTTCGGCTGGGCTATGTCACGGAGGTCGATTTCGATCGCATCGTTGACCCGAAAAAAATGGTCGAGCCCTATGTGGCAACCGGCGACTAGATTAGAGCATTTCCCGGAAAAGTGGACGCCGGTTTTCCGAAAGGAAATGCGACAAACATCGAATCCAGAGCAGCTTTCCCACCACGGCCCGTGAGATTCATGGTCGACCTGATCGGAAAGCGCTCTGACGTCATGACCTCGGAGCAGCGTTCCACCCATTGGAGAGTGACATGGCCAAGACCGTCGCGGACCAGTTTGCCGAGATCCTCGCCGTCGCCGGCGTCAAGCGGATCTACGGCATCGTCGGCGACAGCCTGAACGGGCTGACCGACGCATTGCGGCGCCAGGGCAGGATCGAGTGGGTCCACGTGCGGCACGAGGAGGTCGCGGCCTTCGCGGCCGGTGCCGAGGCGCACCTGACCGGCCAGCTCGCGGTCTGCGCCGGCAGCTGCGGACCCGGAAACCTGCATCTGATCAACGGCCTGTTCGACTGCCACCGCTCGCGGGTGCCGGTGCTCGCCATTGCGGCGCAGATCCCGTCGGCCGAGATCGGCGCCGGATATTTCCAGGAAACCCATCCCGAGACCCTGTTCAAGGAATGCAGTCTCTATTGCGAGCTGATCTCCGGGGCCAACCAGATGCCGCGTACCCTGGAGATCGCCATCCGCCAGGCCGTGGGCAATCGCGGCGTCGCCGTCGTGGTGATGCCGGGCGACGTGGCGCTGCAGCCCGCCGCCGACGCGCCCGCGCCGAAAGCGGAGGGCCTGCTGGTCGGCCGCGCGGTCGCGATGCCGGCACGTGCCGATGTCGATCGCCTCGCCGCGCTCCTCAACGGCGATGGCCGCGTGACCATGCTGTGCGGCTCGGGATGCCAGGGCGCGCATGACCAGGTTGTCGCGTTGGCCGATCGCCTGAAGGCTCCCATCGTGCATGCGCTCCGAGGCAAGGAGCATGTCGAGTGGGACAATCCGTTCGACGTCGGCATGACCGGGCTGATCGGCTTCTCGTCGGGCTACTACGCCATGCTCGATTGCGATGTGCTGCTGATGCTCGGCACCGACTTTCCGTACCGCCAGTTCTATCCGCGCGGTCCGGGCGTGCGCATTGCGCAGATCGACGTGCGGCCCGAGCAGATCGGCCGTCGCGCGCCGGTCGAGCTCGGCGTGGTGGGCGACGTCCGCGCGACGCTCGACATGCTGTTGCCGCTCCTCGGGGAGTCCCGCGACCGTACCCATCTCGACCGGGCGACGGAACACTACCGCAAGGCACGAGCCGGTCTCGACAAGCTCGCGGTCGGCACGCCGGGCAAGCGGCTGATCCATCCGCAGCAGGTCGCCAAGGCGATCAGCGACCATGCCGCCGGGGACGCCGTGTTCACCTGCGACGTCGGTCTGCCGACCGTGTGGGCGGCGCGCTATCTGGCGATGAACGGCGAGCGGCGGCTGATCGGATCGTTCTGGCATGGCTCGATGGCCAACGCGATGGCGCAGGCGATCGGCGCGCAGGCGGCGCTTCCGGGCCGGCAGGTGATCTCGCTGTCGGGCGACGGCGGTTTCACCATGCTGATGGGCGATTTTCTCAGCCTGGTGCAGCTCGGCCTGCCGGTGAAGGTCGTGGTGTTCAACAACGGCGCGCTGGGCTTCATCGAGATCGAGCAGAAATCCTCGGGCTTTCTCGACTTCGGCACGAGTTTCAAGAATCCGAACTTTGCCGCCATGGCGGAAGCCTCCGGCGTGCGCGGGATCCGGATCGAGGATCCGGCCGACGTCGACGACGGCATCGCCGCGGCGCTCGCCCATGCCGGGCCGGTCCTCATCGACGCGGTGGTGAGCCGGATGGTGCTTCCCATTCCGCCCGCGATCACCGCCGAGATGGCCAAGGGCTTCACCCTCTACATGGTGAAAGCCGTGTTCAGCGGCCGCGGCGACGATCTCGTCGATCTCGCCCGCTCGAACCTGTGGGCAAATTTGTAGCCCGGATGACATCCGGGGCGGCGGTGCCGCATCGCACGGCTGCTCCCGCATTCCGCTCCGCTCCATACGGGCTACGAGATGTCATTTTTGCACCGGCAGTTCACCATGAGGCGCGTCGCAGCGGGGTGGAGATCGCTCCGTACACGGCTGTGGGAGCACAGGGGCCAGCTGGCGCTCTCGCTCAGGGTGACGACCGCCGCGGTGTCGAGCTTCGCGCTGTCGCACCTGTTGAACATTCCGCTGCCGCTGTGGACGGTGCTCACGGCCGTCATCCTGACGCAGGCGAGTTTCGGGAGGTCACTGAAGGCGACCATCGAATATCTGGTCGGCACGCTGTTCGGCGCCATCTACGCCGGCGTTCTCGCCGTGCTGGTTCCCCACGGCAACGACGTCGCGCTGGCCGGCGTCATGGCGATCGCCGTGGCGCCGTTGGCCTTGCTCGCAGCGATCAAGCCGGCCTTCCGGGTCGGGACGTTCACCGGCGTGCTGGTGCTGCTGATTCCCGGAACGGCCCACGTCGGTCCGATCGAATCGGCGCTCTATCGCGTGCTCGAGGTCGCCGTCGGAGGTTTGACCGCGCTGGTGGTGTCGTTGCTGGTGGTGCCGGCGCGAGCCCATGCTCTGGCGATCGAGGGTGCGGCCGGGCTGCTCGACCTGATGGCGCGGTCGCTGTCTGAATTGTTCTCCGGTTTCATGCAAACGTGCGACGCTGCCGTGATCCGCCGCGTCCAGGACGGCATCGGCCAGGCCTTCGCGCGGGTCGACGCCGTGGGCGCCGAGGCGAAGCTCGAGCGGATCGGCTTTCTCGCCGCCGAGCCCGGCCTGGGGCCTCTGCTGCGCACGCTCCTGCGGCTGCGCCACGACCTCGTCATGATCGGACGGGCCGCCGCGGTGCCGCTTCCCGAGGCGGTCCAGGCACGGATCGGACCGCCGCTGGCCGACGTCGCGACGACCGCGGCCGAGTATCTGCATCGCAGCGCAGAGGCGCTGGCCGGCCGCCGCGATCCGCCGCCGTTCGATGCCGCCGAAGCGGCTCTCGCCGGCTGCGCGGAGGCGTTCGAAGCGGTTCGCCGCGAGCGTCTGACACGCGGTCTGCCCGTCGAAACGGTCGAACGCGTCTTCGCTCTGGGCTTTACGCTCGACCAGCTGCTGCAGAACTTCCGCGACCTCCAGCGCTGCGTCAGGGAAGCGGCGCGTTCGCAGTAGCGCGACCTTGTCGGCCTCACGGCTTCGGTGAAATCCGCAGGTTCGTCGCGGGCCGCGGAATCCTGCCGCCGCGGATCGTGGGCGTCCCGCGCCAGTTCGCGCCGGTGGCCGCCAGATCCTTGCCGCGCGTCAGCATCGCCGCGAGTGTCGCGGCCTCCTGTTTGTAGTGGTCGGGCTGCTGCGCGTAGCGGGCGAGGAAGTCGGCAAACGCCTCGGATCCGGCAGGCACCCCTTCGTAGGCGTTCGCGACCTCGTCCAGGGTTTCCTCCATTCTGGCCATCGCGACGAGAAAACGCCGCCAGCGATGCGAATCGAGATCGAACTTCGTACGCAGCAATTCGCCCGCCTGCGCGCCGTAGCCCACGAGCTTGCGAACGGTGGCTTCGTCCATCGCCAGATTGAGCCCGCCCTCGTCCGGTTTGAGCACGATATGGGCTATCCGCTCGCGATACCCGGGAAGCGTACTCTGCAGATTGTCCTGCCAATCCTTGGCAGAATCGACGATCCGGGCGAGGAATCCAAACAGGCCGTCGAATGATTGAACGGGCAGCTCGCTTCCGCCGCCGGCGGTCCCCGGCAGCCAGACGTTTTCGTCGCGATTTCGCAGTGGATCGAATTGCTCGAGTGAGATCGCGAAGGTCGGGCTGTTCGGCAACGGGTGATCGAAGAAGTGGATGGGAAAATTGCTCGACAGGCCTCCGTCACTGAACAGGCAGCGTCGGAGCTTGTGCTTCTCGCTCTCGTCCGCGAGCGTGAAGTCGCGCGTCCACAGCGGGACCGCCGAGATCAGCCCTGGAAAGCTGAGGCTCAGGCGGGCGCCCACGACCAGCGGCAATCGCGCGGCGTCGGGGAAATAGTAGTAGTCCCCGGCCTCGCCGGCCGCCGGCGCGAACCGGTCGCATGCCGCGGTCAGGAACGCCATGATGTGGCTCGGGAAGATCCTGTCCCATTCGCTCTTCAGGAAGAAAAAGCGGTCGTTGCTCATCGGCAGGGTGTAGGGGCGCCGCTCCATCAGGCTCGTGGTCATCATTTGGAGTTGAATGGGCGGCCGTCCGCCCGGCGGCGCCGCCAGATCGCCGAAGGTGAGGGGGCGATCGCTGCTTCCGGGCCGTCCGGCCGCCTCCTCGATCAGCCGTGCGAGCCAGTCGGTGAATCCTTCCGCCGAGGCGTAGGGCTGACGAATCCCGGGACAAAGACCGAATTCGTTGTGCACCAGGTCCGACGTCGCGGTGTTCACCAACCGCCAGAGGATTGCGACGACGATCCCGACGAGTGCCGCCAGCACGCCGAATGCGATGAACCCGGCGCCGCCGCCGCGGAGCACCGCGATCACGACCACGGCGAGGCCGGGCAGGAGCCCGAGCAATGCGCTGCCCCGGTAGCCGCCGAGCGTGGCCCCGAGGATCGCGGTCAGCCGTCCGGTCCCGGTTCTCGACTTCAGGGCGGCGACGAAGATGTCGAACAGCGGTTTCAGCACCGGCGTCGGCTGGAACAGCGACAGCAGATTGGCGCCGACCTCGTCGGGAATCTTCGCCAGCCGGTCGAAGCCCGCGCCCGGCACATGACGTCCGTACTCGGCGGCCGCGGCGCCCGCCGCCGCGATGGCGCCGGCTGACGTTCCACCGATGCTGGAAAACCGATATTCCCGGGCGAGCGAGACGAGCGCCAGTGGATAGACCACGCCGCTCGTTATCCCGCCCTTCAGTACGATGTCGCAGACTTTTTCGGGATCGCTCGGCATGTCATGTCCCCGAAGCCGGGGTCTCAGGGGCCGAACTGGCGCGCCGGCGTTTGATTGAAGTCGTGCTCGTCGGTCACGCAGGTGAAGCTGGCGGCCAAGTTGGGGTCACCGCTGCCGTTGTACCTGGCGACCTTCGGGAAGACGCACAGCGGCCGGGTCATTTGCACGTTGGGCGGCGTGTCGGCCACGAACTTCGTGGCGTTGATCGTCTCCGGCGCCACCCCGTGCTCGACCCAGGTCACCAGCGGCGTGAGGGCGTCGAACACGTTCGGCCCCGGCCCGCCGGAGCAGTGGTACATGCCCGGCACCATGAACAGTCGGGCGTACTGCTGGGTCGCCGCGAGATCGCCGCCCGGCCTGAAGCCCGCCGGTCGAGCCGCATCGCCGCCGCCGTCGTTCGCCACCAGCGCGTTGAAGTAGTTGATGCTGCTCTGCGACGGAATGAGCGGGTCCGCCCAGCCGTGATACATGATCAGCTTGTTGCCGCGCCGGTTGAAATCGCTCAAGTCGGTGCTGTCGGCGTTCAGCGTCCGGGCGAGCTGATCGTCGACCGTATCGACGTCGTGATCGAAGTCGAAGGTCGCGAAGTTGGGCGCACCGGTCGGGTAGCCGAAGCTCGGCCCGAACACCCAGTAGAACAGACCGTCGAAGGCCGGCTCCGGCAGGCGTTCCTGGAACGCGAGGCCGAGCGCGAAGATGTCGTCCGTTTCGTTGCCGCGCTCGGACCCGGGCTCGATGACCTGGCCGGTGCGCGGGTCGATCGTGCCGGCGTAATAGTTCCTCATCGTCGTGACCTGCTCGGCGCTGAGGCAGCCCGGCGGCGGATTGGAGCTGGGGCATTGCAGCACCTTCGGATCGAAACGGCAGTCCCGCGGGTCGGTGAGGAACTGGTCGGTCTTGACGCCGCCGTCCTGGCCGGCGCATTGCGCGAGCACGGTCTTGTTGATCAGGGTCATCTGACCCGGCTGGATGGACCTGCCGGGCGTGGCGTGGGTATTCTGCCAGGCGGCGAGGCCGGCCATGTGCAGGTGCGTCCGATTGAAGGCCGCCGCGCCGGCGAGGATGCCGTTGTAGTCGGCGGGAAAGCGCTGCGCCTCCATCAGGGCGTTCTGCCCACCGGTCGAGCATCCGGCAAAATAGGCGCGGACCGGGCTCCGCCGGTAGAAGGCATTGGCGATCTCCTTGCCGTGCACCGTCATCAGGTGGATCGCCCGGTAGCCGAAGTCCTTGATCCGCTCCGGATGGCCGAACAGACCCGTGGACGCCGATGACGGATCGCCGAACGCGATCGCCAGCGGATTGCCCATGTTGCCCTCCGAGCCGCAGAACAGCGGATCGCATCCCGACGACCCGGTGCCGAGATCGCTGTTGGTGGTGGCGAAGCCCTGCTGAATTCCGATGGCGAGCTCATCGTAGGTGATCGTTCCCTGGAACCCGCCGCCGCCGGTGCCCAGAAACCTGCCGTTCCACGTCGTCTCCGGCAGCCAGATCTCGATCTTGATGGCGGAGTCGGCCATCGGCGTCAGCGTCGCCATGACCCGGCAGAACGCCGGGAGGGGGGCGAGCGGCACCGGCGGATTGCTGTTCGGCACCACGAAGACGCCGGAGGTATTGTCCTCCGCCGACGTGATGGTCGCGTGTTGCAGCTGTAGAGAGCTCAGATCGGTGCACGGCGTCGCGGCCGCGGCACCGGCCGCGACCGAGGCCCACAGGCCCACGGCCGCGCCGACGAGCAGACGTCGATGATGCATGGTCGGTTCTCCTCCCCTGAGACCCCGTCGGGGCGTTCGGCGTTTCCAGCTTGGACGCTCGGGCGCACCGATTCCCGTCAGACCCGGTATCGATGACCGGCGGTCGGCGCAGAGGTATCGTTTGTTGTCGTCTCCCCAGCCCGACATCGACGAAAATGCCATCATTCGCCAATGAAACGGAAGCTCTTTTTTCGCCTGTTCGACGAGGCGGTCTCGGTTGACGTTGGTCACCGCGTCGGCGGACCGACGACCGTAAGGCGCAATCAGCGAAGCGCGGTCGAGACGCTGGTAAAGGTCGTGTTCAGCTTGGTGCCGAGTCCCTTTACGGCGGCAATGATGGCAATCGAGATTCCTGCCGCGATGAGGCCATACTCTATCGCTGTTGCCCCGGACTCATCTTTCGCGAAGCGCACGATGAGATTCATCGAGGTTCACCTTCGTTGTGCCCATAGCGATCGGGCATGGGGCATGTCCTTGCGGGCATGGCGCGAAACCCCTATCCGGAAAGCAATGTGCGGAAGGACCTGTTCGGCGCGGTCCATTGGGCGCGCATCGGATTAATCTATTCCACGAGATTTCACTAAAATCGTCTCGATATTGTCGGGACCGATGCCGTAGACCTCGTAGATCGCCTCGATGACCTTCGTGGCCTCGAGGGATGCCCTAGCGGGGGGACGGCATCGCGCCGGGCGGCGGGCGTCGCTCAGATCAGCGAGGCAACGTCCATGGCCCGGCCATAGCGCCGGCCGCACTCGAGAAAATCGCCGTACTTGCGATGCACGGCGGTGTGCTGGACGCAGGCGAGCAGCAACCGGTCGCGGTCGAAGCCCTGGTTCTTGGCGTAGTCCTCGAGCAGGCACTGCGACAGCTCTTGATTATGCGGGTCGTTGCCGAGGCGGCAGGCGGTCAGCGCCAGCTGCCGGACCAGCGGTTTGCGGTCGCCGCCGTGCGCCAGGTAGGCCCTCGTCCAGGCGACCGCCTGCGGCCCGTCGAGCGCCACGATCGCGGCGATGATGCGCTCCAGGAGCTGCGCCTGGCTCATCCGCCCGGCGGCGGCCGGCGCCTCGGCCGGACCGGCGCGCCCTTCGCCGATGTTCCTCTGGTGCCAGGCGTCGCGGTTGAGGAACGAGGCGGCCGAGTACAGCAGCTTCAGGCGCTGCGGGTGCTCGAAGGTGTCGTAGAACCAGCCCAGCGTATTGCAGTACTCGTAGCAGTGCTGCGAGATCGAGAAGTTCAGGCTGTCCCGGGTCTCGAGCAGCACCTGGGCGGCGCCGATCTGCAGCACGTCGAGGATCCGGCGCGGACCCTTGCCGGCGAGCAGCAGCCGGCTCAGGTGCTCGAGATAGGCCGGCTCGTGCTCGTTCAGCACGACCTCGAGGAACGCCTCCGCCTCGGCCGCGGTTAACGGCTCGGTGTTGTCCAGCAGCGCCAGCTCCCGTGCGGTCGTGCCCGCATACGGGATGGCCGAGATCTTCTGCTGCTCGAGGTAATGGGTGACGCAGTTGCACGCCATCTCGTAGGTCGAGTACCAGCGCGGGCCGACCGCGATGTCCAGCGCGCCGGCATAGAGCACCGCATGCGCGTCGTCCCAGCCGATGGCGGTGCCCAGCTCGATGGTGGCGCGCGCCCGATAGGACTTGTGGCCGGTGGTGTAGGAGCGATTGAGGAAGGCCCGGTCCTGCAGATCGATGAGGCCGGCGAACGCCAGCTCGGCGAGCACCGCCTTGCGCTCCGCCGTGTTCTCCATGAGCCCGAGAAACACCCGATAGGCGTCGAGCACCCGGCCGCGGTGCACCAGCGTCAGCCAGTGATCGAGGCGGTCGCGCAACGGCCCGTCGAGGCGCTCCGGCTCCTGGTCCGGCCAGTGCACGACGGGCTTCGGCGGTGCGCCGGTCTGCGCTGCCATGCCACGCGCGTAGTGGCCGGGCGCCCTGTTGATCTTCTGGTTCCAGATGTCGAGACCGGTCGGGATGTACCAGATGGTCTGCGCCATCGGCAGTCCGGCGGCGTCCGCGGGCAGCCAGCCCGACAGGTGCAGCGTGGCGCGGGCGCTCAGCAGGCAATGGTCGTTGTTGACGAAGTTGACGAAGCCGTTGTCGATGCGCTCGTGGTAGGGCACGTGGGTGTAGGGCCCGTGGATGCGCACGGCCTCGCGCAGCATCTCGGTGAGCGGCCGGCCGCTGCGTATCAGATCATAGTAGCATTCGCTGGCGCCGACCTGGTCGCGGGCCAGGATGCGATCCTCGAGCTTGTCGTAGAGGGGACGCGCTGACGGGGCATCGACGGCTGTGGCAAGCGACATGGCAACGATCCCCTGCGAGGGCACGTCCGGCTCGCCATCGGCCGATGGCGAGCGGCCAACGGGACTCGGCCGACGAGCCGGCTGCGATCATGATATCACTCGGGGCTTTCCTGACAATGCCGGTTGCTAGCCGCTACGAGCCACGCTGCCGGCCGAACCAGAACAGCATGACCATGAACACGATCAGCGATCCCTGCACCGCCAGATAGAAGCCGAGCGGGAAGCCGAGGACCGGGACGGTCACCTTGTTGAGCGCGGTGATGAAGATGTGGACCACCAGGAAATGGAAGATCCACAGTCCGAGCAGCACCAGCACCAGGTTCTTCGTGCGCGACCAGCTCGTATGCCCGGCGCGCAGCAACGGATGCAGCCGTTCGATGGCGTTCGTCATCGCTCGCGTTCCCTTGTCCGACGGGGCGGCCGGCGAGCCACACCCGTGTCGGTCTGTCCATCAGGGAACACTTTGCGCCCGGTCAACGGGCTGCTGAATGACCTGGCTCACGCAAGACGCGGCAGGAACCGACAAAATATCGCTCCGCGCGTGATCCGGCTCACACTGCCTCGATGCCACCGCGACGCCGCCTCGACCCCGGCGTCCGCCTCTTCGACGTCCCGCTTGAACGCCCCGGCGCGTTGGCCGTACTGTGCCGGCGGCGCACCGGGGTGGCATCGACGGGCCAGAGACCGCATCGATCCGGCGCGGACGGGAGGAGTCGTCATGAAATTCCTGTGGTTTCACCTGATGCCGTACCGGGAGCTTCCCGACGATTTCAAGGACAGGCACCCCTCGGTCTGGGTCGATATCCACTCCTCGCTGTTCGACCCGCGGCGGGCGCATCACATGTACAACGACTTCCTCGATGAGCTCGAGTTCGCCGCCGAATGCGGCTACGACGCCATTTGCTGCAACGAGCATCACTCCAACGGCTACGGCCTGATGCCGTCGCCCAACCTGGTGGCTGCGGCGCTCGCCCGGCGCACCACCGACACCGCGATCTGCGTGCTCGGCAACAGCCTCGCGCTGTACAACCCGCCGACCCGGGTGGCCGAGGAATTCGCCATGATCGACTGCATCTCGGGCGGCCGGCTGATCGCCGGCTTCCCGGTCGGCACGCCGATGGACACCACCTTCGCCTACGGCACCAATCCGAGCCAGCTGCGCGACCGCTATCACGAGGCCCACGACCTCGTCCTGCGCGCCTGGACCGAGAAGGAGACGTTCGCCTTCAACGGCCGCTTCAACCAGCAGCGCTACGTCAACATCTGGCCGCGGCCGATCCAGCAGCCGCACCCGCCGATCTGGATCCCGGGCGCCGGCTCGGTCGAGACCTGGCGCTGGGCCGCCGAGATGGACTACGTATTCTGCTATCTGTCCTACTACGGCTACAAGATGGCGCAGAACGTCATGAAGGGGTTCTGGGAGGAGATGGCCCGGCTCGGCAAGGACCGCAATCCGTACCGGGCGGGCTTCGCCCAGGTGGTCGGCGTGGCCGAGAGCCGGCAGCAGGCGATTGACCTCTACACCGGCCCCGCCGAGTATTTCTACGGCCGCTGCCTGCACGTCGATGCGCGCTTTGCCGGCCCGCCCGGGTACGTGACCGAGGCGACCCAGCGCGCCGGCATCGAGAGCCAGATCAGGATGGCGGCGCAGGGCCGGGCCGCGAGCGGACCTTCGACCAACGCCTCCTCGGCGACCAAGATGCAGTCGCTCGCCCGCGACATGAAGGGCATCGTGGACAACGGCTACGTCATCGTCGGCTCGCCGGACGAGGTCGTCGAGCAGCTGCGCGAGCTCGCCTCGACCCTCAACGTCGGCCAGCTGATGCTGCTCATGCAGTTCGGCAACATGGCGACGGATCTCACCAAGTACAATACGCGGCTGTTTGCCGAGAAGGTGATGCCGAAGCTCAAGGGCCTGTTCTCCGAGTGGGAGAACCGCTGGTGGCCGCAGCCCATGGATCCGAGGCAGCGCGCAACCCTGCCGGCCTTCACGCCGGCCGCCGCCGAGTGAGGGCGGCGTTGAGCGAGCCCGCCACCACCACCATCGCGCTCAACGGATTTCCGACGCGGGTCTGGCGCAAGGGCTCGGGACCCCCGATCGGCTTCCTCGCCGGCTATGGCGGCCTTCCGCGGTGGGTACCGTTTCTCGACCGGCTCGCCGAGACGCGGACCGTGATCGTGCCGTCGCTCCCCGGGTTCCCGGGCGGCGACCGCGGCCACACGGTGCTCGACACTCATCTCGACTGGGTGCTGGCGGTGCGCGATCTCATCGACCAGGCGGGACTCGCCGGCGCCGATCTGGTCGGCAGCTCGGTCGGCGGCTCGTTCGCCGCCGAGGTGGCGGCGATCTGGCCGGACCGCGTGAGCAAGCTGGCGCTGATCGCCCCCTTCGGTCTGTTCGACGAGAAGGATCCGGCGACCGACCCGTGGGCGCAGAAGGCGGACGACGTCGCCGCCCTGATGACGCACAATCCCGACGTCTGGCGCAAGCTGAAGGAGATGCCGGCCGGCGCCAATTCGATCGAGTGGCCGATCGAGCAGACCCGGGCGGCAGAGGCCGCCGCCCGCATCTTCTGGCCGCTCGGCAACACCAGGCTCGCCCGCCGCCTCGAGCTGATCAAGGCGCCGACCCTGATCCTCTGGGGCGAGAGCGATCGGATCATGCCGCGCGGCTACGCCGGCGCCGTCGCCGCGGCCATCGAGGCCGGCAATCGAGCGACGACCGAAACGAGGATCATCGCCGATGCCGGCCACCTCGCCGAGCTCGACAGGCCCGACGAGGTCGCCGCCGCGATCCTCGGCTTCATGGGTTGAGAGCGCGCCGCCGCAACCGTCACGACGAGACGGGAGGTTCCGCAGGTGGAGCCTCTCCGTAGACGACCCGCAGCATCTCGGCGGACGGACGATACTGGTCGGTGACGATCTGCGGGCAACGCCTGCACATCGCAGGTCCTTCCTGGCGGAACCATCGGCACTGCGGCCGGATCGAGCACCTCGGCAGGTCCTCGGTCACCTCCGTCAGCACGGCGACGCTGCGTGCCGCCAGCCGGCAGGCATCGTCGCGGAAATGCACGCACGCCGTACCACGGCAGGCCGACGCAAAGCGAAAGTAATTACTCACCCCCCACGACCCCACCGGTT
>Ga0209415_10005324_pt1 | contig 23163 bp, 20 predicted proteins | sample PeaSoiSIISIP2007_FD_187696 | JGI IMG/M metagenome (GOLD analysis project Ga0209415, IMG submission 187696) | Peat soil microbial communities from Weissenstadt, Germany - SII-SIP-2007 (SPAdes) (version 2) | ecosystem: Environmental > Terrestrial > Soil > Wetlands > Peat | place: Germany... | reverse complement strand
AGCCCAGCCCACCACCCTTGCCGCTTTCTCGCTGCTGCGCCTGGCGGTTCCTTGGCCGCAGGGGCGGGGGCGGGTCACCTCGCCGACCAATCCGCGCACAACCGTTTCACCAGGGCTGACGCGGGCCGCTTGTCGTTGACACTGGTGTAACTACAGTGCTGTAATAACCCCAGTATCTCGTGCCTCACGGGGGATGTGACCACAATATGTTGTGGTTGGGGGTTACCCGTGGTCCCTGGGGGCGCTCGAAGGCGGCAGGTCGGCGGTTCGGCCGGCCGCACAAGCCAGGGACTAGAGAGCCCGGATCAGAGGAGCAGCGAACAGATGGCCATCGCCCCGCAGCGAGTTGGAATCGGCGTCCGTCGGCACTTCACCACCGAGGGTGTCCACCCCTACGAGGAGGTTCGCTGGGAGCTCCGGGAGGCGAGGATCGTCGACTTCCGCGACGGCTCGGTGGCCTTCGAGCAGCTCGGCGTCGAGGTGCCCGAGACCTGGAGCGTGAACGCCACCAACATCCTCGCCCAGAAGTATTTCCGCGGGTCGCTCGGGACCCCCGAGCGCGAGCACTCGCTCAAGCAGGTCATCGACCGGGTCGTCGACACCATCACGTCGTGGGGGGCCCAGGACGGGTACTTCGAAGACGACGAGGAGGCGCAGATCTACAGCGACGAGCTGAAGCATCTGATCCTCCACCAAAAGGCGGCGTTCAACTCGCCGGTGTGGTTCAACATCGGCGTCGCCGGGGTTCCCCAGCAGGCCTCGGCGTGCTTCATCCTGTCGGTGGACGACTCGATGGACTCGATCCTCAACTGGTACACCGAGGAGGGCACCATCTTCAAGGGAGGCTCGGGCGCCGGGGTGAACCTCTCGCGGATCCGCTCGTCCCATGAGCTCTTGAAGGGGGGCGGCACAGCGTCGGGCCCGGTGAGCTTCATGCGCGGTGCCGACGCCTCTGCGGGCACCATCAAGTCGGGAGGCAAGACGCGCCGCGCCGCCAAGATGGTGATCCTGGACTCGGACCACCCCGACGTCGAGGACTTCATCTGGTGCAAGGCGCTCGAGGAGCGCAAGGCGCGGGTCCTGCGCGACGCCGGATTCGACATGGACCTCGACGGCACCGACAGCTACTCCATCCAGTATCAAAACGCCAACAACTCGGTGCGGGTCACCGACGACTTTATGCAGGCCGTCTTGGACGACCGCGACTGGGACCTCACTGCGCGTACCGACGGATCGCTTGTTCGCAAGGTGTCGGCCCGGGATCTGTTCCGCCAGATCGCTCACGCGGCATGGGAGTGCGCCGACCCCGGGCTGCAGTTCGATACCACCATCAACGAGTGGCACACCGCCCCCAACGAGGGCCGGATCAACGGGTCCAACCCGTGCTTCCCGGGCAGCGCGCTGGTTCATACCGACAAGGGGCTCATTGCGTTCTCCGAGCTGTTCGACCGGGCGAACCGCGGCGAACGGTTCGGCCTCTACACGCACGACGCGACCAACCCTGATTCCCCGAGCGAGCAGCTGCTGATCACGACGCCCGAGGCGTTCATGATCACGGGCTACAACGAGGTCGTCCGGCTCCGCTTCGACAACGGCTCAGAACTGCGCTGCACCCCCGGCCATCGGATCTTCACCACCAATCGGGGCTACGTGGAGGCCGGGGAGCTGACCGCTACGGACGATGTCAAGCTTCTCGACCTGCCGGCCCCGGCGGTCGAGGCGGACCTCGGGCTCCCGGTCTCGTCAGATCCTGGCAGCTACCACACCAAGGGCGACCACGGTGACGAGCTGCGCCTGCCGGACCGGTGGACCCCCGAGTTCGCCCATTACCTCGGCTGGCTCATCGGCGACGGAAGCACCTCGGGAACGACGACGACCGCCATCTACGGCAGCGCCGAGGACCGCACCGAGGTCCTGCCCCGCCACCAAGAGCTCATCGAGTGGGTCAATGGGGACCGTCCGCTCAAGGTCTCGGAGCAGGCCAACGGGACCGTGCAGCTGCGCCTGGCCCGCCGCCCCTTCAAGCGGTTCCTTGAGGCGCTGGGCGTGCGGTCCATCACTGGGCCCGAGAAGCGGGTCCCGTGGTCGATCGAGCAGGCCCCGGCCAGTTCCGTCGGCGCCTTCCTCCAGGGGCTCTTCGACGCCGATGGCACCGTGGTGGTGAACCCCGAGAAGGGGAGCTACGTCGGCCTCGGGTCGACGTCAATTGATCTCCTCCGAGGCGTCCAGAAGCTGCTGTCCACCTTCGGCGTCTTCTGCCGCATCTACCCGGTGCGCTCCGAGGGTCGGTCCTCCTTCGAGTACACGGCGAAGGATGGGACGGAGCGGACCTATGGCCAGCGTGCCATGTATGACCTGCGCATCACCTCGGGCTCGATCCTGGGCTTCGCCCAGCACGTTGGCTTCTCGCTCAACCGAAAGCAGGGCCTGCTGCGCGACCTCGTCGTGGGCTCGAGCTTCTACGACGTCCGCCGCACGGCGAGGCTGGTCGAGCGCTCCGAGGACGGGGTCGAGCTCACGTACAACCTCTCCGAGCCGCGCAACCACTCCTACGTGGTCGACGGCTTCGTGGTGCGGAACTGCAGCGAGTACATGCACCTCGACAACTCGGCCTGCAACCTGGCCAGCCTGAATCTGATGAAGTTCCTGAACGACGACGACAGCTTCGACGCCGAGGCGTTCAAGTCGGCCGTCCAGGTCCTGTTCACCGGCCAGGAGATCCTGGTCGGCAACGCCGACTACCCGACCAAGAGCATCGCCGACACCTCTCGGCTGTTCCGTCAGCTGGGCATCGGCTACGCCAACCTCGGTGCGCTGCTCATGGCCAAGGGCCTTCCCTATGACTCCGATGAGGGTCGGGCGTGGGCAGCCGCGATCACCGCGCTCATGACCGGTCAGGCGTACGCGACCTCGGCCCGCACGGCTGCCCGGATGGGCCCGTGCGTCGGCTTCCACAACAACGTCGACGCGATGCTCGGCGTCCTGCGCAAGCACCAGGCGGCGGCGGCCAAGATCGACGAGGAGCTGGTCCCCTTCGAGTTGCTCTCGGCGGCCCAGGAGGCATGGGACGAGGCGGTGGAGGTGGCGGAGCACTCGGGCATCCGCAATTCCCAGGCCAGCGTGCTCGCTCCGACCGGGACCATCGCGCTCCTGATGGACTGCGACACTACCGGCGTCGAGCCCGACCTCGGGCTGGTGAAGACCAAGAAGCTGGTTGGCGGCGGTTCGATGTCGATCGTCAACCAGACGGTGCCTCGGGCGCTCCGCCAGCTCGGTTACGACGAGAGCCAGGTGGCCGAGATCATCGCCTACATCGACGTGCACAAGACGATCGTCGGGGCCCCACATCTGTCCGCCTCTCACCTGGCCGTGTTCGCGTGTTCGATGGGCGACAACACGATCCACTACTCGGGTCACATCAGGATGATGGGTGCGGTCCAGCCGTTCATCAGCGGAGCCATCTCAAAGACGGTCAACCTTCCCGAGGACGTGACCGTCGAGGACGTCGAGCAGCTTCACATCGACGCATGGCGTCTCGGGATCAAGGCCGTCGCCGTCTACCGGGACAACTGCAAGGTCGCCCAGCCGCTGTCGACCACCAAGAAGGCCACCGGCGGAGACCTGGCCCCGGCGGGGTCCGAGGCCGAGGCCCACACCCGTGAGCTGACCGACAAGGTGGCCGAGCTCGAGTTGGCCCTGGCTCATGAGCGCAAGGTGAAGTCAGACCCCGTCGTGGTCGGTGCGATCCGGGAACGCATGCCCCGCCGCCGCATGTCGAGAACGTCGGCGTTCCGCGTCGCCGATTGCGAGGGCTACGTGACGGTGGGGGAGTACGAGGACGGGCGCCCGGGCGAGGTCTTCATCAAGGTGTCGAAGCAGGGTTCGACGCTGGCCGGGATCATGGATGCCTTCTCCATCTCCATCAGCCTGGGTCTCCAACACGGCGTACCGCTCGCGACCTACATCCAGAAGTACTCGGCGATGAAGTTCGAGCCGGCCGGCCTCACCGACGACCCCGACCTCCGGTTGGCGTCCAGCCTGGTCGACTACATCTTCCGTCGGCTCGCTCTCGACTACCTCTCTTACGACGAACGCCTCGAGCTCGGGGTGCTGTCGGTGTCCGAGCGGACCCAGCCGACCCTGCCCGGAGTCGAGGAGAGCGCGACCCTCTCGGTCAACCTGGGCGAGGACCGCATGACGTCCGCCTCCGCTGTCAACCCGACGCCGCTGGCCAGGGCCGAGCAGCGCGACGCGCCGTTCTGCTACAGCTGCGGGGACGCCATGGTGCGCGCCGGCTCGTGCTACGTGTGCACGACGTGTGGGACGACGAGCGGCTGCTCGTAGCTCAGCGCGCCGAGCCCGGCGGGGGTGGACACCAGACCGAAATCGACAGAGAGAAATCGACAGAGAAGAGGGAGGCCGTTCGGCCTCCCTCTTCTCTTTGTGGCGGGACTTAATGGGTGCGGGCGAGCTCAGGCGGTGGTGCCCGATCCGGTCCCGCCGTGCTGGAGCGAGGGGAGCAAGGAGACGATCTCGTTCGAGGGGATGGAGAAGCCGATGTTCTGAGAGCTCGTGCCATTCGAGCTGGCCCCGGCCCCGGCCGTGTTCATCCCGATCACATCGCCGGCCGAGTCGACGAGCGGGCCGCCGGAATTCCCGGGGTTGATTGCCGCGTCGGTCTGGAACAGGCCACGGAGCGTCTCGGTGTTGCCCGAGTTGTCCGCGGCGGTGATCGTGCGGTTCTCCGCCGAGATGATCCCGGTGGTCACGGTCGGGCTCGAGCCGAGGGCGAGCGCGTTGCCGATCGCCACGACCGAGTCACCGACGGCGATCGTCGAGGAGTTGCCGAAGGTCACGGTCGGGAGGCCGCTCACCCCTTCGATTTGGAGCAGCGCCACGTCGTCGGTCGGATCGGTTCCGATCACCGTGGCCGTGTACGCCTTCGTGGAGCCGTCGAGCGTGACCGAGATCGACTTGGCCCCGTCGATCACGTGGTTGTTGGTGATCACCTCACCCGACGAGGTGATGATCATCCCGGTTCCCTCCAGCGTGACTTGCTGCTGGAACCCACCACCACCGAAGCTCCCGAGCCCACCTCCGGACACGTTGATGACGGCCTGGGACGTCACGGAGACGACCGCCGGGTCGACCTTGGCCGCGATCGCGGTGACGCTGTTAGTCTGCTGGCTGGCGAGGTTCGAAGAGGCGACGTGGACGACGTTGCCGGATGCTCCCGAGCCACCGAAGCCCGCTACGAGGCCTCCGCCCAGGCCGCCTCCGACGAGCGCGGCGATCGCTACGAGGGCCGCGGCCTTGTGCGTGCGACGGGGTTGGGGGGCCGCGCCGGCGGGCGCGCCATTGCCCGGCGCACCGCCTGGTGTATTAGCGGGGTGTGCGGTCGTGAACGACGGCCCCGGGGGGGCCGCCGGGCCGGCGGTCCACGGGTCGGCACCGGGGAATGTGGCCCCGTAGGGTTCACCCGCCGGCGACCCGGTCGGCACCGGGGAGACGGTGGTGCCGACCGGGTCGGGGCGCGTCGAAACAGCGAAGGGGTTCGTCGCGCTCGGTTGGTGCGCTCCCTCGGCTGCAGAGACCGGGAGAGAGCCCTCGGGCGGGGAGGGGAGGTGCTCGGGGACTTGGTCTCGCTCGGTCATGGGTCGATCCTGCAGGTCCAGCCTGAGAATCGATCAAGAGCAGCGTAAAAGTCTGTTATGAACCGGCTGGAACGAACGGCAGGAACGACCACCCGAGGCGACGGCTGGCACCGGATCTGGCACAGGATCTCGGATCCAGGTCGATCTGGTCTCGGAGCGGTGGCACCCTGGGCGGGCCATGCCGAGAGTGCCGGCGCCCACCCGTTAAATTTTGGTGTTGTCGTGCGAGCGCCGAGCACAAACGAGAGGCGTGGGAGAGCGACCTAATGGTGAGTGTCGAATGCTGAGCTACGACGAGGCCGCGGCCCGGGTGACCAGGAAGGGCCAGCCCATGGAGGTCGTCGACCAGACGATCGGCGGCGTGACCTACAAGGTCTTCGCCAACGCACCACCCACGCTGCGCGAGATCTTCGCCACCGCGCGGGGATTTGGTGATGCCACGTTCCTCGTCTACGAGGGGGAGCGGTGGAGCTTCGCCGACGTGATGACCCACGCCGACGCGTTGGGCTCCGCCTTGGTCGAACGCTACGGGATCAAGGTGGGCGATCGGGTCGCCATCGCGATGCGCAACCTGCCCGAGTGGGTGATCTCCTACGCCGCCAGCCTCTCGGTCGGCGCCATCTTGGTCTCTCTCAACGCCTGGTGGACCGAGGACGAGCTCGCGTATGCCATCGAGGACTCCGGCGCCACCGTCGCTCTGGCCGACCCCGAGCGGGTCGCCCGGATGACCCTGACGTGCCAGCGGACGGGGGCCCGGATCATCGCCGTGCGGAGCCCGGCCGATGCGGGGTTTGCCGACCTGGTGGATCGCTACGAGGACGTCGTCGAGTTGGGTCGTGCGCTGCCCGAGGTGGTCATCGGCCCCGAAGACGACGCGACAATCCTCTACACCTCGGGGACGACCGGCACCGCGAAGGGCGCGGTGTCTTCCCACCGCGCCGTCGTCCAGGCGCTCATGGCCTTTGGGTGCCGACAGTTCATCGAGATGGTCCGCTACGAGGGGGAGCCTCCCGCGTCGCCGCCCGCGTACCCGCCGTCCCTCATCTTGACCGTGCCGCTCTTCCACGTGACCGGCTGCATCCCGGTGATGCTCTCGGCGTTCGCAAGCGGTCTCAAGCTGGTGATCATGTACCGCTGGGACGCCGAGAAGGCCCTCCAGCTCATCGAGAGCGAGCGGGTGACGATCTTCGTGGGCGTGCCCACCCAGAGCTGGGACCTGCTCGAGTCGCCCAACTTCCACAAGTACGACACCTCGTCGTTGGCCTCGGTCGCGGGTGGGGGCGCGCCGGCACCGCCCACCCTGGTACGCCGGGTCGACGAGGGGTTCTCTGCCGGTCGTCCCGCCATCGGCTATGGGATGACCGAGACCAACGCCTACGGGCCCGGCAACACCGGCGACGACTACATCTCGCACCCCTTGAGCGCGGGTCGGGTGGTCCCGACCGTGGAGATCGAGGTCCGCGACGACAACGACAAGTCGGTCGCGGCCGGTGAGCGCGGCGAGATCTGGTTCAAGGGGCCCAACCTGATCAGCCGCTACTGGAACAAGCCCGAGGACACGGCCGAGACCATCGTGGACGGCTGGCTCCGCAGCGGCGACATCGGGCACTTGGACGCCGAGGGGTTCATCTACGTCGAGGACCGGGTCAAGGACATGGTGCTCCGGGGCGGCGAGAACATCTACTGCGCCGAGGTCGAGGCGGCCATCTACGAGCACCCGGCCGTGTACGAGGCGGCCGTGTTCGGTGTCCCGGACCCCCGGCTGGGCGAGCAGGTCGCGGCGGCGGTCGTGCTGAAGCGGGGCGCCACCTTGAGCGTCGCGGAGCTGCAGGCCCACGTCGCCACGCGCCTGGCCCCCTTCAAGGTGCCGACCCTCGTGACCTTCTCGACCGAGCAGCTGCCCCGGAGCGCCACCGGCAAGATGTTGAAGAGGGAGCTGCGCAGGGACCTGTATCCCGATGCGCAGACAGAGGCGGCCAGTTAACCGACCCGGTCGCCGGCCTCCTGGGCCTCGATGGCCAGTCGGGCCACGATCTGCTGCTCGGTGATGGTCCGCTCCGAACGGGCCCGACCGAGGAAGCTGATCGTCCAGTGAGCGAGTGCGGAGACGCGGTTCTTGAAGCCGGTCAGGAACGTGAGGTGGACGACGAGCCACGCCACCCAGCCCACGAACCCGCTGATCTGGATCCGCCCGATCTTGGCCACCCCGCGGAAGCGGGCGATGGTGGCCATCGACCCGAGGTCGCGGTAGCGGAGGGCGGGACCCGGGCCGCCGCCGCCCTTGGCCAGCCGCCGCAGGATCACCCTGGCTGCATGCGCGCCGGACTGCATTGCGACCTCGGCGACACCGGGAAGGCCGTCGAGCGCCATGAGGTCCCCGACGACGAACACCTCGGGGTGGTCGGGGAGGGAGCAGTCGGGGAGGACCTCCACCCGTCCGGCGTCGTCCAGCCCGGCGCGGGACTGCTCGGCCAGCGTCGAGCCGAGCGCGGAGGCCTTCACACCGGCGGCCCAGATCTTGGTGCGCGCCGTGAACCGCCGGGTCGACCCGTCGGCGAAACCGACGTCGAGTCCGTGGTCGTCGACGCCGGTCACCATCGTCTCGAGGTGCACCTCGACCCCCAGCCGCTCGAGGTCCCGCCTGGTCCTGTCGGCCAACCGGGGGCCGAAGTCAGCCAGGACCGTCTTGCCGCCGTCGAACAGAAGCACGCGCGCCGAGCGCGGGTCGATGTGGCGGAAGTTGTGGCGTAACGAGCGCTTGGACAGCTCCACGATCTGGCCGGCCATCTCGACGCCGGTGGGCCCGGCACCGATCACCGCGAAGGTGAGCAACTCGTCGCGCCGCTTCGGGTCCGATTCGATCTCCGCCATCTCGAATGCGCCGAAGATCCGCCCTCGCAGCTCGAGCGCGTCGTCGATCGACTTCATGCCGGGCGCCCAGCGGGAGACCTCGTCGTGGCCGAAGTACGAGGTCTCCGAACCGGCCGCCACGATCAGGCTGTCGTAGGCGATGGTGTGGACGGACTCTCCCTGGTGCGCGGCGACGGTGCGGGCACCAAGGTCGATCGCCGTCACCTCCCCGAGCACGACCGTCGTACGGGGCTGCCGCCGCACGATGTCACGGATCGGCGGCGCGATCTCGCCTGCCGAGAGGATCCCGGTCGCGACCTGGTAGAGGAGGGGCTGGAAGAGGTGATGGTTGGTCCGATCGATGACGGTCACGTCGACCGGGCCCCGTCGGAGCACCCGCAGCGCGAACAACCCCCCGAACCCGCCGCCGATCACGACGACCCTGTGGGGGGCGACGCCGGTCACGGCCGGGGTCGGATCCCCACGCCCGCGGTGCCGAACGTGGTGATGCCGGCGTCGAGCGCGGCGTGGGCGCACCCGATTGCGGCGTCCTCCGCGACCTGGCTCCTTCGGGTGATCCAGATCCCCGAGACGGCCGGGACGACCGAGACGACCGTGCCGCTGGGCCCGAGGCGGCGATGCTCCATGATTGCCGAGCGTACCGGGGGCGTGCCGACGTTCACCGCTTCGCCCTGGTCACGGTCGTACGCTCGGCGAATGACCGAGGACTTAGCAGGCGGTCTCGGTTCGACCGATGAGGGCCCCTATCGCGAGCGGCTGCGCGTCGGGCGTTCGCTCTCCATCCCCCTAGAAGAGGTCCAGTGGCGGGCGACGACCTCGGGGGGCCCGGGGGGCCAGCACGCCAACCGTGCCAACACCCGGGTGGAAGTGCGCTTCGACGTGCTGGCGTCTTCGAGCCTGGGGCCCCGGCAACGGGCCCGCCTCCTCGAGCGCATCGGCCCGGTCGTGCGGGCGAGCGCAGGGGAGGACCGCTCCCAGGCCCGGAACCGCCAGAAGGCGCTCGACCGCCTGGTCAGCCGCCTGGCCGATGGTCTGCGCAACGAGCGGGTCCGACGGCCGACCGCTCCGACCAAGGGGTCCAAGGAACGTCGCCTGGCCGACAAGCGATCGAGGGCCGGGGTCAAGCGCGGTCGAGCCCGGCCCGGCCCCGAGGACTGATCGGCTCAGCGCGCCGCAGCGTCACCCTCTTCGGCGTCACCCTCTTCGGGCGGAATGCGAGCGGCGTGGCCGGTCTCCCACACGTCGTCGAGGAACTGGGCGATCTCGCCGGTCAGCCGGGCCGGCCGAAACCGCAGCTCGAGGATGGAGCGTGCCTCGACGAAGCGGGCGTTGGGCAGCTGGGCGGCCAGCCGGGCCGCGTCATCGAGCGGATGCAACCGGTCGGAGCGATGCCCGATCACCAACGTGGGCGTGGTCATCGAGACCCGCTCGGCCACCGTGGGTGCGACCGGGCCGACGACCACCCCCTTGAGCACCGCCGCGATTTCGTCGGGGTCGAGTTCGAGCATGCCGAAGGCGGTGCCGACCACGCCCAGACGGGCCCTCGGGATCCGGCGAGCCAGCCGGAGCACGGCGCGGATGACGGGGGCGGCGTAGTTGGTCGCGAAGAGCACCGGGGCGAACACGATGAGCGCGACCGGCACGGCTTGTTCGAGGACCGGCATCTCGAGGACCATGGCCCTCAGTCGCTCCGGCGCGATCAGCGCGAGCTGAAGGGAGACGTCCGCGCCCAGCGACACGCCGCCGACCGCGGCCTGCTCCACGCCCAGCTCGTCGAGGAGGCGCAGCACCCGCCGCGCGTACGCGTCCATCCGGTGCAGCGCTACCGAACGCGGCTTGTCGGAGCGGCCGTGACCCGGGAGGTCGAGGAGGATGACCCGGTAGCCCGCGTCGGAAAGGTCTTCGGCCAACCGGTGGTTGAGGAACGAGTCGAGCAGGATCCCGTGGAGGTAGACGAAGACGCGGTCGCCCTTCCCGAACACCTCGTAGGAGAGTGTTACCCCGTCGTCGTTGAAGGTCCGGAGCTCATGGGGCATGGGCGCACATGATTCCACGAGCGATCCTCGCAAGCCCCTTCTTTATTTGCTGGCGGCGTTCTTCCAGGTCAGGGGGAGAGGAGTCGGCTCGCTTCTCGAACCGCCCGCTCGACGACCGCCTGGATCTCGGGGCGGTGGTCCTCGGCCACGCCGCGCAACGCGGTCAGCGAGGCGTACCCGGCCGCCACCAGCGCCGCGTCGTCGGACGGGTCCTCGCCGGAGGTGTCGCCGAGCGAGGGGATCGCGGTGCCCAGGACCAGCCCGACCGAGCCGGCGTCGCCGCCCGTCATCTCGGCGTGCGCCCCCTTCACGATGCCGGCATCGCTGATACGCCCCGACACCACCCCGCGCAGTTGGTCGAGCGGCAGCGCCGGCACGTTGAGATTGAGCACCGTCCTGGGTGGCGCGGCCGCGACCGCCGGGATCACGCGGAGGGCGATCTCCGCGGCGGTCTCCCAATGGTGGGGAACGGGCTGGGAGCGGAGCGAGACGGCCAGGCTGCGAAGCCCGTGCTGGGCCGCCGTGAGGGCGGCGCCCACCGTGCCCGAATGCAGGATGGACCGACCGACGTTCACGCCGAGGTTGATGCCCGAGACGACCAGGTCCGGCGTCGGGCCGAAGGCACCGAAGGCGCCGACGACGACCGTCAACGCGGGGGGCGCGTCGAGGCCGTAGGCCTCGATCGCCTCTGCGCCCTCGATGTGGATCCGCCGGAACCCCACCGCCTCTCGCTCGTAGACGGTTCCGACCGCGGCCGACGCGCCCGAGTAGTTGGCGAGGGGCGCCACGACCAAGATCTCGTGGCCGCCGCCCTCCTTGGCCCACCGGGCGAGCGCTCGAACCAGCGCGCCGAGACCCGGGGCGTGCACTCCGTCATCGTTGGTGACCAGGATGCGCACTCGCCCAGTACGATACCGCCGGCGTTTCGGTCCGAAGTTCGCTGATCAGGCGCCCCCGTTCCCATGCCACCACGCAACCCCCCTCTGGCCGGCCCGACCGGTTCGGATACGAAGGGGGTCCAGCTGCGTTCGGTGACCGGCGCACAGTGGGAGATCGCCCACGGTCGGCAACGGGCGGTGGTCACCGAGGTCGGGGCCACGCTGCGCTCCTACACGCTCGACCGGCGGCCGGTGGTGGCCGGTTTTGCGGCCGACGAGTGGGCACACGCCGGCCGGGGCCAGGTGCTCGCGCCGTGGCCCAACCGACTCGGCGACGGGCGCTACACCTTCGGCGAGACCAAGGCCCAGGCGGCGCTCGATGAGCCCGAGCGCAACAACGCCATCCACGGGCTGGTCCGGTGGATGCCCTGGCAGCTCGAGGTGAAGGCCCAGAACCTGGTCACCGCGTTGTGCCACGTGTTCCCGACGCCCGGGTACCCGTTCAACCTGTTGCTCCGGGTCGAGTACCGGCTCGGCCGCGACGGGCTCGCCGTCGCCGCGGTCGCCTCCAACGTCGGCCGCTCGACCCTCCCGTTCGGGCTCGGCTTCCACCCCTACCTCCAACCGAGCACCGTGTCGATCGACACCGCACTGTTGGCCCTGCCCGCCCACGAGCGGCTGGTCCTCGACCAGCGGGGTCTACCGACCGGCGAGGTCCGGGCGGTGGCCGGTACCGAGTACGACTTCACCCAGCGACGCCCGATCGGGCCGACCCAGCTCGACACCGCGTACAGCGGGATCGAGCGGGGGGCCGACCGGCTGGCGTGGGCCGAGCTCGGCGACCCCGATGACGAGACCGCGACCCGACTCTGGATGGACGAGGGCTTCGGCTACCTCATGTGCTACACCGGGGACTCCTTGGACCCCGAGCATCGCCGGCGCGCGGTGGCCGTCGAGCCCATGACGTGTCCGCCCGACGCCTTTCGCTCGGGTCGCGGGCTGATCGTTCTCGAACCAGGAGAGCAGTGGGAAGGGGCGTGGGGGATGATGCCGCGATGAGTGCGCAAGCCGACGCTTCGACCGAGGGTCGCTGGAAGGACCGGGTGGTCCTCGTCACCGGATCCTCGAGCGGGATCGGCGAAGCGGTGGCCAGACGGTTCGGCGCGCTCGGCGCGTCGGTGTTGGTCAACTCGGCCCGATCGGTCGAGGCGGGCCAGGGGATCGCCGACTCGCTTCCCGACGCCCTCTACCTCCAGGCAGACGTGGCCGACGAGACCCAGTGCGCCACGTTGGTCGAGGCCGCACTCAGCCGGTGGGGGCGGCTCGACGTGCTGGTGAACAACGCCGGCACCGGCCCGGTTGTCCCGCACCAGAACCTGAACGACGCCCCCGTCGAGCTGTGGCGGGAGATCTTCTCGGTCAACGTGTTCGGCACCTGGGCCCTCACGGTGGCGGCGGCACCGGCGCTCGCCCGGTCCAAGGGGTCCATCGTGAACGTGACCTCGCTGGCCGGCATCCGCGAGGTGGGGAGCTCGGTCCCCTATGCGTGTTCGAAGGCGGCCACCAACCACATGACCGAGCTGTTGGCCAAGGTGCTCGGCCCCGACGTGCGGGTGAACGCGGTGGCGCCGGGCCTCGTCGACACCCCCCGGAGCGCGACCTGGGAGGCCGCCCGGGAGCACTACCGCCAGGTGGCGCCGATGCAGCGCAGCGCGACCGCCGACGAGGTGGCCGACGGGGTGCTGTTCCTCGCCGAGTCGTCGTACATGACCGGCGAGATCATGGTGATCGACGGCGGCTTCGGCCTGACCCGCTGACCGGGCTCAGCGCCGGGGCGGGACGGCCCACCGCAGGGCCACGCAGAGCAAGCGGGCCGCCGGGGCGACGACCGTGGCGTCGACCAGCGGCAGGGTGGGGATCTTCAGCTTGGTCCGGGCCCACCGGGGCAGCAGGCTGATGCCGGCCGCCACGATCAGCCCGTAGACGGCCCGGTCCTCGGGTTTGCGGGCGACGCCTCGGAGCAAGAAGTCCCTCGCCGCGAGCGCCTGCGCCCCGCCGTAGAGGTCGTTGCGGACGTGTAGGAAGTAGGCATCCATCTCGTCGACCGAGGTGGGGACCCACTCGGCACCGAGGTCGATCGCGACCGGGGCGGTCTCCTTGTAGTACGCGTCACACTCGCCCTTGCCCAGCCGACGCGCGCCGAAACGCTGGGAGGCCTCGAGGAAGCAGAACATCTCGGCGGCGTGCACCCAGGTAAGCAGCCCGGGATCGGACGCCGAGTACCCGCGGCCGTCGGGCGCGACCCCCCGGACCCGGCGGTGGACCGCCTTCACGTGCTTGATCGCCTCTTTGGCCTCGGCCGTGGTCCCGAACGTGGTGGTGCCGACGAAGTTGGCTGTCCGGCGCAGGCGCCCGATGGGATCGTCCTCGTAGGCGGAGTGATCGGCCACACCGGCCATGGCCAGGGGGTGCAACGCCTGGAGCATCAGCGCCGCGAGCCCGCCGATCATCATCGCCCCGAGATCGCTGTGGACCACCCGGACCACGCTGTCGGGATGGACGAACGCCGTCTCGGGTTCCATGGCGCGGGGACGGGGCGCCTCGGAGATCCCGAACGACCGCCTCACCCCGCGGCCGATGTCGTCGCGGACCGGCTGGGCCAGGTTCGAGAGCAGGCGCAGGGGGGTGGCGGCGAGGCCCTCACCCAGGCGGAGCGCCCGGTCGAGCGGCTCGGCGAACCCCGGCCGGCGCCCGTTGCCCGGGCTGGTCTCGGGGGCCGCGTCCATGTGTGCAGCTTCGCACGCGCCGCTCCGTGCTGGTTTGCACCCGGCCGGTGGCGGAGCCGGACCGGCGCTAGCGTCGCAGCTGGTGATCGAGACTGACCTGCTCTCGGTGGGGGGAGCCGCCGACCCGGTCCTCGGGTCCGGCTGGGGCGGCGCCGGGTGGGGCGCCGACGACTCCGGCGACGACTGGGGCTGGTCCGAGGGTCCTGTGGGTGATGACGGGGACGAGCGTCCCTATCGCCGCTCGCGGATCCTGCGGGCGGTCGCACTCGTGACCGCGGCGTCGGTCGTGATCGGGTCGATCGGGACCTGGGTCGCCATCCTGGCGGTGGGTTCGCCGCAGCCGTCGTACTCGGTGACGTCTGTCCGCGCGACGGTCCCGGCGGGAGAGCAAGACGGTTCGACGACCGAACCCAGCGCCACGGTCAGTTTCGTCGTTGCCAACGACTCCGCGCAGGCCGGCAACGCGACATGCCGGGCCGTGGTCAGCACCGCGCACGGCACCGTCGGTTCGGCGGCCGTCCGCACCCAGAAGATGTCGGGCGGCGAGACCGCCTCGTTGACGATGTCGGTGCCGCTGAGCTCGGTCGCGCTGTCCGGGAACGGTCCAGCCGCCGCCCGAGTCAGCTGCCTCCCCACGGCCTCTACGATGCCGCGGTCCGGCTGACCGACGCGGCGCACGTCGGTCGCGCCGCCACCCCGAGCGCTGCCGCCTCGAAGTCGGCGCGTAGATACCGCTGGCGGTACCCTGATGCTGCGTCGGCCGGCCGATGGCCGAGACAAGGGGAAGACCTCATGCAGCACCAGATCAAGGGCTCGGTGCTCCAGGTGCTCGAGATCGAGCTCGACCCCGGCGAGAGCGTCCTCTCAGAAGCCAGTGAGTTCTCCTGGATGACCGACAGCGTGCAGATGACGACGGGCATGGGCGGGGGCGCGGGCGGCAAGGGCCTGCTCGGCGCAGTGAAGCGGGTGGCCGGTGGCGGCACCTTCTTGTTCAACACGTTCACGGCCGAGGGTTCGCCGGGCATGGTGGCCTTCGCGGCCAAGCTGCCCGGCACGATCTTCCCGATCGAGCTCAACCAGGAGTACCTGGCCCACCGGCACGGTTTCTTGGCCGGTACCCCGGGAGTCCAGATCTCGGTGGCGCTGCAGCAGACGTTCCGGGGCGGCATCTTTGGCGGCGAGGGCTTCTTGCTCCAGAGGATCGCCGGGACCGGTCAGGCGTGGATCGAGATGTCCGGCGAGGTCATGGTCTACGACCTCCAGCCCGGCCAGACGATGCGGGTCCACCCCGGCCACGTGGGGCTCTTCCAGTCCTCGGTCAGCTTCCAGGTGATCCGGGTGCCCGGAATTGCCAACCGGTACTTCGGGGCCGACGGGCACCACTGGGTGGTCCTCACCGGGCCCGGCCGGGTGTGGCTCCAGTCGATGCCGATCCCGATCCTGGCCGGGGCGATGTCGCCGTACCTGGGCGACGCCCGTCCGGCGGCGGCCGGCGCTGCCGGCGGCGCAGTCGCGAGCGCACTCGGCAACATCTTGGGCGGCCGCTAAGGGGGGTTACGCCTGGGGCATCACCCCGGCCAACCCGGGCAGTCCATCGATGCTCTCGGCGTTCTTCTGGGCACGGTAGGAGACCAAACCGTCGGCGCCGTGGGTCTCCACCCAATGGTCGAGGTTGTCGCGGTGCCGTTGGAACTCCATGATCGGGACCCCGTAGCCGCACGAGTCCGAGATGCGCTCCACCGAGACGACGATCACCGCCCGCCCGCCGGCGTTGGGGGGTGAAGCGTTCCAGCAGCTCGTCGAACCTTGGGTCCCCGATGGGAACCACCTCGCCGGTCCCGTGGAAGCGCACGATCCGGGGCGGGCCGGCGAAGGCACAGAACATCAAGACGATGCGGCCGTTCTCACGCAGGTGCGCGATCGTCTCGGTGCCGCTTCCGGTGAGGTCCAGATAGGCGGCCCGATGGTCGTCCAAGACCGCGAAGGCCCCCTGATTGCCCTTGGGCGAGCAGTTGATGTGGCCGTCGGCGTGAAGCGGCGCCGTGGCCACGAAGAACACCGGCTGGGCCTCGACGAAGCCGGCCAACCGGGCGTCGATGTCGGGATAAAGGCGGCCCATTTCCCAAGTCTCGCGCCGCGGGGCTCCGGACCCCGCTAGCTGCAACCGGGCGGCGGGGGGAGCAGATTAGGGGGATAGACCGGTCGTGCCGGTCACGACGGGGTTCACCCGCAGGCCCGAACACCCCGGCAGGCTCGCGTCGACGTGGACCGACTGCAGGGCGTTTGGCGGGGTCACGAGCAGCGCCGCGTAGCTCACACACGACGTCGCCGCCCCAACCGGGACGTCGGACCCCTCGACGAGGGCGGAGGCGGTGTTCCCGGGCGCGAGCTCGACGGTGGGCAGCGACGCTGGCGACCCCGAGAACGTCGCCCCGCCGACCACCCGGGTGGCCTGGGCGATCTGATTCCCGGCATTGTCCAGACCGGCGACTCCCGGGAACCCATGCAGCAGGCACGTCGAAGTGCTGGAGTTCTCGAACAACACGACCTGGCCGATCGTCCCGGCGGCCCCCGAGCTCATTCCGGCGGTGACCTGCAGCTGCGACGTGGTGCAGTTCGGTGTGGTCGGCTTGGTCGTCGTCGTGCTGGATGCCGGTGGGGTGGATGACGACGTGGTCGTAGACGGCGCCGCAGTGGGGGTGCCGTTGCTGCACGCGGCGAAGAGCAGCGTCAGGGCGACGAGCGCCGTGATGACGCCAAAGCGTGTCCAGTGAGATTGCGCGTGGTTCATGGCCGTACCCCCAGCGCTCGCCTGAGCCGATCTGGTGTCGCCAGGCGCCGCACGCGCGACGCTACTGGGCCTTGGTCGGACGATGCGGATTCAAACAGGGAGAAAGAGGCCTCGCCCGGTTCCGATCGACCGGCCGGCGGCGACAAAAGTGATCGTGCCAACGGCCAGGCGGCGACCCACCCGCCCGACTTCGATTGTTCCGTCCACCCACGTTCCAGCTTCGGCGACGCCGGTGTAGTCGCAGCTGAGGTTGATGGTGACGAGGTTTGTCGGGGGATCGGTGGATTCAGCGAGCGCGTGACCGATGGCGACGTCCGCCACGGTGGCGAGGACGCCGGCGTGGAGGAAACCCCGGGCATTGACCTTGTGCTGGTCAACGTAGAAGCCAATCTGCAGTGGGTCCGAGTCATGTCGGAAAAAGCCGCCGAGCGCGTCGAGCACGGGGCTGGGGCGATCCCAGGGCACGTAGCCGATGGGCGGGGGAGGGCTCGCACCCTGTCGCATGCGGATCATCTCGAGAAGGCTTAGCAGCACTGCCTCGGCGTATGGGAATGGCCAGGCGTGATCGGTCTGCTTTCGACAGGACCGGGTGGGACGTTGATGATCTGGATGCCGTGGACTCCAGGCCCCGTTTGATCAACGAAGGGCGCCCGGTCCCCACCCAACACCTCACGCTGCGGCTTCGCCACCGGTTGGCCCGAGAAGGGGACCGATGGACGTCGGGTGACTTAGGGCCCATCGGCCCTAAATGCTGTCCGCGCCGGGTGAGAAGCTGGTGATGCGGGCTCCTCGATCCGCCAGAACACCAGGCCCGACACGAACATTCAACGATTGGAGCGCTCTAGCCGGATGCGGGGTGACGGGGCGCTCTATGGAGATTCGATGCAAGCTGGAGCTCGACATGAGGAAGGAACCTTGGTACCCATCGCGGACCGGCTCGCTGGTGCACCAATCTCTTGGGGTGTGTGTGAGGTTCCTGGCTGGGGTGCCACCCTGCCACCGGCCCGGGTCCTGGGCGAGATGCGCGAGCTCGGGTTGCAGGCCACAGAACTTGGCCCGGTCGGGTACCTAGGGAAGGAGGCCTCCGAGATCCGAGGGCTTCTCGAGTCCTTCGACCTCGAAGCCGTGGGCGGCTTCGTGCCCCTCGTTCTGCACGACCCGAGCCGATGGGCCGAGACCGAGCGGGCTGCCGTTCGGGCGGCCCAGCTGCTCGCCGGGGTCGGGGCGGGTCTTCTGGTGACTGCAGCGGTGGCTGACCAGCAGTGGGGCAAGAGGCCCGAGCTCGGCAACACACAATGGCGCCACCTTTGCGACGGCTTGGCCCTGATCGAGGGGGTCTGCGCCGCCCACGGTCTGTGCCAGGTGCTGCACCCCCATGTCGGCACTCTGGTGGAGAACGCCGAGGACGTCCGAGAAGTGCTCGACCGATCCGACGTCCGATGGTGCCTCGACACGGGCCACTTTACGATCGGAGGCATCGACCCAGTCGCTTTCGCAGCCGCCAACTCCGACCGTATCGGCCTCGTGCATCTGAAGGACGTTCGCGTCGCGTTGGCCGCCCGGGTCCGTGCCGGGGAGCTGTCGCTCCGGGAGGCGACGAGGGAAGGGTTGTTCTGCTCGCTCGGCCGGGGCGACGTGGCCCTCCGAGACGCGGTCGAGCAACTGGAGAGGGCCGGGTACTCGGGTTGGTACGTACTGGAGCAGGACGTCGTGGTCGATCCCACGTCGGCGGATGACTCAAGGCCGGCCGATGATGTGCAGGCGAGCATCGACTATCTCCGTCGGCTCCAACTCCAGATCGCGCCGGGATGAGCGCTCGACGACCGGTCGAGCTGATCGGGCGGGCGGCCGATCAGCGTTCGCCTCGGAGAGCGAAACGAACGTGGAAGAGCTGATGCGATGACCGCGATCCAGCGGCTGCACTGGCCGGCCCGATCGCTCGTCGAGGGTGACCTGGACGTGCTCCTCACCCCCTCGGTGGCGGGGTGGTCTTACACCGGCCTGCGGGTCGCCCGACTGGCACCGGGAGGGTGCATGGACTTGGCCACCGGTGCCGAGGAGATGGCGGTGCTCCCACTCTCGGGCGCCCTCGATGTCCACGTCGAGGGGCGAACGCTGCGGCTCGAGGGCCGCGCGACCGTATTCGCCCAGGTGACCGACTGGGCCTACGTCCCCATCGAAACTCAGGTGAGGTTGGCGTCCGCCGGAGGGTGTGAGGTGGCGCTGCCGTTCGCCCGGGCCACGCGGCGCTTCGAGCCCGTGCGGGTATGCGCCCGAGACGTGCCCATCGAGGTCAGGGGGGCCGGCTCGGCCAGCAGGCAGGTGACCAATTTCATGGCACCCGACGTCTTCGGCGGGGCCGACCGACTGATGTGCGTCGAGGTTCTGACACCGGACGGCAACTGGTCGTCGTACCCACCGCACAAGCACGACGACTCGCCTGAGTGCCCTGTCAACAACGAGGAGATCTATTACTTCCGAGTCGGACAGACCGGTGAGCACGAGTCGTCTGGCGACGGTTTCGCGCTGCACCGTCTCTACACGACCGACGGGGCTCTCAACGAGAACGTCGTCGTACGCGACGGCGACGTCTTCTGCATACCTCGCGGGTACCACGGTCCGTCCGTTGCTGCACCGGGCTATCCGCTGTACTACCTGAACGTGCTCGCCGGGCCGGGTGGTACCCGGAGCATGGCCTTTTGCGACGACCCCGCCCATCACTGGATACGAGCGATGTGGGAGCACATGGAGCCCGATCCCCGTTGCCCGATGACCGACGCCTCCGGGGTGGTGACACCGTGAGCCGGGCCCAGACCACTCGGCTGACCACCGCCGGGGCCATCGTGCGCTGGCTGGTCGCGCAGCGGACCGTCATCGATGATCGTGAGGTCCCGCTGTTCCCAGGGGTGTACGCCATCTTCGGGCACGCGAACGTGACCTGCCTCGGGCACGCCCTCCAGCAGGCCGGTGACGCCCTGCCAACCTGGCGAGGACAGAACGAACAGGGCATGGCCCTCGCTGCCGTTGCCTACGCAAAGGCCGCCCGCCGCCGGCAGGTGATGGTGGCGACGTCGTCGATCGGACCGGGCGCGCTCAACATGGTCACGGCGGCCGGGGTGGCGATGGCCGATCGCCTCCCACTGCTGCTTCTGGCCGGCGACACCTTCACCAGCCGGGTCCCCGACCCAGTCCTTCAGCAGATCGAGCATCCGGGCGCGCCGTCGATCACGGCCAACGATGCCTTCCGCGCGGTGGTGCGGTTCTGGGACCGGATCACCCGACCCGAACAGTTGGTCCAGTCACTGCCCCAAGCCCTTCGGGTCCTGCTCGACCCTTCCGAGTGCGGACCGGTGTTTCTGGCCCTGCCCCAGGACACCCAGGCCGAGGCGTGGGACTTCCCCGACCTGTTCTTCCGTCCGGTCGTGAGTGTCCCAACCCGCCCGCGTCCGGACCGGGGGGAGGTCCAGCGCGCCGCGGCCGTCCTGCGATCAGCGAGGCGGCCGTTGCTCGTGGCGGGGGGTGGGGTTCACTACTCGCTCGCCGAAGCGGAGCTGGCCGGGTTCGCCGAGCGTCACCGGGTTCCGGTCGTAGAGACCGTGGCCGGCAAGGCCAGCCTGGTCGCCGATCATCCGGGGTGGGCGGGTCCCATCGGGGTCACGGGCTGGGACACCGCCAACCAGCTGGCTTCGGAGGCCGACGTCGTGCTGGCCGTCGGCACCCGCTTGCAGGACTTCACGACCGGCTCCTGGACGGTGTTCGCGTCGGACGACGTGCGCTTTGTCGGTCTCAACGCGGCTCGCTTCGATGCAGTCAAGCACGGCGCCTATGCGCTGGTGGGCGACGCTCAGGTGGGCCTCGAGGAGCTCGGTGCCGAGCTCAGAGAATGGAAGGCGCCGGCTAGCTGGGTCGGGCGGGCCCAGGCCCTGACCGCAAAGGGCACGGCCCTGGTGGAGAAGGCGACTGCCCCGGTCCGCGGCGTGCCGAGCTACGCCCAGGTGATCGGCGCGGTACATCGGGCCGCCACCGCGGATGATTACGTGCTGACGGCTGCCGGTGGCCTCCCGGGGGAGCTCAACGCGAATTGGCTCGCCAAGGGCATTGCGACCTTCGACTGTGAGTACGGCTTCTCGTGCATGGGCTACGAGATTGCCGGCGGTTGGGGCGCGGCGATGGCCCGGAGGAGCGGGGAGGTTTTCGTCCTCGTCGGAGACGGGTCGTACCTGATGCTCAACAGCGAGCTCTACAGCTCTGTCCTCTCTGGCCACAAGATGATCGTCGTCGTGTGTGACAACGGCGGGTTCGCGGTCATCGAGCGGCTTCAGCTCCAACAAGGCGGCAAGTCGTTCAACAACATGATCGCCACGAGCCGGGTTGCCGCCCCGATCGAGGTCGACTTCGCGGCCCATGCCGCCTCGCTGGGGTGCGAGGCCGAGATCGTCGCCGAAGTGGAGGAGCTCGAGCAGGCCCTGGCCCGGGCCCGGCGAGCGGAGCGCACGACGGTCATCGTCTTGCGCACCGACGCCAACGCGTGGACAGAGGGTGGGGCCTTCTGGGAAGTCGGGGTCCCCGAGGTGAGCAGCCGGGCCGAGGTGCGCGCCGCCCGGGAGCGGATGGACGCCGCCAAAGCCGCGCAACGGATCGGAGGGTGACGTCATGAGGCCCGGCGTACGTGCTCGACCACTTCGCGTCGGCGTCGTCGGCGTCGGAAGGATCGGCCGGACGCATGCCGAACTGCTCGCCACCAGAGTTCCGGGAGCGACGCTGGTGGCCGTTGCCGACATCGTCCCGGAGGTGGCCGAGAGCGTGGCCAAGGCGCTCGGCGTTCCCGCGTGGGACGCCGACGTGCTGATCGCCAGTGCGGACGTCGACGCGGTGGCCCTCTGCTCATCCACCGACACTCACGTCGAGTTGATCGTCAAAGCCTGCGAGACCGGGAAGCCGATCTTCTGTGAAAAGCCGATCTCGCTGGACCTCGCTGAAGTTGACCGCGGGCTCGCGGCAATTGAGTCGTCGGGGACCCTGTTCATGATCGGTTTCAACCGGCGCTTCGACCCCGCCCACCAGGCCGTGCGCGACGCCGTCGCCAGGGGGGAAGTCGGAGAGCCACACCTGGTCAGGATCTCGAGCCGGGACCCGGCCCCGCCACCGCTGGAATACGTCAAGGTCTCCGGCGGGATCTTCCTCGACATGACGATCCACGACTTCGACATGGCCTGCTACGTGACCGCCAGCAAGGTCGTCGAGGTGTACGCGCAGGGCGCGGTCCGAATCGATCCCAAGTTTGCCGAGCTTGGTGACGTGGACACAGCCATCGTGACCCTCGTGCATGAGAGCGGTTGCTTCACCGTCATCGACAACAGCCGCCAGTCGGTCTACGGATTCGACCAGCGGGTCGAGGTGTTCGGGTCCAAGGGTCTCGCAGCAGCCGACAACCCGCTGGCGTTTACTAGCACCCTCCGCACGGCGGACGGGACGCGTCAGCCAGCCCTCCCGCACTTCCTCCTCGAGCGCTACATCCCCTCCTATATCAACGAGTGGCGTGCCTTCGTAGACGCGGTCACCATGGGCGGCCCGTCCCCGCTCGGAGCTGCCGAGGGGCGCTCCCCCCTCGTGATCGGACTGGCGGCTGGCTTGTCCATGAAGGAACACCGGCCGGTGGCCACCGCCGAGATCGAAGCGACCAGGCCACGAAGCGGAGGATGATCGACATGAAGCGGATCGGCCACTGGATCGACGGCCGGGCTGTGGCCGGAGCCTCGGGGCGGATCGGCCCGGTCTACAACCCGGCCCTTGGGGAGCAGACCGCCGAGGTGGATCTGGCGTCTGCGGCCGAGGTGGACGCGGCCGTCCGGGTCGCGCGGGCCGCTTTTCCGGCGTGGCGACGGACCGGACTCTCGATCCGTGCAGAGATCCTGTTTCGCATGCGCGAACTGCTCGGCGCCAACCTCAAGGAAGTCGCCGCGGTGGTGACCGCCGAGCACGGCAAGGTGCTGTCCGACGCCGAGGGCGAGGTGGCCCGCGGACTCGAGAACCTGGAATTCGCATGTGGGGTCCCGCACCTTTTGAAGGGCTGGTACTCGGAGCAGGTTTCACAGGGGGTGGATGTCCAGTCCATCCTGCAGCCACTTGGGGTCGTGGCTGCAGGAT